>Ga0208179_1001522_pt1 | contig 11699 bp, 12 predicted proteins | sample Malvired_Geostar_FD_184238 | JGI IMG/M metagenome (GOLD analysis project Ga0208179, IMG submission 184238) | Marine viral communities from the Global Malaspina Expedition - Malaspina viral metaG DeepMed_Geostar (SPAdes) (version 2) | ecosystem: Environmental > Aquatic > Marine > Oceanic | place...
CATGGGCGGAGATCACCATGACAGGGTCGGGAAGCGCGTTGAGCACCGCCGTATAGGGCAGAGACAGCTGACCCGCGGCGACCTCGGCGTGGGTCTCGGCCACCTCGGCCTGGAGCCGTGCGGCTTCGCCCCGGGCGCGGAACGCCTGAATGGCCGCGACGCCGGCCACGGGCAGGGCCAGGACGGCGGCCGCCAGGGGATCGGCGCCGCCCACGGCGACCAGGCCAGCCAGGGCCAGCAGGCCCGCCGCCCCCGTGACGAGGGCGGGCCCGGCGGCGAACCCGCGGCGAGGTCCGAGGGGCAAGGGTTGCGGCAGCAGGGACAAGACCGAATCTCCGTTCGCCGGATCATCCACCAAGCCGCATACCTGTGTCATCGCCGTGACAACGGAAAGAATTCACGACTCACAGGCGCCTGACCTGGGATGCGGCCCTGGAACTGCCCCGGCCAGCCGGCGTTTGTCTGGCTCTCGGGGACGCGGTGCAAAGATCATGAGCGAGCGAAGGGACACCTTTCGGGCTGACAGCCTGTTGACCCCGCAGGCCGGCATCGACGATCCGTTCGCCGCCGCCGTCCACGCCACCCGCATGTCGATGATCATCGCCGACGCCCAGGCGCCGGACATGCCCATCGTCTTCGCCAATGACGCCTTCCTCGCCCTCAGCGGTTATCCCCGCGACGAGATTCTGGGACGCAACTGCCGCTTCCTCCAAGGTCCAGACACCGATCCGGAGGCGGCGCGAAGGCTGGCCCAGGCGGTCGCCGACGGCGCGCCGGTCAATGTGGACATCCTGAACTACAGCAAGGACGGCAAGCCGTTCTGGAACGCCCTGCAGATCAGTCCGGTGCACAACGCCGAAGGTCTGCTGGTGTATTTCATCGGCTCGCAGATCGATGTCACCGCCCGGAAGAACGCCGAGAATCGACTCGTCCAGGACCGGGAGGGCCTGGTTTCGGTGGCCACCGAGCAGGCCCGGGCCGCCGAGCAGGCCGTGGCCGAGCGCACGGCGCTGCTCCACGAGGTCGATCACCGGGTCAAGAACAACCTCCAGCTCATAAGCTCGCTGCTGGTCCTGCAGACGCGGCGAACCGAAGACCAGCAGACGCGGGTGGCCCTTCAGTCGATGCTGTCGCGGGTGAGCGCCATCGCCACAGTGCACCGGCGCCTGTTCCAGAGCCGCGATCTGGAGCGGTTCGATGTGGCCGCCTTTGTTCGCGACCTGGTGGGCGACGTGTCCTTGAGCCGCGACGAGGTGGAAGTCGATCTGGATCTTCAAAGTATCGAGATCGCCGCCGCCCAGGCCGCGCCCCTGGCCCTGGCGGTCAATGAGTTGCTGGACAACGCTCTCTCCCACGGCCTGGCCGAGGGGCGCGCAGGCAGGCTGGGCGTACGCGTCCAGCGCCAGAACGGCCATTACGTGATCGAGATCTGTGACGATGGCCCAGGCCTTCCCCCCTGCGGACGGTTCGCACCAGGATTTGGCCTGACGATTGTCGGCCTGCTGGCGCAACAACTGCGCGCCGAGCTGCGTTTTGAATCCGTGAACCCCGGCGTGCGCACCATTCTCGAATTGCCCGTGAACGCCTAGGTCCCTTGATGCCCACCCCCCTGTCTGTGCTGATCGTCGAGGATGAGGCCCTGCTGGCCGTCGAACTCGGCTTCCTGGTGGAAGAGGCCGGTTGCGTCGAGGTCGGGCACGCGCCGGACTCCGCCGTGGCGGTGCAGATGGCCGGGAGGCTGAAGCCGGACATCGCCCTGGTGGATGTTCATCTGGCTGACGGCCCCACCGGAGTCGATGCGGCTCGCGAAATCGCCGCCCATCACGGGGCGATGGTGCTGTTCATGACCGCCAATGTGAAGCGCCTCCCGGATGATCTGGCCGGCGCCTGCGGCGTAATCGGAAAGCCCTACACGGACCGCGCCGTCCGTCGCGCCCTGACCTATCTCGTCGGATGCCTGGAGCGTGGCTGCGCCGACGCGCCCCCGCCGCCGGGCCTCACCCTTTCCGACAGCTACGCCGCCCGCTGGGGCGTGCAACGCCTCGAACAGACGGCTTAGACAACCATGGCCCCGAGTTTCCTGGCCGAGGTGATCGGCTTCTGCGCCGGTCTGTGTTCGATGGTGAGCTTCACCCCTCAACTCATCAAGACATGGCGGGAGCGGGACGCCCGATCGATTTCCCTGCGCATGTACGTGGTGACCGTCACCGGTTTCAGTCTCTGGGTGACCTACGGAGTGATGATCGGGAGCTGGCCGGTGATGCTGACCAACTCGGTCTGTCTGATCCTGTCGGGGCTCATCCTGGCGCTGAAGTGGCGCTTCTCGCACAACCCGGCCCCCCCTGGAAATCTTGAGCCCACGGCCTAGCTTTCCGGCATCGGTTGGCGCCGCAGCAGGCGCTCTCTAGAATTGCTGTTCCGACGACGAGCGTCGCGCCGCACCTGGCGTGTGCGACCGCCATTTCAGGACCTCGCAATGAACGACCGGATCGCCGAAGCTGAAGCCGCCTTCAAGGCGGGGCGCCTCGAAGAGGGCATCGCCCTGACTGAGGCGCTGCTGACCGACGAACCCAAGTCCGGGAATCAGATCTATCGCAACTTCGCCTCGCTGCTCTTTCGCCGCGGCCGCTACGAGGCCAGCGCCCGCTGGGCGCAGGCTGGCGCAGATGTCTATCCCCGCGATGGCGAGCTCTGGAACATTCTGGGCGTCTCCCTGAGACGCCTCGACCGGCTGCTTGACGCCCTGCAGGCGCTGAACACGGGGATCAAGGCCCAGCCGAAGAACGACGCCCTCTGGCAAAACAAGGGCAATGTTCTCAACGATCTGAAGGACGGCCCCGGCGCCATCGCCGTGTTCAGCCGCCTAGTCCGCCAAGCGCCGACCAACCCTGAGTTTCAACGGTGTCTGGGGCGCGCCTATGCGAATGCCGGCGAACCAGACAAGGCTGAGATGCGCTATCGACTATCCACGCGCCTGCGGCCGGACCTGGTCGACGCTTGGCTCGACCTCTCGGCCCTGCAGTCGGAATCCAAGACGCCGGAGAAGGCCTTGGCGACCCTGGAAGAGGCCATCGCCCAGAATCCGGCCCCGCGCCTGAAAGAAGCCAAAGCCCTGGCCATCCGCCGGTCCCACAAGCTGCGTCAGGCCGAGGCTTATCTGCTGACCTTGCTGGAGAGCCTTCCAGACGAGGCCTGGGTGCACCACCAGCTTGGCGCAGTGATCACCGACTGGGACCGGCCCCGGGCCAATGCCCATCTGCGGCGCGCGATCGAGCTGTTGCCTGACAATCTGGAGTACCGGGTCGCCCTGGTCGAAAGCCTCGCGCGGTCGCGTTATGACAACGAAGCCGCCCATATCGACTCCGCCTATGCCGAGCTGAAACTGGCCCGGGAGATCGGGCCCCTCGTCACCGGCCCGCAGCTGAAGGTGGCCTCCGAGGTGCTGTCCCGCGTGGCCGACTTCGACGGTCTGGAGAAGACCTGCGACTTCTACGAAACCGGCCGTCTATGGGCCGAACAGGGCCGCCACACCGCGCTGCTGAGCCAGCTGTCGCGGGTGCGGGCGCCGGAGGACCGCGACGAACTGGTCACCCAGCACCGCATCTATGGGGACATGGTGCAGGAGAAGATCGACCGCCATCCCCTGCGGCGGCCGGCAGAGCCGCGGAGCCCGGACGGCAAGATCCGCCTGGGCTTCATGTCGTCGGACCTGCGCAATCACCCGGTGGCCTATTTCGCCCTGCCCCTGTTCGAGCACTATCCGCGTGAGCGCTTCGATCTCTATTGCTACTCCTTCTATCAGGGCCAGGAAGACCAGCTCCAGAAACGGATCGCCAGCCAGGTGAAGGCCTTCCGCTGGCGCCAGGACATCAGCGACTTCGACGCCGCCCAGATGATCTGCAACGACCAGCTGGACATGCTGATCGAACTCGGCGGCTCGACCCACATGAACAAGCTCAATGTCATGGCCTGGAAGCCCGCCCCCCTTCAGGCCAGCTGGCTCGGCTATCCACACTCCTCGGGCCTGTCTCGGATCGATCACCTGATCGTCGACCCCTACCTGCTGCCGCCGCGGCCGGAACTGATGATCGAAGAGCCCCTGCTGATGCCTGCAAGCTGGATCGCCATGGGCGAACTGGCCTTCCCGGAGCGGCCGATGGCGGCCGAGCCGCCAGTGGTCGCCAACGGCTATGTGACCTTCGGCACCGCCAACAATCCGTACAAGTACAGCCGGGAGATGGTCCGCCACTGGGCGCGAGTGACCGCAGCCGTCCCCAATTCGCGATTCATGTTTGTCCGCCCGGAAGTTGGCACCTCGGCGTTCCGCGACAATATCAGCGCCATCTTCGAGTCCGAGGGCGTGAGCCGAGACCGGTTGCGCTTTGAGGCGGTGCGCGGCGCGCACATGCCCTTCTACAACGAGATGGACATCACCCTGGACACCTTCCCCCAGACCGGCGGCACGACGACCTGCGAGTCGCTCTGGATGGGGGTGCCGGTGGTGACCCTGGTGGGGCCTGGCCTGTTCGAACGGCTGAGCCTGTCCATCCTGGGCAATGCCGGTCTGTCCGATCTTTGCGCCGGCGACCTCGACGCCTATCTGCAGACCGCCGTGAAGCTGGCCGGCGATGTGAAGCGGCTGACCGACCTGCGGCAGAACCTGCGATCGACCCTCAAGGCCAGCCGCCTTGGGCAGACCAAGACCTTCGCCCAGGACTTCTATCGGATGATCGACGCCGCCGTGACCCGCAGCCAGAACGCCAAGGTCCCGGCCAACGAGGTCGCCTAACCCCGGAAGAAGTCGGGCGCCCGGAGGGCTTCGCGCAATAGCACCCGCGGGTCGCGAGGGGCGACGCCGAGGGCGCGCAGGCGTGCGGTGGCGCAGACTGGCGCCTGCGGCGTCGGCCTGTCGGGCGCCAGATTCAGGGTCCAGCCGGCCTCGGCGAAGACCTGGGCGAGGTCGGCGTTGGAGACGTTCTCGCCGCGGGCCACATTGACGACCCCCGTGGCGTTCCGGTCCGCCATGGCCAGCAGGCCTGCGACCACGTCCTCGGCATGGATGTAGTCGCGCACGGCGTCGGGAACCGAGTCGCGGCTCAGCGTCCGGGCGTGGCGCGCCTCCTGGAGAAGCTCCGGCAGAAAGCCGCTGGCGTCCTCGGCCAGATCGAAGACGTTGGAGAGGCGGGCCACGGCGCCGCGGCCCTCCGACCGGGCCAGGGTGAGGTTCTCCCCTAGAGCCTTCGACAGGTCATAGACATTGCGCGGGGCGGCCGGATCGAAGGCGAGCATGTCATCTTCCCGCCCGCCGGCCGCGCCCAGGCTGTCATAGAGCCGGGTGGACGACAGATAGATGAGCCGCTCGAACCGGGCCTTGGCCAGCACCTGGGCGAGCAGGGTGACGTGAGCCTCCACCGTGTCGAAGGGCCGGACGGCGAAGTCCCCGGTCAGGCCGGCGCAATAAAAGACCTGGCCGAGGTCCCGCTCGAACAGGTCCTTAGCGTCCCGGGAGGGCGCATAGACCGCCTCACCCCGGGCTCGCAGGGCCCGGGTCAGCCGACCGCCGATGAAGCCGCCGGCCCCGATGATGGTCCAGCCGCTCATCCCTTACCGCGCTCGCCGATGCGGCGGACGGGCGCGCCCGCATAGATTCCATAGGGCTCGAGCTTGCCGCGCACCACCGCGCCCGCAGCCACCACGCAACCCTTGCCGATCACAGCGCCGTCCAGGACGACGACGCCGGCGCCCAGCCAGACATCGTCCTCGATCACGATGCCGCCGCGGCTCTCCATGAAGCCCTGGTCGCGGATGCGCACATTACGGTCGGCGATCTCGTGGTTGGTCGGCGCCAGCGTGCAGTTGGCGGCGATCAGCACCGCCTCGCCGATCCGCACGCCATTGCCCGTATAGATGACCGTGCCGGAATTGACCGCCGAGTCCGCGCCGATGATCACCTCGCCGGATCCGCCGACGGCCTTGATCTTGACGAAGGAGTCGATCAGCACGCCCGGCCCGATCTCGATCAGCGTGCCGCGCACCGAGCGCTCGATATCGGCCAGTGGCGATATGGTGGCGGTGGGATCGATCTTCAGCATCAGCGGCCTCCTGGCTCGGCTTGCGGGCCGAAATCCGGATAGCTGGCGTCCCGCTCCGAGATCACCTGCGGCGTGGCCGGCCAGGCGATGGCGAAGGCCGGGTCGTTCCAGCGCACCCCGGCCCCATGGCCAGGCTCGAAGATCGGGGCGATCTGATAGAGCACGTCGGTGTCGGGCTCCAGCGTCAGGAACCCGTGGGCGACGCCTTCGGGAATGAACAGGGCGCGGCCGTCCTGCGCATCCAGCTCCACCCCGGTCCAGCGGCCGAAGCTCGCGCTGCCCGGCCGCAGGTCAAGGGCCACGTCGAAGATCCGTCCACGGACCACCCGCACCAGCTTGGTCTCCCCGTGAGGGGCCGGCTGATAATGCATGCCCCGCAGCGTCAGCGCGGCGGTGTTCCGCGACAGGCTGGTCTGGGCCGGAACGAAGTCGATGCCGGCGTCGGCGAACTCCGCCGGGCAGTGCAGCCGGGCGAAGGCGCCGCGATCATCGAGCACAGGGTCAGGATCGACCACGACAACGCCCGCGATCTCCGTGGGCGAAAACCGCATCAGTCGAGGACCCTGGTCGTCGGCGAGGCGATGACGAAGCGGCCGCCCCAGTCGCGGACATAGGCCAGCTGGCCCATGATCTCGTCCTTCAGATTCCAGGGCAGGATCAGCACATAGTCGGGCTTCACCTCGGCCACCTTGTCCGGCCCATAGATCGGCGCATGGCTGCCAGGCAGGAAGCGGCCCTGCTTGTGCGGATTGGCGTCGAAGGCGCAGACGAGGTCGTCCGGCCCCACCCCGGCATAGTTGAGGAAGGTGTTGCCCTTGGCCGCCGCCCCATAGGCCGCGACAGTCTTGCCGTCCGCCTTGGCCTGGCGAAGGAAGGCGAGGAAACTGTCGCGCACCTCGTCGACCCGGGCGGCATAGCCCTCATAGGTCTCCAGCCTGTGCAGGCCGGCTGCGGCTTCTCGGGCGCGAACGGTCCTGAGCGCCTCGGTCTCCTGATGGCTGGAGGCCTCATGGGCGCAGAACAGGCGGAGCGACCCGCCGTGGGTGGGCAGGAGCTCGACGTCGAAGGCCCGCAGACCATTGGCCCGCAGCACCTGGGCCACAGCTAGCAGGGACAGGTAGGAGAAGTGCTCGTGATAGATGGTGTCGAACTGCACCATCTCCAGCATGTTCAGAAAGTGCGGAAACTCGAAGGTCAGCACACCCTCGGGCTTCAGCACCTCGCGGAAGCCTGCCACGAAACCGCCGATGTCGGGGACATGGGCCAGCACGTTGTTGGCCGCCATCAGGTCGGCCTTGACCCCCCGGGCCGCCAGCGCCTTGCCGGTCTCGCCGTGGAAGAACATGACCTCGGTGGGCACGCCCTTTTCGATGGCCGCCTGGGCGGTGTTGGCCGTGGGTTCGATCCCCAGCACCGGTACGCCGGCGGCCCTGAAATGCTGCAAAAGGTAGCCGTCATTGGAGGCGATCTCGACCACCAGGGAGTCCGCCCCAAGGCCAAACCGCGCGATCATCGCCTCGGCATAGCGGCGGGCGTGCTCCACCCAGCTGGCCGAGTAAGAGGAGAAATAGGCGTAGCCGGCATCGAAGATCTCGTCGGCGGCGACCGGATCGTCCACCTGCACCAGGAAGCACTCGGCGCAGACCCGGGCGTGCAGGGGATAGGTCTTCTCATCGCCAGCCGCCAACTGCTCGGCGGTCAGGTTGCTGTTGGCCAGGGGTTGGCGGCCCAGATCCACCAGGGTGTGGGTGAGCGGCGTACGGCAGAAGCGGCAGACAGGGATCGTCATCACAGGCTTTCGTAGGTCTCGATCTGCGCCAGGCAAAGCTCACGGGCGGCCTCGCCCTGCCCCTGGCGGCGGTACCAGTCCATGGTCCAGGCCACTGCCGCAGGGCCGTCGAGCCGGCTCTCGAAGGCGAGGCTTTTGCGGGCGAGGCTCGCGTCCACCGCCAAGCTTTTCGCCTCAATGGAGGCCGGGTCGGGTTCGTGGCGCCAGGGCTGGGCGTGCAGGGCGGCGATAGCCTGGGTCGCCAGCTCGCCCACGGTGATTTCGGCCGAGCCAGGGCGGGGGCCGAAGTTCAGGGCGCGCGGGGTGTCGGGCTTCTGGACCAGGGCCTGGGCGAAGACGAGGTAGCCGGCCACGCAGTCCAGCACATGCTGCCAGGGCCGTGTGGCCTCCGGGTGGCGCAGGACCGTGGTCTCGCCGGCCCGGGCGGCGCGAACGATGTCGGCCACCAGACGGTCGCGGGAGAAGTCGCCGCCGCCGATCACATTGCCGCCGCGGGCGGTGGCCACCGGCACCCCGGCCTTGTCGAAATAGGAGCGGGCGAAGCTGGAGGTGACGATTTCGGCGCAGGCCTTGGACGCCGAATAGGGATCCTTGCCGCCCAGGGCGTCGCCCTCCTGGAAGGCGCGGCCGCCGTCATTATTGGCGTAGACCTTGTCCGAGGTGATCACCAGGACGGCGCGCAGGGCGTCTTCGTCCCGCAGGGATTCCAGAAGATGGGCGGTGCCCATGATGTTGGTCGAGAACGCGCCGACCGGATCCTCGATGGCCGCGCGCACGATGGGCTGGGCGGCCATGTGCAGCACGAGGTCGAAGGGCTGGCCCCCGACCACGTCCAGCACAGCGCGGCGATCGCGCAGATCGACGATGTGCGAGGCGGCCAGATGGTCATAGCCGGCCAGATCGGCCAGGGCGGGAGTCTGATCCGGCGCCAGCGCCAGGCCGGTCACCCGGGCGCCCATGCGGGCGAGCCAAAGCCCCGTCCAGGCGCCCTTGAAGCCGGTGTGGCCGGTCAACAGGACGCGCTTGTCGGCCCAGAAGCCCGGGTCGGGCCGGCTCATGCCCACTTGCGCCAGGGCGCCTGGCCCGACGCCCACAGGCTCTCCAGCTGGTTCTTGTCGCGCAGGGTGTCCATGGCCGCCCAGAAGCCGTCATGGCGATAGGCGATCAGCTCGCCGTCGGCGGCCAGGCCTTCCAGGGGGCCGAGCTCCCAGACGGTGGCGTCATTCTCCACCCGGTCGATCACCGAGGGGTCGAGGACGAAGAAGCCGCCATTGATCAGGCCGTTGTCGCCCGGCGGCTTCTCCACGAAGCGGTCCACCCGGTCGCCGGTCATCTCCAGGGCGCCGTAGCGGCCAGGGGGCGCAACCGCGGTCACTGTCGCGGGCTTGCCGTGGTCGGCGTGGAACTTCGCCAGTGCCGCGAGATCCACATCGGCGACCCCATCCCCATAGGTGAAGAAGAAGGGCTGGCCGGGGTCGAGGAATTCCCGGACCCGCTTCAGCCGGCCGCCGGTCATGGTGTCGGGGCCGGTGTCCACCAGGGTCACCTTCCACGGCTCATGCTTGGTGGCGTGGTAGTCGATGGCCCGGTTGGCGAGATCGACGGTGAAGTCGGCATTGTGCAGGACGTAGTTGGCGAAATATTCCTTCACCACATAGCCTTTGTAGCCCAGGCACACGACGAACTCGTTGAAGCCGTGGTGCGAGAACATCTTCATGATGTGCCAGAGGATCGGCCGGCCGCCGACCTCGATCATCGGCTTGGGCCGCAGGTGGCTTTCCTCGGAAATCCGGGTGCCCAGGCCGCCGGCCAGGATGACGACTTTCATCGCAGTACCTCCCCCCTGCCTGCGGCTCAGGCGATCCGCTTGACGAAGGCGTCGGGCCAGTAGGTCACCCGCTCCTTCACCACCCCTTCGTTGAAGGGGAAGGTCGGCTCTTCGATGATGAAGCGCTTGTCCTCGGCCACGAACTCATGAACCGCCCGGCGCGGATTGTTCCAGGTCCAGTCCTCGGCCGTGCGCGGTCCGCCGACCACCTGCTCCATGATCCCGTCGGTGGCGACGATATAGGAGCCCACCGGCACCATGTCGGCATAGGCGCGCAGCTCGTCGAGCACATGGCCCTTGGTGTGGTTGGAGTCGAGCACCACCAGCACGGTCTCGCCGGGCTTGATCTGCGCCTTCACCTGTTCGACCACTTCGGGGGCGGTCGACGAGCCCTCGATCAGCTCGATCCGCTTCTTCATCGGATGGGCCTCGATGGCCGTGCGGTTGTGCGGCCGGATCTCGATATCGATGCCGATCACCCGGCCCTTGTTCATGGCTTCGAACAGGGAGGCGTAGAAGACCAGCGACCCGCCATGGGCCACGCCGGTCTCCACCAGCACGTCGGGCTTCAGGTCCCAGATCACTTCCTGCAGGCGGACCATGTCCTCCGGCAGCTGAATGATCGGCCGGCCCATCCAGGCGAATGAATAGACGTACTTGGAATCCCAGGTCGCCCGGACCCAGGCCTTGGACGCCGCGGCGAAGCCTTCGGCGGTGGAGAGGCTGTGGCGCGTTTCAGTGTCGCCGTCGCGGACGACGACTTCGCCGCGCTCTTCGTCGATGATGGTGATCAAGACCCCGACCTTGTATGCCGTTTCTGGCGGACCGTGCTTAGGTGGCCCGCGCTCTGGCCTCCTCCATATCGCGTGTCGGCGGCCCGATGAAGCCGTATCCCGCATGGGGCGCGTATCACGCCCCTCCGGTTGCCCAGGAGCAGGGTTTGGATCCGAAGGTCGATTTCATCATCATCGGGGCCCAGAAGGCCGGCACGACGGCCCTGTTCGACTATCTGGGTGAGCATCCGCAGATCGGCCTGTCCGACGTCAAGGAGGTCCACTTCTTCGACGATGAGGGCCGTGACTGGGCCGCACCTGACTACGGCGCCTATCACGCCCGGTTCCACCTGGCCGACCGCAGCCGCCGCTGGGGCGAGGCGACGCCGATCTATCTCTATTGGAAGAACAGCATTGAACGGATCGCGGCCTATCATCCGGAGGCGCGCCTGATCATCCTGCTGCGGGATCCGGTGGAGCGGGCCTTCTCTCACTGGAAGATGGAGTTCGCCCGCGGCGCGGAGGTCCACCTCTTCGAGTGGTGCATCCGCCAGGGCCGCGCCCGGCTGTTTGACGCCGAGCCATGGGGCTTCCACCGGGAGTTCAGCTATGTGGAGCGCGGCTTCTATGGCGAGCAGGTCGCCAAGGTGCTGGCGCATTTTCCGGCCGAACAGCTGCTGATTCTGCGCTCGGACGACCTCGAGGCCGCCCCTGAGGCGACGCTGCGACGAATCAGTGGCTTCCTGGACGTCGCCCCGCCGCCGTCCATCCGGCCCCGGCGAGTGCATGAGGGCCAGGCCATGAGCTATCCATCCAGCCTGACGACGGAGGATGTCGCCCTGCTCCGGCGCCTCTACGCCGCCGACACGGCTCAGCTGGCCGAGCTGACCGGCATCCGATTCTGGTGACCCTCGCCACATTTCCGTCAGGGCTCTTGGCCAAGCTGGATTTCATGCTCGCCTCTTCCCGCAGGTGGACCGCTCCACCGGCCACACTCGCCCCCCTTGCGGCTCTCGCCATGCTGGTCGCCTGTTCGCCCAGCGTTCCCAGCGAGGCCGCCGACGGCCCGCCGCTCGGGCCTGAACTGGTGTTGCCGGTGGACTGCGTGCTGGGCGCGACCTGCGAAATTCAGAACTATGTGGATCGCGATCCCGGCCCCGGCGCCCGAGATTACACCTGCGCGGCCCGCACCTATCAGGATCACAAGGGCGTCGATA
>Ga0208179_1001525_pt1 | contig 11680 bp, 10 predicted proteins | sample Malvired_Geostar_FD_184238 | JGI IMG/M metagenome (GOLD analysis project Ga0208179, IMG submission 184238) | Marine viral communities from the Global Malaspina Expedition - Malaspina viral metaG DeepMed_Geostar (SPAdes) (version 2) | ecosystem: Environmental > Aquatic > Marine > Oceanic | place...
GGAGCGGCGTCGCCCTCACCCTCTACGACGAAATCTACCGCCCCACCACCGGCCTGTTCCTCAGCTTCCAGCAAGACCCGCTCGCCACCGTGCCCACCCGGGCCAACCCCAGCCAACAACCCCAAATCGGCTGGGAACCCGGCTACCACGCCGCCCGCCAATACCTGGAAGCCCTGGCCCAGGACCGCGACCTGGAAATCCACGCCCTGGAACGCTTCGCCTACACCCCGCACAAGAACGCCCTCAAACTGATGGCGCGCACCAGCAGCGACGTGAACGAACGGTTCGGGGAGACCTGGGTGTACGTGGACGCCACGGACGGCGCCCTGCTGGGCCACTACCTGCCCACCGGGGAAGCGGCGGGGAATACGGTGACGACCTGGCTGACCAGCCTGCATATTGCGGCGGTGGGTGGGGTGGGCTATCGGGTTGTTGCGACGGTGCTGGGGTTGGCGGTGATCGTGTTGAGTGTGACGGGGGTGATGGTTTGGTGGAAGAAGCGACAGAGTAGAAACAGCAACTAAACATCTTCAGCCAAGATCGAGAGTAGCTCTTGTAGCTGTTTCAAGCCTATAGCCCATCGCTGCCTTTATCTGCAAGACGAAAAAGGAGAAACGCAATAAACAGCGCAATTTGTAGGGTGCCGCCCGCCCCCAATCGTGTGTGTGGCCCCGGTTCCCCAAGACCCATGCATTACAAAAGTAGATGAAAGCTACCGGAGTGTCTAACAGTACTAAAGCATTGCAGAAACCTACGGAAGCGAGCGACATAAACTAGCCGTATGCAAAGAGATACTCTTTCTTCTCTAAGCTACTCTTCAAATAATCAGGATCTCTCCAACTTACAACAAAATCTCTATTGAGGACTATCTGACCATGTGCTTTTTCATTAAAAAGCACTTTCTTCTCAGCGCCATTCAGCGTTCTAGCCTTTACTTTTTTAATTGTTTGCTCTCTGACCACCTTGTCAACGTAGGGGCAGGCCAGATAATCAAAATAAAACATGAAATACTCAGAATCAACAAACATATCATCGCTACTAACAAAATAACTGTTTGCTGACCTGATCAATTCTTCACGAAAATCCTTATACTCCGCGCCGTCTTCCATGTAAAGCATAAATGTCACCCAGCGGAAGTAAAAGTCTCTAGCTTCAGAACTACCCTCCAAGCCACCAAAGTAATCTCGCAGCTTTTGCTCCTGGAGTCGATACTCCTTTGGCAACATCGTCAAAATGATGAGAAGATTTAGAGTCTCAATCCCGTTTATCTCACGCGAATGATCTATAAAAATGTTTATAGCCTGTTTAACATGATCAAAAATCTTTTTATGGATTATTTCTACAAAACTATATGGCCACCCCCTTGTCCTCTCAACAATGTCGTAAACTGCGCGAGCCAGCCTGTCCGTAGGCCTTATTCTAATATCCATAGCATGGACAAAGAAAAGAACATCCATGTCAACCAAAAGCCAGTTAAGGTGAAAATCTTCTATCGGATCAATTTCCCCCAAAATATCCATGTAAAGGAACATTCTTTTTGTTATTGCACTAAACAAATAATTAGAAACAGAGCTATACTTAACTCTATAGTTAGCCAAGGCCATCTTTATCTCAGCAATAGTCTTATTAGCCTTAGAGCCAGCATTTTTTAACTTTACAACGGAACAGGCATTCGCTTCGCCCTCTTTGTAACGCGATTTATAGCATAGATCGACAGCATAGCTCAGCGAATTTTTTGCCAAAGATATGTCCGTGGCAAAAGGCCGATAGCCTATCGACGTCTTTGCCTCATTTAAATACATCTTGTATTCTAGCAAACTCGATTCAAGTACAACTGAAAAATCGTTTTTAATTTCCTCAGACCGAAAGAAAACAAAATAGTCATCGACGTACCTCCGAAAATCATAGTCCTTAGAACATTCATAACCCTTCTTAGACATCCCAATTTCTATATTAATATCAATCTTCTGGAGAATAATCTCTGCAAATATTCTGCTAACCTCTGGCCCCACGATAATACCGTTCGTTTCACGATAATTAAGTAATTGCATCAACCCATCGAACTCTCCATCAAAGCCACCACTAGGCTTTGCCTTAGCCAGACGCTTACTCTTGAGCGCCCAGCCTATTGAATGGGTGTAGATACTGGGAAAGCATTTCGAGATATCCACTTGAAGCATACTATGGAAATTCTTTTCAAGCGCGTGATATTCATATGATTCAAAAAATCGATACAGGAAAGGATATTTTTTATATTTAAAGTAAGAGCTTGAGACAATCCTATCTTCATCCAGACTCTCAACACCATCAACCAACTTAGATCCCACTTGTGTCTTACCGTAGAAGCGGGTTGATTTACGATACGGGTACCGTAAAGAGTATCTAGATTTTGAACAGTAATATTCTATCAAATCGCCATATTCATGGTAAAACTCACAAACTTTCAGTTGTGCCACCGGATGCATAATCGATATAGCACGCGATGTCTTGCCGTCGCCCCGCGATACTAAATATTCCAAAGGGATATAGATTCCAGCTTTATTTTCGAAATTCAGCCCTGAAATCGCCTTGTATGCCTTGAGGTGGGAAGGATTCCTGAACCTTTGGTACACATTAAAGTTCGAGAACCACAAGGGGAGCTCATAAGGGAGAACGTCAGTTAATAAAGTTCTTAGTTTATCGTTTGTATCTACTTTAATAATATTAGGCATTTTTCCAGACTCGCAGTATCTGAACGGTCTGCTTCTTGCTAAACTTCGCTACGCTTCCTTTTCTAGCATTTCCATATATCGAAATTTTCTTTATTTCGTCTCTTTCTATAGGGCCCAGCCCGAAACGAGGACTTTCCAGCTGCGTGCATAGAAAACCGTCTATGGGCTTCAAGCATCGAAAGCCATCTGTCACATACTGGTAATTATGCGCAATCCCAGCCAACAGGTCTCCATTCTTCCCCTTCTTTACTTTTTTTAGCATGGAGATATATTTAATCCGCTTCTTCAAAAGAGAGAAATTTCTATCTCTTTTGTATTCTGCCAAGCTTATTGCTATTCTGTATTTTATTCTTTTTATTTTCTCTGGACATACCGTCACCGCGACCTCGTTTGCGCTACCTTTCTTATAATCAACACTTACAGAGTAACCAAGATAACTAAAGCTCGCGCACCTAGAAGGTCCACTGTAATATTTTCCAGCCCTATTATTTAGTCTTAGGTCCATATCATTCATTACAGACTCAACATGCCTTTGTACGTTATTTTCTTTTTTTGTCGGCGTTATAATAACGATATCATCGACGTACCGGGCACTGTATATCACATCAGGATGCACCGCGATTTTCTTATCTAGCGATTCCAGGTAAAGCTCAGATAGAGTAGGACTTACCGCTAGGCCTCTCGGCAAACCTTGTAGGTTGTGATTTTTAGAAAGGTCATTATGAATATTGCGCAGCAGAGAGACGCACTCTGGCGCGAGGATCAAATCGTCCTCAAACTTATCAATTAGACGCTTAAAGCTTATAGACTCGTAACAATTATTGATATCGAGCCGGAGAACATGGTAGTCCCCGGAGTCTTTTAACAAAGTTACCAGCTGCCGCACTATTCTATTACGGTCCGACTGCCTAACTTTATAAATTCTTCGGATAAACCGATCGAGAAGCTTGATGGCGAATGCGTCCTCCATCTTGCTCGGAACAAAGACTGGTCTATTTTTTGCAGTAGATATCTCTAACGGCGATAAAACGAGACCACATGACCTCCAGTGTTTTACGGAATGATCCACCGCCGTTTGCACATTACCGTAAAAACGCAATACATCCCACTGCCAAACATCCGATGGCGTAAGGACCTTGGAAAGCTGCTCTTTATCGAAAACTTGCTTTAGCATTTATATACACTTTTAACTTTTATGCCATGGATAGCGTCCAATCTAACGCAGAAATTACGACGCGCAAATCGCGGAGCTCGTTATTCCAGATAGTCATCAGTGATAGCCGCAACTCAGTGGTAAGCCGGGCTTTTTGTATCTAGATGGAAAGTCAATTCAAAAGCCGTGCGGTACTTTTATTGTTGCCCGTTGATTTTTCTGTCTTTACGGCAATGTGGTTTTACGGCCAGAGCAACAAACCATTGATCACACCCGGACCTTCCTCGACAGCTGATTCTTGCTCTCTGCGGCAGCCACATGGCTTCGCTGATAATCCAGAAAGACCGGCTCTAACGTCTTAAAGAGCGACGTTGCTGCAGCAGTTGCGGAACCCGAAAGATCTCGAATTTCTTGCAGGAGCAAACCTCTTGTAGTTCTAGAACAAAGCGCTAACAGGAAAAGTCCGATAACTGTCACCCAAGCCCAGCTTGGGATCTTCCCTGTGTGGCGCAGTGCTTCTCGTATAAACGTCGCTGCCGCGCCAATCATACTCGCAGTAACTATAAATGCGCTCAAATAGCCAGCTTTAATCGTGTACTCAATTACAGCATTTCGAGCATAGTTCTTAGCAAAAGCCGTAACTTCTATTCCTACGGCGTCCGCGCCCATTTTCGAAATATGCGAGTCTTGCGTGAGTACCGAATAGCCAGTCGCCATATGTAATTTCACATACGGAACATCTTTGCCGTCAATTGCGCTTTCTTCAGGGCCACCACTTTCGACAAAATTAATATTTTTCTTGTATATCGACCATCTTTCTACTAGCAAATCTGGATCAACGCCTTCCTCTTCGGCGATAAGTGGAATATTCTTCTCGATTTCGACATTCAGATAAGTAGGCGCAAATACAACTATAGTTTCAGATTGAATGGCTTCTAAAAGATTCGTTCGTGCATTAGCTTTTTTTGCTTTACAAACAAGCCAACGCAGATCAGCAAGCACTGCATTAGCATCCAACACCAGTTTAATTTGGATCAAATGGCCAAACTGCGCGAAAACGCCATTTTCCGAGAACATTCGCCTCAAAAGAGGAAGCTCATCCGATCTGATTGGCTGCCTGTCAGGCATTATCTTTTCCATTGCGTCGACAAAGTCATCGCTGGCTTCAAGTGACCTAAATTAAAAGACTCTCGGCAACAACGGCAAAGGCAGATTGGTGTGCTGGTTGTAGTCGAGTAAGCGCTTAGCGATGACAAGCGAAGTGACTTTGTTATCTTTCGCCTGTTTGGCTAAAGAGGGGCCGAATGCTAGCGCGTGGACGCTCGAGTAAACGGTAGTAAAAAAATCTAGCATCGTGGCCACCTAGCCCCCTAAGTTAAGGCGTGTACTCAGTGCCATGACAACGAGGACATGGCGGTAAAGTATCAGTATCGTCGTCGAGATATACCGTCTCACCGCATTTGTCGCACGAGTAAGTTCCTTTCCCGGGTTTCTCTCCGGTTGAAGACATAGCCATCTCCTATTTTTATTTCCTTCCAACTTCCTTACTTACTGGGCCTCCAATAAAACGTGACGAACGTCACAAGTCAACACCTGTATCCTATTGTCGCGCTGGCACAAAAAAGGGCCGTAAAAATTTTCTCGAATAGTAACTACTAACTAACCCTAAAACCCCTCCATCTCCCCAATTCAACGCTTTCGTCGCCTTCACATCCTCCACCCGACGGACGGGCTGCGTGAACGGCCCTGTGAGGGTGTCCGGGATGGTGTTAGCTCCGTTGAGGATATTTCCCATGGCTTCCTTGGTCTCGGTTTCGGTGGGCTCAATGAGGAAGCACTCGGGTACCAGCAGCGGGAAGTAGATGGTGGGGGCGTGCTGGTGGCGATGTCCAGCGCGGTGACTTTGTTGTCTTTCGCTTGTTTGGCGAAGGTGAGGATGAACTCGTGGCTGGCGCGGCGCTCCGGATAGGCGGCCTAGCAGGCGATGGCTTTGAGGCGCTTGAGCAGGTAGTTGGCGGCGAGGGTGGAGTATTCGCCGACGCCCTAGATCTCGCCTTGTTGCGACGTACGATCTTTCGTCGCCGACGACGCGCAAATCGCTTACACAGATTGACCTAGAATTCCTACAGCTCTGCCGAGGGAGCTCTTTTACGCTGGCAATCGGTGCTTGAACACACCTACTGTCAGCAGTCGCCGTACCCTTTGGTTTTGCGGTACTGTAACGCCCGTGACCAATCAATGGTCGGGTAGCGCGCAGCTATACAATACCTCCGGGGAAAGCGCGCGGCCGTCTGATAGAGCGGTGTTCAACTGCCCGACCGCCCTTACAGGGCAAACTTGGACGTATCATCTATCGGAGAAAGACCATGAAATATCGCACTCTCAAAGTCCGCAAAGGCCACCGGGACTACACGCTGAAGAGCAAACCATGCAGCGGAAACCCGATCACTCCCTTCCTTCTCCTGAAAGGCACCTGGCTGGAACAGGCCGGGTTCACCATCGATACCCCGGTGTCCGTCACCGTGGAGGAAGGGCGACTTTCAATCGTTCGTCGGTAACCGGTGGACCCCGGCCGGAGGCCGGGGTCCCGTTCACGGCAATGTCCCGATAGGCGTCGATAGCCAAGGCATCCGGATGATTAGCAAGCTGCCGCAAACGTGGAATTGTCAGCTTCGAGTTTGTCCCGCTAAATCCACGCTTTGTCGCAAGAACATTGGCCTGGGCATAATGGCGCTCCATAAGGCATCATGGCCCTGTGGAACCACATATGGAGCGAGACATGGGTACAGACCCCGAATCCCTGAGAGACGCCGCCCTGGCGCTTTCCGAAGCGGAGCGGGCAAAGCTGGCCAGAGACTTGATAGCCAGCCTGGACGGCCCCGCCGATGACGATGTTGCCGAGGCCTGGGACATTGAGCTTTGCCGCCGCATCAATGAAGTGGAGAGCGGAAAAGCCCAACTATTGGATGTTGAAGACGTTCTCGCGCGCATACGGGCCCGGATCAGATAAGGATTAGTTTTGGTCGTTGAAGTCAGCAAGGAAGCTGCCCAAGAGCTGGAAGAATCCGCAGCCTGGTACGAAAAGGAAGACCCGGGGCTTGGAGCTCGCCTGGTTGACGCTTTTGCCCACGCTGTGCGCCTTCTTGAAGAACCCAATCCGCCGCTGACTCCCGTGGGTGGCAAAGCCGGCGGCCGCGGGGCCAAACGATTGCTTTTGCATCGCTTTCCCTTTTCCCTCGTTACCCTGAGCCGTGGGTCGACCACGGTTGTCATTGCATTCGCCCATCATTCCCGCAAGCCGGGTTACTGGACAGATCGCGTCTAGCATTTCAGCAATGCCGGTTATCAAGCCACCCTGTAGTGAAGGGGAATGCTTTCAAACGGAAGCGCAAATGGCTTACAACGATTTCAGCCTAGACCTACTGTGCTCCAACGACGGGGCGACTAGCCTGGATACCGGTGCTTAAACACACCCTATCAGCGGTCGTCTCGGCCGACAGAATGCGGTACTTTTGTGCCCACGACCAGTCGATGGTCGGGTAGCGCGTAGCCATACAAGACCTTCGGGAAAAGCGCGTGGCCGTCTGATAGCGGTGTTTAACTGCCCGACCGCCCTAATGGGCACTCGTTAAACAAGCCTATCAGTGGAGCACACCCATGAAATTCCGCACTCTCAAAGTCCGCAAAGGCCATCGGGACTACACCCTGAAAAGCAAACCCTACAGCGGTAACCCAATCACTCCTTTCCTTCTTCTCAAAGGTACCTGGCTGGAACAGGCCGGGTTTACCATCGATACGCCGGTATCGGTATCCGTCGAGGATGGGCGGCTTTCGATTGTTAGGGACAGCAGTCGATGAGGACCAGGCCCCAGCGAAAAGCTGGGGCTCCCCTAGCGCCTATGGAACGTCGGATATAAAAATACCACTCTGCATCCACTAAAGCTGGTATCCGCACTCGTCATTCAGATTATCTGGTTAGGTCCGTTGCCATAAAGGACATTAGGCCATCCATGGGCAGTTCACTTTGCTGTTATGACAGTGTTGCAAGTGGACTCAATGCTAGTAATGATATCGTCCAATCTCGGATTGATTGGATCATCGTCTTCTAGACTATCCCAGAATACTGCCTCGTGGCGATCTACTCTAGTTTGATGCTCTTGCCGCCGTTGTGCTTCGGTACTAAAGTGCTCCTGTGCCCATAGTCGAGACAGTTGACGGGCGGAGAGGACAATTTCATTTACCACATTTCTCAAATTATCGAATGGCGAAGCCTCGTCCTTACCAAACTGAGCCATGAACCTATACCGAGAAGCATGAATCCGACCGAATAATTCTTGGTAGTGGTTATATCTGTAAAAGACCACAGAGGCCTTCTTTCTCGCATCAAACTGGACATCCGTCTCACGTCCCCCCCGCTCAAGCTCGAGCTCTTCGCCGGCCCAGCTAGCCGGGTGTCGAATGTGTTTAATGGCGTCTAATGCCTCATAAAATAATGCAAGTGAGTCTTCGGCAAGCTCAATTTTTCGCTTACCAATATGCTCCCTTTTCCATGACTGAATGCCGTATAAAACAACCCAAATTCCCAAAAGTGAAACAAGCAGCTCCAAAGCTCGATCCAAAGTCATAATTCACCTGCTAACGCCCCTCAGAGGCATGTTGTGCGTTCTGGGCGCAGCCAAGCTGAATATGCTCCACTGCCTTGGTTAGTTAGCCTCACCTTAGTAGCTTCTTGGATTGTAGATTCCAGGTCGTTACGTCAGGCTCAATGCTGTATAAAGACACGCCGCCATCCAGGCATTGCTGCTTAAAGTTCTGAAACGTTTCAATAGAAATGGACCTTATACGATTAACATGATTCATTACCTTATTGCCGAAATAGATCTCTTTGATGCAGCCTTCAGGCAGAAAAAAATTATATATCGGCCTCCCAAGGCTGCTCACAAACAATTTCTCCCACTGTCCGGCTTTATTTTCAAATTTCTCTTCGCCGGAGTGATACGCGTTTGGGGTCCCGCGCAACGTTTTGACGACACGGACTTCTTCTTCATATGCCCATTCAAGAGACTTATATAAAAAAGCTCGCTTAAAAAAATTGAATAGGCTGCTATTAAAGCTACTTTCCCTCGAAATGCTCTTTAACTCGTCGACCGATGGAACGAATTCAGGAGATTCCGATTTTTGGGATGTGTATATGACCTCACCAAATTGAGCGGGTATTGCATTGGCATCTTCGCAAGTAAAACCTGCAGCCTCAATATCAATACCGATAACTGCACCTTGATGAGAATCACAATAATGAGACCACATCAACGCATTCAATGGCTGACGAGTAAGGGATAGTAGAGCATAGTTTCTTGAGAAATTACTCTTATAAGCATTTATCGCAGTACGCGCCGGGATATCCCCATTTGAAAAACCAAATGCCGTAGTCTCGAACGGATCATTCAGATCTTCGGCACAAGTAAAAGCTATTGATGTATTCTCGAGAACCAGCATAGCTGTATTCAATGTCACGTATTTGTATAAAATCACAAAATCTCTCAGTCCTATTTTTCTCGCCAAAAAACAACCAGCATGACTTTTCTATATCTGACGTCGAAGGCGCAAAAATTACTAATCTTTTCACGATCATTCATAGGCCATCTTTACCCATTCTCCAAGTAACTACCTCATTTTTTAGGATGTTTACGATTATTGTCATATCTAAGGATTCAAAGTAATAGTTGGAAATAATTTCTGGATTTCTTGTTTTGACAGGGAATTCTCTCCATTGACCGAATCGGCCCCTCCAAAACTCAGGCTTCCAATCGGAGCCAACAATAATATTCTCCATAACCCACTTTTGATCTTGATTTCGCTTTGCTGTCGATTCTGCTGATTCGCCGGAACCTTCTAGGTCAATTGTGTGCTTAGAGTGCACTTTTTTGTCGATTCCGGACAACTTTGAAGCTTCATCTTGAAAGCCCCAGCGAGGATAAAAGTTCACCTCTACATCGTATTGGCCCGCCGGAAGGTCATTTACATCAAATACAACTTGTCCAACCCCGTCCACTAATCGAACACGTTCATTTTTTCCAATCAAAACGTCATCTGGTGCTTGGTCGGATAGACCTATACCCGCCATTATCTCAACTGTTCCTGGTATGTTTGTAGCAATATCAAGAACAAGCTCACCTTCGTTTAGCTCACTTGAAGCGGATATTGAGTAATCTTCTGCTGCATGTGAATTTTCTTGCCGGTCGAACACATCTTCTGAACCAGAAACATTACTGGATTGCTTCTGATTATTTGGGTTGTCACAGCCAAGAAAAATCGGAAAAACCAACATCATGATAAAGACAGGTTTATTTACATAATTCCCAAAAGAACCCATATCTATTTCCCTGCATATCAGTGCACATAGAGTCGTAGTCTAGAGCAAATAATACCAACAGCCTTTTATCTATCAGCACCTTCTGTCCGACCTTACCCGTTAATGACTTCTATCAACTGGCCGGCAATTTCTTCTATGCTATTAAGTGATGAATTTAAAGCAACTTTGTCCGCCAAGGCCGGGCTAAAATTCAAAACTTCTGTTTTCGATACCTTATGCCATATCGGCAATATCATTTTGTGGCCTTCCATCTCTTTCGCTACCATTGCGTCAAGCTCATATTGCGTCCAGTTCTTCGAAAAAAACGATGAAGAAAGTACAACCGTACCGTATTTTGACTTCAGTAGACCCTGGTCAATACTGCGACGTAAACTATCACCGACTTTTAGTGCAAACTCGTCGTACCAAACCTTTATACCTTCTGCGGCCAGAGCCTCAGCTAGAGGCCTGACAAAATTATCTTTGTCTTCTGACGCATGGGATATAAATATGTCATAATCCGCCTGCAAAACTTTATCAGACCTACCTTTAGGTGAAGCAGTCAACCGGGATGCACTTTCGATTTCACGCTTTAACCGTCGCTGAAACTCTAGCTGGTCTCTTTGCTGACGCTTCTCCGCGTCAACTATTTTTTTGCGCTCTCGCTCTTCTTCTTTTGCCAGATCCTGCTTGTATTTCAATAGTTTAGCCGTTTTTTCCGCTTCCCTTTTTGATAGGTCAGCCTTTTTTGCTTGTACTTTTGCTATTTCGTTCTGTTTTCTTTGAATATCCGTCAGTTTTGATTTTAAGTTGCTAGCACTTGTATTTTTGGTTATTGATTTTTCGACTTGGAGAATCTTCCCCATCAAGTCAGATTCTTTCTTTGTCTCTTGACTTATCTTTTTACTTAGATCAGCAATTTCCTTTTGAGTTCTAGTAACATTGCTGATAAACGTCGATATGGACATTGAATTTTCCTACCTTGGTCCTATCAAAAAGCTATAACAAGCATGCAACACGTGCGCCTTTTATTAGTAACAGCGCGCACCATCCATTCCAGCTTTAACGCTTCGCTAAGGCCTCCTCTTAAGAAAATAAATCGTGACCAGCATCACAAGTCAACACCTGTATCCCCTTGTCGCGCAGCCACAAAAAAGGGGCCAGAAAAGGCCCCTTCGATAGTGAGAACTAACTAACGGCTAAAACCCCACCATCACTCACTCCAAACTAAATCCAACTCCTTCGCCGCCTTCACCTCATCCAGCCGGCGCACGGGCTGGGTGAACGGCGCTTCGGTGACGGTTTCCGGGTTGGTGTTGGCTTCGTCGAGGATCTGCTCCATGGCGTCGACGAAGTCGTCCATGGCTTCCTTGGTTTCGGTTTCGGTGGGCTCGATGAGGAAGCACTCGGGCACCAGCAGCGGGAAGTAGATGGTGGGGGCGTGCTGGTTGTAGTCGAGCAGGC
>Ga0208179_1001526_pt1 | contig 11679 bp, 8 predicted proteins | sample Malvired_Geostar_FD_184238 | JGI IMG/M metagenome (GOLD analysis project Ga0208179, IMG submission 184238) | Marine viral communities from the Global Malaspina Expedition - Malaspina viral metaG DeepMed_Geostar (SPAdes) (version 2) | ecosystem: Environmental > Aquatic > Marine > Oceanic | place...
CTAAGAGAACCCAATAGACTTTGTCTATTTTACCACCCAATTTCTCAACGTCTTCATGGATATGTTTAAGATCGTTCTTTTTAATACCAGCAATATCTTTTTTTAATCCGGTGATGTATCCGTAAATGGATACAATATGTTCTCTAGTTGTCTTTGGGTTCATGTTTGCCATTAAGGTTGTCCTAATATAGTGGGTTTTTTTGCGGCTAAGGATGCAGCAGCACCCTTACCTAATTCATCTCTAGGAAATAAAGCTGCATATTGGTCCGCGACGTTCACATTAGTATTTACATTTCCAAATTGAGTTCCGGTGTTGAGCGTAGGATCTGGAAGTGGGGGAAGTTGGTTAGTTAATCGACTTACTAAATCAGGAATAATAGACGTGTCAAATGGATTATCAATAGCAGGAATGCCGGCTTCTTCATCTAATCCTACATTAAATAGTTGAGCTCTAATATTAGCAATAGCATTCATAGAATCCAACAATGGATTTCTAATTTCTAATTCATCCGCAATTCTTTGAAATCCTAAAACTACATTTTTAGAAATAGATATAGGAGTAAACGTTGCTGTACTTAATCTTCCATAACCTTTTTTACCAATTCCACTAATCATTTGTCTACCTAGATCTGTTTTATCTATTCCTAAAATTTTAGCAGCTTCTATATCATCATACATATTTTTTTGATTTAAAAATAAAGCTCGATTGGCATTGATATAAGCATCAATAATAGCTTTAGGAGTGGTTACTCCACCTTTTAAAACTTCTGTGGTAAATAAAGCTTTAGAATTACGTGCGCCTTTTTTGTAATTAGCAATTTTATATTTTAATCCTTTTTCAGGATCAACATCAATTGCTCTTAGACCTACAATTCCCGCTGCTTCATTTCCAAATTCATATTCATTTCCTCTGTCATCAAATCTTCCAAGATCATCAACAGGTTTCATTGATAAACGCATTCGTTTTAACTGTTTCCAATTTAAAGGAGCTTGGGCCATTGCTAGATGGGCGACGCCTTTTTGTACTCTTCGCCCCAAACTATCTTCATCATTCCATATTTTAAAGCCTTCTGGACTCATTCCTCGTCTAACTGATACATCTGCTAAAGCTTCAGTCCAGATAGATTCACTAATAAATGGTAGTGCTAATTCTTTAGTGGATTCAGCAAGACCCACAATAAAATCATTCATGATTCCATCTTTATCAGTTTCTCCTGCTTGAACTCTGTTAATAACGGTTTGAATAGGTCGGGATAAAGTATCGTAAGCATTTGCATGACTGAAATCTACATATTTTAATTTACCCGTTTCTTTATCTCTTAAAGGAACTAGCGTTGAATTTTTAGACCAGTCCGCAACATATCTTCTTAATGCAGCTCTTTCATCTTGAGTTACGTCGTATAGAGCTGACATACCTTCAACTGCTGCGTAAGGAACTGCCGCCGTTGTAAACGCCATCCCACCTAATCTTCTTAAGCCAATTGTTCTAAATGGTGTAACTACTTTTCCTTGCTTTCCTATTATTTTAAAATTAAATATTTCATTTAATCCAGTATCTACAATGTTAGTACCTGTTCTCATAATTTCTGAAGGGAAAGCTACAAAGTTTCCGACAGGCCATTTACGTAAACCTTTTACAAAATCAGATACAAAGGCATAGTTAGGTACATTGTTTTTAACTAAATCAGCGGCCCTTTCATCTAACCAATCATCTGTAAATCTACCTAATGATTTAATTGTTCCATCCGGTAGTACTTGTTTAATTTCTTGTCCTAAACTTAAACCGGAAGCTTTTAATGATTTATCTAATCGTCCTCTTTCACCGAACCAGGTAAAGATTTTCCAGAAATCATCTTCAGCTGTGTATGCATCCTGTGAGAATTTTTTAACATTGGATAAAGTTTTCATCAAACGATTTAAACCATAACTTCCTAAACCTTCTTCTGAGTATCTTGCTTTACCTAGTTTACCCACCGTCGTTCCAAATCTAACATCTTTTAAAAGATTCATTAGATCTCCTAATTGAACTTGTGAGTTAACGACTCCTAATTTTAAAAGTTTTTGATAGAACTGATTAGACTTTCTAGTACCTGGACCAGCAACTTGTAATGCATTGTAAGCAGCCTTCACCGCTTTTAAATCTGAAAAAGGTATAATTCCATTTGCCATAGCAAATGCACCCGCACTTAAAAAGTTACGACCGTGTGTAAAGGGAGCTAAAATAGTTTTAGCCATTTGAGATGTGGCTTTAGGATATAAAATAAAATTAGCATAAAGCTGAGTACCAAAGTTTTTACTTTGGAATAAACTGTCAACCGGTTCGATTAAACCATCCACTACTCCATTCATGGCATACTTACCTGCTAATGGATTATGAATAGGAATTTCTTCTGCTACCTCACCAATCTTTGCTCCTTTTTTTAAAAAAGTAGCTCTTTTTTCTCCAGCTAACGGTCTTAAAGTTTGTCTATAATCAACAGGACCTAATTGTTCTAACGCTTCAAAACCTCTTGCACTTTTGATTGGTTTAACAGTTGCTCTCCAATCGGCTCCAAGCATTCCTCCAAATAATTCAGCTGCTTCCGTTTCGCTATTCGCAAAGATAGGAACGACTGCTTTCCTTCCAGCTTCTTCTCTAGATAGTCCTTGTTTCATAAACTCATCAATTTGAACTTTTCTTAATTCTCTTAATCGATTAGATTCATTAACTAGATTATCAAAATATTCATTTCTTCTAACAACCGCAGAAAGTTTTTGAGTTGCTTCCAGAATAGTTTGAAATGCATCATTACCTTTACCAAATAAATTTTCAATAACTTCTCGTTGGGTTCCTGTCAAATTTGATAAATTAACATTGTTAACATGTAAAGCTTCATCTAAAGATGATTTACCTAAAAAGAAATCTGGCACTTTAAAATAAGGATCGGATTTAGAAGCTAATTTAAAACTCTGATCTATATTGGGTTTACCCGTTGTAGGATTGATTACAGAATTATAAACTTTTAAAACTTCATTTTGAGCTGCTGCATCTGATAATTCTTTGCCGCCGGTGTTAGTCCTATATAATTGTTTGAAAGATTTTTTAGCGTCACTCATTACTTGTGCAGTGGGAATAAGCTGTTCTCCTATTTTAGCTTTTCTATTTTTAAAGACATCATAACTAGAGTCCAACCATGTTGTAACTTTATTACCAAAGAGTTCCTTAAATTCTTTTACTCCTTTTTTATCTAGTCTTCTGCCCATCGAAGTGAAGAGTTCTCCCCATCCCATTCTCATACCAGCTAAATTTGCGAAGATCCCAGCAATGTCTTCGTCTTTAGCTTTATAAGTTTTCTTGAGTGTCTTAGCAAAATCATCCATTAATTTTTTGTTCATTTTACCAAAGCTAATACTTTCAATTCCTTCATCGGTTACTGTAGTAAATTTCTTTAAATCTTTTATTTTATTATTTTTTAAATAATGTTTTATAATTCCTCTTTCTGTCAAACGAGGCCCAGATAAAGGTTGAGCCTCTTTCATTAATTTCTTACCTTTAGCATTTAAAATTCTTTTTACACCCATCATTTTATAAATAGGATTGAGTTGGTTTGGATTGTCCGCACTGGACAATAACATTCGATTCATTTGTTTAAGAAGTTGTCTTCTACTGTCATAAGTAGTTTTATCTCCCCAGGCTCTTTTCATAAAAGGAAAAAGTTTGCTAATTTTATCATCTAAATTTCTAACGAATGTTTCACCACCACTTAAGTCTGCAGCTCTCGCACCTTTTAATAAATTCAGTTGCTTGAAAGCTTCAGGAGTCATTCCTTGTCTAGATCTGAATTTTCCTCCCCATTTCTCTAAAAATTTATTAAATCTACTATCCGCAGCTTTACCTACTCTTGTAGCATCTCTTAATTTTCCAATAGTAGCTCCTATGCCACCCAATACTCCCGTAAATAAAGCACCTTCAGTTCCAAATTTAACTCTGTTAATTATTTCTTGAGCGGGATCATAAGTATCCCCTTCCATTTCTCTTTCTAACTGAGTAGGACCTCCTAATAAATCTCCAAAAGTTCCTGCATCTTCTACGTCACCTACAAAAATTCCTTCAGCAACACCTCCTGCTAATGCACCGGCTCCTAATTCTCCAGCTCTATCCCAACCCCTAAGCTTGACATCTTTAAGTTTTTTCTGAATTCCTTTACTAATATTTTTTCCAGCTTGACCTGTTGGAGATAAATACTTGCCTGCTTTTTTAGCAGCAATAGCAGATTTTGCTAAACCACTTCCAGCTTTAAATGCAATACCTCCCGGTACTGCTAAGTTAACTATAAGTTCTGTAATTTTACCAGCTGCTGTTGCTTCAGCCGCTTCATCGAAAGGATTTATTTTTGCAAAGTATTTTTCTACTTCTGCAACTTTATTGGTGTCGGCTCCTAAATCCATTAGGGCTGCGCCTAATGAAAAAAAACCTTCGGGAATTTTAAATAGACCAGAACCCAGGCCAGATAATACCGAAGTAATTGTACTTACCTCATTTTCATCTTCTGCATCAATTGTTTGAGATTGAGTATAAGAAGGTTCTTTTAGATCTTTTAATATGTCATCGTAAGCGGATGCCATAATTCCTCCTTATTGTTGGGGTTTGTAAGGTTTTTTACTTTTAGCGACACCCTCGACCATTTCTACAATAACCATTTCATTTGGAATGTAATAAGTTCCTGTAGGTTTTGAAGTTTGCCAATCTTCCGGTAAAGGGCCTAAAGTATATCCTTCAGCCATCATATCAAATTCTTGTGGAGTTGGAGGCATTCCAGTTTTTTGTTTAAATACAAGATATGCTTCACCAAGGGATCCTGGTTGACCTAACGCCATTCTTATTGCCTCACTTCGCGTTACTCCCTCAGTACCCATAATTTCTTCTACTTTTTTGGTGAACATTCCTTTAACATTTTTTAATTTAGTTTCATAAAGTTTCTGAGCCTGTTCACCTTTAATACCTAACATGGCTGCAGCTTGTTTAATTTTTTCTGATCTAGCTGGAACTTTAGCTTCTGCTGCTGCAAAGTCTTGGAATTTTTCCATAGTTGTATCACCTTTAGCTCCGGCGAATCTTAATAACATATCAGAGATATCTTGACCTTTAGCTTTTTTACCACCTAATAAGTCTTCATATCTAGAAATCATTGATTCTAAATCACTTGAATCATAATCACTTGGGTCGGCTCCTTCTATTCCTGTAAATTCCAATTCTTTACCTGGTTCTTTTTCTGCTTTTAAAATTTGTTTTCCTTCACTTCCACCTAAGCCTAGATCAGGTTCATCAGCTTCAATTTCTTTTTTAATCCCCTGCCATGTCTCAAATTCTATAGGTTGATAATCTGGATTTTCTTCTTTTTTTGTTTTTTGTTCAGTTTTCCAAGTTTCTTTATCTATATTTTTTTGTACAAGATCCTCATCAACCCATTGTTTTGAAAAAACATCTACATCTTCTGATGTAGGATCATCTCCAGATGCATAAAGATATTGTAAATGAGCTAAGGGATCTTCATCTCCTGGAGGAGTTCCCCAATTTTGATTAGCTCCATATCCTGTAACTAAATCTGTTATCTTAGGTTTAATTCCATAAGGACTTGATGAGCCATAAATTTTTTGACCTCCTCTATTTTTCCATAACAAATCAGTGCCAGTAACGAGTTCTCCATTATAATAACCAACTCTACCACCATCCGCCAAACCACTAGCGATCCCCGTTCCATAACTCGAAACGCGTCCACCTCTAAACATCGGTCTTCTTAATATTCTGCTCATTATCCAAACAATCCTAATTTACCCATAATCCCAGCTGCGCCCGCGCCTCCGGTTAAAAATTGGGACATAGGACTTGCTGGAGCTGCTGGTGGTGCATATCCGACTGTTGTAGTCGGGAATGCTCCCGGTTGAATCTGCGCGAGTTGTTGACCCACTAGACCCATTTGTGTAAATGGTGCGAACTCTGCTTCTCTTGCTGCAATCTGTGAAGCATCCAATTTAGCTTGTTCAAATCCTTGTTGGGCCTGACCCATCGCTTGTTGGTATTGACCTAAACCTTGTTGCGCTGCTAAATCTTGTGCTCTTGCACCAACACCTTGTTGAAATCCTTGTTGTAATAATTGTCCTTGAAGTAATGCTCTATTCATATCACTTCCTTTTGCGTATTCTGCCATTTGAACTCCGTGACGTCCTCCGCCAAAAGCTCCTGCTTGTAAAGCTGCGTCTCCAATTCCTAATCTTTGAATTCCTGCCTGTCTATCAAATTCAGCCATTTGTGCATCGATCACCTGTTGTTGATAAGGTGACATATAAGCTGAAACCGTTCCCGGTCCTTCACCTGCTCCAGGGCCTACTAAACTAGCAAGTCCTGCTGCATCTGCTACAGCTCCTGTTTGTAATGCATGCTGTCCCGCAACCTGCGGTGCATAGGTAGATGTATCTATTCCTGCAAAGCCAGTTGGAACTGAACCTTTTTGTAATTTATCTAAATGTTTTAAGAAGGATGTTAATGAACCTTCTAATATTGGTGATGGTAATGTTCTTGTTTCTGTAACTGCCATTATACTCTTGCCTCTAAATTGTGCATAAGATTATACATCCTTTTTGCTCCTTTGTTAACACTTCCTCCACCTGCTGCTCTGACAGCATCGGCTGTCATGACAAATTCATTTTTACTTAATCTAGCCGGAACGTCGTCCGCTCTTTCTCTGGATCCTACGGGAATAACTCCGCCACCTCTATAATCTGCTTCTTTACCTTTGGGTAAAACGCTCATCATGCCACCACCCATTGCACCTATTCTTCCACCGTGTTTCAATCCTACAATTCCACCTTGTTTTAATCCTAATGATGCTAGTGCATCTAAAATATCGTCTTCTAAATGACCCGCAGCTTCCATCGCTGATCTAATTGCTATTCTTCTGCCGTCGTCATTAACTCCCATACCTGTTTCAAGTGCTTCATCTTCAAAATCATCTAATGCTTGTCTTGCTGTAATCATTGCTAAATCTGCTGTGCCTTGTGAGGCTGGAACGATTGCTGCTTTTAAACCTGCCTTACTAAATGGATCTGTTCTTAAAGTTTCTCCTGCGCCTGTTAAATATTTTGCACCTGTACCTAACATTTCTGTACCACTTCTCATCCATCCAGGATCCATTCCAGCAGCTTTATCCATTAAAAATTGTTGTGCGCTTGGAGTTCCTGGAGTACCATACATATTTCCCGGACCACCTATTTCTACACCCGGAGTTCCTGGTGCACTTAATGCACCAATACCTGAAGCCATCGCTAAAGATAGAGGATCAAATTCTCCTTCACTTCCTTCTTGTGCTAATTGAGAACCTAAATTTAAAGCACCAGACATTAAAGCTCTTCGCATCATTGTAGAGCCCATAATTCCTGTTGGACTCATCATAAATGGTGCCATTGCAGATAGATAAGGTAATGCCGGTTTGATCTCGTTCGGTACGATCTTATCTAAAAATCTGGAAATTGGTTTAGTTATTTTTTTTAAAAATCCCATAATGTCTCTTTAATTGTTGTGAAAGTGCAAGTGCGTAAAGCTTGAAATTACGCTATGATATCTTAATTTACTAGGTTTTATGCTTATCGTCAATGTATTATACCTTTCCAGCATCCGCTCCTAAGTCAATCGCGGCTACCTTAATATGAACATCCCTTCTAATATGCTCTCTTTTGGTGTTTGAATTAGGATTATCTACATCATGATCGGCTTCTGAATCTGACATATATTCTTTTCCAGTTTCTATATTAGTTAAAGTTACTTCACATTCAGGAGTAATTACATGAGTTCTTTTCCCATCAATTATCTGATACTCACTTTTAGCTTTTGTTTCTATAAAAGGCATATTTCTCCTATGTAGTTGTGACCTCTGGAGGTCTAGTTATTTGTAAAACAGCAGCAGTCATTTTTATAACATTCGTTGTAGGGGTTTGCATTTTTAAAATATCGCCTGCCTCTAATATTAAAAGATTGTTATAAGTCAATAAATTGGCATGATTATCAGCAGTAATATTGGTTTTATCCCATTCAAAATCAGTCGTTGATGAAGCATCATAAACGGTAGATGTTACATCTAAAGATCCACTATGAGTATTAAATAGTCTAATTGTTTTAACAATACTTGTTGTAGCTGTTGGAGATTCATACATATCTACATCAGATCCTGCTGAACTAATTGTTGTTTGAATATTTTTATATACGTTTGCCATTAGCTTAAAAAGAAATTAAATCTTTCTGTATCATCCTTATCGGGTTGCAGATAGGTTGAGTTCAATTGTTGTATCATAGAAGCCAAGGTTCTGTTAATCTGTCTTTGATTATCTTCTGAATATTCTTTTTTAGGTTCTGGTAATCTTACTACTATTTTTGTCATTAAATAAATCCTCCTTGAGATAATCTCCAACCACTCATGCCACTACGAGCTGCCCTGGATGTTGCCTGGCTAATGCCTCCGGGACTTGTTCTACTAAAAGTTCTTTCACTTCCTCCTCTTTCTTCTCTTGTTTCTCTACCATGTTGTTCAGGAGTTGGTACACGATAAGTTGGTGCAATTTTCTGTGCTTGTTTTCTAATTTGAGATGGAATGGTTTTCGTATTAGCAATGTATCTTGCAAAATTTCTATTAGCTCTTAATTTATCCAAGTGAGATATAATTCCAAGATTGATATTGACTGGAATTCCAGATGGTTTCCAGTCTTCTCTCATACGTCTCACACCAACGTCGTGCTCATCATAATAATCTCCTTGGTGTCCATATATACCCCCCATGATTCTAGCAAATTTAGATTTAGTAATATGTCCTTTTTTATAGGCATCAAACACATTCTTTAATGTCTTCTCTTTAGGTTCAAATATAGATTCAGTTTGTGTAGTATATTCTCTATCCGCATTATAATCAGGTTCTATAACTTCTCCAGTAAAAGGATCCTTTACAACCTCCTCAGCTGTTGCTTGTGCCTGGGTTCTTCCAAAAATATCCACCGGAGATAAAAAAGGAAGACCACGCTCTCCTAAATATCGTGGCTCTCCTAAATCAGATGCGTCAATAACATGACCTGCCCCCAAGTCTGCTTTTTCTCCTTGTCCATATAAATAATCACCTCCACCACTCAAACTATCAAAGTCATGTTTATCAATCACACTAATGGTTCCGTCCGGATTTTTTCGATAACCAGCTTGTCCAAGGGTCATATCGATATCAACTTTTGGATCCTTAAATATGCCTTGCATAGATAAGGGACTTTCTAAATTATAAGGTATCGACGACCTAAAATCAGGATTCATACTTTTATTCGCCATTGCTTCTGCAGTCCGGCGCTTAACTTCATCTAATTGATTCGTGCTAAAAAAATCTTCAGTGATAGGTTCTTGAGAACCAGAAAGATTTCGAATATAGGCTCTGCCTGAGGCAGGTCCAATAGGAAGTCCTGTTAAGGTATTAACAATTCCTTGGTTGCCTTGTAGTAAGTTTACACCTCGCTGTACGTTCTGTGGTGTTAAAAAGAAATCTGATATTCCAGCCATTACCGTCTCCTGTCCGGTTGTAGGTCAACCTGGAAAGTTCCGAATCTCCAGTTCTCCCCGGCCCCATCCGTTTCAATTCTTAAACTTGCATATCTTCCACTCGCCCTTGTATCTATTTTCTGAGTCGTTGGATAAATGGAAAAAGGACTGAATTCACTATTAGCTAGGGTATCAGCAGGATAATCTTTAAGTTTAATGGTTACCGTATTTTTAACGGTTAACAGTTTAAAATTAGGAATAAATCGTCTCATAGCTAAAAAGACTTCACTCTGATCTTTTTGCAATGAAAAATTATAAGACTGAACATAGGATGTTAAGGTAGTTGTTGAACCATCAGGATTAATCTGATCGGTCCCCGTTTCTTGTTGAAAATAAACGCTCTGCCCTAATCCTGTTTCTCCGATGATACTTGGAAAAGTTCCTGTTGCCGTACTATTAAATTGAGTCGCGTAAGGTTGAGGATAAATAATAGAATCAATCCAAGTCGTTCGAATAGAATTGGTATTACTTCCTATATACCAATTTCCCATAGGAAGTTTTTGTGATTCACCATAGTTATGAACGACGTATCGATCATTATAGGTTGCATCTTCAGTTGGATAGTACCAGATGACTTCGGTGAACAAATTATTGATTCCTGCGTTTACCTGTTGTCCCTTTGTCGTAGCAAAATCATCAAAGACATAGTCCTCTACACTACAGGGTAAATTATTAACGGTACCATCAAATGAAAAGAAACCATTATTACCTACCCAATAAGCGACACCATCAATTTCAACAACGGCGTTTTGACCTATAAGTCCACAGTTCGTTCCAACCTGTTCAAATCCAAAAGTAAAAGGAGCCCCTACAAATTTCATAGAGTACAAAGCATTGTCAGTCCATATTAAAATATTTTCCTTAGCTACAATTCCCCCCATAATTTTTGAACCATCTTGTAATCTATAAGTACCTGCGCTGTTTGTTGCAGAAGGAGCATAGGTATTTATATCTTCCTGATCAGAAAAACGAATAAACATGTCATCTTGTGATGAAGCCGTTCCAATCGTTGTTTCGGTTCCTAAATGAATTAAGTGTCGGGTTGTAGGAGAAACTAAAGTCATTCTACTCGCAGTAGGATTTCCCAAAGCTCCAGTGAGAGCTGTTACATAACCAGTTGTGAGAGTGGAAGCTCTTGTAGTAAAACGCGCAGCAATAGTAGAATCCCATGTAAAAGTTTTTCCATTGGAAATTGTTGCCACTAATGCAGCTCCCCAATTACTTAACGACCAAAGTCCAGGTTCTAAAGTAACGGTTGATGCTACAACAGCACTTCCCCATCCTGTATAATCTGTGGCATTATCAACTACAGCTTCATCACTGTGTGCTTGACCGTTGGAAGTTCCGACTGTAGCCGTTCCATCCGCTCCTCTGGTACACCCTGTTAAATCATTGCTGGAAATTGCAGCATAGGTAATTAATTCATTTTCAACAGCAATCGTTCCTGAAGCTGGAAATCCGGTGGTTGATGTTAAAGCAATTGAAGTTCCCACTCCCCCCGTTCCAGCAGTATCAGCTAATAAAGCTCCATCTAAATCATTAGCTACAACTCCAGTAACGGTTCCCCCATAACTACCTACACCAAACCCATATCCATACGTCTGGGCTGCAGGTCCAACATTTTCATAAGGTTGAACCGTCATGGTTCCCCCTGTAGCGACAACTGAACCGGCCTGTGCCGATGAATCAATGGTAAAGGTAACGTCGGTTGGAACTGTTAAAACTTGAAATAATTTATCTTCAAAATCTGAAGCTGATAATCCCGTTCCACCAGGAAGAGTTACAGAATCTAAAACTATCATGTCTCCCACTATTAAACTATGGGCGCTGGTTGTTGTAATAGTACAGGTTTTAACGGACGTACTATCTGTTGCTAAAGTAGAAGAAGTAAAAGTAGTTTGAGCTCCGGCATTATTAGAACGCCAAGGAGTTATATCGTAAAGAGTTCCTTCAAAATAAATAAGAAGAAATTTATCAGTACCAATTCCTACATATCTGTTTCCATCTAAATCAACAAAGGAATGTTGTTTTCTGGCTACACCACAAATGGTATCGGTTAATAAAGAAGACCATCCTCC
>Ga0208179_1001531_pt1 | contig 11669 bp, 10 predicted proteins | sample Malvired_Geostar_FD_184238 | JGI IMG/M metagenome (GOLD analysis project Ga0208179, IMG submission 184238) | Marine viral communities from the Global Malaspina Expedition - Malaspina viral metaG DeepMed_Geostar (SPAdes) (version 2) | ecosystem: Environmental > Aquatic > Marine > Oceanic | place...
GCGCTCCGGCGTGAAGTTCGACGAGCCGATCACCCGCACCTTGCCGGCCTTGACCAGCCGCTCATAGGCCTTGGCCGTCTCGTCCTGGGGGGTGTCGGGATCGTCGCGGTGGGACTGGTAGAGGTCGATATAGTCGGTCTGCAGCCGCTTGAGGGAAGCCTCGACCGCCTGCTCGATATACTGGGCCGAGAGGCCCTTCATGCCCTCCCCCATCTCCGAACCAACCTTGGTGGCCAGCACGATGCGGTCGCGCCGCCCGCCGCCCTGGGCGATCCAGTTCCCGATGACCGTCTCGGAGGCCCCGGCGCCGGCCGGGGACCAGCGGGAATAGACGTCGGCGGTGTCGACGGCGTTGAACCCGCCGTCGACAAAGGCGTCGAGGATCGCGAACGAGGTCTTCTCATCGGCCGTCCAGCCAAAGACGTTCGTGCCCAGCACCAGCGGGGCCACCATGAGGTCGGAACGTCCCAGTCTGCGCAGCTCCATGAGCGGCCTCCCTTTTTATGATCAGGCGGCCTTCTGGCCGTCCTCGTAAACCGGCGCCTCCTCGGCCGGCAGGGCCGGGCGCCCCAGGATCATATCCGAAGCCTTCTCCGCGATCATGATGGTTGGCGCATTTGTGTTGCCCCCCACCAGGGTCGGCATCACCGAGGCGTCGACGACCCGCAGGCCGGCCAGCCCGCGGACCTTCAGCTCGCCATCGACCACGGCCATGGGATCGTCGGCCGCGCCCATCTTGCAGGTGCCCACCGGGTGATAGATCGTCTCGGAGGTGCGGCGGATCCAGGCGTCGATCTCGGCGTCGGTCTGCACCGCCTCGCCGGGCGAGAACTCCGGCCCGCGATAGGGATCGAGCGCGCTCTGGGCCGCCACATGGCGCATCATCTTGACGCCCTCGCGGATCGCCCGGCGGTCCTCCTCGGTGGAGAGGTAGTTGGCGAAGATGGCCGGGTTGTCCATCGGATCGGCCGAGCGCAGGCCCACGCGCCCGCGGCTTTCGGGACGCAGCTGGCAGACGTGGAAGGTGAAGCCGTCCTTGGCCACCGAGACCTTGCCGTGGTCCTGCATGATGGCCAGCACGCAATGGATCTGCAGGTCGGGGCGATCGAGATCCGGCCGCGAGCGCAGGAAGGCGCCCGATTCCAGGAACTGCTGACGGCCCGGCCCCTTGTTGAAGAACATGTAGTTCATGCCGACGCCGAGCGTCTTGATCAGGCCCTTGCGCATCGAATAGGCGGTGATCGGCAGGGGGCATTCCCAGGACAGGGTCACGTCCAGGTGGTCCTGCAGATTGGCGCCGACGCCTTTCAGCTCATGCACCGGCTTGATCCCATGGGCGGCCAAGTCTTCGGGATCGCCGATGCCTGAGAGCTGCAGGATGTGAGGCGACTGCACCGCGCCGGCGCAGAGCAGCACCTCGGCCTCGGCATAGACCTTACGGACCTCTTTGGTCTTGTCGTCGATATATTCGACGCCAACCGCACGGCCGTTCTCGACCAGGATACGGCGCGTCCGCGCGCCGGTCAGGGCCGTCAGATTGGGGCGCTTGAGGGCTGGATGCAGATAGCCCTTGGCCGCGCTCCACCGCTGGCCGTCATGGACCGTCAGTTGGTAGGGTCCCCAGCCTTCCTGCTGGAAGCCGTTGAAATCCTTGGTGATGGGATGACCGGCCTGGCGGCCCGCCTCGACGGTGGCGGCATAGATGGGATTTTTGGACGAGGCTTTGGAGACCTTCAGCGGCCCCTCGCCGCCGTGCCAGGCGTCGCCGCCGCCCTCCAGCGCTTCGGAGCGTTTGAAATAGGGCAGAACCTCTGCATAGGACCAGCCGGTCAGGCCCATCTGGCGCCACTGGTCATAGTCGCGCGCATGGCCGCGGATATAGATCATGCCGTTGATCGAGGACGAGCCGCCCCAGCCGCGGCCCCGGGGCCACCAGAGCTTGCGGTCGTCCAGGTTCGGCTCGGGCTCGGTCCAGAAGCCCCAGTTGTAAGGCCCTTCCTTGCCGATCAGGCCGCCGACGCCGGCCGGCATCTTGACCATGATGGAGTTGTCGCGGCCGCCGGCCTCCAGCAGCAGGACCTTGGTGGCGGGATTTTCGCTCAGCCGATTGGCGAGCACGCAGCCGGCCGAGCCGGCGCCGATGATGATGTAGTCGTAGCGGTCCATGTGACCGGCCTCCCCTCTAGTGTCGCGCCGGGCTTGTCGCCCGCTCTCGTCTATTGACCGCTAGCGGCCCTTCCATTGCGGCGGCCGCTTCTGGGCGAAGGCCATGGGGCCTTCCTTGAAATCCTCCGACCGGAGCATGGCCGACATCGCCGGATAGCGCATCTGCCCCGTCATGGCGGCCGCAAGGCTCGCCTCGTCGAGGCCCTTGTAGACCGCCTCCTTCGAGGCGCGGATCGACATGGGCGACAGCTCGCAGATCTGCGCGGCCCAGCGGCGGGCGGCGTCCATGAGTTCGGAGGCCGGCACGACCTCGTTGACGAAGCCCAGTTCGCGGCCCTCGGCGGCGGCCACGCGCCGGCCGGTGAGGATCATGCCCATGGCCTGCTTCTGGCCGATCTGGCGGGGCAGACGATGCAGGCCGCCGGCCAGGGCCGCCAGGCCGACCCGGGGCTCGGGCAGGGCGAAGGTGGCGGTTTCGGCGGCGATGATCAGGTCGCAGGCCAGCGCGATCTCGAAGCCGCCGCCCATGGCCACCCCGTTGACCGCTGCGATCAGCGGCTTGGCGAGATCGAAACGCTCGGTCAGGCCGGCGAAGCCCGAAGGCGGCAGGCCCATGCCGCCGCCGCCCGCCTGATGCTTGAGGTCGTTGCCGGCGGAAAAGGCGCGCTCGCCGGCGCCGGTGACGATGGCCACCCACTGGTCCGGATCGGCGGCGAAGGCGTCGAAGGCCTCATGCAGTTCGGCATGCGCCGGGGCATGGAGCGCGTTCATGACCTCGGGACGGTTGAGCGTGACCACCGTCACCGGCCCATCCCGCTCCACCTTGATGAACTCATAGGCCATGGCGCGCTCCCTTGTGTCTTTTTCAGACCTTCCCCTGGGCGCCCTTGCGTCCGTCAAGCCTTACCGCAGCACGGGACGGTGCATCCGGGCGCGAAGAAGGCGTTGACGCCTGAGCGCCAACGCCTCCAGTTCGCTCAGATCAGCCCGCTCAGACCTAGTCGGCTTCGCGCTCGAACGCCGCGGTGATCTTCAGCTTCACCTCATCCGAAACCACCGGGACCGCATAGCCGAGGTTGAAGTCGCTGCGCTTGATGGTCGAGGTCGCGGTGAAGCCCACGGTCTGGGCCTTGCTCATGGGATTAGCGCCAGCCCCCATCAACTCGGCGTCCAGCACCACCGGCTTGGTGACGCCCTTCAGGGTCAGGTCGCCCGTGATCTTGGCCGTGGTTCCGTCAACCACCACCGAGGTCGAGACGAAACGGCCGGAGGGATACTTTTCCACCTCGAAGAAGTCGGCCGAGGCCAGGTGGGTGGCGAAGTCGCTGGAGGTCACCGTCAGGCCGGACATCGGAATGTCGATGGCCAGCTTCGCCCCCGAGAGGTTGGCCGGGTCGAGGCTCAGCGTGCCGCTCATCTCGCCGAACATCCCATAGAGGGTGGAAAAGCCCATATGGTCCACCGACCAGACGGCCTGGGTGTGGTGCGGATCGACCTTGTAGGTCCCAGCCGCGACGCGGGCGGCTTCGGGCTGGCCGGGCATTCCCGGGGCCTGGGCGAAGGCCGGGGTCGCCAGCAGAATGGCCGCAGCCGCGGCGATGGGGGAAAATCTCATGATGGACCTCGCAGGTTCGCTCGCCCTCGCAGAGGCGAGCCGGTTCAAGCCAGCGGGACCTTAACGGGGATCGGCCCTGGGCGCATGTGGATTGCGACCGCGTATGGATTGCATCGGCGGTCTGCGACGCCCAAAGCCCAAGGCTTCACACCGCCCGCAACTCCCGATGATAGCGCTTCCAGTTCTCCACATAGTGGTGCGCCGAGGCGGTCAGGATGCGCGCCTGGCCTTCGGACACCTCGCGCACCACCTTGCCCGGCGCGCCCATGACGAGGCTGTTGTCCGGGATTTCCTTGCCCTCGGTGATCAGGCAGTTGGCGCCGATCAGGCAGTTCTTCCCGATCTTCGCCCCGTTCAGGATGATCGAGCCGATGCCGACCAGGCTGTTGTCGCCGATCGTGCAGCCGTGGAGCATCACCATGTGGCCAACCGTGACGTCGCGGCCGATGGTCAACGGCGATCCCGCATCGGTATGCAGAACTGATCCGTCCTGAATATTGGAGTTTTCGCCGATCAGGATGGGGTCATTGTCGCCGCGCAGGGTCGCGCCGAACCAAACGGACGCATTTTGCTTGAGAATCACGTTGCCCATCACCGCCGCGGTGGGCGCGATCCAGTATTCGCCCTCTGGCGGCAGCTCCGGCGCCACGTCGCCCAAGTTATAGACAGCCATCCGTGTACCTCATGTCTTATTTAAAACGTCGCACTTCAGCCTTGGTTAATCACGCTAGCATCATAGTTGCGATGCGATTCGAAGCGATCATACCGCTCCCGGGTCGTCGCCGGGCCGGCTTCCGGCCTGCAGGTTCGAGTTGGACGGAGTGCATGGCGCTGCGTTTGTGGTCCTGGCGGGGTCCCCCCGCAACCGATGTCCCGGCCACGGTCGGGTACGGGCCGCCCCCCGGGCGCGTCGCCTGCCCCTCTTCCTTCTTTTCGTCCTCCCCGAGGGGCGGTCCGTGCAGGACTCGCCCCTTTTTCATGCCCCTATGGAGGCTTTGATGACCAAGCGAGCCCTGAAGCGACAGCTGCGCGAAGGCGCCTTCGACGCCGAGCAGTTCGATGATTCAAAAATCCGCCGCCTGCCCATCGAACGCGGCTGGTCGCCGCTGGGCGTGGGCGAGGAAGGTCGTGAGCAGGGATATCTGAAGACGATCAAGGCCAAGTCTCCCGGCCAGGAGGAACTGATCGCCGCCATCGACGCCAAGAACCTGGTCCTGGCCCTGGGTCCGGCCGGCACCGGCAAGACCTATCTGGCCATCGCCAAGGCCGTCGAAGCCCTTGAGGCGGGACGTGTGGGCCGCATCGTCCTGTCGCGCCCGGCCGTGGAGGCCGGTGAATCCATCGGCTTCCTGCCGGGCGAGATGGAGGACAAGCTCGCCCCCTATCTCCGCCCCCTCTATGACGCCCTCTCCGACCGGCTGTCGATGAAGCGGGTCCGCTCGCTGATGGCCGAAGGCGCCATCGAGATCGCGCCCGTGGGCTTCATGCGCGGCCGCACCCTCAACAACGCCTTCGTTGTCATCGATGAGGCCCAGAACTGCACCTATGTGCAGCTCAAGATGCTGCTCACCCGCCTGGGCTGGCACTCCACCATGGTGGTCACCGGCGACCCGGCCCAGTCGGACCTGCTGCCGGAGCTCTCAGGCCTGGGGCCGGTGGCCGAGAAGCTGGACACCGTCGGCAACATCGCCGTGGTCCGCCTGAAGGACCGCGACATTGTCCGCCACCCGCTGGTCGCCGAGATGCTGGGCGTCCTCTGAAGCAGGTCGGGGCCGGGCGGACCGCCGAGCCGCCCGGCCCTATCTGTTCAGCGCTGCGGCCAGACCGCTCTTGAGGAAGGCGAGCGCCGCCTCTCGAGTGGTCTCAGGCGGACGCCCCACCAGTTCGGCGAGCGAGCGACCGATCAGGCCGACTCCCATGGCCAGGGAGACGGCCACCAGGATCAGGTTGGTCGCCCGCTCCGGATCGACCCCCTTCTGGGCCATGGGACCGGAAATGACCTCGGCGACGGCTTCGCGCACCAGGGTCAGGCGGCGGGTCTCGCCGGTCAGTTCAAGCCAGGCGGCCAGGCGGGCGCCGCCGGCGGACTCGAAGGCGTCGAACAGGACCTGGCCGACCCCCTCCAGCTGCGCCTCCGGATCGTCAGGTCGCTCAGCCTCCAGCACGCGGGCCACCAATTGGCGGATCATGGCCTCGGCAAGGGCGGTTTGAACTCCGTCGATAGAGCCGAAGTGGTGCAGGACCGTGGCATGGGAGACGCCAGCACCCTGGGCCACCTCCACCAGCTTCAGCCCCTGCGGCCCCCGCTCCAGCAGCAGGCGCTCGGCCGACTGCAGGATGTTCTCGCGGGCCGCTTCCGGCGATCGGCGCACACGGCGGGCAGGCTCTATTGACATTTTTGTAGGTAACTCTAACTTGGGGCCAGAACAAGCCGCAGGGGGACGAACGCCCCTGTTCCACAGGATCACGCCATGACGCGCAAGACCACGCCCGCCGATGTCGAGGTGAGCCCCCGCGACATCCATTTCGACGCCAGCCTCACCAATTCCGGCCATTGGCTGGACGGCGATCCGGCCGCCACGGCGGTGTTCAACGCCCTGTCGCTGACCTTTCCCGATGGCGAGCGCCTGTTCATGGACGCGGTGCGCCACTATCGCGACCGGGTTTCAGGCAAGCTGGCTGAGGACGTGCGCGGCTTCATCGCTCAGGAGGCGATCCATTCACGCGAGCACCACAGCCTCAACCAGCTGATCGACCGGGACCGCTATCCCGTGGCCGAGATCGAGGCCCAGGTGCGCGAGCGGGTCGCCTTCAGCCGCGGCCGGGGCCCCATGGCCATGCTCGTCTCCACCATCGCCCTGGAGCACTTCACCGCCATGATGGCCGAGGTGCATATCCGGCACCGGGACGAGCTGTTCCAGAAGACTGATCCGGCGATCGAGCGGCTCTGGCGCTGGCACGCCCTGGAGGAGACCGAGCACAAGGCCGTGGCCTTCGACGTCTTTATGGCCGCCACCCAGAACTGGTCGCCCTTCCTACGCTATCGCCGCCGCTGCATCGCCATGGCGCTGATCACCCTGATGTTCACCAGGAACATCACCCGCTACGCCGCCCGCCTGCTGGAGGCCGACGGCTATACGCCCAAGGCGGCGCTGAAGGCGGTCAAGCAGTTCGTCTGGGTGAAGCCGGGCCTGTTCCGCCGGGGCTGGAAGACCTATTTCGCCTGGTATCTGCCGGGCTTCCACCCCTGGGACCAGACCTCGACCTCGCCGACGCTCGCGGCCTGGAAGCAGGAATTCGACGCCGCGGCCCTCAAGCCGGCCTGACGACCGGCGCCCGAGGGCCGCCCCGGAACGCTCCCACGTTTGTGCCGTTAACCGGCACATGAACCGAACGCCCTGGCGGCGCAGGTCTGGAGGGCCAGCGTCAGCCTTCGGGCTTAAGCGGCAGGGAGCAGGTGATGGTCGATCTGAACAGGTCTGGGAACGAGAAGAAGAAGAAGGGCGTCCCGCCCTTGGTCTGGATCATCCTCGTGATCGTGGTCGGCTGGATCGCCTTCACCTTCCTCGCCCGCGGCGAAGGGGGCGGCCCGGACGACAATGGAGACATGCTCCAGCCCAGGCCCGACACGACCTATATGCCGGCGGCGCCGGCCCAGGGCGACGCCCCGGCGACTGAAGGCCGGGCCATCACGACGCCTGAAGACAACTAAGCGTTCCGGCGTCAGCCTACAGGGCGGCGGCCACCCGCTGCACGGCGGCGACGATCTCGGCGTTATGGCTATGGGAGAGGATGGTCGCATGGCCGGCCTCGGGGACGGCGGCGTAGCTTCCGGCGACCGAGGCCTCCACCGGCGCCAGGCGGGCGGCGGCCCAGGCGCTGTCGCTGATGCGGGCTGACTCGCCAGCGGTGACGACCGCCACCGGCCAGGCTGGATCCAGCCGTCCCGCCGCCCGCGCCATTGCGGCGCTCTCCAGCCAGTGGGCGGCTTCGTCGGCGGCGTTTCGCGCGTGGCGTCCGGAGACAAACGCCGCCTGTTTCTCGCGCACGGCCGGTCCGCTGAGACCGATGCGGTCGCCCAAGAAGAACAGCGGCTTGGCCAGGCCGGCGCTGGTGAGGCCCGCCACCGCCTGCGACAGTCGGCCGAAGGTGTCGACGAAGCGCCGCACCATGGGAATGTCCACCGCCTCAGGGGTTGCGGCGTCCACCAGGACGACGCCGGCCACCCGCTCGGGGTGGCGCACGGCGAACAGCCGGACATGCTGGCCGCCCATGGAATGGCCGACCAGGATCGCCGGCTGCGTCACCCCAGCCTCGGTCATCAGGCGCTCCAGGTCGGTGACGATGGCGGCGCTGTCCCGCGGCCGGGGACCAGGGTCTGAAAATCCCAGGCCGGCCCGGTCATAGGCGCAAACGCGGAAGCCCTGCTCCGCCAGGGCGGCCTGAAGGTCGGCGAAGTCAGCGGAAAACCCGAAGGCGCCGGATTCCAGCCAGACCAGCCGCCCGGACTCCGGTCCCTCGCAGACCAGGCGAAGGCGTCGATCGCCGATGCTGACCATCTCACCGCGCAGGCTCTTGGGGGCGAAGGCGGCCTCGATGACCAGGCCGACCCCGATCCAGGCCACGAGGATCACGCCCAGTCCCAGGACGATGAGTTTCAACATGAATGCGACGCGCCCTTGGCGGAGAGGAGTCTCCACCCTTAGCCCTGGGGCTCAGGCGGCGGAACCCTCCAGTTCCGTGGGCTGAGTTTCCTGCGGCGGCAGGTTCTGCGCGATGGTTTCGAGGAAGGCGGCGGGTTGAATGGGCTTGGAGACGAAACCGTCCATGCCGGCGGCGAAACAGGCGTCCTGGTCGGACTGCATGGCGTTGGCCGTCATGGCGATGATCGGGGTTCGGCTGGCAGGTCCTTTGATCTGTCGAATGCGCCGCGTGGCCTCCAGGCCGTCCATCACCGGCATCTGCATGTCCATCAGGATCAGGTCGTAGGCCTCGGCCTCGGCGGCGGCCACGGCCAAGGCGCCGTTCACCACACAGTCCACGTGGCAGCCCACCTCGCTCAGGAGGGTCTTGGTCAGCAGGGTGTTGATCTCATTGTCCTCCACCAGAAGGATCCGGGCGGCAGTGGCCTCGTCGGGGGCCGGCGCTGCGGGCGCCGGGGCCAAGGCGGCCGCAGGCGACGGCGCCACGCGCGATGTAAGCGCCATGCGACCCAGGCATTCGGTCAGGACGTGGTGGCGAACCGGCTTGGTCAGGAAGGCGTCCAGGGCCGGCCAGCTCTCCAGCTCATGCCGGCTGGGAGCGCCCATGGAGGAGGCCATGACGATGCGAGGTTGATCGACGCCGCAGGTCTCACGAACCGCCCGGGCCACCTCGTCGCCTGCCATGCCGGGCATCATGTGGTCGAGCAGCAGGATGTCGAAGGGCGCGCCGTCGGCCCTGGCCTTGGCCATGAGCGCCATCGCCTGGCGGCCACCTTCGGCCTCGGCGATGAGCGCGCCTTCCGCCTCCAGCTGGCGGCGGAAGATATGCCGGTTGAGATCGATGTCGTCGACCACCAGGACCCGGACCCCCTCCAGGGCGCAGGGCTGGGCGGCGACGACCCGTTCCACTGACGCAGGGATCAGGTCGAGCTCGAACCAGAAGACGCAACCGCCGCCCGGCCGATCGGCCACCCCGATTCGACCGCCCATCAGCTCGACCAGTTGCCGGCAGATGGACAGCCCCAGGCCCGTGCCCCCGTATTTTCGGGTGATGGACCCGTCCGCCTGATGGAATTTCTGGAACAGGCCGACCTTGGCCTCCCGGCTCAGGCCCGGGCCGGTATCGGCGATCTCGAAGCGAAGCCGCCGGCCCCCTTGAGGAAGGTCGTCGGACTTGACCTCGAGGGCCACGAAGCCGCGCTCGGTGAACTTCACCGCATTGGCCGTCAGGTTCAGGAGAATCTGGCGCAGGCGGGTGGGGTCGGCGATGAATCCCCCTTGCGCGCCGTCGTCCAGATAGCAGGCGATCTCCAGGCTCTTCTCGGCCGCCCGAGGGGCCAGCAGTTCAGCGACGTCCTCCACCAGCTCGGTGAGATCGAAGTCGATGGCCTCCAGATCGACCTTGCCGGCCTCAAGCTTGGAGACGTCGAGGATGTCATTGATGATCGCCAGCAGGCTCTCGGCCGAGCTCTGCACCGCCTCGGCGAACTTGCGCTGTTCAGGCGCCAGGGTGCTGCGCAGGAGGAGCGAGTTCATGCCGATCACCCCGTTCATGGGGGTGCGGATCTCATGGCTCATATTGGCGAGGAATTCGCTTTTCGCGCGGTTGGCCGCTTCAGCGTCGTCCCGCGCGCGGGCCATCTCGGCCTCGGCCGTCTTGCGGGCGGTGATGTTCTGCAAGGCGCCGATCAGGCGCAGGGGGCGGCCCTGGCCGTCGGAAATCAGCTCCGAGGTGGAGAAGGCCCAGACTTCTTTTCCGTCGGACCGGTTGACCCGGTACTCCACCCGGAAGGGCTCCCCCGTGGCCTGATGCCGGTCCCAGATCGCCTTGGCCGCGGGCCGGTCCTGCGGCAGGACGCTAGACCAGACATCGGCATAGAGGTCCGCATAGGTCAGCGGCTCGTCAAAGAAGGTGTCCTCGGCGCCGATCTTCACCAGCTCACGGGCCTGGTAGTCGATTTCGTAGACGTGAATCTCAGAGAGTTCGGTGGCCACGCGCATGCGCTGCTCGGAGCGCTGCGCCCGGTCCAAGGCTTCCACCAGGTCGGATATATCCTGAGACAGGAACAACAGGCCGCCGATCTGGCCCTGCGGATCACGCCACGGGGTGACTTCGACGCGGGCCCAGATATGGCGGCCGTCAGCGGTCGCGAACCGGATGCGGTCAGCCTTCAGGGTCTCGCCGTCAAGACAGGCCTGGATACGTTCGCCCCAGCGCGCGGCGACGTCGGGCAGAAGCTCGGCCACCGGCCGGCCGACGACCTCCTGGCCGACAAGTCCGAGTTCCTGGCTCCATCGCGGGCTGGCGTGCATCAACCGCAGATCGCGGTCCGTGACGGCCATGGCGACAGGCGCCGAGGCCATCATGTTGAGCAGGAGCTGTTCGGCGGCGTCGGCTTCAGCCCGGGCCTGGTCCTGGCTGCTGGCGGCGTAGAGCCGTCCGGCCGTGGTGGCCACACCGTCAGCCAGATCGGCCAGAATTTCCGCCAGAGCTTCGTCATGGGGGCGCGACGCCGCAAGAACGGTCAGGCGACCGCGAAGGCCGTCGGCGGCGAAACGGACCGGGGCGCTGGCCGCCAGGGCGGCGCCCGTCAAGCCCAGTTCGGCGTTCCGCCTTTTCGAAACCGACCACAGGGGCTCGGAAAACAGCACCTCAGGGCCGGCGTCCAGCACCAGCTGGAGAACGCCATCCTCCCCGCAACAGAACGCGTCATCCCCGTCGTGCAGAACGATTTCTACGGAATCAGCCGCGAAATGCGCCCGGGCCGCCTGGGCCATCCGCCGAAGGGTCGGGCGCAGGGCTTCGGCGTCGAACTTCGGTCCGACACCGCCGCCCCAAAGCTGCATAGTTCCAAACATTCGAAACCCACCCAGAACCCGTCCGGGAGAGATTCAACCTGTGGGAGTTAACGAGCCGTCAAACGCCGCTTGGATGAGCTTGTTCAGCCTAATTTGAAGGCGCCGCCGAGGGCGGCAGCCTCAGGGCAGATCCTCGGCAAGGATCGCCATCTCGAACATGAAGGAGCCGTCCTCGTCCTCGTCCTCGAAGACAACGCCGATGAACTCGTCGGCGATATAGACCTCGGCGGAGTCCTTCTGCTTGGGGCGCGGAACCAGGGTGATCCTGGCGTTGGCGAAGGTGCCGCGCAGGTGGCCTTCGACTTTACGCATGGCGCGTTCGTCCA
>Ga0208179_1001534_pt1 | contig 11664 bp, 9 predicted proteins | sample Malvired_Geostar_FD_184238 | JGI IMG/M metagenome (GOLD analysis project Ga0208179, IMG submission 184238) | Marine viral communities from the Global Malaspina Expedition - Malaspina viral metaG DeepMed_Geostar (SPAdes) (version 2) | ecosystem: Environmental > Aquatic > Marine > Oceanic | place...
GGTGGCTGACGATCAGCGGCACCCGGCTGTTTTCCTTGTAGGTCACCGGGCCTTTTTGCCGCAGGCCGTGGGCGCCGGCCATTTCGCCGTGGTCGGCGGTGTAGACGATGATGGTGTTGTCGAGCTGACCGCTGTCCTCCAGGGCTTGCAGAACATGGTCCACCTGCCGCGAGACATCGCGGATGCAATTGAAATAGTAGCTCTGATTGGCCAGCCAGGCGGCTTCGTCGTCCTTGTCCATGTGGCCGTAGATGCTGTCGATCACCTGGGCGTAGGAGCGGTGGCACCAGGGCTTGTCGCGCAGCGTTTCCTTGGCGAACGAGGCGGGCAGCGGCAGATGCGACCAGTCCTTCTTGTAAATCGGATCGTTCGGCGGTGGCCGCAGCGGCGCCATAAAGCGCGGGTTGGCCCGCGATCGTTCCTGCTTCTCGCCGGAAGAGAAGAACATGATGTCGTGGGGGTTCACGAAGTTGACCGCCAGCAGCCAGGGCTTATCCAGCTTCTGGCTGTCGCGCACCAGCCACTGGCTGGCTTCGCCGGCCACCATGCGGTCGGCGATGTAGCCCTGCCACACCGAGCCGTGCACGTCCCCGGTCAGGTTGTAGTCGCTGAAACCATAGGGCTCCAGGGCTTTGCCCCGGCTCGGGTAGCTGCCGTACATCAGCCCCGGGCCATCCTCGATATCCGACAGATGCCATTTGCCCTTGTAGGCGGTGTGGTAGCCCAGGTTCTGGAAAAAGTGGCCCAGGGTCGGCAGTTCCTGATTGAAGCTCGGAAACGGCGGTGCGTGCAGGTTGGCGGTCATACCGGTGCGCATGGTGTGCTGGCCGCTGTACATCACCGACCGCGACGGCGAGCAGGGCGAGGTATTGACGTAATATTGATTGAAGCCGGTGCCGCGATTCAGCAGCTTCTCGTGGGCCGGGAGATCCAGCCCGCCGGGCAGGTCCATCCAGGAGCGCTCCTGGTCGGACACCAGCAGCAGCACATTGGGCCGACCCTGCTTGCGCAGGTTGACGCTGGCTTTCAAGGAAGGCGCGGTGGCCAGGGCGGCGCCACCCAGGGCCAGATTTTTCAGAACGGTGCGCCGGGTCACTTCACTCATTGGGGCTCTCCGGGGAAGACGGTTTTGTTGTTAGCCGGTCATGGGTGAAGTATGCCCAGGGGATTCATTACCAGGGTGCATGAGTCTATGCTTATAGCAGCTGAAAGCGATTCAAGGAGAGGCCCGTGTGGCAGCTACAGGAACTGGCCCGCTTTCGGGCGGTGTACGAGCACGGCAGCCTGTCGGCGGCGGCGCGGGCGCTGGGGTTGTCCCAGCCGGCGTTGACCCGCAGCCTGCAACGTCTGGAGCAAAGCGCCGGCGCACCGCTTTTTGAGCGTCACACCCGCTCACTGCGCCCCACCGAACTGGCCAACACCATGCACCGACAGGTGACCCGGATTCTCGATGAGGCGGGCGGGCTGGACCGCCTGGTGGAGGCGTTCCACGATGGCCGCAGTGGGTTGGTGCGGATCGGCTGCGGTCCGTTCGTGCCGGATTTATTGTCCCAGCGGCTGGCCGGGCCGCTGCAGCGTTCACGGGGCGCTCGTGGCACGGGGGTGCGGCTGGAAGTGCACAGCGATCATTTCGAGGCGCTGTGTGAAGGCCTGTACGCTTACCGCTATGATTTTCTGGTCTACGACGGGCGTAAACGTTCCGCCTTGCCCGACCACGATGACGTGGAGGAGTTGCCGCTGGTGCAATTGCCGCTGAAAGTGGTGGCGCCCGCCGCTTGGCTGGTGGGTAAAGAGGTCGCCGCCGCCAGCGACGGCCCCGCGGCGCTGGCGTTCATGGCGGAACGGCCCTGGGCTTTGCCGAGGGTGGCGCCGGAGTACCGCCGGCAGATCGCGCCCTGGTTCCGGGAGTTGCTGGTGGCCCGGCGCGGCGCCGAGTTTCAGATGGCGACCATCAGTTCCTGTCTGGCGCTATGCCGGGCGGGCAGGGCGGTGACGGTGGCGCCGCTGAGCCTGATTGAGGACGACCTGCAAGCCGGGCGCTTCATGGTGCTGCCGCTGGATCCGGGGGTGACGGTATCGGCCTGTGCCTACCGGTTGCGCTCACACCCGCTGTCGCAGGCCGCCAGCGAAGTCTGGCGGCTGCTCAAGCGAGGTGCCCTGGGGCAGGCGGACTGAGTTACAGGGGATCCAGATGGTCGTGCATGGCCAGGGCCTCGGTGTTCTCGCGGTTGGCGAGGAAATCCGGGCGGGGCTGGTGGCCGCAGTACGGGTCTTCCAGGGTGTTGTCCACGCTGTTGTACACGAAGAACAGATTGGAACGCGGCCAGGGCGACAGGTTCTTGTTGGACGCGTGCAGGGTGTTGCACTCGAACAACAGCAGTGAACCCGGCGGACCCTTTGGCGCCTGGATGCCACCGCGCTCGGCCAGCTCGGCCAGGTTTTCCTGGCTGGGCACGCCCAGACGCTGGCTTTTCAAGGAATCCTTCCAGTTGTCCTTGGGCGTGGCCCCCTGGCAAGGCACGAAGTATTGGTGCGAGCCGGGAATCAGCATCAGCGGCCCGTTGAACTCATTATTGTCGGTGAGCATGATCGAGGCGCTGATCGCCCGCATGCGCGGCATGCCATCCTCGGAATGCCAGGTCTCGAAGTCGGAATGCCAGTTGAAACCGCTGCCCTGGAAACCGAATTTGTCGTTGATGCGCGACTGGTGGATGTAAACGTCACCGCCGAGAAGCTGGCGCACCATGCCGAGAATGCGCGGGTCCCGGGTCAGTTCGTCGAACCGGCGGGATATCTCATGCATCTGGAACACCGAACGCAGATCGCCGGACTCCGGGTCCGTGATCGACTTGTCGGATTTCATCAGTTCCGTGTCCTTGGCCATCTCCTTCAGTTCATCGAAGAACGGGCGCATGCGCTCCTGGGAAAAGAAGCCCTCGAACCACAGAAAGCCGTCGCGCTCGTAGTGCGACAGAGCTACTTCGTCCAGGGGGCCTTCCCAGCGTGCCTGGTTGCGGGCGTGGACCACCGGGTCCAGTCGGGGGAAGCGGTCATGATGCTGGTCATGCCGCGTCGGGAAAAGATCTTCACGGGTCATGTTGTGCTCCTGCGAGAATCCATTTTCGAAGGTACTGCCACGACGTGACCGGCGTTGCCGGGGCGCGGCGGGCATCGGCGGTATTGTCCCGACCGCCGGCCGACGCCGTCATCCGCATTCAATGTTTCTTTACAGCAAGGATGTAAAAATCAGGTGAAGGTTATTTTATCAGCGCCTGAACGTCCTTAAAACGGGGGTGACCGGCGTCGCCGAGCCACTCGAAGGCAACCATTTCGAGGGTCACCAACGTGACGCCGGCCTGGCTCATACGCGCCAGCGCGGCGGCTTTGTCGGCCCGCCGGCGGGCGCCGACCGCGTCTTCCACCACGAACACTTCGAAGCCCAGCCGTTGCAGACCGAGTGCGGTCTGCAGCACGCACACATGGGCCTCGCAGCCGCACAGCACCACCTGGCGACGCTCCGCCAGGGCCGTGGCGGTCAGCGTTTTACTGGCGTCGAAACGGCTCTTCGCCAGCGTCTCGGTGCACAGCCGTTTGATCGACGGTACGTTCTCGCCCAACTTGTCCGGGCTCTGCTCGGTGCCGATCACCGGCACGTCGAGCAGCGCGGCGATACGGCCCAGCGTCACCGACCGGGCCACCAGTTTCTGGCCATGGTGGATCGCCGGCAGCAGGCGCGGCTGATAGTCGATCATCACCAGGGTGGCGTTGTCGGCGTCCATCATCATCGTGCTCTCCGCTTGTGGGAACGGGCCTTGTAGGAGCGGGCCCTGCCCGCGAAAGGGTGGCCTCAGCCACCCGGCAGAATACCAGAGACTTGGTTCTTCAGCTGTTCATCGCTTCGGAGAGGGTAGCCCTCCATCCGGGGTCGCGGGTCTGTGTTAGGCCCTTCCGGGAACGCTGTGAATACGTCCCTGTACGCTCCCTGTCGGACGTCCTGTCCTCCAGGGTCCAGGAAGGGCCTAACACAGACCCGCTCCGGGAATAGCCTCCGGCGCCACGGGTCATCGCTGGCGCCGAACCTTTCTGCGAGCCTTGGCGGCTTGCCCCCAAGGGAGGTTAGGTCTCGGTGCCAGTGTCCAGGACTGTGTGAGGCAGGGAGCCGAACACAAGCCTCCAGGGATGGATTCACGGCGGGTCCTGGACACTGGCACCGAGACCTAACCGGGCTACGGAGTCACAGCCCTGGCGGTCCCGGAAGGCACCACCATTGCACCGCGTCTCGGATACGGAGCAACAACACCTGAAAACCAAGGTCTCTGGAATCCTGCCGGGAGCTTCGCTCCCTTTCGCGGGCAGGGCCCGCTTGTATGTTGTAGGGGCAAGTCGGTAGTAAGAAGAGACTTGTCGGGGTGGAGGGACCAGGTCCGCATCTGACCCTAGCGTACAGACAGTGGGAGACATGGCCCCACCCCGCACCTATAGCGCCGATAAGGAATCCATCAGGCTGAGTCACCACTCAGACCGACGATCGTTGGCAAGCCAGCGCCGAAGGTGCGCCCCGACAAGCCCGTTAACCCTAGCGTGAGGGCTTTCCCATGGCAATGAACACCCAGGCGATCCAGATCGGTATCGACGTCGCCAAAGAGGAACTGGTGATCTATCGTCAGGACCTGGATCAGCTCGACTCCCTACCCAATACCATCCCCAGCATCCGACGCTGGCTGAAGACCCTGCCCAAGCAGGCCGCCCTGGCGGTCGAGGCGACCGGCACCTACCACATGCCGCTGACCGAACAGGCCCATCGTGCCGGCCACCGTGTGTTCGTGATCGACGGCTACCAACTCAAGCATTACCGGGAAAGTGTGCGTGCCCGGGCCAAGACCGACCCCTGTGACGCGCGCCTGCTGGCGCGCTACCTGGCTCGAGAAGGCGATGACCTGCGGGCGTGGACGCCACCGCCCAAAGCCTACCGCACCTTGCAGAGCCTGCTGCGGCGCCGGAGCAAGTTGATCCAGGCGAGGGTCGCCCTACAGCAGAGTCTGGGGCAGGAGCCTTCGCTGAAGGCCCCTCTGAAACGCTTAGTGGCGCAGATCAACCGGATCGATCAACTGATCCAGAAGCGGATGGAGCAAGCCGTTCGCCAGGCTGGCCTCACCGAGCAAGTGGCTCGGTGCGAGGCCGTTGAAGGCATCGGGCCCTTGAGCGCCTGCGCCCTGGTGATGGCCTTCCTGCGAGGGGACTTCCGTAATAGCGACGCCTTCGTCGCGTTCCTTGGGCTGGACGTGAGGGTGCGAGACTCCGGAAAACAGGTGCAGCGGCGACGCCTCAGCAAGCGAGGGGATCCGGAGATCCGCCGCCTGCTGCACAACGCCGCCATGGCGGCCCGCCGGCACCCCTACTGGGCCAGCGTCTACCAGCGCTACCGCGATCGAGGCCTGCAAACCACTCAGGCCCTCGTCATCCTGGCTCGTAAACTGGCCCGCATCGCCTTCGCCCTGATGAAAAACCAAACCACCTATCAGGCAAAGGCTAGGCAGGCTTGTGGGACAACATAGAATCTCCCACAAGGGCCCGCTCGCACAGGGCGTCAGGCGCTTTGCATGCGGCGCAGGTCGCTGATCACGGCTTCCAGGGCGCGGTCGAACAGGGCGCCGTCCTCGATCAGTTTGACCTCGCCGTCGTGGAGCGCCTGGGCCAGGCCGGCGGCGTCGTATTCGCGCACCTTGATGCCGCGCCGGTTGATGAACACCAGCTTGGCGCCGTCGCGGATGTTGGCGGCCAACTTGGCGCGCTGGGCGTCCTCGCCGTCGCCGATTTCCAGCCACTGGCCGGCGCGCAGGCGGCGGGCCCGCACCACCAGCTCGTGGTCGTCGGGCAGCGCCGAGGGAGCCGGCGGCTCGGGCTCCGGCGCCTTGGGTACCGCCACGCGCTCGGTCTCCAGCCCCTTGATCAGGCTGTCGTGGACGGCCAGCAGGTCGTCCAGCAGGGCGCGGGTCTCGCCGGCGTCGTATTGAATGGACTCCAGGCCGTGCTCCAGCGCGCGCACCACTTTCGGGCTCAGGTCGCGCAGCTTTTCCAGATCCGCCGGAGCGCGGTGGGGCATCACGCTCCACACCAGCGCGTCCACCACCTTGGCGTAGCGGCGCCAGGTGTCGCTGTCCTCGCCCTGGCGCAGCCAGGTCAGGTAGAGCACCTGCTGCCAGCCCTGGCGCAGCAGGCGCACCGCCACGTCCGGCACCTGGCGGCCGGCCAGACGCGCATCGATATAGCGGCGCACCGCGTCGGCGGCCTGCTCGGCGCGGGCCTTGCCCTCCTCGGCTTCGCGCACCCGCTCGGCGACGCGCTCGGCGCGGGCGCGCTGGTCGCTGAAGAACGATTCGAACTCCGCCAACAGCTCGCTGAACAGGGCGGCGTCTTCGTCGTAATCGTCGATGATGGCGTGCACCGCCCGATCGATGCGCTGGTAGGTCTCGTCGTCGTAGCCCTGCTGCGGGTCCCACTGGCAACCGGCGCGGGCCAGGGTGTTGAGCAGCAGGCGGGCGTCGTGTTCTTCGTTGCTGAAGAAGGTCTTGTCGGCGATCGCCACCTTCAAAAGAGGGATCTGCAGCCGGCCGATCAGCGCCTTGATTTCCGAGGGCAGGCCCTCGTCGTCGAGGATGAAGTCGAACAGCATGGCGACCAGGTTGATGACGTCGTCGTCGGCCTGATCCAGGGCGTGGATGGCCTCGCTGTTCTCGCTCTCGAGCAGGTCGGAGAGCTCGTCCTTGACGCTGCGGTCCTGGGCATCGGCGCCGCCCTCCAGGGCATGCTCGAGGCGCTGCAAGCGGGTGAGCAGGCCGAACAGGTCCTGGCTGCTGACCGCCTGCACCGGCGCATCGGCGGTGAGCGGGGCGCCGTTCAGGTGGGCCACGCCGTTGTGCATGATCGCCATGCCGGAGGTGGGCGCGGCGCCACCGCCGGCCACGGGCGCGCCGGCGCCGGTGGGCGCGGGCGCACCGGAAGCCGGCGCGCCGCCGGCGGGGCCCAGCCCGCGCAGCGTGGTGAGCAGTTCCTGAAGCAGGCCGAACATGGCGTTGTCCCCCGCCGGCGCGGCCGCGGGGCCCTCACCCGCCGACGGCGAACCGCCGGCGGCGCGGGATTGTTCCGGGGCCGCCGAAGCGCCCGAGCCGGAGGTGCCGGCACCCGCGCCGCCCTCGCCGGCCGGGCGGCCCCGGGGCACGGGCACGGTTTTCATATCCGGCAGCACGCCGGCGTCGGCCAGCACTTGGTTGGCCTCGTCGACCATGGCGCCGGCTTCGTCCATCACCACCCGCTCGAACAGTTTGAGCACGATCAGGCGGGCGCGGATATCCAGGGACAGCCGCTCCAGGCAGGCGGAGAAACACGCCGCCAGGTTGCGCGGCTCCAGGGGGTTGTTCCGTTCGGTGACATCGACCTTGCTTTCGAACAGGTACTCGAGGCGGTGCTGGAAGGCGCGCAGGGCCTCGTCGTGGCCCTTGCGGGCGCGGCGGGCCAGGTTGTCCAGGGCGACAGTGGTTTCCAGCTCTTCGTGTTTAACCAGCGCCAGGTCTTCCACCGCCACCTTGCCGGTGGCGCGCTCCCGGTCATCCGGGGTGCGGGCGCTGTCCTGGAACAGATTGCCCAGCGCCTGGCGGAAGCCGGTCTCCAGGGCGCCGCGCTGCAGGCGCAGCTCGCGCATGGCGTCGAAGTAGCGGTCGCGCTCGCTGTCGGTCTCTTTCTCGGCCAGATCGAACAGGGTGTCGTCGGCGCCGTCGAGCATGTCCGCCAGCAGTCCGCCGGCGCGCTCGGTAATGCGCTCACGCACGCGCTCAAGCGGCCTGGGCAGGCTCAGCGCGCGGCCTTTACCGCCTTCCAGCGGCTTGAGGCGGGTAACTTTGGACATGGCACACACCTTGGCGGCGACAAACGTGAACTACGAAGCCCACTACGAATTTCCGTACGAAGAGTACCTTAGCACCGCCCTGTGCCGAGAAGTTTGAACCAATCCGCGATTCGGGGAATATCTGGTAACACCGTACAAAGAACCGCGATCGGACTCAATCTGAACCGCTTCCCCTCACCGGTCAATTTCCCTACTCTGGCTATTTTACGGTTGACGGGGCGTGAAGGGCATGACCGAATTTGTTGACCTCCTAAAACAGATCAGCGGCCTGCTGTGGGGCTGGCCGGCGCTGATCCTGATCGCCGGCACCGGCATCTACCTGACCATCCGCCTGACGTTCCTGCCGATCCGCCGGCTGGGCTTCGGCTTCCGGCAGATCGTGGCGCCGGCCACCGGGGTGGGCACCATCGGCGCCGGCGCGGCGCTGGCCACCTCGCTGTCGGCCACCATCGGCACCGGCAACATCGTCGGTGTGGCCACCGCGATCCACTCCGGCGGCCCCGGCGCCCTGGTGTGGATGTGGCTGATCGCCCTGGTGGGCATGGCCACCAAATACGCCGAGGCGGTGCTCGCCGTGCACTACCGGGAAAAAGACAGCCTCGGCCAGTACGTAGGCGGCCCGATGTACTACATCCGCAAGGGCCTGGGCGAGAACTGGGCCTGGCTGGCGCTGCTGTTCGCGGTGTTCGGCATGTTCGCCGGCTTCGGCATCGGCAACACCGTGCAGGCCAACTCCGTGGCCCACGGCCTCAACGACAGCTTCGGCGTACCCACCTGGGCCACCGGCCTGACCCTGGCGGTGCTGGTGGGCCTGGTGGTGCTGGGCGGCATGAAGCGCATCGCCAAAGTGGCCACCTTCATCGTGCCGTTCATGGCGCTGACCTACCTGCTGGCCGGCCTGTTCGTGCTGGCCGACCACGCCAGCGCCCTGCCCGCCGCCATCGCTCTGTGTTTCAAAGACGCCTTCACCGGCACCGCCGCCGCCGGCGGCTTCGCCGGCGCCGCCGTGAAAGAGGCGATCCGCTTCGGCATGGCGCGCGGTATCTTCTCCAACGAAGCGGGCCTGGGCAGCGCGCCCATCGCCCACGCTTCCGCGCACACCGACCACCCCGCCCGCCAGGGCAGCATCGCCATGCTCGGCACCTTTATCGACACCATCGTGGTATGCTCCGTCACCGGTTTGGCCATCGTCGCCACCGGTGCCTGGACCAGCGGCGAGGAAGGCGCGCCGCTCTCCGCGCTGGCGTTTTCCAGCACCTTCGGCACCCTCGGCAACGCGGTGGTGGCCTGCGGCCTGGCGGTGTTCGCCTTTACCACCCTGCTGGGCTGGAGCCTCTACAGCGAGCGCTGCACCCAGTACCTGTTCGGCGACAAAGCCCTGCTGCCCTTCCGGATAGTCTGGGTGCTGGTGGTGCCGGTGGGCGCCATCGTCGGGCTGGACCTGGTGTGGGCCCTGGCGGACATCATGAATATTCTAATGGCGGTTCCCAACCTGATCGCGCTGCTGCTGCTGGCGCCGGTGGTGGTCCGCCTGAGCAACGAGTTCTTCAAAACCAATGGATAAAGACAGCACCCTGCCCGACTACGTCGGCGACCACCTGACCCGCGCGGTCGCCTTCGCCCTGGAAGAAGACCTGGGCGACGGCGACCTCACCGCCGGCCTGATCGCCGCGGACGACACCGCCACCGCCACCATCCTCACCCGCGAGGACGCGGTGCTGTGCGGCACCGCCTGGGCCGAGGAAGTGTTCCGCCAGCTCGGCGGCGTGAGCCTGGAATGGCACGCCCGGGACGGCGACCGGCTGGCCGCCGGCGACGTGTTCTGCACGCTCACCGGCAACACCCGGCGCATCCTCACCGGCGAACGCACCGCCCTGAACTTCCTGCAGACCATGATGGCCACCGCCACCACCGCGCGCCGCTACGCCGACGCCGTGGCCGGCACCCGCGTGACCGTGCTCGACACCCGCAAAACCCTGCCCGGCCTGCGCGCCGCGCAGAAATACGCGGTGCTGTGCGGCGGCTGCCAGAACCACCGGGTGGGCCTCTACGACGCCTTCCTGATCAAGGAAAACCACATCACCGCCTGCGGCTCCATCACCGCCGCCATCCGCGCCGCCCGCGAACAGGGCCCCGGCAAGAAGATCATCATCGAGGTGGAAAACCTGGACGAACTGCGCGAAGCCGCCGCCCTCGCCCCGGACCAGATCATGCTCGACAACTTCACCCCGGAAATGCTGGAAACCGCCCTAGACCTGGCCGGCCAGAGCGCCCTGGAAGTGTCCGGCAACCGCACCCTGGACGACGTCAAAACACTGCCCGGCGCCCGCGACCTGTTCCTCTCCACCGGCGCGCTCACCAAGCACGTGCAGGCCATCGACCTGTCGCTGCGGCTCGGCTGAGGGCTTGTCGAGCCTTGAACGGACCGCTACGGCCTGAAATCACTGACGTCTTTTTCAGAGACGGCTGACAGCCATTCCGGGCCTCTTAATGACACCCTGCCTCCTCAACGGATGGAGGCAGCCAGTGACAACAGAAAAAGCCCAGCAAGACGACTACGATTCGCCCTGGAAAGAAGCCATCGAGATAATGTTGGCCGATTTCATGGCGTTCTATTTTCCTGATGCTTGGCGGGCCATCGACTGGGAACGGCCCCACCGTTTCCTGGATCAGGAGCTGCAGAAAATCGTGCCGGAGTCCGGCATCGGGCGGCGCGTCGTCGACAAACTGGTGGAAGTAGCCCTGGTGCAGGGCGGCGACCAATGGATCCACCTGCACATCGAGATCCAAAGCAGTCGTGAATCCGACTTCGCCGAACGCATGATGATTTACCACTACCGCATCTTCGACCGCTTCCGCCGGCCTGTGGCCAGCCTTGCCGTGCTGGCCGACAATCAGCCCGGCTGGCGGCCTGGGCCCTACCGGCAGTCGATGCTCGGCTGCCAATGGATTCTGGACTTTCCCAACGCGAAGCTGCTCGATTACCGTCGGCGTGAGAAGGACCTCGCCGGCAGCGATAATCCCTTCGGCCTGGTCACCCTTGCTCACCTGCGCACCCAAGGCACCCGGAACCAGAGCGCCCGGCGCTACCGGGCCAAATACCGCCTGATCCGGTCACTCTATGGCAAGGGCTGGGCGAAAAGCCGTATCATTCAACTGTTACGCATCATCGACTGGCTCATGGCGCTGCCGCCGCACCTGGAACAAAGCCTGCGGCAACGAATCACCGCCATCGAAGGAGAAACTCACATGCAATACGTCACCAGCTTCGAACGCCTCGCTAAGCAGGACGGCGTGCAGCAAGGACAAGTCGAGTTGTTGATCCGCCAGCTCACGCATCGCTTCGGGCCTTTACCAGACGAGATACGCCCCCGCCTGGAGCAAGCCACACCTGCGGAGATTGAAACCTTGGCCGACCGCATATTGGAAGCCAACTCGCTGGAACAGGTTTTCGAGCAAAACTAACCAGCGGGTCGCGTTTAGTCGAGCTCCTGAGTGAGAAGGACCAGTTTGCCCTTCTTGAACTGCTTGATCTCACTGATGCCGTCAAGAATCTCCGCGCCGAGATTTCTACCACTCATTACGACATCACACTCATCGCCCTCCGCATGGGCAGTGGCCTCTTCAAGCCCCTGCTTGATGTGTTCGAACGCGCTTCTCATAAAGATACCTTTTGCGCCAACTCGGCCGATAAGCAATTAAACGCATAAAAGGTAGCCCAGCGAGCTGTCCCGATCAACACCGCGACCGGGCAAACGCAA
>Ga0208179_1001535_pt1 | contig 11663 bp, 15 predicted proteins | sample Malvired_Geostar_FD_184238 | JGI IMG/M metagenome (GOLD analysis project Ga0208179, IMG submission 184238) | Marine viral communities from the Global Malaspina Expedition - Malaspina viral metaG DeepMed_Geostar (SPAdes) (version 2) | ecosystem: Environmental > Aquatic > Marine > Oceanic | place...
GGAGATTGGCCGTCCCACCGCATTTCGGGTGTTTGGCTTGAGTGCCACGATTAGCCGGGGCCGTGAATTTCAGCGGCTGATGGCGTTAATGCAATCCGTCAGTGGCAATCCGCTGCTCCTGCAAGCCTTCTTCCAAGAATACAGTGTCTCAAAAATTATTCGTCGCTTGTTTGCGACGCTCAACCTTGACCCGGATTCGTTGAAACTGACGCCACAGGAAGAAGCCGAATTAGCAGCGAAGATGGCGGCGATGCCGCAATTTCAGCAAATGGCTGGACAAGCGCATGGCGCGCAAGCCGGGAATCAGCAGGAACCGGGCCTCGCCGAGATTAACGCGATGGCCCAACCAATGGGTATGGGAGGATTGGGATGAGAAAAAAGCAGCAGCCTGAAACGGACGAACATCTCCGACGATTCGTACAAGATTTAGTCTTAGATACGGTGAAGGGGGCGGCACAGAAAGGGAGGAAAGCGATGGGTGTTCCTGCGCCCTCCGACGACGCCGAGCGGACAAAGATGGAAAAGGCGATCAAGGAGCAGCGCGATCAGGCCGCAAAAGACTTTGACAACGCCATTCGTCAATTACAGCGTGTGCCTGTGATGCGAAGCCGGATGTACGGCGAATAAGGGGAGGATAGGGAGAATGAAGAAAAAATGGGATGCCAAAGAATGGATGCAAAAGACACCCTCACCGCCCAAGATCCAGCCGGGGCCAGTTCATCAAAAACACCGGGTAGCGAAACGCACTCCACAATATTTTAATACCAAGGGGCCAGTGAAGGCTGCCAAGCCACTGGATGCACACGTCAAGGCACATGAAGCCGGGACGCGCACGGAAGCCGCGAAGCAAGGTGCTAAAGATTTTCTCCGGGGGGTGGATGCCTATCAACCGCTGCCGGAGTTACCTGCTGCGCCGGAGGTGGCCCCGATGAAAGGGCCGGGCGATGATTGGACGACGGCTGTCGAAATAATGAAAAGTTTATGGCCGAAGCGGCCACGGAGCGCCTAACGATGTCACAAGAACTGAATGAACGGATCACCGACTGGGCGCAGTGGTATAAAGCGCATGAAGAGGATGGACGGTCTATAGAGCAAGAAGTCCTCTTTCTGAAAAAAACCGTGGATGGCTTGTTTGAATGTCTGGCGATTACCGCCCGTGATATTCAAGAGCATCACGCGGCGAATGCGCCGGAAGAGGTGATCTCCCGGTTGTATCGCCCGAATGGCATGGTGTTACGCCGATGAGTGTCGAATCTATCGTGCTGGATGAGCAAGCGCAAAGCCAACAGGACGTTGCGACCCTCCGGGTGGCGTATCCGATTGTGGAAACGTATGCGGCGAAGCGCGAAGCGGAAATTATGGCTGGCCTGATGCGCCTCTACCATGACGGGGTGTTGACGACCAGCGATTCGCAACTCTATGCCGCCGTGGCGGGTATTGCCGAGTTACGCAGTTTAGTCAGAATGGTGGCGCGACAAATCGCCACCCATACTCATACCCTTGCCGAGCGCGAGGGCTAACCAAAGGAGTCAACGATGGCAGACAAGGATCAGGGAGCCACAATGCCAACCGCGACAGCGATAGCGGAGGCCGAAGCGGCCTTGCTGGACGGCGGCCCCGGTACAGTCCCCCCTTCTGAACCCGAACCGACAGGCGATTCCCCACCCGTTCCGTCACAAGAAACGATCAGATTGGGTGGACAAGAATTTACTGTGGAGGCATCCCTGGCGGATGCCGTGCGACAGCGCGAACAAGACGCGCAACGGAAAATTAGTGAGCAAGGCGCGGAACTTGGAACCTTACGCAAGCTCCAAACCCCACCGCCAGCCGACGAACCAGCGGTTCCCAGTAGTTTGAGTGATGAGGAGGCCGGGCAACTCTTGTTTGAGAAACCCGCCGAGTTCGTCAACAAGTGGGTATCGCAACGGATTGACGCAGCGGTGGAAGCGAAGGCGCAAGAGTTTCGTCAGGAACAGTACCGGGGGCAGTTTTGGCAGGAATTTTATACCCGGTATCCAGAATTGAAACCAGCCTCGGCCATGGTGGAAACGGTGTTTCGCCAGTCGTTGCCGCAGTGGGCCGATTTGCAACCCGAACAGGTGTTCGATCAACTTGCACAAGGGACACGGGATGCAGTCGGGAAATTGTTGCAAGCTGTGCCGCCGCCGAATGGAGCGACACGGACGACGGTCGAATCATCGAGTGCCAGCCGTGTGCCGAAACAAAACCCGCCACCAGTGACCGCCCCGACGTTAACGGAATTGATTCGGAAGCGTCGGAAATCGCGGATGGTGGGGCGGTAAGAGGAGGAGTCAACCATGGCGCAAATGGCATGGACGTTTGACGCCCCAACGGGTGTCTATAAAAATCATGCCCTGTCAGCCAAGATTTATGAAGCTGCCATTGAAGAAATGGTCTTCATGGATCATGTGCTGCCGCTCAATGAAATGGGGCGGAAGCGCGGGGAAAATATTACCTTAACGCGGGTGGCACAACTCTCTGAGCCAACCTCCGCGAAACTGAGTGAAACTGAGCGGATTCCAGAAGACAGCTTCTCCATCACCACCACCAGTATTACGGTGGATGATTGGGGTCGTGCCGTCCCGTTCACCAGTTTTCTTGATGATCTCTCGCATTTTGATGTGGACAATGCGGTGCAGCGACTCTTGAAGACACAAATGGTGCGGGTGTTGGATGCGGAAGCCGCCACAGCGTTTAAGAACGCCAAAATCAAATATGCACCGACGGGGGCTGCGGCCAATAATATTGCCACCAATGGCACGTTTGGGGCCACGGCCTCGGTGAATATGAATACCTTCCACGTTGAAGAAATCCGCGACTATCTCTATGACACGCTTCTGGCGCCACCTGTGGCGGGAGAAGATTACATTGGGATTTTCCGCACGTTGGGCTTGCGCGGCATTAAGCGGGATTCAGATTGGGCCGATTGGCACAAATATACTGACCCGCAAGCCAAGTTCAATGGGGAAGTCGGGCGATGGGAAAATGTGCGGTTTGTGGAAACCAATCATAGTACGGCGTTAGGGAAGGTAGGATCAAGCTCCGTCTTGGGCGAAGGCGTAGTGTTCGGCGCGGATAGCGTCGCCTACGCGGAAGTGTTGGCCCCGGAACTCCGGGCCATGGTTCCCCAAGATTTTGGACGATCCAAGGCCGTCGCGTGGTACGGGATTATGAATTTTGGGCTGATTTGGGATACGGGCAATGCAGGGGAAGCTAAAGTTGTCCATGTCGGATCAGCGTAAGAGGAGAACAACAACATGGCGTATACACATACTCAGTATGAAGTCATCGTTGGCAAGGACTTGTCATTGGCAAGTACCGCTGATGTGGCTGACTGGGCTTGCGGCATGGTTCCACACCGTATTCGTGCGGTGGGAGTCGTCATCACCAATACGGTGGGGGCTGCTGGCATAGTCAAGCTGGACAAACGTCCGACGGCGGGAAGCGATACCAGTCGTGGCGACGGTGACGTGTGTACCATCAATTTGGCAACAACGCATGATGCCGGAGAAGTGGTATACAAAACGGGCCTGAACGTCGAAATCTTGCCAGGGCAAGAGGTCGTGGCGGAAGTCACGGACGCCTGTGCTTCTGGCGATACCGCTCATGTGGTGATGTTGGTGGAACCCCGATGGGATCAACCTGCGAACAACACCAAGATGATTGAAACGGCGTAAGAAAGGAGAACCCAATGGGGTTAATGTTAGATAAGGTACATGAAGTGGCGAAAATTCCGGGCCGACAGGAAACCCGGATCGTCAAGATTAACCCGTTGGTAAGGATTAAGGGTGGCGGAGAATTGACTCCGCCACTCTTCCTTCAGGGGGGGCGAGTCTATGCCGAAAACGGGCAGGAAATTGTAGATCGGCCCGACTGGTTTGAGGAAGAACTGGCGAAATTAACTGAAGCAACCAAAGAGCAGGTGGGGTTTAGTGCAGCGCCTCCGGCTCCGGCGGTGTCCATGCGGACGTGTACGACGTGTGGGGCCGAGGTGGCGAAAAAACAATGGGGGCTACATCAAGCCAATCATAAACGGAAATTGGTGGGCCGTCCGGCAGGGGGATAACCTATGGCAACCGTAACATATACAGTGGAGCAGCCGTCTAAAGGGGTGACGATTGTGACATGGGCCGCACTGGCGAATGGCGATAACGGCACACCGTTTGAAACAGTCTGCCATGAAGCGGTGAGCGCACAAGTCGTGGGGACGTTTGGATCGGGGGGAACCGTGGTCGTGGAAGGTTCCTTATATACTAGTTCACCCACCTATGCGGTCTTGAATGATGTGGCGAATGCGGCGCTGTCGTTTACCGCCGCGAAAATTGAAGGAGTGCAGGAGAAAGCCTATCGCTACCGTCCGAATGTGACGGCAGGGGATGGGTCCACGGCGTTGACCGTGAAACTGCTACTGGCAAGTGGAGCGAACTAATGGCGAATTATCAGTATGCGGCGGATATTCTGGATGATGTGTTGTTTCGGGCAGGGGAAGCCACGGATGGAACTAGTGAGTTTCATACGGCGGCGTTACGGTATATCAACCGCGCCTATCAGGCGGTGTGGCAAGGCGGCTCGGAACTCGATCCGAGTATACGGGAAGACTGGTTATGGCTCCGCAGTACCGCGACACTCACCCTCAACCCAAAAATTACGACAGGAACGGTGTCCGTCACGAATAACAGCACAGCCGTGACGTTTTCGTCCGCGCCGAGCAGTTCGGTGGCGGATTATTTTTTCCAAGTGACTAATCAGCCGGATGTGTTTCGGATCAGTACGCATACGGCGGCCTCGACCAGCGCCACGCTCGATAGTGTCTATACCAGTGATACGGCGAGTGCGGCCAGTTATACGCTCTTCCCACTCGTCTACGATTTACCTGCGGACTTTTGGCAATTTGCCGAACCGCTCTGGATTCGGAGTAAAGGGGTAGGGTTCCCGTGGCATCCAGGGCATCTTGATGTGATTGAACCGCGTCGCTTGAAAGAATATTGGCCGATAGACCGGATGGTCATGGGCATTCCGACAGTCGCGTCGCTCGTGGCGTCCCGCAAAGTTCAGTTTAATAAGTATCCTGAAAAACTGTGCCGGGTGGAAGTGGAATACCTGGCGGTTCCCGTTGATCTGACGGATTCCACCAGTCAGGAGCCTGTAGTTCCCGCGACCTATCGCCGGGTTATTGCTGATGCGGCGTTATTCTTTTTGTTGATGGATAAAAATGATAACCGGGCCGATGGGGCAGGATTGATTGCGCGGAATGGCTTGCAGGGGATGGCGCGGGAGAATCGCGGCAAACGGGCGGCGATGAGTGACTTGGCTGGCACGATTACCGCGCGGTTAGACCGGGTGACAGGATCGCCTGTCGCGCCGCATCGCACACGGTTTGTGGTGGAGACAGGGTAATGGCCTATCAAGGGATTATTGCAGAATTGCCTGTCGGGATTGACGGCTTGGTCGGGACGAAAAATCTGGCCAAGACGCAACCGTCGCAGTTGGTCGTCGCGCGGAATGTGAGTTACGAGCAAGGGACGGTACAAAAGGAAGGGGGCGCGGCGAAATATAATAGTACCGCCATTTCCAATACTCCGACAGTCTTGGCCGGGCATGACTGGCATCCCGTGTCAGCGACGCAACGGATGGTGGTGTATACCGATGACGGAAAATTATTGAAGGATACAGGGAATGGCAGTTTCGGGACAACCCTGAAGACTGGGTTGAGTACCACGGCGACAGGTGTCTTTGCGGAAGGCGGCAAGGAAGCTGCCGCGAGTGATCGGAAATTATTTTTCTTTAATGGCAGTAATCCCGTGCAAGTGTTAGCAGCAGATGGCGCCACCACCAGTGACTTGGCGACGCCTCCGGCTGATTGGGGAACGCCAGCCGCCACGGCCACCATTACGGTGACGGATGCGGCGAATATTTCAGCGGGAGCCACGATTGTCCTGAAGGATACCGCGGGGTCAGCGACCACCTTTACGGCTACTACCAGCGATCCAGCCGGAGCCTTGGGCTTTACGATTGGCGGTAGCCGGACGAATGACGAGGTGGCGGATAATATAGCGGTGGGTGCGGGAGGCATACTGGGGATCAACGCTCAGTCAGCCTATTCCGCTCCGAATCCCGCTGCGAATGTCGTGACAGTGACGCAAGCCACGGCAGGGTCAGCCGGAAATCAAACGATTACGTCCTCTGATGCGACCCGATTAGCTGTGACGGGGTTTTCGGGAGGCGGAGAAAATTATCCCGCATTCGGGCTGATCCACGAAGGACGGTTGTGGGGCGGCGGCAATGCGAATGACGCGCATCGGTTGTATTACTCCATGACGACGGACCATGAAAATTTTACGGGGTCAGGCAGCGGCACACTCTCGATTTTCCCCGGTGAAGGCGAAAAGATAGTCGGGGCGATGAGTTTCAAGGGGGTGATTGTCTGCTGGAAAGCGCCCCGTGGGGTGTATGTGGTGGATACCACGGCCACGGCGGTGGCGGATTGGAAAGTCAGCCGCTTGAGTTTTTCTATTGGCGGTGTTTCGCCGCTTGGTGCAACGATGATTGATAACGATTTATTGTTTCTCGATGACGACGGCAACGTGCATCTCTTGTCGAGCGTGACGGAGTTTGGCAATTTAGGAACCAGTAATCTGTCGCAGGTGACGGAGATGAACCCGTTTATTCGGGATAATGTCAACCTCGCCAAACTCTCACGTTCCCAGTCAGTGTTTTATGCCGCCAAGCGTGAAGCGCACTTTGCGATTGCCGGAACAGGCTCGACCGTGAATAACCGTCGGTTGGTGGTGGATTTCAATGTGCCGAATCGGCCTCGCTTTCGCTGGTCTGACCGCGATGTCTCGGAAGCTATCTGGCTCCGCAAGGACAGTGATGGGATTCCGCGACTGACGATTGGCGATGATGCAGGATTTGTCTGGAAGCTTGACCAAGAAGACCGGGGCAAGGATGCCGGGGCATATAGCAGCGAATTTGAAACAGGACAACTTGATTTCGGCCATCTCGATCCGCAACTGGCCTCGAAACGGAAGCTCGGCGACTTTTTAGAACTGGTCTTTGAGCCTGTCGGGAACCATGAAGTGGATGTGGCGATCAAGTGGGATGGCGATGTGAAGCAGAACTTGTCGTATTTGATGCAGGAAACGGGGAGTAAAATTGGCACAGGCTCGTTAGGCGGGTTTATCCTCGGACGGGAAGGAGTCTTCTCGATTAAGAAACGGATTACGGGCAGCGGCAAACGATTTGCGTTTGTGGCGAAAAATAACCGGGCATTACAGAATTTTTCCGTGGCACGGGCCTTTTTGTATTTTCGGGTCGGGTCGGAACGGGAAGCATAACGGAGGCAGCGCATGGGTGGACTCTATTCACATACCAATCGCAGCACGGGTGATACCGTGACCGCGAGTATGTATAACGCCGATCATCAGAATCATATTGATAACATGATTCCGACGATGCTGGATGACTATTCGGCAGATGTCGCCACGATGCGACTGACCACTGATCCGGGCGAATCTGGCTCGGAATCATTGGGAACCACGCTGGCTGAAGAATTGCGGCGGATACGGTTTGCGCTCAAGGAACATTTCAATACGACCTATTGGTATGAAACGGGATATGGGGATGGGTCGAATAGTGCGCCGACGATTCACGCGCAAGGCGACACCAATACGGGATTGTATTTCCCCGGCGCCGACCAGGTGGGCTTGGCGACAGGCGGGACTGCCGCCCTCACCATTGCCTCCAATCAGGCGGTGACGCTCTCCGGGGCGTTGGCGGCGAATGGGAATGTGACGCTGGGTAATGCCGCGACGGATACCTTGACCATCAATGCGACCATTCAAGGCGCCTCGCCACTAATCTTTGAAGGCAATACCGGGAACGCCTATGAAACAACCTTAGCGGTGACGGATGCCACAGCAGATCGCACCATTACCCTGCCGGATGTGACGGGAACGGTGATTACCACCGGGAATCTTTCTAGTATTACGTCCAGCGGCACACTGTCCTCCCTCACCGTGTCAGGCGCCTCGGCACTGAATGGGACTGTGACACTGGGCGATGCGGCAGCCGATACGATTACGATCAATGGCGTGTTGCAAGGGGCGTCCCCGCTCATCTTTGAAGGGGCGACGGCGAATGCCCATGAAACGACTCTCGCAATTACTGATCCGACAGCAGATCGGACGATTACGCTGCCGGACGTGACAGGCACAGTCATCACGACAGGCAATCTTACCGCGATTACAGGGGCTGGCACACTCGCTCAGAATTTGAATATTACGACAGGCAGTGAATATCGCATCAATGGCACAAAGGTGCTTGATGCGACGTCTTTGGGGTCGGGGGTGGTGGCATCGAGTTTAACTTCTGTGGGAACACTCTCCTCCTTGACCACATCAGGTGCGATTGTGTGTGGCGGCGACCTCACCGTCAATGGAACGACGACCACGGTCAACAGTACCACGATTTCGGTGGACGATAAAAACATTGAACTCGGCAGTGTGGCGTCACCTAGCGATACGACAGCAGACGGCGGGGGGATTACCCTCAAGGGAGCCACGGATAAAACCCTGATCTGGGACAACGCCAACGATAACTGGACGAGCAATCAACATCTGAATATCAGTACAGGCAAATCATTTAAGATCAACAACGCTTCCGTCCTCAATGCCACCACACTCGGATCAGCCGTGGTCAACAGTTCACTGACGGGTGTGGGAACGATTGCCAGTGGCACATGGCAAGGGACAGCCGTGGCTGATGCGTATGTGGCAAACGATCTAACCATTAGTGGTGGAACCGTGAATAATTCCGTGATTGGCGGTAGCACCCCTGCTGCGGGGACGTTTAGCACACTCACGGCCAATACTTCCTTGACAGGAACGCTGGCAACAGCCTCACAACCAAATGTCACGGGCGTGGGAACCATTAGTAGTGGGACATGGCAAGGCACGACGATTGCCGTGAATCAAGGCGGCACAGGGCAAACGAGTTATACCAACGGGCAGATTTTAATAGGCAATACTTCTGGTAATACCCTGACAAAAGCGAGTATCACGGCAGGAACGGGCATCTCCGTGACGCCGGGTGGGGGCAGTATTACCATCGCCAATACGGGGTCGGCTACGCTCTTTCAGGATGCCGATAGCGATACCAAAGTGCAATGCGAAGAAAGTTCCGACGAAGATAAAATACGGTTTGATACGGACGGGACGGAACGAATGATTTTAGAAGCAGCCTCGATGACGGTTCATCCGCACGGGACGTCTTCAGGGAATACCTATGAGATGCGATTCAAGGAACTGGCCGCCAATGGCACGAATTATGTTGGGTTCAAAGCGCCGGACGCCATTGCCGCCAATAAAATGTGGGCCTTGCCAAATGCCGATGGCTCGGCAGGGCAAGTATTAAAAACCGATGGGTCATTGGCATTAAGTTGGACGACGATTGCGGATAATTCGGCAGCTATGGCCTTGGCTTTAGGGGGATAACATGGCAAATACCTTTACCAATGCGTCAGCGTTGCTGACTGGTTCTCTTGCAACAGTCTATACCGCAGGGGGATCGACACAAGCCGTGATTCATTCGGTCATTATCGCCAATATTCATGCGAGTAATGCGGTCACGGTAGATGTCACCTTAACCCAAAACTCAGCACGACCCGGCGGGTCGGCTACTGTGACCTACCTTATCAAAGGCGTGGACTTACCCAATAAGAGTACGCTGATTTTTGATAAGCCTGTCAACCTCGCTCCGAGTGATGTTATCCAGGCGGTGTGTTCAGCCACTAGCTCGGCTCATATTACTCTTAGCATCTTGGAGATCACCTAATGGGATACCTTGGCAATGTACGACCCACAATAGCGTTAGTGGCAGATGACATCACGGATGGGGCGATCACGGCTGCCAAACTCGGAACAAATGCCGTGACCTCTGACAAAATCAATGCCGATGCCGTGACCGCAGCGAAGATTGCGACGGATGCGGTTGGCTCATCGGAACTCAACCTCGCAGCCAACTATGCCTTTACAGGAACCATCACAGGAGCAGGAGGCGGCATTACAGGAGCCGATCAATGGCGAGCGACCACAGGGTCGATGACAGGCAATGGGGTGTTTACGCCATGGGAGCGACCAGATGAGGGCGACTATGACAAAATAGGAACGGGCATGACGGTATCAAGTGGGGTGTTTACGTTTCCTGAAACAGGTATTTGGATGTGTGGATTTTTTGCGTCGTCAGCCTATGGTAGTACTGCCGATAATCATGAAGTCTACTTTCAAGTGACGAGTGACAATGGGAGTAATTGGCGAAATGGATCGTATGGGAGAAATGGTTGCGTCAGCGGGGTACACAATGCGGCCTCAGCTATCCAATTACTCGATGTCACCAATACCAGTAATATCCAGATACGGTTATTTCGAGGGTCGATGTCCTCTGGCTCGTTTACAGGGAGCAGCACTTACTCCATCACCTCTGTGTATTTTATCAGATTAGGAGATACCTAATATGGATTGGGACACTGGACGCATGACACACATAGAAGATGTGTTAGCCAAAATCGCCATGGATGAACAGCCCCAACGGTACGATTGGTTTTGGTGGGCTGACCCGAATGATAAACGGTACGACAATCTCCGCATCGCTGAGGGGTACGAGAAACCGTCACAAGCCTTTTTGGAAGCTGAACTTGCTCGGTATCAAGCGGAGCATGATGCCCAAGCTTATGCCAGATCCCGCAAGGTTGAATACCCCACCATTGAAGACTGTGTCCATGCGATGTTGGATGGGGGCTTAGACGAGTTGCAAGCGAAACGACAGGCCGTTAAACAGAAATATCCGAAGGAGTAGACAATGGCGATTACACAAATTACATCACTAAGTCTTGTGGACAATGCGATCACCACTGCCAAGATCGTTGATGATGCAATTACGTCTGCAAAAATAAGCGACGCCGTATCCATGGGTAATGACTTTTATATGGGGTTTGAAGGCCCTAGTACCATTGGTGCTGGTTCTGCTGTGACGTTGGAAACTTTCACTTCTTCTAGCCAGAGTCTGGGAGGTATTCATTATTATACGGGAGCAGTGACACTTAATAATGGACATACGCTTACCGTACCAGATGGCAATAGAAAACTTATGATGATTAGTGATACCTCGATCACGATTAACGGGACGATTGACTCTCAAGGTGCAGGTGCGACAGGAGGCAGTAAATTAACTAGCGGTAGTCCGGGCAGAAAAGGCAATACGGGGTCTGACCAAGCAGGAGGCTCTGGCGGTGCATCCACCGACTCCGGAGGCCCGAACATCGGTGGCAGTGGCGGTGATGTTGTAGTGAACGGAATTACCGTTCAAAGCGGTCCGGCAGGAGATAGCAATAATGGAGCAACTGGTACAGATATTACGGGAGCAGCCGTTCTGTTTCGTGGAGCGTTAGAAGGGATGAAAGGTGGTGCAGGTGGTGGTGGCGGTGGTCGCCAAAATTCAGGTCCAGGTCATTCAGGTCGTGGGGGAAATGGTGGAGGCACTATTATTCTGATTGCCCCAACCATTACTCTTGGAGCATCCTCAGTCCTCAACTCTCAAGGCACCAATGGTGTTAACCCCAGTGACGGCAATCAAGGTGCTGGTGC
>Ga0208179_1001536_pt1 | contig 11656 bp, 15 predicted proteins | sample Malvired_Geostar_FD_184238 | JGI IMG/M metagenome (GOLD analysis project Ga0208179, IMG submission 184238) | Marine viral communities from the Global Malaspina Expedition - Malaspina viral metaG DeepMed_Geostar (SPAdes) (version 2) | ecosystem: Environmental > Aquatic > Marine > Oceanic | place...
ATCTCGATGGGATAACCAGGAAGCTATGATTAAATATAAAGATCTAAAAAAGAACGACGAAGTTAAAACAACTCAGCTAGGGGCGCCAGTCACTGGCAAGCTTTTAGAGTCTCCGGTGCAGGGGCGTGGTGTTAAAAAAACCATTCTTATTATGAGCAACGGCTCGGAGGTTGGCGCATTTAATGATCATGGATCTGTATACGCTGAGGATGTGTACGAAGTAAAACGAGATGGAATCTGGCAGCAGGTAACGGATCAGCCTAAAAATGTTTTTAAATTATGATAAAACATTTTAATATAATTAATGAAGGCACAATTGTCTTATTCGAGCCGTTAACAGATGCGGCTCGAACCTGGTGGAGTAGCAACGTAGATCCTAAATGTATGACATTCGGCAAAGCATACGCTGTTGAACATCGTTATGCGCAGGATATTGTAGAAGGAATTAATGCTATTAAATTATAACAACCAGCACAAAATGCTCAAGGGCGTCGCCTATGGATGGAGAACTGCTGTTCTCCATCTGGCGCCGTCTAAGCTTAGCTCTAAGAATGTATGCCCATCAGCATCTCGTGAATGCATTCAAGCCTGTTTAAATACAGCGGGACGCGGTCAACAGAATAATGTGCAGCAGGCCCGGCTACGTAAAACTGAATTTTTTCACAAAAATCGGAGCGGCTTTCTTTGGCAGCTATCAAATGAAATTGAAATACTCAAAAAAAGATCTAAAAAAGCAGGCTACAAATTCGCCGTTAGATTAAATGGGACTAGTGATTTATCCTGGGAGCGATTCAGACATATCGATGGACAATCATTAATGGATGTACATCCTGAGGTACAATTCTATGATTACACCAAAGTCTATAACCGGTTGACTCGTGATATAAAGAATTACTATATGGTTTTTAGCTATAGCGGCCGTAATGAAGTATATTGCCGGGAGGCATTGCATCGAGGCTACAACGTCGCTGTTGTCTTTGGCCAGAAATTACCGGTAAGATTCTGGAGGCATAAAGTATTTGACGGCGATAATCACGATTTAAGATTTACAGACCCGGGGCATAGGATTATAGGTCTTAGAGCCAAAGGACGGGCCAGGAAGGTACAGAATGAATTTGTAAATGCTTAAATTTTTAATGATGTTATTAATATTTATTCCCGTTGGATTGTTTATATCTCCCGGTTATACGTTAATATTTTTAATGAGTTTATATTTATTATTGGTGCTCCCGTAATGCTCCCGCTGGAGCTCCCGTTGGAGCTCCAGTTTAGAATGATTCTAAATTATATCCTAGTAAAACAGTCGGGATTAAATAGCCTTGTAATAATTGGTAACAAATTGTTACTGTCTTATTATAATAAGATGATTTAAAGATTATTGTGGTTTGACTTTGAGACAGTTGATTAAATTCTATCTAGGGACTTGTCCTTAAACAGAAGCCACATTTGAAAGGTGGTGATAAATATGGGATTTGATTTATATGGACTAAAACCAAAAATCAAAAAAGGTAGTGTGAAACCACCAACAATAGACTGGAATAAATGTACCGAAGGGGAAAGAGATAAATACTTTAAGATCTCTAATAAATGGGAAGCCGACAACGTAGGTATTTATTTTAGGAACAATGTTTGGTGGTGGAGACCGCTAGCGGATTTAGTTATTAAGTTATGCAAGTTACTAGACGAAAAACAAAAAGAACACTTGCACGACAATGGCGGTTATAAATATGACGAGGCAACGGCTCATTACATTGCAGATACATTAGAAGCATTTGTAAAAAGTCCAGTTGCTAAACGTTCGGAGATAGAACATAAAAAGGCAATGAAAAAAGCGGAAGCACATAATAAAAAAGTGCAGGTTAAATTAGATGCTTTAAGAGTGAAAGCAATAGCACGCACAAAAAACAAAAACATTGTACCGCGTGACTATCCTAAAGACTTGAACGATAAATGGGAGAGTATTTACCGTGAGAGAGATCACACGGATAGCTATCCATTTGCATTAAAGAATGTCAAAGCGTTTATTAAATTTTTGCGTGAGTGCGGTGGTTTTTCAGTTTGCTAACTTGCCGTTGCAAGTATCCAAGCGGGAGTTTCCCGCTTGGGTTGCAAATATTCCCGCTATGAATAATACGAGGGTCAAGTGTATTCCAACGAGAAACAAGAGTTATTACATTGTGGTGATCACGGGTTATAATAACTACACTTGACCCTTGTAATATTCTGTAACATTTTGTTACTATTTAGTTCACCTATCTTCATGGGATTTGATAAGCTCATCAAGTCTAACAATTAACAAAAGGAGAAAAGTTATGACAAAAAAAACTATTTCCAATGTTAAAGGCGGAAAGTTGCAGCGACAACAACGATTGCTTTTAAATATTGGTTTAATGAAAAACGACAGACGTGATTTGAATAAACAAATCACGCTTGGAACTACTGAAGCATTGCTTTTTATGAAAGATAAAAAGCACATGATGATCAGCATAGACGGCTATGAAGGTAGAGCGGAGTATATCCATAGAGACAAAATGGTATTGGATAGCAAACGCTTGAAAGAAGAACAGCCGAAACTTTATAACTCATATTTAAAAGCGAGTGAAAGTAATGAGATTAAAGTTGATGTTGATCTGATTGAAGAACGCATCAAAGAACAAGACGCGAGTGTTCAGCGTGTTGATGCACAAGTAAAGAAGGCTAACTAATGCAACAGCTTCTAGAAAATATACTAGATGCATTATGCAAAGCGACATCACGAGATATATTCGTGATGTTGCCAAGCAAGGAGAGAGACAGAGTGCCATACTTAATCAAAGAGATTAAGACTACACTTGATAGAGTACAGTATCGAGGTAAGCACATGAATGAGTCTACTCTTCCACTTGCTAGAAGATTGAAGGAGATGGCTAAATGAACATGGCTATCACTTTAATTCTTTTACTTACTGGCTTTACTCTCGCAATGTGCGGAGTAATAGTTTTGTTCTCGGTTGATGTATGGATTGGCTTTGCTCTTGCCGTTGTTGGTATCGGCGCAGCTATCAGCGCAACGTTTATCGAAGAACAAACCTAAGTCACGAGACCAGGCGGCAACGCCGCCTGGTCCCACCAAAGAAGGTCCCTTCGTTCTTCCGCGATCTTTCCGCCTTCCGCTTTCCCTTCCCACGTTGTCCATACAGAGTATTGAAAATAATCTTACTAAAGAGTAAGATGAACACACGTACTGGGGCTGAAAACGATATGGGACTCCTGCTAAAAATTTTTTGGAATTTTTAAAACTTATGAATCTCGAATTACTCACCACTGATCAATTAAGAACACGCGTAGAAAAGACCTGGATTGAGCATATTAAACTTTGCCAAGATAATTTTATGTACTTTGTGAAGGAAGTATGGCCAGAATTCATCTATCGTAAGGCAACAAAACCTTCTGAATGGGGCCATCATCAAATTATTGCTAATGAGTACACTAAAATTGCTAAACAACGCAAAGGACGATTAATTGTTAATATGCCTCCGCGTCATACTAAATCTGAATTTGCTTCTGTTTATTTTCCAGCATGGCTGATTGGCCGAAATCCTAAAATGAAACTTATTCAAGTTTCTCACAATACAGAATTAGCTACTCGATTTGGTAGTAAGGTTCGTAATTTATTAGCCTCACCAGAGTATGCACAAGTTTTTGGAGATGTTAGATTAAGAGAAGATGCAAAAGCAAAAGGGAAGTGGGAAACTAATCATGGAGGCGAATATTTCGCTGCAGGTGTAGGAGGAGCAATTACTGGTCGTGGTGCGGATCTACTTATAATAGACGACCCACACACAGAGCAGGATTCGCATTCCGAGGGATCCATGGACCGTGCTTATGAGTGGTATACATCAGGACCCAGGCAACGTTTACAGCCAGGCGGTTCGATTGTTCTAGTCATGACACGTTGGGCTGAAAACGATCTCACCGGTCGTTTAATCAAATCTCAAAAAGAACCTAAAGCTGATAGCTGGAAACAAATTTCTTTTCCGGCGATTCTAGATTCAGGTAATCCGGTCTGGCCAGAATATTGGAATTTAGAAGAGCTTGAAAAAGTTAAAGCGTCTTTACCCGTTCGAAATTGGTCAGCACAATACATGCAAAATCCAACTTCGGAAGAAGGTGCTATTCTCAAACGAGAGTGGTGGCGAAAATGGCCTAATGATGTTCCTAAACTCAAACATGTGATTCAATCTTATGATACGGCATTTTCGAAAAAAGAAACAGCAGATTATTCAGCAATTACGACGTGGGGAATTTTTACTCCGATTGAAGATGAACCTGATGCTTTAATTTTATTAGATGCTACACGAGGAAAATGGGATTTTCCAGAACTAAAAGCAATTGCTTTAGATACTTATAAATTTTGGTCGCCAGAGTCCGTGATTATTGAACAAAAAGCAACCGGAGCTCCTTTGAGTCAAGAATTTAGACGAATGGGAATTCCAGTTATTGATTTTGTTCCTTCAAAAGGAAAAGACAAACATTCACGGGTCAACGCTACGGCACCTGTTTTTGAATCAGGACAAATCTGGTATCCTGAAGATGAAAAATGGGCTGAAGAGGTCATTGAAGAATGTGCTGCTTTTCCTCATGGGGAAAATGATGACTATGTGGATACCGTGACTCAAGCTGTGTTAAGATATCGTCAAGGATATTTTCTTTCGACTTATGCCGATTATGAAGAGGAACAAAAGTATCAAAGACGAAAAAAATACGTTTATTACTAATGGTAGCAAGATTAATTATTAAAGGTGGACAAAAACTTTATCGGGTTTATAGAGCCGCGAGTAAAAAGAAAGCTTCTCCCCATGGAGAAGGTATTGTTTCCAAAAAATTTCAAGGACGTTATTTTGTAGATTATAAAAGCGCGGCTCAAGGAATTGCTAAAAATATTAAAGAGAAGACTAATCGATTAATTCTTAAGGCTGATTTAACTGCAAAAGAACATAAGCTAGGCAAAAAACTCTTTATGAAGTTTGTTCCAGATAAATTTGGTCCTTATGGAGGAGGTAAACCATCTCGTTGGGGACGTTTGGTTCTTCCTAAATCAGCTTTAAAAAAGATTAAGGTAGATCGAAAGCTGACTCGTGATATTCGTAAGAAATATACAGGTGGAATGGTTAATTATTATCAGGATTTATTATAATGAAAAAACATAAAAGAGCTAGAACCAAAAAAGGTCGTTATAAAGGGGATGACAAATCAACTCCTTTTTTTAACGAAGCCTGGATCAGGGGCCGTTCGCCGAAGAAAGGTAAAGGGCCATTACAAAGATTTTTAGACTGGTTCTTAAAATAATGATTTTTAGAGCTGCTTATACATTAGGGAAATTTGGTTTAAAATCCAAGAGAGGCAAAAAACTTCTTTCTGAAGCGCAAAAACTCATAAACAAAAAAAAGAGTAAATTAAGAGTACAAGAAAGTCTTAAAAAGACAGGTCCTCGAATACAAGCTAAAACAGATATTAGATACAAGTTTAAACAAAAACCTAAACATCCTGGCGGAGGTGCTGCCCCTATTTCAGCAAGAACTACTCATTATGGACCGCAAGGAAAAGAATTAAAGGTTGGTTCACACGCTAAACGAGCCATTTGGCACGATACACGAGCCAAAGGATCTGAAAGCTGGCGCTCTGAAATGACTCGATATTTTGGAGGGCTGCAAACGGGGCCCCGAAGTATAAAACGTCTTCATAAATCTTATGTTAAAGATATTCGTAAATTACGAAAAAAATTAAAAACTAAATTAAGCGTCGGCGGTCTCGTTATTGGCAAGAATGTTGACCCAAGTCTTCTTTAAGTAAATTTCCAAACAATAGTTACGAAAAATAAATATTGCCTACTGCGGCAATGCTTATTTTTTGCCTCAATTCACTTTGCTCACTTCTAGAGCCTTCCTAAAAAGTCGTCATGATATAATAGGGGTGAAAGGAAAAACATGACACTTAGAATATGCTCGTCGATGATTGACCTGTCGGGGCTTGAGGAGGGGTATCGGAGGCTCTTACCCTTTATTCGAAAATATGGCTATGAAAGACTGTTGCCCGTTGTAGTCAAGTAGGGTAAATGGTATTATACTAATAGTTTATAAACTAAGAGGATATTAATATCATGGCAAAAAAACAAGGTTACAAAGACGAAGAAGATGAATCTATTGGAATGAGACTTGGTAAGAAAAAAACCAAGCACGACAAAAAAGTTGCAAGAGATGAATCTTATGGTAAATGGGGCAAACGTTCCAAAGACTGGAAAGCTAAATCAGGTACAATGGTTACCGCTAAAGGAGGCACAATGATCAAAGCTAAACATAGTAAATATATTGATTACTATAAGGCAGCACAAGCTGAAAAAGGAGAAGATCGTGTAACTAAAGCAGATATTGCTTACCAAAGAACTAAACATATAAAAGGAAAAGCTGGAAGACATGCAACTGGAACAATGGTTAAAGCTAAAAAAGGCTGGGGTAAAAAACTAGCTAAAGCAGCCGTTGCTGCAGGTGCAGCTTATGCCGGCTCTAAATATTTAAAAGCCAAAGGCATGAAGGGCAGCACCCTTAAAACAGCAGCAGTGGAAGATGCGAATATTAAAGCCCCTTTAGTTGATGCTATTTCTGGTGGCACTAAATTTGCAAAAAAGAAATCTGTTCCAAGGAAACCAATTTACTCAGATTTCTGGGGTGGTGCTAAAAAAGGTGGCAGCATTAAAGCTAAAACTGGTAAAATGGTTAAAGCTAGAGGCGGCGTTATGGTTAATACCAAATTGAATGGTCCATTATTTACACAAACGTTCTAAGGTGCTATGGCAGACGTTGATAAAACTACTGAAGTTGTTGAAACTCCAGCAGCTGAAGAAGTTGCTGTAGATATCGAAACTCCAAATGAAAACATTTTGGAAGAAGAAACTGTTGAAGCTCCACAAGATTTTTATGCAAATCTTGCGGAAGACATGGATACTCGTGTTCTTCAAAGGTTAGCAACTAATTTAGTCAACGAATATAAAAAAGATAAAATTTCAAGAAAAGATTGGGAGACGGGTTATACTCAAGGTTTAGATCTTCTAGGATTTAAATATACCGAGTTAACTCGTCCCTTTCGTGGCTCAGCAAATGTAACCCATCCGTTACTTGCTGAGGCCGTAACTCAATTCCAAGCACAAGCTTATAAAGAATTATTACCTTCTGATGGTCCAGTAAAATGTGCCATTGTCGGAGATGAAACTCCAGCTGTTTATTCTCAATCTCAACGCGTACAACAATTCATGAATTATATGATCATGGATAAAATGCAAGAATATACACCTGAGTTTGATCAACTGTTATTTTTTCTACCTTTAGCTGGATCTGCTTTTAAAAAAGTTTATTACGATGCGGTCATGGAACGAGCCGTTTCAAAATTTGTTCCTTCTGAAGATTTAGTGGTTCCTTATTATGCTACCGATCTTTTAGATTGTGAAAGAATCACTCACGTTGTTAAAATGAGTGAAAACGAAATTCTCAAAAAACAAAAAGCTGGTTTTTATTTAGATATCGAACTTAAACCCGTTCAAACCGGTCAAAGCGATATTCAAAAAAAATATAATAAACTTGAAGGTATTGCACCTTCAGTAGATTACGCAAGCAATTTTAGTATTTTAGAAATGCACGTTGATTTAGATTTAGATGAATATGACGTGGAACAAGGAACTCGTGTTCCTTATAAAGACAAAAGAGTTAAAGTTCCTTACATTGTTACCGTCGATGAAGGATCCAATCAAGTTTTATCCGTTTATCGTAATTACGAAGAAGACGATGAAACTAAAAAGAGAAAAGAATATTTTATTCATTACAAATTTTTACCTGGATTAGGATTTTATGGCTTCGGACTCATACACATGATCGGTGGGCTTTCACGAACCGCAACGCAAGCGCTTAGACAACTGCTAGACGCAGGTACCTTAAGCAATCTGCCAGCCGGTTTTAAATCCCGAGGAATCAGAATTAGAGACGATGACCAACCTTTCCAGCCTGGAGAATTTAGAGATGTCGACGCTCCAGGCGGAAACATTAAAGATCAATTTCAACTTTTACCTTTCAAAGAACCCAGTGCTACTCTATTTCAATTATTAGGATTTGTTGTAGGTGCAGGACAACGTTTTGCAGCCATTACGGATATGGCAACCGGTAATGATGTTCAAAACAGAGCTGTAGGCTCGACCATAGCCTTATTGGAACGAGGTTCGAGGGTCATGAATGCCGTACACAAGCGCTGCTATTATGCGATGCGGAACGAATTCAGATTACTTGCTAGTATTTTCGCAACTTATTTACCGCCTGTTTATCCGTACGCGGTCTATGGAGCGAATCGAATGGTTAAAGTCCAAGACTTTGATGATCGAGTTGATGTTATCCCCGTAGCCGATCCCAATATTTACAGCTTAACGCAGCGGGTGACACTGGCTCAAATGAATTTAACGATTGCGCAATCGAACCCTCGACTACACAATTTAAGAGAAGCGTACCGAAGAGTTTACGAAGCTTTAGGAACCAAGGATATTGATAAACTTTTAAAACCCGAACCTCAACCTAAGGAACAAGATCCGGGGATCGAGAACGCTGAAGCATTAAAAATGGAAATACCGTTTGCTTTTCCTCAACAGGATCATCAAGCACATATCACGGCTCACGGAGCTTTTATTCAATCGCGAATGGTTCAAATTAATCCAATGGTTCATGCCTTACTGATTGGTCATATTTCACAGCACGTGAGTTTACAGGCTCAAGGAGAAGTGGGCATGATGATTGAAGAAAATCCACAACTACAACAACAACTTCAGCAAGATCCTGAAGGAGCTAAAATTAAAATTAATGCGATGATTGCTCAACGAATCGCGGAAATCACAACTGAGTTGGTACAAAGATCCATTGTTGGGCAACAAAAAGATCCTCTGGTACAATTGAAGCAACAAGAAATAGATTTAAAAGCGATGGACATGCAACGTAAATCAGCTGAAAAAATGGCTGACATCGGTATGAAGGAAGATCAATTTGAAGAAAAGATTGATATTGAAAAAATGAAAGTTGAAAACGATGAAGACGCATCAAAAGCAAGAATCCGTGTGGCGGATGACAAACTCGATTTAACTGAGAAAATTGCATCTGAAAAGCTCCAGGTAGAAAAAATGAAACGAACAGCAGAAGATCGTAGAACTAAAGCGATCAGGAAGAAAAAATAATGCCCGAACGACCAGGAGGAAGGCCAATGCCAGTAGGGGGTTCAGGCGCGACTTATGATCGAACACCCAGTCAAGGAGGACACCATCCACCGGCAAGACCAACAGGAGGCGCTTCTACTATTACTCGTAATGGAACTAAAGGAACGATTTCAACTTCGAAAAAAGCGGGTTGGATTACTTCAGGAATAGGATATGCAACAGGAACGGCACCTTTAAAATGGGCTGGAACCGCTCTGTCTTGGCTCGGTGGTAAAAGAAAAAGCAAACCTCCTAAAGGACATCCAGAAACAATTGCAAAATCACGAATTTATAAACCGGTTCCTGTTGGAGGAGGCCCAGACGACAGAGATGAAACACCTTATATGACGCCTGTTACTATAGCAGCATCTTCAACGACGGATACTAAAGATAAAGGTTTAGATTTTGCAGGCTGGAATTTTAAAGCTTATGCTAACAAAGGAAAAATGGTAAAAGCAAACCAAGGACAATTTTCAAAAGGTAAACGTTTTGGACCACCCCCTAATAAAGGACCGGCTCCGCAAGGTATCAACGCGCCTTTAAACAGCATAGACTATTTTAAGGATTTATTATGATCAGCCCAAAACAATGGATTATAGCTAACAAATATGGCAAGAAGGGAGCTCTTCAAGTTAATCCAAAAAAAACACTCGGTCCACAAATTCAACCAGTGAAAGTTTTAGCGGGGGGATTATTAAGTCAAGGCATAAGGATGATTTATAAAGATCCAGCATCTAAAGCTGCCTTAAAAAAATTAACGAGTTGGGTTAAAAGTAAATACAAAGGAAAGTTTGGAACTTTAGGAAAATTAGAACTTAAAAAACACAAAGCAGAGGGTTTAGCAAAATACGCTAAATTACTTCAAACTAAAACAACAGCTGCTGCTTTTAAAGGAAGTAAGAAAAAAGCTAAACTAGCAACAGGTGCTTTTCGTAAAACGGAATTGCAGGCAACAGCTTATGCGAAAAAAATTAATGAAATTACTAAAGCTTTGATGAATAAAAAACCAGGTGTAACTCTACATAGTGGTGGTGGCTTCATCATTGGCAAAAACGTCGATAAGGATTTACTATGAGGAAATTATTAGCGGGAGCTCTTCTAACCAAAGGTGTTAAAACGGCTTATAAAATAGCCAAGAAAAAATATCCTCAATTATTTACTACTAAAGCGTTTTCAATGCTTAAGAATCGAAAAGTTCATCAGTATTCACAATTGAAACAATTAGGTTTTGCTAAAGGACTTAAATCGAAAGACTTACGAAAAATGGCTGTTTCTGAAGTGCTGCGCGAACGACTTCAAAAATTAAAACGTCTTTCTATAGCACAGCACACTAAAGCAGCTAAGATCGTTAAATCTAAAATGATCACTCCTTGGAAAGGAGGTAAAGCTAAAGCCATGTTTACACCAAGACAATATAGAAATATTCACAGATATGACAAAACCTCTACACAGAAAAAACTTGATACTTTAACAAAATCTCAAAGAGACTTAGATGTTTATCAAGAAACACTTAGAGCTAAAACCGCGACCAAGCATGCTTCGGGTGGCTTGATCATTGGTAAAAACGTAGATAGGAGTTTATTATAATGGCATGGTTTGGATTAGCAAAATTAGCATTACAAGCGGGCAGTAAGATATACGCCAACCGCCAACGTACGAAGATGGCTATGTCTGATGCGCAGCTTATGCATGCAGAAAAAATGGCCCGAGGTGAGGAATCTTACCAGGGCAAACTTTTAGAAGCACGACAATCAGATTTTAAGGATGAATTCGTCCTTTTGGTTATTTCGGCGCCCATAATTGTGCTCGCCTTGGGAGTCTTCAGTGACGATCCGGTAATGATGCAGAAGGTGGAGCTTTTCTTCCATCATTTTGGCTCACTGCCAATATGGTTCCAAACTTTGTGGATTACTGTCGTAGCGAGCATTTTTGGAATAAAAGGAACACAAATATTTCGTAACGGTGGGCCTAAGAAAAAATAATGCCTATTGCTGGAGACAGTGTTGAGTACGAAATTTTAAAAAATGCTTGTACTCATGTTAAAGGCGATAATTTATTAACTTGTGAAATTGGAGTTCGTGAAGGACTTGGTTCACAAATTATTTTAGCATCATTTAAAAATAAACTTCATTGGCATATTGGCATCGATCCTTATGGTAATATTAACTATGAGCATTATGATGAAGCTGGAAAAGTTCAATACGATTATACCAACCAGATGCGACTTAAATTACTTCAAGACCTAGATTACCCTAATTTTACTCTTTTTACTTTAGAGGATACTGAATTTTTTAAACGTTTTGCTGATGGGATTCCTATTTATCGAGAAAAAAAAGTTATTCTTACCCATTACGACTTAGTTCATTTTGATGGCCCTCATCGTACTACAGATGTATTAAAT
>Ga0208179_1001538_pt1 | contig 11637 bp, 13 predicted proteins | sample Malvired_Geostar_FD_184238 | JGI IMG/M metagenome (GOLD analysis project Ga0208179, IMG submission 184238) | Marine viral communities from the Global Malaspina Expedition - Malaspina viral metaG DeepMed_Geostar (SPAdes) (version 2) | ecosystem: Environmental > Aquatic > Marine > Oceanic | place...
TCTCTACCATGTCGGGAGTAAGTTTCCTTCCTATGTCTGAGCATAGCTATGAGCAAGCACCATATCAGGACTGTACTAAGCAGGAGTATGAGAAGCTTTTGAAACGTATGCCAAAGAGTATTGATTGGAAAAAGCTTGGTGAGTATGAGAGAGATGATAATACTATTTCATCACAGACATTCAATTGCGTTGGTGATTTTTGTGAGGTTGTTGATCTTGTTAGGTAAACTTTATTTTATGGTACAAGAACAAGGGAGAGAAAAAATGTCTAGCACTTATGATGAACTTAATGTCAGAACTACAGAGGAGATATTAAAAAATAATGTCCACGATCTTCAGGAGCAACTAGTTAACGCCAATAAGAGAGTAGCATCTCTCAGAGATACATTAAATAATATAATTAATATGCATAAGGATATAGAGTACAAGTTACAAGGTATAGAAATTTATGTTCATGATATTAAGGAATTAATTGATGACTAGCTTCGAAGATAATTGGAAGAAAAGCCATAAGGAATTGGCAAAGATTAAGGATGACCTGAAGGACTGTATGATTTGTGGTTGTCCTATTACAAAAAAAGATTACGAGGATTATAAGATGTGTCCTTGGTGTTACGCTGATGGAAACTTTGAAAATGAGGGAGGGGCTATTTTATAATGTATACCGAAGAAAGAACAAAAGAAATATTGGATGCTTTTACTAAGGTATTGATTAAAGCAGATAATTTTTCTAGTGACGGTGATCCAAAGGAATACAAACAATTCTGGATCGCCCTCCGTAAAGACGGCGCGAATTTACTAGGGGTGTCAAGATATTTATATGGAATGAGAATTAAAGATAATGTTGAAAAAGATTTAGGACATACAGGAATAATGTAATGACACCATATGAAAAATTAAAGTTGCTCAGAGATAAGGTTGCTGCCACAGGTAACCCTATTGACAAGCAGCACATAATAAATAACCTCAAGGAAGTGTACGATCCTGAAATGTCTGGCGTCAATATATACGAACTAGGATTAATTTATGATATTGATATTGATGATAAGGAAGGGGCAGTTAAACTAACACACACGTTGACTAGTGCATGGTGCCCCTTTGCAGATGAAATAGTTCATGCTATATATAAAGCCTGTGAGGTTGACAATGTAAATTCTATTGATATAATAACTACATTCGATCCTCCGTTCAGTATGGAAATGGTTCCAGAGGAAACACGGTTAATGTTAGGATGGTAGCATGAAACAGAACACCAATTCATATAGCCCAACCAAGAAGATTAAGCGTAGACATAAGCCTAAATATCTTAGGCACAGAAAGAAGCTTGGCCCCACTTCATCATGGAGGAACAACAAATGAAACAGGTAGACATAACACTTGATATGATTGACAACGCCCGTCAGAAGGCAGCAGAGATGGGCAAGCTTAATAATTCTATATTGTTTGGGAGGGGAAATCTTGCAGGCTTTGTGGGAGAGCAAGTTGCTCTTACCTGTCTGGGAGGTACATGGGAGAATACGTATGAGTATGATCTCGTGATGCCTGATGGCACCAAGGTGGATGTCAAGACTAAGCAGACATCTGTAGCGCCTCTGCCTCATTACGATTGTAGCATAGCCAAGTACAATACCAAGCAGGACTGTGATGTCTATGCCTTTGTCCGAGTCAAGAAAGACTTGACAGAGGGGTGGTATTTAGGTATGCTAGGCAAAGACGAGTACTTCAAGAAGGCAACCTTTTTAAAGAAGGGTGATGTCGATCCTAGTAATAACTACACAGTCAGGGCAGACTGTTACAACCTAAAGATTAATGAATTGCAGGAGGGATTAAATGGTTCGAAGTAAATTTTATTATGAGAAGTATTCTAAACCTCCGCTGAAGATACAATACAAGGCTGGGTATGAAGCCTTCTATAACCCCAAGCAATGGACTAGGAGGGTGCGTAAGGGCGCAACTGTAATCACTACCTCTAACCCCTACCCTAAAGAAACTATGCAGCATAAGGAGTGGGAGAGGGGCTACAACAGGGCGTACTTTAATAAGTTAAAAGAGTTGGAAATGTCTGGATGAAAAATTTAGTAGATGAAGCGGAGGAATTTATGAAAGAGAAGGGAAGTTCTTTCACGTTTGATGCCTATCAGGCAGAGGCTAAGGAGACAGCTATCTATCCTCACAATATGAAGATACTCTACCCTGCACTTGGGCTGACAGGCGAAGCAGGTGAGGTAGCCAATAAGGTTAAGAAGCTTGTGAGGGATGGCGTGGATAAGATGCCGTCTGATTGGCGGGAGCAGATAGCTGGTGAGCTAGGGGATGTACTGTGGTACTGTGCAGCCATAGCCACTGATCTTAATATGTCACTAGGTCAGGTAGCTATGAGCAATAAGAATAAACTTAGCTCTCGTAAGCAGAGGGGTATGATAGGTGGGTTTGGAGACAAGCGTTAAGTTATCGGCCACTACCACCAAGCCCAGAAGCTCTCCCATATATAGTAATCCTGTTTAAGTCTTTTATATTTGTAAAATCAGGAAGACGCTTCTTTCTCTGCATAAATTTTGTAAGCCCATTTCTCCTTCTGTCTTTAGAAAGCTTACGGTATGCTTTCAAAGCGTGAAATATTTTCATCGCTTTCTTGTTACCTTTATATGCAGATATACTAACTTTAGCAACCGCTGATCTATGCTTTCTCAGCAAGTCGTTAGTAAGTGGCCGTAACTCTGACCTTACGTGCTGATCTTCAGTTAAATCTTTTTTATATTCAGACGTTTGTTTTTTATAACTTTTCCTCAGTTTTGTCTCTTGTCGCCTTAATACATCTACAATACTAGGGAGTACCCCTTGTATGTATGCATTTTCATATCTTCTTATAGTAGGAACTTTAGACTTACTACCTTCAGTCCATTCAGCATAACCTAGCTTATTTAGGTACTCCATATCTGCTGAGTCTCGCTTCCTGAATGATAGGCCGGTGAGTGCTTTTATTCCGGGGAACATTCTTTTATCGTCGGGTTGACCAATACGAACCCGTTCAGGTAATAGCCTCTCTTCATCTGCAGTTAACCCAAAACCTCTAGCTTGTAATGGCCGCATTATTTGTTTGCCTACTTGTTCTGAGAAAGGTGTATCTAATTTGGGGTCTTTAGCAACATCCTTATATTCCTGTGTTCTTGTGTCGAACCATTTAGCCGCTGCACCTTCCTGTCCCAGAAGGTGTTCACCACCTAACCATCTTTGCGCCTCTTTAAGTTGCACAAAGGGTGTCAACCATGATACCGCATAGCTTCCTATAGCTCTGCCTAATGTCTTAGCTGCTTTCTCTGTTGCTACTAAGTCTGTCTTGTCTACATCTCCTAATCCCAAGCCCTCCACCATCTCAACCAAATCAGTCATCAAGCCAGCACCAAGTTGACCTGTCCTGATATTAGTACCTAGAAAGGTTTCAAGCAATTCTTTTTGATTGTTCCCTCTGCTTAACCACTCTCCTATATCCCCTTTCATTGCTTGCTTGGCTATTTCACCAACCATGAGCATCTGCCTCATTGGAAACTGAGGTGTGGTATCCACTACTGTTCCATCACTAGCTTTCATCATCTTGTAATCTGCAGGTGCATCTTCCATAGTGCGGTACTGGTATGCAGCCGTAAAAGCTGCCACCCCTGCTATATTACGAGATATTCTCTGCCTATCTTTAGTTGTTAATTTAATCTGGGCAGCACCCATTTCTGGGATACCATCAAATGCGTGATGTGCTTTACCTCCCCTCATCAAGCTGATGAATTTTTTAGTTAAGGGTATGGATGCACCGCCTGCATACTGTCCAATTAATTCCAAGGAGTTCATCATAAATCTTGGGAAAGGAAGCACCCAAGTAGCACGAGCAGGCCCAAAGCTTGCATTGGTTATCCAATTAGCAACCGCCCTACCCATCTTAGTATCTGGTTGTTTGGCATATGTAACATCTAATGCCAAGCGAGTACTGTCCTCAATCATTTCATGGAAAGACCTCTTCCCTTGTGGCTTCATTGAATCATTTAAAAGACCAGTTAGTTTGCCTTCATTTAATGCTTCAATAAGATCAATGCCCCACTCTCGCTTTGTTAAATTTTCTAACTGACCAAGGAACATTGCTCTACGAACCGTAAATTCTTGTAGCCTGTTGAATATATTTAAATCCATAACAGCGTCTTCGCCTACGGATAAAACACTATCCACTACCTTACCTGTCCTAGTAGTAGCCTGCCCTCTACCTGTTAGCATTTGAATTTCATTAAGATTGCCGAACAATCTTTTATAGGTAGGTGCTAACTCCTCCTTATTTAAAATTAAATCAACGTATGCTTTAGCCTCTCTGGGATTTCTAAACGCATGATGAAAGGGCTTGAAGGCACCCTTCCATGTAGAACTAGAAGCAGCCGAACCTAATCCTTTTCTGAAACCACCATGTTGAAAATTATACATGGCTGTTTCAGCTACATTTTGCAATGCTTCTAATGGCATACGTATGCCAGCAGAGGTTAAGTTCCTTGCTGCCGTTGCTATCTGTGATACCATACCACCTCTACGAATATTCTCTACTCGTTGAGAGAGGTTTTTAAGTGTGCCATCCATTGCTGCTACAGCAGCCCTGTTAGCTTCATATATCTCATCGGTGGGCCTAGACCTACGGATTTGAGATAACTTATTTAAAACCTTACCTGCTTCAGAGCCAGTGCCTACTATGGTCATAACATAATCATCAAAAGAAAAGCCATACTTATTCAGTGTATCTGCAATTTCTTGTACACCTTCGCCAGTAAGTTTTTTCTGTACGGTTAGGTCAAATAGATTATCTATTACAGTCTTACTATCATCCCAAAGGTCAGGGCTTGCCTTTTTTAAATCACTAGCTATACCTATAATATGATTAAATTTATCTGGATTTAATAGGGGGTTGGTTAAAGCATCTATGCGATCATCAAATTTTCCTGCTGCCATTGCCTCTTCAGTTTGTTGCAATGCCGCCTGAAGTTTAGTTGGCTGACCCTCATATTTTTTAGCTAGTTCAGCAGCACGTTCTGCATGGTATAGTCGTCTAGCTTGTTCTTTACCCAGCACACGAACTTTCTCAGGATCAATTTCTAATAACTTAGTTCTCTTATTAACCATAGATATAGAGGGTAGGGGATCACCTTCTTTCCAGCCGGGAGGCTTAGGAAGGGATGCTTCAAATTCTTTGATTGCTTTCTGGGCTATGTCTTGGTTAGCTGCTGCTGCTTCATCCGCTAGTTTGCTTGCCTCTTCTGCTACTTCACTTCCAGCAATCATTGCACGAGTGGGGCTTAGTCTTCCTGCTGCTTTACGCCCTCGTTCTGTAGCTCTTGCTGCTTCCTTAGCTACTTCTACTGGTGTTTCCCGTCCAAGTGCTGTCGATGCGGCTAACTTCACCGCTCCTCTAGGAGCAGCACCGGCTATAGCACCTACCTGTCCCAAACCAAGAGGATAAGCCATTTCCGAAAATTCTAATGCAGCCATTAGTGTCTTACCAAATTTCTTAGTATCCGTTACTGTATCCCCAGTTAAAAGTTCACCAGAACCCATACCTAATTTTTGTAAGCCTTTATACGCAGCATTAATACGATCTCTAATCTCTGGATTTTTATTTAACTGCTTGACAACTACTTCTGTACCATCTAAAATTGTGCCGCCGGTTTTCATTACCTGATTTAAAGCACCCATAGTACCCTTAAATAGCATAGGATGAACATCAGCCAGCATACCAAAAACGGAATCCTCACCAAAGGTCTTTTTTACTCCCGCTGTGTAAGAAATAGTCTTGCCATCGTCATCTTTTCTATATATAGAATTTTCATCCTCAAGAGCTGTCGTTATATCACCGATCTGTTCCCCAAACTTTTCCCTATAATCTTTTCCTGTTCTTTCTTCTATCCCACTAGCTCTATACTCAGGTGTACTTCGCGCTTTATCTTTTGCTAATTGTTCTCTAGCCTTCTCTTCAGTCATCGATGTACGATAGTGCAATAGGGACATTGCATCTTCGGGTGTAAGTTTTTCAGATGGGGGAGGGGGTGCTGTCTCTTGTACAGCCGGGGAGTCTCTTCTTATAGCAGTAGCTTGTTCACGAGAAGGTCGTCTTGAAGGAAGTTGTTCTTCTGGCCTAAGCTTAATTTGGTCTGCTTGGTCTGCTCTTGGCGGCAGTGTAAGTTCAGACTGACCTGCCTCCCTCCTTCTAGTATTTTCATCCTCAAGACCTTTGCGTGACTCATCAGCTATTCGTCGTGCGTATGCCAGAACCTTTTCAGTTTCCCTTACTTTCGGATCAGGAAATCCAGTTATCCTACGAGGGGGTAACCGTTCTTCAGGACGCAATGCTATATCAGCCATGCTTTTATTTACCTACGTTCAGCAGAGGAACCTGCTAGTTCACCTATCAGACCATATTTTGTCCATATAGCTTTAGTAGGATTGATGTAACCAGAGTCCCGCCGCATATCTGCATAGCTTGGCCAATTAATTATAACTGGATCATTTGCCTCAACTCCTTCAGCATACTGAGGTGATCTAGGCTGACCTTCTTTCCAGCCGGGAGGCTTCGGTTCGTAGATTAAATTTCCTTTATCGTCTTCCTTGTATAATTTCTTTGGCTTAAGACCATCCTCTTTTGCCATCTCCCATAGCTTTGTAAATATCATAACTTCTGCTGTTCTTGCTTGGTTATCTGCTATTTGAAGTTGCATTTGTATGCCTTGATGACTACTTCTACCAAAGGTCTGGTACATATCGTTAGCATGTGCTTTATATCTACCTAGTACTTCTCCCAACTTGCCTTCGTCAAGACCAGTTATCATCTCATTAATATTCTCTGAGAATTTAACCCCCGCTATTGTTTGAATAGAAGTCTTTAACGCATCATTAAATATTCCTTTAGGAGAATCCTTTGAATATACAGTCGAAGCATCAGCAGCCATTGTTTGAGTTAAAGCTGCCTTTGATTTTTGTATCTCTTGAATCTGCATATTCCATTCGTTAACTTGATTAGGATTAACAGTTCCGGGTGTTGCCTTACGCACGGCATCTTTATAAAAGCGTTCCCGTGAATCTAAAATATTCCAATGTTCTTCTGCATCACTACCCGATTCACTAGCTATGATATCAGCAACTAGTTTACGCCTAGCCAGAATTGTATCTTCCGCTGTATTGTTCCGTTCAAAAATAGCAAGTCTGGATGTTTTATCTTTAATGTTGAATTTGGCACTTGTCATACTAGAATTATGTGCCTCTAATAACCGTTGAAATTCTTTAGGTTTCTCTTTAATTTCAAGGTCTAGTAATTGTATTTGTCTCGCACCTCTTGTAAGATTTTGTTCCAAAGTTTCTACTGTTCCACGGGCATGACGTTCAGCTAATCGTTCTTCAGGAGAAGCTATCATTCCCCAATTAACTTTACCATCTCTCATCTTAGCTAGTTGTACAGCTTCTGAATTACTCAACCCACGAGCAGTTAATTCTTTTCCAATAGTCTCTCTTTGCTTGGCATAGTTAGGACCAAATAACCTACTAAACAGATTATCTTTTTGTGTAGCCTCTCCCAACGCCGCTGGTACTTCAAAATTAAACGGCTTTCTTACCTGATTCATGGCCTGCTCCATCGTCATGTCTCCATGTTTAGCTTCCATGAATGGTACTACCTTTGCAAGAGTCAAATCTTTATTGGTTGCCAGTGCTGATGTAAATCTTTTAAAAAATTCAGGTGCCTGCGTTACACCGCCAATTTTTCTAATAACTTCCGCTGCGTTCCGTAAGTTTCCATCTGGAGTAAGACCCGCTATTAATTGCAAAGCCTCTTCTGCTTTATCTGATTTGTCTTCGTGCTTTAACTTTCTTGCAGTAGCAGACTCTAAGATTTTCATCATTCGGTCATCAAAATTCTTTCCTACCCTGTCAAAATGTTTTTGTAAACCAACATCAAGACCTCTGGCAGCACCACCAAATAATCCAGTAATAAAAGGACTCGCCATTTAAACTCTCCTAGCCATTAATCCAGAAGGACTAACAGGTTCCTCTGCTTCATCCATTGGTTCTTCAGGAATATCTTCAACACCTTCTTCAGTACTAAAACCATCTAATGTTTCACCAGTAGTTTTCTGCTGTAGTTTCAATACAGCCTTACGTACCAGAGCATCATCTGCTCCTGTAGTATCTCCTTTTGTACCCATGTCATAATCTATATCAGCCGTATCACCTATGAAAGCAATAACTTCCATGAGTACAGGCAATACAAGCATACTAACATCTAACGTATGCTTCCCCTCCATGATCCCATGTGTTTGTATCATATTAGCTAAGTCCGTTACGGGTACTCCCATATCAAGTATATTAACTACTTGATCTGCCGCTTCATCTGAAGACAGTCTTGTTACATAATAATCTATAGCATCTTCCACAGTAGAATACTGAGGAGGGTTTTTCCAAGCACGTCCTCCCGGTTCAGCGGTTAAGCTACTACCGGGAACTGGTGCATCAAAAATGGGATCAGGCTGTGCCATTAAATTCTTCTCTCTTCTTTCTGATAGAAGTAAAATATTTATTTACTACACTTAATGGGTCATTCAAATTGGGTGCAGCCATAGCTTCAGGCCGTTTGAATAGACCCTTTCTTTTAGTTGGATCGAACTTCTTATCATTTTGAAAATATGCATCTTCAGCAGCTTTATGAAGATGACGTGCCCTATTTGTTATCATACTAAAAGTGCCTTCCATGTATTAACCTTATAATACCCAGTCTGTTTATCTTTCCATACTAAATCAGGAAAATGTTTTAAGACATCTTGAGCAATAACGCCTTTAATACGCCTGTTATTTATACCAAGTTTCTTGGCAATACCATTCCATTTCCATGTGAATAAACCAATACCAGAATCAAACCGCTTTACTAATTTCACATCATCTTTTAGGCGTATATCTGAAAACATTCCACCGATTACTGCTGACCCTAATGTACCTATCAAACCACCAATAGCACTACCTGCTGCCGAAGAACGATTAGCTTCAGCAGTATCAGACTGTGTTTGTGCAGTCAGTTCAGCAATAGACATCTGTACATTACGATCTAATTCACCTTCAGCACTTTGATGGGCAAATTCAATTACATCAGAATAATGTTGCCATAAATTATTGTATGCTGCATTAGATATATCTAGTATAGACTTTGCATTAAGCTCATTAGCACGATTAACCTGTGCAGTAGCTGCCGTAGCTACATTCCTGCGCCATACAGCATTACTCTGGTCAATTACTAATTGATTTCTGGCATTAAACTGATCTCTTTGATTTGCAATTTCTTGATTAAATCTACCTATAGTATTTACCTGTCCCGCATTATATTGTGATTGTGCATTTGCTTGACTGGTATTAAACTGATTTGTTTGAGTAGCTAACTGAGCAAAGAACTGATCTGTTTGATTATCACTAGTAGCATTAAATTGCCTAGCCGCATTTTCTGCTGCCGTATCAGTAAACGCAGCTTGTGTTCTTTGCTGTGCCCTAAACAAATCCGTTTGCTGTTGCAATGAAGAGTTAGTCATATCTACCTGCAGGAAATTCTGAGCATTTTGTACCGCTGCTTGCTGCCTATTATTTAAACTACTTGCTTCTAGCTGGGCAACTGAAGCAGCCTCTGCCATAATCCTAGCCTGATTGTTACTAAGATTACCTAAATTAATTGTATGTACTTGCCTAGAATTTTCAAGCTGTATCTGTTGATCAGCAGTAAAATTCATGTTGGCTATATCACCAACCCTAGAAGCATTCTGAACACGAGATTGAAATTCCTGATTAAACTCTTGCCCCATAAAGGTTGCTCTCTGTTGTGCTGAGAGCATAGCTTTTTGCTGCCTATTAGATAAATTCTGCCTTTCAAACTGTGCTACCGTAGCCGCATCAGCCGCTGCAATGGGAGTAGCTGCTTCTAATGCGGCCTGTACAACAGCTTGACCAGCCATGCTAGAGGCTCCTAAACCACGTTGAGCCATCTTCTGCGTAGCTATACGCAATGCACCTGCTGCCCACGGAGGAGGATTAGCTGCATCAAAATCTCTGGTTAATATATCAAGCTGACCTTGAACAGTAGCCTTATCACTAGGGGAAGCTTCTGCTGCTTGTATCTGTTCCGTAAATGCCGCTGCTGTTTCAGCATTAGCGGAAGGACTTACAAGTTCTCCAGCTTGTATTTGTCTTTGTACAGTATTTTGTGTAGCAACTGCTGTGCCCTGTGCTGCCTGTATATTAGCAACTGCTGAAGCATTCTGATCTTGTCCTACTATAGCAGCTTGCTGACTTACCTGAGCAGGAGTAAAGGGTGCTAATCCCGCTTCTACTCCTGTAGCTGCTTGTTGTGCTGCCATAGTAGTAGCATCAAATTGTGGAGCTATCCCTGCTAAATTTGTTCCGGCTAAGGCAACACCCAATTGTGGTTGGACGCCGACCTGTCCTGACGTTGGGGCAACAAACTGTCCTTCTTGTAACTTAGTTGCTTCAGGAGTTACTTCTGCCCCGAAAGGTAATGATGGCTGATAAGTACGGCGAACACTTTCGCCCGTAATAGGGCCACCCTCTTGTGTTTGAGGGGGTCTATATTGTGAAGAAGCTACACCAGTTACTTGAGGCGCTGCCAATCCACCTGTTTGATAATTCTTTCTTGTTGGAACCATGCCACCCTTAGCCATCTGTAGAGCTTGGTTTTTATAATGCTTCATCAACTGACCAGCATCAGGATGCTTTTGTAAAAATTCTCCATACTCTTTCATTGCCGCTGGTGATCCATCGATAGGACCAGTATAACCAACAGACTTGGCTAATCTTTGACTGGCTTCTGGTGTAAACCTTAGTGTTCTTTTCTTTGGCATTATTCACCTGCTCCTCTAGCACTTAACATTAAGTCAAGCTTATCTTCTAATCGTCTTAGTGAGGTCATTATCCTATCTTGAGCATCTCGCATATCTTCTTTGGTAGAATACTCTTCTCGTGTTCTGGCTAATAGAATATCTATTCTTTTAATTTCTTGCTGCATTGCCCGGAATGCAAAAAACGCTGGAGCTATTACAAGAGTTAATAAAACATTCCAAAAAAGCATTGCAGTTATTTCCATAATATAAATATTCCCGTTACTAAAAATTTAAACACTATTATTAATTCAACGTAATGACATTCTCTATAAATTTATATTCTGAAAACGCACTAGCAAAATCAACGCTGTGTATTCTTGCTTCTATATTTCTTTGCCAGAACTTAATAAATTTATTTAGCTTAGGATACTCTGGCACTATATCGTATTGCTGAAATACAAACTCCTGAAGAACGTGGTCATAATCAGGAAGGTAGTAAATCACCTTTACGGTAGTAAGATCATTTCTTATTAAATAACTCAAAGAGTGTCTGCACTTTATCTTCAAGTACTTTTACACGCACTAGTATCTCTGCTCTGAAGGCTATTGCTACCGCTCCTACTGCAATTACTCCAGAAAGAATAGGCCATATGTCTACGACTTGTTCCATTATGGTTTAGATATATTACCCATTCCGTTCCGCCTAATCCCTTATTTCAGCGGCCCGAAAATCGGCCATCTTTTGGATTATCTCATC
>Ga0208179_1001539_pt1 | contig 11629 bp, 9 predicted proteins | sample Malvired_Geostar_FD_184238 | JGI IMG/M metagenome (GOLD analysis project Ga0208179, IMG submission 184238) | Marine viral communities from the Global Malaspina Expedition - Malaspina viral metaG DeepMed_Geostar (SPAdes) (version 2) | ecosystem: Environmental > Aquatic > Marine > Oceanic | place...
TCGTGCGCCAGGGGCGGGGGCGGGCCGTCCTCGGTGTCGCCGATGAAGACGAAGATCACGCCCTTGGCTTCTTCCACCGGGAAGGTGGTGATCTTGCGCCGGCCGATCAGGCGGCTGTCAGGCACGGCCAGGATGTTGACCAGCTCGCCGGTCTGAACCCGGTAGGTGTAGCCGTGGTACCAGCAGGTGATGGTGTCGCGGGTGTAGCAGTCCAGCTTCTTCGACAGCGGCACGCCCCGGTGCAGGCAGCGGTCGCGGATCGAATAGACCTTGCCGTCGATGCGCTTGAGGATCAGGGCCTCGCCCAGCAGCTTGACCGTGATCGCCTCGCCCTCGGCGATCTCCTTGGAGAAGCGCACCGGGTACCAGTGATTCCGGAAGCCGAGCTTGGCTTCCACATAACCCTTCCAGTCACCGACCGCGTTGGCGACCTCAGGATTGACGAAATGATCCTCACTCATGGGATTCCTACTCTGACGCGGCGCCGACTTTGGCGATCTTGTTTGTATGACAATATGACGGAAGGCGTCGAGGCAAGCGCCGGGCTAGGCCTGCAACCGCAGGGATGTGCGGCGCCTGTTTTTGAGGCGTTCTAGAGGCTGAAATTCAGGCTGACGGCGCCCAGCCCGCCGATCTCGGCCACCACCCTGTCGCCCGGCGAGACATTGGCCATGGGCCCCAGCGCCCCGGTCAGGACCAGCTCGCCCCTGCGCAGGGGATGGCCGAGCGCGGCCGAGCGGCGGGCCAGCCAGGCCGCAGCGTTCAGGGGACCGCCCAGGCAGTCGGCGCCCGTGCCCTGCGAGGCCTGCACGCCATTGACGCTCAGGGTCATGGCGCAGCCGATCAGGTCGAGCCCGTCCAGCCGCCGCACCGGCCCGCCCAGGGCCACCAGGCCCGACGAGGCGTTGTCGGCGACCGTGTCGAGGATGTTGATCTTCCAGTCGGCGATGCGGCTGGAGACGATCTCGACCGCCGGGACCACCCAGGCCACGGCCTCATAGAGATCGGCCACCGTGCAGTCGGGCAGGTCCAGGTCGCGGGACAGGATCAGGGCGACTTCGGCCTCGACCTTGGGCTGCTGCAGCCGCGCGAAGGGCAGTTCCTCATTGTCGCCGAACACCATGTCGGCGAACAGGTGGCCGAAGTCCGGCTCCGACACCCCGAGCTGGGCCTGGACGGCCTTGGAGGTCAGGCCGATCTTGCGCCCCACCACCCGGCGGCCCTGGCCAGTCCAGTGGCGCACCTGGGCCAGCTGCACCTCATAGGCGGCGGCCACGTCGCCCGGCGCGAAGGCCTCGCGGATCGGGGCCAGGCGCGGGCCCTCATAGGCGTCCAGCAACTGGCGGGCGAGCTGTTCAGTCGGGCTGGCCGGGCTCATGAGATCCTCCATAGGGGCTCGCGCGGCCGGAAAGACCGCCTCTTGTGTTCACGCCGTAATGTCATATCGTCATACAAACTTCAGTCAAATGGCGAGGGGCGATGTACGCCGCGCATTTCACCTTTTCCGATGGTCGCGTCACCTCTGTCCCCGTGGCGCCGGGCCAGACCGTGCTGGAGGCGGCGATGCAGATCGACGCGCCGCTCCGCTATGACTGCGCCTCTGGGGAATGCGGCGCCTGCATCGCCCAGCTGACGTCCGGCGAAGCCGAGTTCGACGCCGCCGGACCCTCGCCGATCTCGGCGGCCGAGGCGGCCAGCGGCCTGCGGCCCACCTGCCAGACGCGGCTCAGCGGCGACGCGGCCTTCGACCTGCCCTATGCCCTGGAGCCGCAGCCCTCGGCGCCCGCCCGCCATTCGACCCGGGTGAAGGAGGTGGAGCGCCTGTCGCAGAGTGTCTATCGCCTGTCCCTGGAGCGGCCGGAGGGCTTTTCCTTCCAGAGCGGGCAGTATGTGCGCCTGCGGCCCCCCGGCAAGAGCGGCGCGCGGATCTATTCCATCGCCAGCAGCCCGGCCGATGAGAGCCAGCTGGAATTCCTGATCCGCCATGTGCCCGGCGGCCTGGCCTCGGAATGGGTGGCGACGGGCGCGAGCCCCGGCGACGGGGTGAAGATCCAGGGCCCGCTGGGCGCCTTCGCCCGTGACCCTCGGGCGAGCCGCCACGTCTTCGTGGTCGGCGGGACGGGCCTGGCGCCGGCGCTCTCCATGCTGCGCGACATGGCGCCGGGGGAGGGCGACGTGGTGGTCTGTTTCGGTGTCACCAGCGCGCTCGACCTGTTTCATGTGGCCGAGCTTGAGGCCCTGGCCGCCGCCCATGGACGAGCCCAGGCGCGGTTTGCGGTCTTCATCGGCGAACCTGGCCCTGCGGCGACCCAGGGGTCGGCGGTCTCGCTGCTGCGGGCCAGCGATGTGGCGCCCGGCAGCGCCTATTATCTCTGCGGGCCGCCGGCCATGGTCGAGTCCGCACGGACCACCCTGGCCGTGCTGGGCGCGCCCCTGTCGGCGATCCGGGCCGAGCGCTACCTGCCCAGCGCCTAAGGGGTCAGCCAGGCGCGGATGCGCGCAGCCGCAGCTTCGCCCGAGGGCTCCAGGCCAAGCACGGCGGAGAGCAGGATGCGGGCCTGGCTGGCGCCCAGGTCATCGCTGAAGATGGCGCCCGCCTCGGCCAGCCGGGCGCCCGACGCATAGTCCGGCGCCACCTGGCCAAGGGGGCAGCGGGAGGCCACCAGCACCACGACGCCGGCCGCGCAGGCCCGGCCGACGGCGGCGACCACCGGCGGACTGGCGTTGCCGCGGCCGAGCGCCTGGAGCACGAGGCCCCGCGCCCCTTGCGCCACCGCCGCATCGATCAGCCCGCCGCCGGAGCCCAGGCTGGCGGCGAGAATCTCCACCGAGGGGTCCAGGCGCAGGTCGGGCAGGGGGGCGGGGCGCTCATCCAGGCGCGGAAGCCGGGCCAGGACGTCTCCTGAGTCTCCCGCCTCGCCCTGGCGATCGGTGAAGCCCGTCAGTTCGCTGGTATGGGCCTTGAAGGCGTGGCGGGCCGGCAGAATCCGGCCGCCGAAGGCCAGCAGCACACCGCGGTCCCGGGCCGCCGGATTCACGGCCAGGGCGACGGCGTTAGTCAGGTTCGCGCGGCCGTCGAATTCGGGGTGGACCGGAGCCCGCTGGGCGCCGGTGAAGACCAGGGGCCGGGGCGAGGTCCAGACCAGATCGGCGAGGAAGGCGGTCTCCTCCATGGTGTCGGTGCCATGGGCGACCACGATCCCGGCCAGGTCGTCGGCGGCGTCGGCCGCCGCGGCCTGGGCGGCGCGGACGATGGCCGCGGCGTCGGCCAGGCTCAGCTCGTCGCTCAGACCCGCATGCACCTGCCGCAGGCTGAGCCGCACATCCCCGACGTCGGCGCTCAGCGACAGGCCCTGGCCGCCGCCCAGCACGCCGCGGGCGTCGGCCTGCGAACTGATGGTTCCGCCGGCGTCGAGCACCAGGACCTGGCTCATGCCCAATCTCCGATCAGTTGCTGATTTTTGCGCTCGGGTCGCTTCCGGCGCTTGCATTGTATGACAATCAGACAATTGTCCGTCAAACGCCGGGGCCTGGCCGGCCGCGGCCGGTGTTGTGTGTCTGAGCTTACGATTCTGGAAGGCTGTGAAATGGGGCGAATTCGACTGTGCGCGGCGGCGGACGTGGATGAGGGGCAGATCTTGAAGGTGGAGCCCGAGGGCATGGACCCCATCGCGCTCTGCCATGTGGACGGCGCCTTCCTGGCTGTCGAGGACGAATGCACCCACGCCATCGCCTCGCTGTCGGAGGGCCGGCTCGAGGGGGAGGTGATCTTCTGCCCCATGCACGGCGGCAGCTTCAATGTCCGGTCGGGCAAGGCCTGCAGCCTGCCGTGCAAATTCCCCCTGAAGACCTTCAAGGTCGAGGTTGCCGATGGCGATGTCTGGCTCCTGGATGGGGGCGCCTGATGGCCGTCCCGGGCGAAGTTCTGCCGGCGACGGCCCCCTATCCCAGCCTCGCGCGGGCCTCGTCCTCCCTGGCCATCCTGGTGCTGGCCTACACCTTCTCGTTCATCGACCGGACGATCCTGGCCATGCTGGTCGGGCCGATCAAGGCCGAGCTGCATCTCAGCGACACCCAGATCAGCCTGCTGACCGGCCTCGCCTTCGCCATCTTCTATACCGCCCTTGGCCTGCCCTTCGGGGCCATCGTCGACCGGGGCAGCCGGCGGGGCCTGGCGGCTGCGGGGGTGGCCATCTGGAGTGTCATGACCGCCCTGTGCGGCGCGGCGGGCAACTACGGGGCCTTGCTGGCGGCCCGCGTCGGCGTGGCCGCCGGCGAGGCGACCCTGTCGCCGGCCGCCTATTCCCTGATCCCGGACCTCTTCAAGCCCGAGCATCGCAGCCGGGCCCAGGGGGTCTACGCCATGGGCGCCTGCTTCGGTTCAGGCCTCGCCTTCCTGATCGGCGGCTGGACCATCATGGCCGTCTCGGGCCTGCCGCCGGTCAGCCTGCCGCTGCTGGGGGAGTTCGGCGGCTGGCGCCTGGTCTTCCTGGTGGTCGGGGCGCCCGGCCTGTTGGTGGCGCTGCTGGTGCTGGCGGTGGCCGAACCCCGGCGCAAGGCGGCCGGCCCCTCACTCGCCGCCCGGCCGGCCGCGGCCCTGGACGCCTTGCGCCGGCACTGGCGGGCCTATGGCGTCGTCATCGTCGGCTGCTCAGTGGTCAATATCGCCTTCCACGGCCTCAGCGCCTGGGCGCCGACCCTGCTGGGCCGGGTCCATCAGCTGGAGCAGGGGCAGATCGGCCTGATCCTCGGCCTCGGCTTTCTCGGCCCGGGCTGCGCCGGCCTTCTGCTGGGCGGCTGGGTGGCCGACCGCTGGCTGGCGGCGGGACGCCTCGACGCCAATCTGCGCATGGCCCTGATCGGCGCCCTGGGGGCGGCGGCCATGCTGAGCGGCCTGATCCTTTCGCCCGATACGGCGACGACGGTGGTCATCCTCTACGGGGCGATCTTCATGATGATGTTCCCCATGGGGGCTGCGCCTGCGGCCCTGCAGATCATCTGCCCGCCGGACCTGCGGGGGCGGATCGCGGCGGTCTATATGCTGGCCCTGAACCTGATCGGCATGGGGACCGGCCCGACCGCCGTGGCCCTGCTGACCGACTATGCGTTCGCCGATCCCATGGCGGTCGGCCGCGCCATGGGCCTGGTGGGCCTGACCGCCGGCCTGATCGCGGCGGGGCTGATCACGCTCGGCCGCCCCAGCTTCCGCGCCCTGGCCGCGCGCTAACCCAGCCGCTCGGCCAGAAAGTCGACGAACACCCGCACCCGGGCCGGGGTGTTGGCACCGCCGACGAAGACCGCGTGGATACGCTCCACGTCGCCGGGGTTGAAGGCCTCCAGCAGGGGGACCAGGCGGCCGGCGGCGATGTCGTCGCGGACGCTGAATTCGCCGACCCGGGAGATCCCGACCCCGGCGGCGGCCAGCTGGCCCAGGGTCTCGCCGTTATTGGCCTCCACATTGCCGCGGACGGACAGGGCGTAGTCCCTGCCGTCCCGCACGAAGGGCCAGACCGGCTCGGCCCGGCGGAAATTGAAGTTCAGGCAATTGTGGTCCAGCAGGTCTTCAGGGACCTGCGGCTTCCCATGCTGCGCCAGATAGGCCGGGGCGGCGACGATCACCCGACGGTTCTCGCCCACCTTGCGCGCCGTCAGCCCGCTGTCGGCGAGGGGGCCGAAACGGATGGCCACATCGGCCTGGCCGCCGGCGATGTCGGCCACCGTATCGCTCAGACTGATGTCCACCAGGATGTGCTCGTAGCGGCGGGCGAATTCCCCCAGCAGCGGTACGACGCTGAGCCGGCCGTGGGAATGGGAGGCGCTGATCCGCAGGCGGCCCCGCGGGACGCCCCGGTCGGCGATGGCCTGTTCGGCCTCGTCCAGGTCGGCCAGGATGCGGCGGGCCGCGGCCAGATAGGCCTGGCCCTCGGGCGTCAGGGTCAGGCTCCGGGTGGTCCGCAGCAGCAGCCGCACCCCCAGCCGCGCCTCGATCCGGTCCACCGTCCGGCTGACCGCCGAAGGCGTGAGGGCGAGCCCGCGGCCGGCGGCGGAAAAGCCCCCCGTATCGGCCACCGCGGCGAAGACGGACATTTCGCGGGCCCGGTCGGCGCCGGCCGCCACCTTTGCGTTCATTTCAAAAATCCTTGGCCTTTATCCCCGCTAACGCCTCGGATCGACCGCGTCCATCTTTGCCCCATGAAAATCAATCCTCCCCTTCTCGCCCTGGCGGCGGGCGCGTTCGGCATCGGCGTGACCGAGTTCGCCCCCATGGGCCTGCTGCCCCTGATCGCCACCGATCTGGGGGTGTCCATTCCCACCGCCGGCCTGCTGATCAGCGCCTACGCCCTGGGCGTCGTGCTGGGGGCGCCGCTGATGATCCTGACCACCGGCAAGATTCCGCGGCGGACCCTGCTGATCGCCCTGGCCGGGATCTTCACCGCCGGCAATCTGCTGTCGGCGGTGTCGGACGGCTATGGCATGCTGCTCGTGGCCCGGGTGATCACCTCGCTCAACCATGGCGCCTTCTTCGGCGTCGGGGCGGTGGTGGCCGCCAGCCTCGTCCCGCCCAACCGTCAGGCTGGCGCCGTGGCGGCCATGTTCATGGGCCTGACCATCGCCAATGTGGTCGGCGTGCCGGCGGCGGCCTGGGCCGGCGAGGCGCTAGGCTGGCGCGCCTCGTTCTGGGGGATCGCCGCGATCGGCCTCGGCGTCATGGCCGCCCTGCGCCTGACCCTGCCCAGGGGGGCGGCGCCTGTCGGGGGAAACATGCGGGCCGAGCTCGGGGTGCTGAGCCGGGGCTCGGTGCTGGCGGCCCTGGCCCTGACGGTGATCGGCGCCAGCGCCATGTTCACGGTCTTCACCTATATCGCGCCGATCCTGCGCGAAGAGACCGGGGCCTCGACCGCCTTCGTCACGGCCATGCTGGTGACCTATGGCCTGGGCCTGACGCTCGGCAACTGGCTGGGCGGGAAGTTCGCCGACAGGTCGGTGGACAAGACCCTGATCGTCACCCTGGCCGGCCTGACCCTGCTGCTGCTCGCCTTCGCCGTGGCCATGCCGTTCGCGGTCCCGGCCGCGGCGCTGATCTTCCTGTGGGGCGTGGCGAGCTTCGCCCTGGTGCCGCCCCTGCAGGTGCGGGTGATGGCGGTGGCCGCCGACGCCCCCAACCTCGCCTCGGCCATGAATATCGGCGCCTTCAACCTGGGCAACGCCATCGGCGCCGGCCTGGGCGGGGCGGTGATCGCCGGGGGCCTGGGCTATCCGGCCGTGGCCCTGGCGGGCGCGGGCGCTGCGGCCTCGGGCCTGGTCCTCACCCTTGTGCTCGCCCGCCGGGACGCGCGGCCTGCGGCGCTCGCTCAGCGGCCGACGGCGTAGGCCTGCATCAGGCGCGGGGTGGCGGCGGCCCTCAGGACGCCGTCGGCCCCGCGCTCGGCCGCCGTCAGCCGGCCCGCCGACCAGGTCGGGGCGATCTGCAGGTCGTGGCCCCGCCGGCGCAGCTCGGCGATGACCGCCTCACCCAGGGACTCCTCGGCCACCGACACGCCCGGCATGGCCTCCCGCGGATAGAAGGAGGAGGGGAAGTGCACGGTGTGGAACAGGGGCATGTCGATGGCCTGCTGCAGGCCCAGGCCGTGATGAATCCGCCGCAGCAGCAGGGCGAGCTGCCACTGGTCCTGCTGGTCGCCGCCCGGCGTGCCGCAGACCAGGGCCGGCCTGCCCTCATGCAGGGCGAGCGTGGGGGTGAGCGTGGTGCGGGGCCGCTTGCCCGGCGCCAGGCTGGCGGGCAGGCCCTCGGTCAGCCAGAACATCTGCGCGCGCGTATTCAGGGCGAAGCCCAGGCCTGGAATGGTCGGCGAGGATTGCGGCCAGCCGCCGGACGGGGTGGCCGAGACCATATTGCCCCAGCAGTCGATGACGTCGAGATGCACCGTGTCGCCGGGCTTCAGGGTGGGCTTGAGGTGGGCCATGGTCGGCTCGCCCACCCCCAGGCCGCCGCCGTCGCCGGACGCCACGCGCACCGTGCTTAGCGCCCGCGCCACCTGGTCTTCGAACCCCGGCAGAACGCCAGGGCGCAGCTCGTGGGAGGCGGCCTCTCCGATCAGGCAACGACGGCCGGCGGCGTACGTCTCGCTGAGCAGGGTCTCCAGCGGCACATCCACAAAATCGGGGTCGCCGTAATAGGCCTCGCGGTCGGCGAAGGCGAGCTTGGCGGCCTCCAGCACCAGATGGGCGAAGTCCGCGCCATTGGGATCGAGGCTGGTGATATCAAAGCCTCGCAACAGGGCCAGGGCCTGAAGCAGCACCGGCCCCTGGCCCCAGGGCTGCGTCTTGCAGATGGTCCAGCCGTGATAGTCCAGGGTGGCCGGCGCCTCATAGGCGGGGCGCCAGCCGGCCATGTCCTGACCGCGCAGCAGGGCCCTGTGGCGCCGGCCGCTGGAGTCCATCAGGGCCTCGGCCTGGCCGAACCGGTCGATGGCCTCGGCGACGAAGCCCTCATACCAGGCGGCCAGGGCCCGTTCGATCTGGACCTCCCGCGCGCCCTGTCCGGCTTCGGCGAGAATGCGTTTCCAGGTGGCCGCCAGGGTCGGATTGCCGAACAGGGCGTGGGCCTGCGGCGCCTCGCCGCCGGGCAGCCAGACGGGCGCCGAGGTTGGCCATTCGGTGGTGAAGGCGTCCTTCAGCTCCGCCAGGGCGCGGGCGACGCCGGGCAACAGGGGGTGGCCATGCTCGGCATAGCCGATGGCCGGGGCCATCACCTCGTCCAGCCGCAGGCGGCCATGGTCGCGCAGCAGGGTCAGCCAGGCGCCGAAGGCGCCGGGAACCACCGCCGAGATCAGGCCCGAGCCCGGCACGGCGTCCAGGCCCAGGTCGCGGAAGGCCGCGATGGCGGCGCCGGCCGGCGCCGGCCCCTGGCCGCAGAGCACCTCGATCTTCCCGGTGGCGGCGCTGTGGAAGATGATCGGGACCTCGCCGGCCGGCCCGCACAGATGGGGCTCCACCACCTGCAGGCAGAAGCCGGCCGCCACGGCGGCGTCAAAGGCGTTGCCGCCCCGCTCCAGCATGGCCATGCCCACCTGGGAGGCGATCCAGTGGGTGGAGGCGACGACGCCGAACGTGCCGCGGATCTCTGGGCGGGTGGTGAACATGGCGCGCTCCTGGCTGTCCTTCGACCTCGCCCGCGCCGTCGCCAGGGTCAATATGATTGTCATACAATATGGCGGGGGCGGCGAAGGGCGCCCGCGATGTGACCACCGGCGAGACCGCCGGCGATTCCTCAAGAAGGTCTGGGGGGCCAGGGCCCTGGCCTAACCCAAGCCCGCGGAGTGCGGCCCAGGCGCCCGCCGCCTGCACAAAGGCAAAGCTGGGCGCCCAAGCTTTCGGCGTCAGGCGGAAATCGACCGGGTGCGGACGGCGCCGGCCGCGCGCCTCGCGTGTATGACTGTAGGTTTGTCAGACAAACTGGAAGGCTCTCAGATTGGAGGCGAGGGCATGACGGGGCGCAAAAACCAAGCGTCACGTCAGCGTCTCCCTGCGAGCCGTCCGGCTGCAAGACATAGATTGGGGATAGATCAACATGTCGCACACCGCACTGCGCCGCCCTGGCGGCTCCCGGCTTCGCCGGTCCCTGGGGCTTGTCGCCTCCACCAGCGCGGTGGCGCTGGGCCTGATGGCCGGTCAGGCCCAGGCCCAGGACGCCGCCGGGGCTGAGACCCTGTCGGAGCTGGTGGTCACCGCCGCCCGCCGCGGCGCCGTCTCGGTGGCCGACACGCCGCTGGCCATCACCGCCTTCTCCGGCGAGAAGCTGGAAGAGCAGGGGATCAGCTCCCTGCAGGACCTGACCCGCCTCGACCCGTCGCTGAACGTGCAGAGCTTCGGCGCCTCGCAGACCAAGGTGGTGATCCGCGGCATCGAGTCGAATGTCGGCGCCACGTCCGGCGTCTATCTCGACGAGTCGCCCCTGGTGGGCGGCCTGGGCGGCAACATCCTGGGCGACGGCAAGCCCGGCGTGCGCCTGCACGACATCCAGCATGTGGAGATCCTCAAGGGGCCCCAGGGCACCCTGTTCGGCTCCAGCTCCATGAGCGGCACCCTGCGGGTCATCACCCGCAAGCCCGACCTGTTCGAGTTCGGCGGCCGGGTCGAGGCTTCGGCCGCCACGGTCAAGGGCGGCGACGAGTTCTTCGACGGCTCGGCGACCCTGAACGTGCCGATCATCGAGGACACCCTGGGCGTCCGGATCACCGGCTGGGGCGAGAGCGGCGGCGGCTATGTGGACCAGACGATCAACGGCGCCCTCTATGAGAACAACAACAACGCCCATGTGAAGGGCGGCCGCATCGTCGGCCTGTGGCGCCCCACCGACAACTTCAATGTCACGGCCATGGCGCTGCATCAGGAGATCGACGTCGACGGCACCCAGGCCTGGCTGCAGGCCGACGGCGCCTATGAGACCTCCTCGCCGACGATCGAATTCTACCGGGACAACTACAATCTCTATTCGGTGACCGGCGAGTACGACCTGGGTTTCGGTTCGGTGATCGCCTCGACCTCCTATTCCAGCCAGCGGGTCACCAACCCCAAGGACAGCACGCCCACGGCCAACAGCTTCGGCCTGCCGGGCTCGACCCTGTTCATCGCCTCGGTGGACTTCCGCAATGTGGTGTCCGAGCTGCGCTTCTCGTCGGACTTCGACGGGCCGTTCCAGCTGGTCGCCGGCGGCTATTACGAGAACAGCCAGAGCACCTATCAGACCAATTCGGTGCTCGCGACCTCGACCGGCACGGCGCTCTGCTTCAGCTATGGCGAATGCGTCGCCAAGGGTCTGCACAAGCCGGGCCGCGGCAACAGCGTCTATGAGTTCGGCACCCGCACCAAGCGCGGCGTGGGCCAGTACGCCCTGTTCGCCCAGGGCGACTATGCGATCACCGACACCCTGACGGCGACGGTCGGCATCCGCTATTTCGAGGCCAACATCCACGACACGGTGGTCAACCTCCAGACCGTGTTCCCGGACTATATCTTCGGCCAGGTGACCACGCCGTCGATCACCGGCGACAGCCGCGGCTCCAACTCGCACACCAGCTACAACTACTCGGTGATGTGGGAGGCGACCCCGGACATCAACCTCTATGCCCGCGCGGCTTCCGGCTTCCGGCTGGGCGGGGTGAACACCGCCACCTCGCTCGCCCAGCAGGCCGGGGTGGTCTTCCCCGGCACCTACAATCCCGACAGCCTGTGGAACTATGAGGCGGGCGTGAAGAGCTACTGGCTCGATCGCCGGCTCTATGCGGACCTGTCGGTCTATCGGATCGACTGGAACGACCAGCAGCTCTCGGCCCAGGCGGCCGGCGCCTTCGGCTATACGATCAATGCGGGCAAGACCGAGGTGAACGGCGTCGAGCTGAACGGCGCCTTCGACCCCATGCCGGGCCTGAACATCTCCGGCAGCATCAACTATGTGGACGCCAAGCTGGCCGAAGACCTGCCCGCCGACGTCTTCGCCGCCGGCACCTTCGGCTATGAGGGCGACGACATCCCGCTGACGCCCAACTGGTCCTATTCGCTGCAGGCCAGCTATGAGCAGCCCCTGGCCTATGGTCTGGACGGCTATGTGCCGTCCAGACCATAGGCC
>Ga0208179_1001544_pt1 | contig 11618 bp, 6 predicted proteins | sample Malvired_Geostar_FD_184238 | JGI IMG/M metagenome (GOLD analysis project Ga0208179, IMG submission 184238) | Marine viral communities from the Global Malaspina Expedition - Malaspina viral metaG DeepMed_Geostar (SPAdes) (version 2) | ecosystem: Environmental > Aquatic > Marine > Oceanic | place...
ACCAGACAGTGATCATCATGCGCTTGAGGTCGATGCCGTCGCGCACGTGAGCGGTGGTCTTGGTGACGCTACCGGGACGATAGAGGAAGGTGTCGGCCGCTTCGTACAGTGCGTACCACTTTTCGTACTTGCCGCCTTTTTCGAAGTGATGCTCGATCTTGTCGAGGAACGCGCGAATGCCCATGCCTTAACCCTCCTTCTCGATGCGGGTCAGATTGTCCCGCAGGATCGGGCCGTATTCGTACTTGCCAGCACAGACGTAGGTGCACAGCGCCAGATCTTCTTCATCCAGTTCCAGGCAGCCGAGCTTCTGCGCCACCTCGGTGTCGCCCACGATCAGGGCGCGCAGCAGCTGGGTCGGCAGCACGTCCAGAGGCATGACCTCCTCGTAGTTGCCCACCGGCACCATGGCGCGCGGACTGCCGTTGGTGGATGTGGAGAAGGCGAACTTCTTGCCACCCATCAGCTTGGAGATATAGATGTTGAGGATCGAGTGCTTCTCCACACCGGCACGCAGGTAGTGCAGCATCTCGCGCTCTTTACCTTCGCGCAGGCACGACACCTGTTGGTGATAGCGACCAAGGTAGGCGAACGCGCCGTGAGCGGTACGACCGCCGAGCACCGAGCCTGATACGACGCGGTTGGCGCCGGGCTGCAGCTCACCGGCGGTCAGCTCGTCGAGATTGGCACCGAGACGGGCACGAACCAGACGTGGCTGCTCGACCACCGGGCCGGCCAGGGAAACGACGCGCTCGACCGACAGACGGCCACTGGTGAACAGCTTGCCGACCGCGATCACGTCCTGATAACCGATGCTCCAGACGCTCTTGCTGGCGCTGACCGGATCGAGGAAGTGAATGTGCGTGCCAGCCAGCCCGGCAGGATGCGGACCGTTGAAACTTTCGACCTGGACCTTGGCCAGGGACTCGCCAGGCAACGAGGCATTCGGCGCCTTGCACAGGAACACTTTGGCCAGGTTGCCGAGTACCTTCAGGCCTGCCTCGAAGGCTTCCGCCTGTTCGGCGATGATCACCGCAGGATCAGCGGCCAACGGATGCGTATCGATGGCGGTGACGAAAATCGAGGCAGGCGTGGCATCGATCGCCGGGACCTTGCTGAACGGACGCGTGCGCAGCGCGGTCCACAGACCGGACTGCTGCAGATTTTCACGCACCTGCTCGCTGCTCAGACCATCCAGCTGGGCTGGAGAATAGCTCGCGAAGGTGACTTCCTCATCGCCATCGAGGTCGATGACCACCGATTGCAGCACACGCTTCTCGCCGCGATGCACCGCACTGACAACGCCGGCACCGGGCGCGGTGTAGTTTACGCCCGGCGACTTCTTGTCGGAAAAAAGGAGCTGCCCCAGCTTGACCCGATCACCGACCTGAACGGCCATGGTCGGCTTCATCGTCGGATAGTCGAAGCCAATGACCGCGACGCTGCGCACGGGCCTGCCGGCCTCGATACGCTGCGCCGGGGCACCGGCTATGGGCAGATCGAGCCCTCGTTTTATATTGATCATCGGTTTGCCTAACCACTGATTTTAGAAAGCTTTTTTTGCAGATCCAGCGGCATGGCGCAAAGTAGGATTGCGCCGCGCGCGCCAATAGGTTATTGGCGCGACACCATGTCGCGGACCCAGGTAAAAAATCCGCCCGATTATAGAGGTCGCGCACCTTGACTGACCACCCAAGCATTGCGGATTTTTGACTCGAAACAAGAGAAGCAAAAATACCGAAGCACGGTGGCGGGTCGGGCGGGCGACGGCTCAGGCTAGCCCGTTCGCAACACGAGACCAGCCGTCCAGAAAACGAAAAACGGGAGCCGAGGCTCCCGTTATTTGTCACTTCCGCAGCGCTTAACGCGGGAAGGCTGGCGGGTTGACCCCGGCCATGTCCTCCATCACGCGCACGACCTGGCAGCTGTAACCGAACTCGTTGTCGTACCAGACGTACAGCACGACGCGGTTGTCGTTGCAGATGGTCGCCTCGGCGTCCACTACGCCGGCATGACGCGAACCGACGAAATCAGTGGATACAACTTCCTGCGAGTTGACGAAGTCGATCTGCTTCTGCAGGTCAGAGTGCATGGCCATCTGGCGCAGGTACTCGTTGATCTCGTCACGGCTGGTGGCTTTCTCGAGGTTCAGGTTGAGGATGGCCATGGACACGTTCGGCGTCGGCACGCGAATGGCGTTGCCGGTCAGCTTGCCCTTGAGCACCGGCAGCGCCTTGGCGGCGGCAGTGGCGGCACCGGTCTCGGTGATGACCATGTTCAGCGCGGCGCTGCGACCACGACGACTGCCCTTGTGGAAGTTGTCGATCAGGTTCTGGTCGTTGGTGTAGGAATGCACGGTCTCGACGTGGCCGTTGACGATACCGTACTGATCGTTCACCGCCTTGAGCACCGGCACGATGGCGTTGGTGGTGCAGGACGCGGCAGAGATGATCTTGTCATCGGCGGTGATGTCGCCATGGTTGATGCCATGCACGATGTTCTTCAGCTCACCCTTGCCTGGCGCGGTCAACACGACGCGAGCGACACCCGGGCACTTGAGGTGCTGACCCAGACCTTCGGCGTCGCGCCACTTGCCGGTGTTGTCCACCAGCAGTGCATTCTCGATGCCGTACTGGGTGTAGTCGACCGAGGCCGGATCGTTGGAGTAGATCACCTGGATCAGATTGCCGTTGGCGGTGATGGTGTTGTTTTCTTCATCGATGGTGATGGTTCCATCGAAAGGACCATGCACCGAATCACGACGCAGCAGGCTGGCACGCTTGACCAGATCGTTGTCCGCGCCCTTGCGCACGACGATGGCGCGCAGGCGCAGGCCGTCGCCACCACCGGTTTTCTCAATCAGGATACGCGCCAGCAGACGACCGATACGGCCGAAACCGTAAAGAACCACGTCAGTGCCTTTGTGACCAGCTGCGGCGTGACGCTTATCGGCCACCTCGGCCAGCTCTTCACGGACGAACTGCTCGAGATTGCGACCGTTGCCCACTTCCTTGTACTTGGCGACCAGCTTGCCCAGGTCCACCGAAGCGGCGCCCAGGTTCATTTCGCTCATCGTCTTGAGGATCTGGAAGGTGTCGTGCACCGACAGCTCGGTTTCGTCGGCGATGCGGTGACGGGCGAAACGGTGTGCCTTGAGGATGGCGATCACCGAACGATTGATCAGGCCACGGCCGTAGATCGAAGTCACCACGTTATTGTTGCGATACAGCTGACCAATCAGCGGAATCATCGCTTCGGCGAGCGCTTCGCGGTCAATCCATTCACCAAGACACTGGTCGGGCTTCTGAGTCACGGGCAGTTCCTTCCAACATGTAGGGGCTGAGAAAAGGGGCTACATTATGACGGCGCACCCTAGCGCCGGCAATCTGCAGCGGACGAAACACTGACAGCCTACCGCCTCGATAGTTACAATCCCGGCGGCCTATTTTTTGATCGGAGCCACGCCCACTCGTGTCCGTCTTGCGCCTTCCCCCTCTGCCTGCCGCCAGCGGCAAGCAACACTGGGGCAATCTTCCAGGAGCCGCGCTGAGCCTGGCGATTGCCGAAGCAGCCAACAACGCCGAACGCTTCACGCTCCTCCTCACCGCCGATAGCCAGAGCGCCGAGCGCCTGCAGGAAGAGCTCGCCTTCTTCGCCCCGGAGCTGCCGGTTCTGCATTTTCCAGATTGGGAAACGCTGCCCTACGACCTGTTTTCGCCGCACCAGGACATCGTTTCCCAGCGCATCGCCACGCTCTACCAGCTTCCAGAGCTGAGCCATGGCGTACTGGTAGTGCCGATCACCACTGCCCTACACAGGCTGGCGCCGAAGCGCTTTCTGCTCGGTTCGAGCCTGGTACTGGATGTGGGGCAGAAGCTGGATGTCGAGCAGATGCGCCTGCGTCTGGAAGCGGCCGGCTATCGCTGCGTGGACACGGTCTACGAACATGGCGAGTTTGCCGTTCGCGGCGCGTTGATCGATCTGTTCCCCATGGGCAGCGCCCTGCCCTACCGCATAGACCTGTTCGATGACGAGATCGAAACCCTGCGCACCTTCGATCCGGAGAACCAGCGTTCCATCGACAAGGTGGAGTCGATCCGCCTGCTGCCGGCCCGGGAATTTCCGCTGAAAAAGGAAGCGGTCACCGCCTTCCGTGCACGTTTCCGCGAGCGTTTCGACGTCGACTTCCGTCGCTGCCCGATCTACCAGGACCTGTCCACCGGCATCACGCCCGCCGGTATCGAGTACTACCTGCCGCTCTTCTATGAGGAAACGGCGACCCTCTTCGACTACCTGCCCGAAGACAGCCAGGTGTTCTCCCTGCCCGGCATCGAGCAGGCCGCCGAGCAGTTCTGGAACGACGTGCGCAATCGCTACGAGGAGCGCCGCGTCGACCCCGAGCGGCCGCTGCTGCCGCCGGCCGAGCTGTTCATGCCGGTGGAAGACTGCTTCGCCCGACTCAAGCTGTGGCCGCGCGTGGTCGCCAGCCAACAGGACGTGGAACAGGGCATCGGCCGCGAGCGCTTCCCTGCGCAGGCGCTGCCGGAACTGGCGATCGAATCCAAGGCCAGCGAGCCACTGGGCAAGCTGCGCCAGTTCCTCGACGGCTTTCCGGGGCGCGTGCTGTTCACCGCCGAGTCCGCCGGGCGCCGCGAAGTGCTGCTGGAGCTGCTGGCGCGCCTGAAGCTGCGCCCGCAGGAAGTCGAAGGCTGGGACGGGTTCCTCGCCAGCGAGGAGCGGCTGGCGATCGCCATCGCCCCGCTCGACGAAGGCTTGCTGCTGGACGAAGTCGCCCTGGTCGCGGAAAGCCCGTTGTTCGGCCAGCGCGTCATGCAGCGCCGACGGCGCGAGAAGAGTCGCGACGGCGGCGACAACGTCATCAAGAACCTTACCGAGCTGCGCGAAGGCGCACCGGTGGTGCATATCGATCACGGGGTCGGCCGCTATCAGGGGCTGATCACCCTGGAAATCGAAGGCCAGGCACAGGAATTCCTCCTGCTGCAGTACGCCGACGAGGCCAAGCTCTACGTGCCGGTCGCCAGCCTGCATCTGATCGCCCGCTATACCGGCAGCGACGACGCCCTGGCGCCACTGCACAAGCTCGGCTCGGAAACCTGGCAGAAAGCCAAGCGCAAGGCCGCCGAGCAGGTGCGCGACGTGGCTGCAGAACTGCTCGACATCTACGCCCGCCGCGCCGCGCGCCAGGGCTATGCCTTCAAGGACCCGCAGGTCGACTACGAAACCTTCGCCGCCGGCTTCCCCTTCGAGGAAACGCCAGACCAGCAGGCCGCCATCGACGCGGTGCGCGAGGACCTGCTCTCGGCCAAGCCGATGGACCGTCTGGTCTGCGGCGACGTCGGCTTCGGCAAGACCGAAGTCGCCATGCGCGCCGCCTTTATCGCCGTGCATGGCGGCAAACAGGTCGGCGTACTGGTACCGACCACCCTGCTCGCCCAGCAGCACTACAACAGCTTCCGCGACCGCTTCGCCGACTGGCCGGTACGGGTCGAGGTGATGAGCCGTTTCAAGTCGGCCAAGGAAGTGCAGAACGCCATCACCGAGTTGGCTGAAGGCAAGATCGACATCCTCATCGGCACCCACAAGCTGCTGCAGGACGACGTCAAGTTCAGCAACCTGGGCCTGGTCATCATCGACGAGGAACATCGCTTCGGAGTACGCCAGAAGGAGCAGCTCAAGGCGCTGCGCAGCGAGGTGGACATCCTCACCCTGACCGCCACGCCGATTCCGCGCACGCTGAACATGTCCATCGCCGGCATGCGCGACCTGTCGATCATCGCCACGCCACCGGCGCGCCGGCTGTCGGTGCGCACCTTCGTCATGGAGGCCAACAACCCGACCATCAAGGAAGCGCTGCTGCGCGAGCTGCTGCGTGGCGGCCAGGTCTATTACCTGCACAACGACGTCAAGACCATCGAGAAGTGCGCCGCCGACCTGCAGGCACTGGTACCCGAGGCACGCATCGCCATCGGCCACGGACAGATGCGCGAACGCGACCTCGAGCAGGTGATGAGTGACTTCTACCACAAGCGCTTCAACGTGCTGGTGGCCTCGACCATCATCGAAACCGGCATCGATGTGCCCAGTGCCAACACCATCATCATCGAGCGCGCCGACAAGTTCGGCCTGGCCCAGCTGCACCAGCTGCGCGGCCGCGTCGGCCGTAGCCATCACCAGGCCTATGCCTATCTGCTCACCCCGCCGCGCAAGGCCATGACCGATGATGCGCAGAAGCGTCTGGAAGCCATCGCAAACGCCCAGGACCTCGGTGCCGGCTTCGTCCTGGCCACCCACGACCTGGAAATCCGCGGTGCCGGCGAGCTGCTCGGCGAAGGCCAGAGCGGGCAGATCCAGGCCGTCGGCTTCACCCTGTACATGGAAATGCTCGAGCGCGCGGTCAAGGCCATACGCAAGGGCGAACAGCCAAACCTGGAGCAGCCGCTCGGTGGCGGCCCGGAAATCAACCTGCGCCTGCCGGCACTGATCCCCGAGGACTATCTGCCGGACGTGCATGCGCGCCTGATTCTTTACAAGCGCATCGCCAACGCCGCCGATGAGGACGGCCTGAAGGAACTGCAGGTAGAGATGATCGACCGCTTCGGCCTGCTGCCCGAACCGACCAAGAACCTGGTGCGCCTGACCCTGCTCAAGCTGCAGGCCGAAAAGCTGGGCATCACCAAGATCGACGCCGGCCCGCAGGGCGGACGCATCGAGTTCTCGGCCGACACTTCGGTTGACCCGATGGTGCTGATCAAGCTGATCCAGAGCCAGCCGAACCGCTACAAGTTCGAAGGCGCCACGCTGTTCAAATTCCAGGTGCCCATGGAGCGTCCCGAGGAGCGCTTCAACACCCTGGAAGCGCTGCTTGAGCGGCTGGCGCCCAACGAGCAAGGTTCCTAGATGCCGCGTCGCTATCTGGCCCTGTTGTTATTGTGGCTGGCGCCGCAGGTGCACGCCGAGGCGCTGTATCGCGTCGAGCTGATCCTGTTCCGCCACGCCACGCCGCTGGAGGCCAGCCAGCACGCGCCTTACGACTGGACGCGGCAAGCCCGGCCGCTGGAGCGCCGCGCCGAGCGGCAGCCGGCGCTGGAGCACATCGCCGCCCGGCTGACCCCGGAACAGGGTTATCAGGTGCTGCTGCACCGCGCCTGGCAACAGCCGGTCAGCGACGACGGCCCGGCCATCGCCATTCACCAGGGCCAGCGCCACTTCGAGCACTATCCGATCCAGGGCACGCTGAAGCTGCGACCGGGCCGCTACATGCAGACGGACATGACGTTCTGGGTCAACCGCTTCGGCGGGTACGGCCAGCTGCTCGCCAGCGAACGCCTGACACAGCGGGTCCGCCTGGTACCCGGCCGGCTGACCTACATCGATCACGACAGCCTCGGGCTGCTGATCGAGCTCAGGCGGCTATGAGCCTGTCGCCTTTGCGCCCCGCCGGAGCGGCTGGCCGGCGGCGGCATCGCATCCCTGCAGCGGGGGCCTGAACCTTGGTCCCAGCACTGCCTTCGCGCCCGGAGCGGCGGATCGACGATCTCGCGCCGGTGCCGCTGCTCAGCCTGGGCAGCCATCTGGCGACCAACTACCAGCCCGGCAACCGGCGCATGGTCAGCGAATACCAGCACCGGGCGGGCCTGGCGTTTCTCTATGGCTCAGCGCGCGTGCATGGCAAGCGCGACGGCGAGCGCATTCGCCATCCGGCGGACGACGAGCTCCAGCTCATCGCCCGCCAGCCGCAGGCCGAGCAGGCATTGCGCAAGCGACTGGAGCAGCTGGGCTTCCGTCCCGCGTTGCGCCAGAGCCTGGCCTTGCCGAAGGAGTCGGCGGAGATGTTCCAGCTGCCCGGCGAAGAAGCCTGGATCAGGTTCGTCCAGCAGCAGCTGCCGGAGCTGCGTCGCCAGGGCTGGCAGATCGACATTCACCCGGGCTTCGCCTACGACCTGACCGCCATCGACAGCTGGTACGCCGAGATCGACGAATCCGCGGCGGACGACTGGTTCGACCTCGACCTCGGTATCGTCGTCGATGGCCAGCGCATCGGCATCCTGCCGGTGCTCCTGCGCCTGATCCGCCAGAGCCCTCAGCTGCTCACGCCGCGAGCACTGGCCCAGCGGGGCGATGACGAGCAACTGCGCGTGCAGCTCGAACGACCGGGCGGAAGCGACGGACAACCGCTGCAGGTCGCCCTGCCCTTCGCCCGCATCAAGCCGATCCTGGCGACCCTTGGCGAACTCTATATGCGCGAGCCGATGGATGGCCCCACGCTGCGTCTGAGCAAGGCCGACGGCGCGCGTCTGGCCGGCCTGGAAGGTCTGGCGCCGCACTGGCGCGGGGGCGAGCAGCTGCGTGCATTCGCTCGACGCCTGCACAGCCCTGGCACCCAGCCCGGCCAGCCACCCGCCTCGCTGAACGCCACCCTGCGGCCCTACCAGCTGCAGGGCCTGGCCTGGATGCAGACCCTGCGCGAACTGGGCGCCGGCGGCATCCTCGGTGATGACATGGGCCTCGGCAAGACACTGCAGAGCCTGGCACACATCCTCGCCGAAAAGCAGGCCGGACGCCTGGACCGCCCCGCGCTGGTGGTGATGCCCACCAGCCTGATCCCCAACTGGCAGGACGAAGCCAGCCGTTTCGCCCCGCACCTGCGCGTGCTGACGCTCACTGGCAGTGGTCGGCAGAAGCACTTCGCCGGGATCGCCGATCACGACCTGCTGCTGACCAGCTACGCCTTGCTGACACGCGACATCGCCGTGCTGCGCGAGCAACCGCTGCATCTGCTGATCCTCGACGAGGCGCAGCACATCAAGAATCCCTCCAGCAAGGCCGCCCAGGCGGTGCGCGAGCTGCAGACCCGGCAGCGGCTGTGCCTGACCGGCACGCCATTGGAAAACCACCTGGGCGAGCTATGGTCGCTGTTCCACTTCCTCATGCCCGGCTGGCTCGGCGATGCGCGGCGCTTCACCCAGGATTACCGCAACCCCATCGAGAAGCATGGCGACGAGGCCCGGCTGGCGCATCTGCGCGCTCGCATCCGGCCGTTCCTGCTGCGCCGCACCAAGGAACAGGTGGCCACCGAGCTGCCGGCCAAGAACGAGTTCGTCCACTGGGTCGAGCTGTCGCCCGCCCAGCGCGAACGCTACGAGACGCTACGCCTGGCCATGGACCGCAAGGTCCGCGATGAAATCGAGCGCAAGGGCCTGGCGCGCAGCCAGATGGTCATCCTCGAGGCGCTGCTCAAGCTGCGTCAGGTCTGCTGCGATCTGCGCCTGCTCAAGGGCGATGCCGTTGCGACGTCTCGCGGCAGCAGCTCGGGCAAGCTGGACAGCCTGCTGGACATGCTCGACGAGCTGATGAGCGAAGGACGCCGCGTGCTGCTGTTTTCCCAGTTCACCTCGATGCTGGCGCTGATCGAACAGGCGCTGCTCAAGCGCGGCATCACCTACGTCAAGCTGACCGGCGAGACCGATGATCGACGCACGCCGGTCGAACGCTTTCAGGCCGGCGAAGCGCCGCTGTTTCTCATCAGCCTGAAGGCCGGCGGCACCGGACTGAACTTGACGGCCGCCGACACGGTGATCCACTACGACCCCTGGTGGAACCCCGCCGTCGAGAACCAGGCCACCGACCGCGCCTACCGCATCGGCCAGGACAAGCCGGTGTTCGTCTATCGTCTGATCACCCGCGGCACCGTCGAGGAGCGTATCCGCGAGCTGCAGGCGCGCAAGGCCGAGCTGGCCGCCGGCGTGCTCGAGGGCAGCGGTGAAGGCGGCTGGCAGCTGGCCGAGCAGGACATCGAAGCGCTCTTCGCGCCGCTACCTTGAGCCATGCCTGGCGAAGTTGTGACGCCGACAAGCGCAGCATTTCGCGCTTTGCCAGATCATCGCCACCTCGTTTAACTTCTCACCGGACGACGGCATCGCCGTCCCCACCCGCCAGCGCTATAAGGAGCAACCCATGAGCCTCTACGAGATTGCCTTTTCCGGCCAGCTGCTCCCCGGCGCGAAGCTCGAACAGGTCGAAGCCAACCTGACCAGGCTGTTCCAGGCCGATGCCCAGCGCATCGCGCTGCTGTTCTCCGGGCGCCGCATCGTGATCAAGCAGAACCTGGACTTCGCTGCGGTGGAAAAATACCGCCAGGCCATGGAGCGCGCCGGTGCCCAGGTCGAGGTCAAACCGATGCCGGTGGATGTCGAGGAAATCGAGCTGGCGCCGCCACCACCCGCCACGCCTGTCGCTACCCCTGCGAGCACCGCACCTGCAACGGCTCGGCCCGGCGAGACACCTGGGGCACTGAAGGTGACGCCGCGGGATGAATACATGGCCGCCTTCAGCAACGTCGAGGCGCCGGACTTCGGCATCGCACCGGTTGGCGTCGACCTGCAGGACGCCCGTCCCGAACCCGAGGCCCCGCGCGTGGACCTTTCGCAATTCAGCCTGGCTCCGGTGGGCAGCGACATGGGCGAGATGCCGCGCGCCGTCGACGGACCCAAGCCGGACATATCGCACCTCAAGCTGGCTGACTGACGACGCAACAGGCGGCGAGCTTCAGCCCGCCGTCGTACCGGGCGAACTCGCAGCGCCACACCATGCTCCAAACCTACAAGCCCGCAAAGCGCCTGTACTCATGGATCTTGTCGTTGCCCGCCCCGAAGGGCTGTATTGCCCGCCCGGTGATTTCTATATCGACCCCTGGCGGCCGGTCGACCGCGCAGTCATCACCCATGCCCATGGCGACCACGCGCGCTGGGGCATGGGCCATTACCTGGCTTCCAGCGACAGCGAAGGCATCCTGCGTTCGCGCATCGCCGCCGACATGCCGCTGCAGACACTGGCCTATGGCGAATCCATCGAGCATCACGGCGTAAAGCTCAGCCTTCATCCCGCTGGTCATGTACTCGGCTCGGCCCAGGTGCGCCTGGAATACAAGGGCGAAGTCTGGGTCGCTTCGGGCGACTACAAGGTCGAGCCGGACGGCACCTGCGCGCCGTTCGAGCCGGTGCGCTGCCATACCTTCATCACCGAATCGACCTTCGGCCTGCCGATCTACAAGTGGCCGGCGCAGGGCGAAGTATTCCGCGAGATCAACGACTGGTGGCGCGCCAACGCCGCGGCCGGGCGCGCCAGCGTGCTGTTCTGCTATGCCTTCGGCAAGGCGCAGCGCATCCTGCACGGCCTGGATGAAAGCATCGGCACCATCGTCGTGCATGGCGCGGTAGAGCCGCTGAACAAGGTCTATCGCGAGGGGGGCATCCACCTGCCGCCGACGGTGTATGCCGGTGACCTGAAGAAGGGTGATCCACGCCTGAAGCACGCCATCATCCTCGCCCCGCCCTCGGCTGGCGGCAGCACCTGGATGCGCCGCTTCGGTGACTATGCCGACGCCTTCGCCAGCGGCTGGATGATGCTGCGCGGCACCCGCCGTCGGCGTGGCGTCGACCGCGGCTTCGTGCTCTCCGACCATGCCGACTGGCCCGGCCTGCTCTGGGCCATCGAGCAGACCGGTGCCGAACGGGTGATGGTCACCCACGGCTCCGTTGCGGTGTTGGTGCGCTACCTGCGCGAAATGCGCGGCCTCGATGCCCAGGCCTTCGCCACCG
>Ga0208179_1001546_pt1 | contig 11607 bp, 9 predicted proteins | sample Malvired_Geostar_FD_184238 | JGI IMG/M metagenome (GOLD analysis project Ga0208179, IMG submission 184238) | Marine viral communities from the Global Malaspina Expedition - Malaspina viral metaG DeepMed_Geostar (SPAdes) (version 2) | ecosystem: Environmental > Aquatic > Marine > Oceanic | place...
CTCTGGCTGTTTGTCCTGTGGCATCAGCAGCAGCGGCACCACGTTCCCTACCACGTTCTCCTAGCCATTGTCCGAAACGTTCAGAAGCATTTCGTTGCCTATCGCTACCAGCATCATCGCCTTGTTCTCTTCCCCTCCAATCCCGTCCAGCTTGTCCTGGTGTAGCACCACGGGCAACGCCCCTACCGAATCTACCAGCTTCCCTAGCACCTCGGAAGGCACCTTCGGCTGCAAGACCAGCCCCTTGCATACTAGATTCAGCTGCACCCCTACTACCAGCACCAAACAGTTGGCCTACTCGCCGTAAACCTTTATTTCGGCCTGCGAATTGGCCCCTTCTTCCTTCAGCAGTTCTACGAAGTTTTCCCTCTTTGTCTCTCTGCCCCCCACCTGACCTTATCTCGTCAAACGTTGCAGTTTCGGGGTCATAGCTTCCAAAGCCTTCTCGTAGACCACCACCAAATTCTCTAATACCACCGACACCGGCTCTTACGTTACGGTCAACCCCACGGGCACCAGTTCTTGCAGCAGATTCACCTCGGCGGTAAGCTTCTTTGGCACCAGCCTTAGCTCTGCGCCCACCTTCCTGGGCACCACGGCCTGCTCGTCTTCCTTCAATTGCTGCCCTACGGCCTACTGCTTGTGCGCCTCTGCCAGCTGCCCTAGCATCAACGGCGGCTCTACGCCCAAGTTCACGCCCACCAGCAGCTACTCTTTTTCCAGCTTCTTGACCCGCAGCACCAACCCTACGTCCACCTTCAACGGCCCTACGTCCTACTTCCTGGGCACCCGCTTTAACCCTACGTCCTGCTTCACCAGCAGCCAGGTCAGCACGTATGGCACCTCGTTTGACGGCCTGACCAGCTTCTCCAAGACGTTTCTTACCAGCACCAAATAATTCACCCATACGTCGGGCACCAGCACCAAGTCGTTCACGGCCTCTTTCCATAACTTGTCTGCCACCAGCAACGGCTCCTCTACCTAGGTCAGCACCATAACCAGCAACTTGTCTACCAGCTTCAGCACCTCTCCCAACAGCAGCCCTACCACCAGCAGCAGCTTGTCTGCCTAATTCCTCAGCACCTCCCCTAACTGCACCAATACCAGCACCCACTTTTGCAGCACCAGCTTCAGCACCACCTTCCATACCTTGTCCAAATTGTCTACCTAAACGATTAAACAATCCTGGCCCACTGGGAGGAGTAAACTCTGGCCCTTGAGTAGGAGCTTGTCCTGAAGGAGGAACATAGGTTTGTTCTCTTTTACCAGTCGATGGTTGTGCAGGGTCACCATTAGCTTTATCTATAGCTTCCTTAATCTGAGTAGGGTCACCTATCGTAATAGCCCGTGAACGGGCACTTGCATCAGATGCACTTTCTCGTGTCTTATCAGCGTCAGACGGAAACCAGTTAGGGTCTAATGTTCTTTCTCCAGGCCGTCTTGTAAACCGCTGAGGGCCACCCCGTCTCTGTCGGGTTCTTGGTGTATCCCCCGAAGCCTTATCTATAGCGTTCTTCTCCTCATCCGTTTCAGGGTCTACAGGCGCAGGCTCTACCTTAGGAGGTTGCATGTAAGGACGCGGAGCCTTTACCCTTGTACCCCTTGGGCCAGCTTTAGCTGGTTTAAAGCCCTTCTTTTTAGCGTCACGCGCCAACCTACCTGTACTTCTAGCCTTTCGTAAAATCTCATCAATAATTTCCATAGACTTATTAACGGATATAATAGTATCATTGTCTAATTTATCGCCCAGGTCTTGACCAGCTTCATTAACAACCCAAGGTGGAATAATATTGATGGGTTTGCCATCATCATCAGTCTCTGTTTCAACTACTGGAATATAACGCATAGTATCTAAATCGGGTTCTGAAGGGAAACCGTACTCCTCAAGAAGGCGGTGGTGTTCGGCTTCCCTCCCAGCAATATTATTAAGAGTAGCAAAGGACTTACCACTCTTGAGGGGGTCTTCACCCGCTTTTTCTTTTTCCATCCAACCCATAAAAGAATCTTTAAAGTTAATTCTTCCAGTATCATCTTTATGCATAATTATAATCTTCCTATGAACAATAGCTTTAGGTTTTTCTTCTTGTTCAAACAAACGACAATAATCTCCAGGCATTATATCGCCTACTACCACATCGCATGTTCGTGTATCAGAATTAAAATATTTACAGTGCCCACAATTAATACCCATCTTCTCTTCAGGAGCAGTTGCATCCCTATATCCACACTGGTCTTTATCAATTTTACCTGTTTGCGGGAGTTCGGCTTTCAGGAGTTCAAAGCTAGCTCCTTGATTTACACCCTTCTCACAAATGGTAACTTCTGCCAATTCCATTTCATCTACTTGCATATAAGGGGTTTCGCCCTTCTTCATATTCTGTATTTTAGTAGCACTACCCGCAATAGAATAGCTCTTTAGCATACCTTGGTTTATCTGGTCTGCTACTTTCTTAGAAATAGCCGTGTCATCCCTAAGTTCACATATAAAAAACAGCCCGTTTTCACCCACACCAGACTTAAATATCTGACCACCTTTAGATATATAAGCAGGCAAAGCCCAACCTACCTGAACGTCTGAATGCAGTACCATAACGTTACGAGTACGTTGGTTATCCATAAACTTCTGAAAGGCTCTAGATAAAGCATTCGTAGTAATAAGATGCCCTTCTCTATCAATCATTTCAACTGAGGCGGGGCCACCTATAACTAGAGGGTCAACCATATCCATCTTTTGGATGCCTACAGCAGCTTGCTTATAAGTAGGACTATCAGGATAGGCTCTATGTAAGGTCAGAATCTCTGCCTTAGAGACATTTCCTGAATTAAAATTACGGGAATATTCTTTTAGAGCATCTTGTATATCTTCAAGTGTAGTTTTCCCTGGCTGGCTTTCTCTCTTTTCTAACCAAAGAATTCCAGCGGGGTCATTAGCTATTTGAGACGTAGGAATATAAGTCGCAGTCATTATCCTCCATGTACTCCCCAGATAACCCCATAAATCTGAGTACCTGACCCAGAGGCAATGGCAGATATCTTAACCCGTGCATCTATAGGCCATGTTGTTTCTATGGTTTCTCCCGCCTTCAAGAGAATACCCGTAGAAGTTGTTCCCGCAGCTGTTGCATCCGTATCTATGGCTATATTAGCAGTTTGGCTTCCGTGCCCGTTCTTGAGCTTCAAACCTCTAACCGCAGAGATTCCTGGCCTGCGTTTAGACTCGGATAGATTAGCAGTTCCTATCCATTCATAATTAATGCCTTGGGCACCATCAACATAATCAGTTAGATTACCATCTCTACGTTGTTCCACCATGATTTTATCTACATAAAAATCTATGTTATGTTGCGTCACGGTTGTAACAGCAACTCTATATGTAGCTGCTAATCGTTCAGCAATTTCATACTTAATAGATATACGAGTAAAAGAAGTAGACAAGCTATGAGTAGCACTGGCAGCTAACTCAACCCCTGCACTATCTTGAATGGCTATTTTCACATCCCCAGATGCGGAAGCTCCCCTAACTTCACAACTAGCCACGATGAATGTACCTTCTGTGTGTCCTGCAAATTTATCACTCCAATAGAAACCTTCCCCCGCTGCTGAGTTAGCAGGATTTACTAGGAGGGAATTGCTACCGTGGGCAGCTTGGGCACTACTTTGCGAAATTGCGGAACCTGAGGCAGTAAATTCAGTAATCGTGGCATGTTCGATAGAGGGGTTTTTAATGAGGTTGACGGCTGGCTCTCCCCGTGATACAGTTAATAAATCAACTGCTGTCGTACCAACGGTAGTGTCAATCGGAACATATTTATTCCATACATGTACACTTGTTCTGGTACTAGGGTCTATTTCCCATTCAGGCCAGTTCTCAGGAAAATGTTCTGAAGTTGGCATATAATCTCCTAATCAGTTGAGAACCAGTTCATTATACCAATAAGGCTCCCCAGCACAATCGCAGAATGGACGAATATAACGCCCATCACGAATAAGGCTGATTTAGCCCCATACATACGAGTTCTCCAATGTTTTATTTCATCGAGTTCATCATTAAATTTTTCTAAACTATTGCAAATTGTTGTGTTTAATTGAGTTTGCCCTTCAATATACCTATCTAATCGTTCTGTATAGACTGCTAAGTTAACTTCGATAGAAGCATCATTTAATACAGGCATACGGCATATTATCTACCGAATGCTAGGACACGGACTACAACTGCTGATACATCGGTTGTATTAGCAACTTCATCCAAAATAGCCCCATCTGCACCCGCTTCATACAAAGCTATTTTAGAATTAGTGTAATCATATTGAGCCACATAACCACTATTTTCCATCGAGAGGGCAACAAAATGAAGGGATTCCAACCCTAATGTGGTTGCCGTTAGTGCCTCACCACCAGTAGCATAACTGCTATCAAAGGTGCAAGTTTTAATGACATATTTATTATTACCAGGAACACCTACCATATCTGAAGCATTGCCTGGAACTGTTATCGCAAGAGCCATAGTTTATCCTCCTTAAATAGAACAAGGAGAGAGGGTAGGAATGTTCGGAGTCATCCCTACCCCCTCAACAAATTAAGCGTTTAGGTCAGCTATCTTAGCCTGAACAAAGAAGTTCTTGCAGCGCAACTCACCAAGAGTGTACAGCAAGCCCCTGACAACCAAGCTGTTAGCAGCGAAGTAGTCACGGTTCTCAATGTATTGGGTAGGCTGGGCAATTGACATCTCAAGATAGTCAGTGTCCAACACGTAAACGTTACTACCCAAGACTGCACCAGCAGAGCTTACACTCTTCGGCACATCGGCATCAGGTAGGATGGGGATACCCATATAGGTAGCCAAAACCAATCCAGTTCGGGTACCAGGGAAGGTGCGCTCAGAGCCTACACCAACCTGATATTCTTCCTGACCCATATAGCGTTGCTGCGAATTAAGCAGCCGTTCCAATTTGAAGTACTGGTCATGGCCCATGAGGATGAGTTTTGGCTCACCACCATTTTCCCGAATCTTCTGGATACAAGTATCAATTAGATTAAGGGAAAGGTCACGGCCTACGCCAGCATTGTGACTGACGTTAGCAGCAGCATTCCAACCACCAGCAGTCCGTCCAGCCAACGTAAGGTCAAAAGCCCTTGCATTGGAGGCCAAACCGCCAGAAGCAGCCCCGTCCTCAGCTACGATATCATCCAAGCTGGTAAATCCAGCACGAGAATACACGTAAGCCAAGTCACCAGCAGCCCAGGCAGGGCTAGAGGTATCGACGGTTATAGTGCCAGCACTATGAGCGGTAGCCGAAGCACCACCAACAGTGACACCAGAAGTAAGGTCATGAGCAGAACCAGAACCGTCGTAACGGGCTACCTCATCACCTAGATGGAAGTTATTAGCAATAGCTAAACTACCAACAACGATAGTAGTACCACTACCACCAGTAGCCCTAGCAGCAGCCAAGGACAACAGTTCAAAGTTGACCTCTTTCATGTGGTCTAGCTGGGCGTTCTCATTCTCCAACGCCAGCACATCACCAACACCGCCTTCTAACTGGGCGGTGAAGACTGACTTGACCGATGCACCGAAGGTTGTAGCAACGATTCGGGGCAAGCTGGAAACCGTCTGGATAGCAGAGATATCTACTGTCGGGAGGTTACCAGTTTCTAGAATAGGCATACTGCGGTTAGAGCCACGGTCAGACCGAATCCTCCAACCAGCTGTGTTACCCCACACTGTACGTGGGATAGCATTAAAAAATCTAGTTTGGTTGTTCAAAGCCTGCCAAACCTTCCGTCCATACGTGGTATTAAAAATACCAGTAGCAGTATCAACTGTGAACGGGGTTCCAACGCCAGCACCAGCTTTCTTCATAAAGCCGGGGCCGAAAACGCTCTGATACAACCCTCTTTGTGACTGAGCAATATACTCAGCAAGGGATGGATTAGCCATAATTTATCTCCTTCTTATTGTTTGAATTATCCTAGGAGTTCTCTTGGAACGCCATCAGTTTCACCGTTCTCGATAGTTTCCTGCAACCGACGCAAATCCTGATAGGACATTTGCATCATTTGGTCAACAGTATCTCCACCACTGGCCTGTTTCTGGATGGGACTCGTCCCATCTAGACCCATGCTGTCTTCATATCGAATAACAGTGGGACGGGTAAGAGAAGTCTCTTCTCTGAAACCCATCTTGCGTAGACGGCCTTCCGTCTCTTTCTGTACGGCTTTCTGCATATCGAAGCTTCCTTCCATTGCAGACTTCAAAGCATTAATTTGCTTTTGCATTTGGGCTAATTCCGGATACTCACTCGCAGCGTTCTCCAAGGAGTAACGCATGGACTCTACCTCCTCGTCCTCTGGAGGGCCATTCTCTTCTTCCATATCCTCATCTTCCTCATTCACCATGTCGTCTTCTTCTTCGTCCAAACCCTGCTTCAACAGGTCAAGCTGCTTCTGCATCGCTTGAATAGTTGCTTGCTGGTCAGCCATAGCTTTAGGGATAGTAACAGCTTTTTCACTGTCATCACTACCTTTCTTCATTGAACCCGCTTTGCGAACTTTGTCGCCATCCAAGTCCAAACCCTGGTCAGCCTTAATCAGACCATATACTTCTCCCGCTACCGCCTTAATTATTTCCTGCTTCTCTATTGCATCTTCTTCCTCTTGAGCCAATTCCATATCATAGTCATCCTGCTTACTTATTCGGGAGTCCATTTTGTGCAAGACCTCCGCAACAGCAGCGAGAGCTAGATTGGAACCTTCAATCTGCTTTTCCAACCTTTCTACCACATCATATTCATCTGCCATGTGTTGCCTCCTTCCTCGTTCAGAAAGTTGGTCTAAGCCACCTCCGACTTCCCGATAAATAAATAGATATTGTACGAATTTCGTACTAATATATTATACTATGAATTCCGAATTATTTTCGATTTTTATAGTATAACTAGGGTCAATTTTCCTCTTCTACAGGAACTTCGCCTGTAACCGTAAGCTTTAAAATTTCGTTTCTAAAGTCATAAAGAGGAATTTGCACTAATTTTTTGAATTTTTCACATTGTGTGCCCTCAGGCATGGATGCTTCAATCAAATCTAGGACTTTACCCACCATACGTGAGTGCCTTGCTATCACATACTCCTGTAAGGGAGTTACTTTGCTCACATCTACCATAATCTATCTCCTTTCACCCTTTAAAATTCATATTGGCTAATGAAATTGTCCCTGAAAGCAGACCATCTATAAATTCTTCCAGTTCTGCTTCTATATTTAACCCGCTGGCCTTGCCCTCTGCATCTCTAACTTCTAGATTCGCAACATCCAGGGCCATTAGAGATTTTGGCTGTTTCCAGTATCCTTTCACTATGCTCACCCCCCCTTCTTTATTACGTCTTTCATGTGGTTCTACCCATTGCGGTTCCATCGACTCTACCATTGCATTATAAACCACATCCTCATCTCCATCTACTTCAAGCCCCCCATACCCTGATTCAGTGAATGTTCTATCAGGATATTTTCGTTGAAGAAAAAACATGAAGGCTTTATTGATATGCAATTGTATAGTACTTGCAATATTATCCATATTCATTCTATATTATACTCTTAATCAGTAATTTCTTCTGCTGCCATTCGTTGAATTTTTGTCTTGGTAATTCGTTCTTTTTCATCAAATCCCCATCGTTTTCGTAACCCTGGCCTACGAATCAGTTCTTCCTGAACAGCTTCCAATTCTTCAGGAGAAAGCTCCCCACTATACCCAGGAGTGAGGAGCCTAATATCATACCCAGTTCGGTCTGTAAAGGTCTTTTTAGTTGATTTAAACTTAGGTCTAGGAGGCATATGTAGTAGCCCAAACATCATCTACGTTAGTACCAAACATACTTGGTGTATCATCGAATCTATCGAGATACACTACTTCCATCCCCACATTTCCGTAATGTGGGTGCCAATAGGTAACTACTTGTTTCGGAGGTGTCATTGCCTGAACGCGCTGTAAAGCAAATTCATCCCCACCCTTCATTGTGCCACATATATATGCTGACCCAGTACCTATATCCATGACATCTATACGATGGAAATGGCCCATCATGACATCTGAAAAGTTTCCTGGCATAACCCCATCATGTTCAACAATAGTACTTTCAAGGGCTTGTTTAAACTGTACAACCCCCCTCATATTTCCAATCATTCGACTAATAGACGCAGAACTACCCCCACCTGATATAGCATCACCATGAAACATAAGGACATTTTTCCCTGCTATGTCCACTATATGAGCAAAGGATTTAGGTATATCAAATTGAATGTTCTTCTGATTCGCACAGAAAGCCGCCATCCATTGATAGGCCAAGTAATCCCAATCCATATACTTATCTTTCATTGGAGGCTTTCGGGTCATACGCCCATGATTTCCTACCACACACGGAACTTTAATGGTCTTAAAGTGGGGAGCAAGGAACATCAAGGCTTGAGCAATTGAACTAGCAGCATACATCATTTGCATCATACAATTGTCTAAATTAGTGCGAGACAATTCCTCATGGATATCTCCACTAACCATATCTCCTAACATAGGCACCATTAATTCATCAATAGTACAAATGTTTCGTCTATAAGTAGCTAAGTTTAAAACTTGATTTGCCCACCCCGATAACCGCCGACTAAAAATCGTGAAATCATATGCATTCATAGTCATCATTTGCTGAGAAAATACTTTTTCTCCTACGTGTGTGTCAGTGAGGACAGCAACCATGACTTGAGGTTCTGCCGATTTTCCTTTAGAGGGTGGCGGTTTGACAGGTACAGGGTCAAAAGTAGGTGCATAAGCTTGAATGGCATCGACAATTAACTCTTTTTTCGCATCGGACGCAATCACCTGATTATATAATTTTTTGTAATAAGCTAGTTCAGCCTTATATGTCGCAACTTTTTTATCGAGTTTGGTTCTATCCTCTATCGACTCCAAGAGTTCTTCTTGGTCTACCTCTTCTTCGTTGAAAACCTCTCTGTCGTACCAACGTTGGACGGTTGTCCGATGAATCGCTATCCCGTATTCCTCCTCTATCCACTTCGATATCCCCGTCCATGTCTCCCCCTCTTCCTTTCTTTTTATTATCCCTAATCTTGCCTGTTCTGGAATCATAAGCCCTCCTTACTGTGAGTACGATTATTGTTCCGCACATACGACAATTTAAATCTCTGTCCTCATTTATATACATGCTCCCTGAACACTTAGGACATATGTTATCAGAAATTTTAGTTGTAGTCAAGTTTATGCAATGCGGTAAGCAACGGAGCCTCATCTCCCGCATCCTCCAATGCCTTCCGCATAGATTCTAAAGACTTCGTTCTATCTGGATTCATTGGTATCCACATATTGCCCTCTTCATCTTTCCTTTCAGTCTTTTCATCAATATCTTCTTCATCATGGCTTGTGTCTTCTTCCCCCCCTCTAGCTAAGGAGTCTTGTTCATAGGTATTCATACCAAAAGAAGACATTTGCATTGTAGCCCCAGAAGGATATCCTCCCATCCCCGCAGCAGCCATAACTCCTGCTGGTTGTTCATGCCCCGTATCCTCTTCTTTATTGTCATACTTTTTAGCTCTTCGTTGCATATCATTCTCCTTTACAACTGCATCTTTCGCAGGAGGTTCATTTGGATTATCTTTCACCCGTTCAATAAAGGGGTCTTGAGGATGTTCTCCAGTTGCTGGTTTATTACTACCGTTAGGAGATATCATAGTAGGAAACTGATTAGCTGATTTTTGAACATACGCCTTATGCTGCCCCCAATCTTGGGCACGAGGATTAGGGGGATTTCCAACAGAATTAATGTTGCTGTGCGTTGGATAAGTTGCTGCAATACTCGCTTCCATATTTCCTGCGAGGCCCATATTAACATGAGGTTCATTATTTTCAGCAGTTTGTAATGCATCCTCTAATGGACGGCTTGTTTTTTTATGGTTAAGTATGGCAGGCTGGGTAGGATTATTTTTCCCAGCATGGGCTGTTGGAGCATCCCCTGTCATACGCTCATTAAGTCCTGGGGCGAGGCCCATTTTACCAGCTTTAGCTATATGGGGAGAACCATCATACAAATACTGTACAAGACGTTCTACACCACTCTTCTTCTCTTTGCCCATTAGCTTACGCCGTTTCTTATCTTGCCGTTTATTGTTTTTATGATGCTTTTTCTTTGTTCCCTTGCCTCCATAGGTAGGAGTAAATATACCAGCATTAGTTGAGACAAAAACAGTATCCGAAAGGCCGTCAAATCCACCACCTTCTCCTCCAACTGCCCCTTCTTTAAGTAGGAATTTCTGTAATTTAGCAATCGCTTTCTTAGGGTTTTCTCTAGCCCAAGCTGAGGGACTATAAGGCACATAATATCTATCATCATCGTCATCATCATCTCTATCGTCACTAACATGACGGGGTATCATTCCAATTCTCTCTTCCCTCTGTATCCTTTTAGCTTGGGTTTCCGGTTGAGAAATGGCATTCCATTCTTGTGGGGTAGGGCCATAATCATGTTGTGAATGCGAAGGGAATTCAGCCTCAAACCCTTTAGGCCATGCATCTACATCCCACGCATTTAATCCCTCTACATCACCAACTCCATAAGCCATAGGACTTAAATCAGAGTCTTCCAAATCAGGACGCGCATACGGACGGGCGAGTGCCCCTGACTGAGGTAGCCCACCTCTTGGAGTGGGTAAACTATGCCTAGTAAAACGAGTTCCTTCATCTGCTTCCAGTTGATTTAACTCTTCTGGTGTAAATCTAGATACATCCTTTTGTACAAATTTCATTAGTTTTGACACAGCCTTTTCCTTATCATATAAATCTGGGAATCGACGTTCAAAGGCATCTTTAGTGGGTTTAGGAGCATACCTACTACGATTTTGAGATGGGTAATCTCTAATGGTTTCTGCTTCTGAAGATAATTGTTCATCTGGGTCTTTATAAGATTCTCTTCTACCCCTCATAGACGGATACCTATGTAATGTGGTACTACCTGAGGTTCCTGAAGAACGTGGTGTCATATTAGGCATCGTATCCCTATACCATCTTCCATAACGGTCTTTAGGAAATGCATCCCCTCTGTCGTAAGGAATACCTCTAGGCAATAACATTTCTTCCGTTGAAACACCGCCCTCACCTTCTCCTTCAGGAGGGAGGGGGGCAGATTCTGCAAAGGATGTTTCCCAACTTCCAGGGGCTTGAAGCTTATTATAACCACTGACTTCATCTGGATGATATGCAGGACTTACCTGACGAATACGACGATGTAAATCATCTGCCATTCCAGCAGCATCATGAGATAGTGTAGGATGCATATTAGCCCGAAGAAGATTTTTATGGAAATGTTCTACTGACATTCTTTCTCCCATCCCCTTCCCTCCATGCTCTTCTTTATATGCATTAGGTAATTGAGGCTCTTCTAGATATTGTTGCGTACTTCCTCGCCCATAGTCAGGATTAGGGACATATCGTCTATAATTAATAGCATCAGGATGGTTTAAATAATCTTCCCCAAAGTTTAAAATATTATGTACTGTAGCAATAGCTTGATGTCCTGCTAAATGCATTCCAATATCTGGGTGGGTATTGCTAC
>Ga0208179_1001552_pt1 | contig 11595 bp, 13 predicted proteins | sample Malvired_Geostar_FD_184238 | JGI IMG/M metagenome (GOLD analysis project Ga0208179, IMG submission 184238) | Marine viral communities from the Global Malaspina Expedition - Malaspina viral metaG DeepMed_Geostar (SPAdes) (version 2) | ecosystem: Environmental > Aquatic > Marine > Oceanic | place...
GCAACCTCTCCAGCAAATTCTTCCCCGTATGTAACCGTCATCGTCGGGGCTGTAGGCACGGCTGCCCGGGCTGCAGGTATCTCTCCTGCGACATTAGCGGCCAGTCCTGCCTCAAGTGCTGCTTGGGCTTCTGCTCGTTTCCTCAGAGCCTCTAGACGGACGTCCTCTTTTTTCTTTGCTTTCTTTTCTCGGGCTACTCTAGCCCTGCGTTGTGCTTTGGTTTCTGGTTTTCCCGCTGTACCAAGGATGGTAGAAGCCTCTTGTGTGGTCTGGTCTAACCACCGGGCCAGTCTGCGGGTAGTGACAGGAGGTAAGTCCAAGGATGTAACGCGGACTCTCTGTCTTTCTGCTGGAATTGTAGCGAAGGGGTCCATACCACCTTCCGGATAAGGCATAGTGCCTTGCGCGGTAGGAGCACCGAATTCCCCCTCGCCACGGGCCCCTATATCTAGGGGCGTAGGTGGACCAACGGGCGTTGGTCCGGCGGGTGTTTCATATGTGCCTACAACTTGTCCATCTACTGAAACTGTAACTTTAGCAAGCGCATCATCCATCTGCTGCATATCTTGATGTGTAATTACGTCTTGCCCTTTTCCACGCATTCGCGTGGTGGTTCTTCCGGGAAACCCTAAGAGACCACCCAGCAATCCACCTGCTGCACGGGCTTCCATTCTTTCTGAAACTTGTTCTGCTGTTATGGGGATAATCCCATAGGCTTTGTCAACGTACTCTCTGGAGAGATCATTACTGTTAAGATAGTTAATCGTGTAGGCTTCGATAACTGTCTGGAGGTCTTCTACCATTCCCTCTGTAACACCTAGTTCAAGGGAGCGATAGAACCTGCTTCTCCATTTCTTATCTCTTAGGAAGGAATTAGCAATAGCGCTACCAAGATCGCTTCCCTTTCCCATTGATCGAATCACTTTCGATCCGGGCCACATGTCAATAGAGCCAGCAATGAGACCAGCCAAGCCGGTGATCATTGGATTGTTCTCTCCAGACTCTAGAAGCGCACTGGAATATATCTCACCCGTATTCAGGAGGGCACTACTCAGTCCCACTCCTACCACTTGAGCGCCTCTCACGGCATTGCCAGCCGCAAACGGCAGTGCAGACATTCCTCTTGCTATGGCAAATCTACCCAGAAGCGCTGGCGTAAACGCACCACCACTCAGGAGAGCACCCATAGCCATAACGGCTAGGTTTGGAACTTGCTTGACTGCCTCGTTTATTCCCCACATCGCAAACGAACCAATCGTTCCTCCGTCTTTGGCTTCCTGCCAACTGTGTGGGCCAGAGTAGAGGGCTTCCAGATCACCAATATTGTTATACATCTCAGTCGCTATATTTCTAGCGGCTATTCTCTGTCCTCTGGCGGCATCTTCAAAGCCAGCCTTTTCAAGCAAAGCAGCGCCGAAGCCCTGCATCCATGCAGGAACACCTTTCATCTGCTCCCAACCCATCTCCCACGAGAGGGCTAAGTCCGCCATAGGCGATCCTTCTGGCTCGGCAGGAGCCATGCGGGGAGTTTGAAACAGTGGTGGTAGCGGCTGTACTTCAAATGGTTCTGCCATTAGTCCCCCATGATTTCATTCAAAGTTCTTATGCGTTTTCCTGCGAGTGGATTAGTTCCCTCTCCCTTGTATCTTAGGTTTACTGCCTCCGGAGCATATGAAACTCTTTCTTCATCTGCTTGATCTGCTTGTGTAATCATCCCAGACTCTAGGTCTTTGATCCCCTCCACTTGACTAACAATTCCCGTTCTGTTAGTCGCCATTCCTCTCGACCTAATTCTCGCCTGAATCCTTCTTATCTGGGCTTTAATTTGTCCCCTCAATACATTATTCTCTTTCCATGCATCCGTATACACCGTCAGGTGTTCTTTAATTTCAGGACTTAATGGAGCAACCTCTCCAGTATCCCTATTACGCAAATCCATTCCGGTTGTTATATATGAACGAACGTCATCTATATCTATATTTAATCCTTTGGTCCTGAGATACGAATGCATATACTTTTCTATTCCGGCTGCTCTCGCCTCTGCTTCACGCTGAACCACAGTGGCTCTAGTCATAAGATCAGGGATTTCGCTCTGCGGAACATTGAGTTGTATTTTTGCCATTACCTCTCGGGAAGAGGGAAGTTCCATCGCTTCAGTGATGTCATATGTAATTGCAGGTGGGGTTGTACTATCGAACCCCTCTATCTCGGAAACATCCATCGTTGTTATTTTATCAATAACGGCATCTTCAAGGTCGCTTTTTTCCTTTGGTGTAAGCGTAAGTAAAGACCTGTCTATTCGCGTCATAATGCTTTTCCGTGCACCTTTATCGTTCCTATCTTTATTGAATGCATCCCGAAGGTCTTCGAACGTGGGCCCTGTAGTTCCTCCAACAAATGTTTTAGCAATGTTTTCAGCAATCGTAGACCAATCCATTTCTCCGGGTTTGGGATACTTCATCCCTCTCGATTCGTAAACCTGTCTCCACGCTTCTGCAGCCCTCTCCTGAGCGCGAAGACTTTGTTGAAAAAGTTCTGCTCCCTCCACATATTGTTTTGCGTCTGGGTCCCACACCGGGGGGTTTGTTGCCATCTCCTTGTTAATGTCTTCCAAGTATCTGGATTCAATCTTAGCCCTTTCCATGAGCGCTTCTTGCTGGGACTCCATCTTCTTTGTTGCCCCGGCAACTCTGGCGGCTTCTTTTTGGGCGGCGGCAGTGTATGCCACACCACCTAATTCCCGTTGTCGTAGAAGACCCTCTTCAACTGCCGCTGCTATGCCGGGTATTTTTTCTCCTAGGTTAGACCAGTTGATTGCCATTGGCCCCTCCCATCTCAGGTGTGATTTGTATTCCCATCTTTGCTGCGGCTTCCTCTTCCGGATAGCCTCCTCTCAGAACTGACGCTGCCATCCCCATTACACCTTGCGCGTCCATCTTGTCGTCACCCATATCTCCGTACTTCTGAACAGCGGTGATCAAGGCATCCCCCTGATCCGCTTGTTGCTGTTGTTCGTTAGATTTATTATAGAGACCCTCTTGATATGCAACCTCAAATAGTTCATTGACAACCTCCGCTCCAATGCTATAGAGGATATCTCTGGAAACAGAATTGTCTGCTTCGTCAGATGCCTTTACTTCCTTATTGACCATACGCCCAGCAATCTTCCCAATCGTCTCTGGTAGTTTGTCCTGACCTTTCTGCAACTTGCCGACTATGGAGTTGTATCCTTCGTCCCATATAAAGTCCTTCAGGTTCCCAAGAAATATATCAATCTGATTCTCTTCTTCGGGGGTTGGCTCTGGAAGATTATCTACTTCATCTGGCCCTACAGGCACAGACTGAGTATTTAAAAAAGCATCTGGGCTTTGATCTGGCACTGTCCTTCCGGGGGGAATTTCCCTGCCTCTAGCCACTGGCTTTTCAGACATGATCTCTTCAGCAAAAATTTCTTCAGCCATCAGGCAAACCTCCTTTGTGCGCCCCTAGTAATTAATCCCGGTTCTTTTAGGGCAAACGGGCTGGGAGAGGAAGGCTGAAACTGTTTCTGCGATCCCATGCCAGCAAGATGTGTGGGTAACGCCTTCTGCCTTCCGAAGGTTGGTTCAGTGGGTTTCCTCATCATCGCGCCGCTTTTATACTTGTCCATCGGGTCCATAGAGGGCGGTCCCAAATCAACTGCAGCAATATCTTTTCTAATTGTTTCGCTTTCTCTCTCTGCTCTTTCTCTTGGTGACTCCTCAAACATACTACCAATGGCTTTCACGCCGGTCGCAAAAAGATTCATCCGAGTCATGTAAGCAAGGGCATCTCCAGTTGTCATTCCCTGAGAAATGTTCTGCATGTACTGTGTCTTAAGGGTGGCCTCACTAGGCATAGGCTTCCCGCCTCTTGCCAATTCACCGCCAACCTGCTGCTTATAATCTGCAAAAGACATCTCGGGTCCCATCTGCGGCATAAAAAATGATTTGGTCGCCGTTCCAATGGTAGAAAGACCTTTCATGAAATTGGTCCCACTAAAAGTACCCGCGCCAGTAAACCCGCCAGCGCCAAGCATAGAAACACCTGCCCATACAGCCGCCGCTAGGATGATGTAAGGGGCTGCTTTCTTGACAAACTTGGCTATACCTTTGCCAATCTTTTTGATAGTCCTGCCGATTGATTTAACAATACTTCCCATAATCTACTCCTGCGGGAGCACGAAGGTATCACCTATTCGTACGGCCCCCATTCTTTCATAAAGTTTTTTAGTTCTTTCTGCATCACCTATCCCAGAAGTTGTTCCTAACATGATCTCTTTAACTCCGGGGTTCTCTTTAGCCCAACCAATAAATCTACGCATCAACTTTGCCCCCCACCCTATACCATTCTCTGTTACATAGAAAAATAAATCAGCGGCCTGTTTCTTTCGTGAGTACCACAGTTGGTGTGTTACACCAATCATCGCTCCTTCTATCTTTCCTTCCAATTCAACCACCACAACAAAATGTTCAGCGGACAACACGCAAACTTGAATATTAGTTCTTAAAGTTTTAGGGTCCAACTTAACAAAACGGGATATAGATTGGGAGTGTGCTTCCTTTACCAATTCCATTATCCCGGAGACATCCTTGTTCTCCGCCTTTCGTATCATTTAGGCAAACTTTTTACTATATGCTTCCCAGATGCTCGGTTTAGGCATACTATCTTCCCCGTATCCTTTGCCCATCAAAGCAGCCACATCTTCCATTCTCTGTCTTTGATATAGACCGCTCTCAGTCAGAAGTTTTAACTGGTAATCAATAGCACCTTGCAGTTTCTTAAGCATGTTATTGTATGCATAATCATTTGCCATTGCCCTGTCTTTGTTAGTCCAGTCTTGATTCATATAGAGATTGTCCGTCAAGGTTTTTACTTCAGCCTGAGCAATGGGCATCGCCACATTCAGAATGGCATTCATCACCTCACCCTGAGCGATAGAACTGTTCACAATACCCCTCTTGGCCATTGCTTGCATGGCTCTAGTAGTGGCGGCTTTAAACAAGGGGCTGTTGGTATTGATGATCTCAGTCAACTTATTGGACAAGTCCATTTCGTCTGTGAGGGTAGCCATATCCATTGTAGTGGTGTCGGCAACATAGACGGTTCCCTGCGGATTAGTCCAGTTATTACTTTGATCGCCATTATCTTCTTCACCATTTGGTGGCGGAATAACAACCTCACCTTCTTTTCTCCCGGCTACTCTCTGCATATACTGCCCAGCCCTCGGGTCTGTAGAACCTTCCTTCCATGTTCCCTTGTCAAGCATTCCTTGTGCTGTGGAACTGATATCTCCCTTGTATCTGCCTTTGGCAATGTCTTGGCTTTCCCCGATCAATGCTTGTCCGAATGCCTTTCTAGTCAGGCGAGAATCATCCCCTTCAGTAACCCCCATACGTCCACGCCAATACTGGGCTTCTTTGGACTCTGGAGCAGTTTTTATCTGTTTCCATGCTTTTAATACATCGGGCCTATCTTTACTGACATATCCCGCAAAATCCTGCTTTGTTCTGCCTTCGCCTCTCTCTCTATATCTTTTGGCTAATTCATCTACTGTTGGTGTTCCCATGCCTATCTCCTGACGCCCAGTGGCGTGTAATCCACAATTGCGCCTTGCAGCGTAATCGGCTTATCGTAAATCGAACTGTTACTGATAATTAATCCCATGTTGGTTCCTATCCCGTTTATCTTTACTCGTTGCGAAGCAAGCACAGTAATCCCTGTACTGCTGTTACTTATGTCTGACTGATTCCACTGGTCTGCCGTTACGGAGACAGAGTAACTGCTGGAAACAGGAGATGACGGCGGCGTAAACGTACCACCAAAATCATAATCAGGCGTAACAGTTAGTGTGGTGGATGTATCTGCGTTGATCTCTAGGTTTAGTTCTCTGAATCTCTTCCTAGACCCCGGAGAATCGTAGTGATAGTACGCACTTCTTATAAACGAACCAACCGTGTCCCCATCAAAACTCGTTCCAGAATCAAATCTTCTGACATAGCCATCATCAAATCCACCATATAAAACCTCAAATCCATTAGCATCTTCCGCAGATGCCGTGCATTTAACTTGATGAGCCAAAGTGAAAGGCATCAAACCCTGATTCTTTTTGTTGATGAAAGTCATTTCAACACCAGTCTTATCATTAAAAAATAAACGGTATTGATTCTTCCCTCTAACCCTGAGAGACCCAACTGTACTGGACTTCTTGCTTTGTATATACGGATCAATCTTATCCGAGGCCACAGCAGACTGGAAGTCACCAAAATACTGAACTGTAAAGATTGAAGTGATGCCTCGATCATCTAGGAAGAACGTCTGATCCATCTTCTGAAGAGTGTAAGGTATAGCCCCCGCACCCGCATGGAACTTTCTGAGTTCCCAGTCGGCGGCGGAGGTTCCATACAACATGTAAGCGTCATTCCTAGTGAAGACCGACATCACGTTATTAACCTCTGTGGAGAACCCGCTCACATCATCCCCAATTGCTAGTTCTGCTGAACCCGTCACAGCATTCCATACATTGGGCGTAACAATACTTGAATGCTGTATAGAGCCGTTTGGATAAGAGAAAAACAAATGCTTCTGATGGGCGGATATGTGTTCTGGGGTATCCGTTATCATCCCAGTTTTAATTTTCAGGAATGTTGTTCCATCAAAAGAAAATCCATTATCTACCGTATTCACTCCGTACATTGTAAAGCCGGTGGTTTCTCCGCGAAAGTTGTAATTCGTAAATTCATATGTTCCGCCGGGGTTAATGGTCTGTGCGTATTGAGTTCCATCGGCTACCGCAACGGTCACATTACTGGGTTGACTGCTTCCATTGACACTCGCATGATCAATCCCATTGATGTTTATAGCCTCCCCATCTGTCCACGTTCCACTATTATTCTTTACTGATATATAGCCTTCCGCATCACCGGCAGCCACAGTTCCAGTTGCTATAGTAATGCTTGTAACAGTAGCCGTCTTTCCGGAGGTCCCACCAACTATAGCATCCCCCGCTGATATTTCTATTGATCCAGAATCATATGCCAACAATGGCATATTAAGATTTTCATTGTCTGAAAAAGTTCCTGTAAGGTTAGTTAAAACCATAGCCCCAGAAGCGCCTGTCGTCCACTCACCATAATGTGTAATTGCGGCTAAATCTCCCTGAGCCCCACTTGAAGCCCCCACTATAGTAGTTGCTGTACCAGTATCCCCCGGTATAGGTTCACCAGAAGTTGTGGTGCCATCGAAGTTTAACGCTGTTCCAAGATCAATTTCATCCCAACCTGTCGTAGTGCTTTTGTACATACCCGCAGTAGCCCCACCACTTTTATTTCTAAATGCATATACATCTCCATTGTATACCCACACCCCCATAACATCTCCTTCACCGGGAACAATATTGATGATCGCTCTCTGATCCTCAATAGCGGACTGCAGTTCAGTAACAAGAGACGAATCTACATCAGCATCCCTTAATACTGGAGGGCCATATGAAAGGCCGGTGGCAAGAATGCCCATTATCCCACCCTAAAGACTGACATCTGACCATAGTGCATTTGGAAATTCTCAGAATTACTTGCATGACCATTCTTAACTTGAGCAAGAACATCTGTGTAAGTAGTATGGCCTGTGGTATCAATAATTCCAGAAGCGGACACCATGTTCTCTAAAGTAGCAACTACTCTTTGAACAGCCGCATCATAACCGGGGTATACAACAGAACCACCAGTATCCTGAGTTGCGATTCTAAATGTCCATATCACGGTATCGGTGCCTGTCTGAGCAAAACTCACACCGAGGTTTACCATAAAGAATCCTTTATCATATATCCTGATATAGTCGTTCGCAAAAGAGGCGTCTGTTCCCACAGTTGTTGCAGACACAGTTCCGGTATCATCTACTGCATCAGCCCCAGCAGTATTTTTATTCCAATCTATCGTTGCCGTTGCTAACGATGCAACTGCCTGACTGGCTGGCGTTCCTGATTTAGCACATATAGTCGCATATCCGCCCATCCCTGACTCTGTAAATTGTCTGACCATCTGAGCAGTAATGGCGCCAGTAGTATTATTAGCAAAACTGGTGCCAGTAAGAACTGATCTTTCTTTTCTTAACGCTGTTGGTGTTCCCATTATCCGTACTCCACATTAAATGCGCTTCCAAACGCGCTATCTTTATTTAGAAAAAACATAGTTTCTCCATCCTCCAGTGTTCCTGTTACAACAGTAAAGTATATATATCCTTCTGCATCTGAATTAGAGAAGGACCCGGCCTCATCATCACCTGTTATATCCTCAATACTAACCTGCAATATTGAACCTATAGCCCCGCTCGTCTCTCCCTTTACCAAATCTCCCTTGGAAGGTATTTGCATATCAAATGCAGTGCTGAAGGCGCTGTCAAATACAGAATCCCTAGCAGTACCAACAGTAAAAGGAATCCTATAATAGGTAATCGCAGAAGGTAAAGTCTGGCCATCAAATCTTTCATACCCATCTATTCTTCTATATCGACCTCGAATGTCAATCTCAAAATTCTCAGCAGCAACCAACTCTCCGGGCTGCAATGCCAGTGAGGGGTCCACCATATTCACGCCACCCTCAAAGGGAAAGTAGGTAGACTTCAACCGACTCGGTTTTATATCTCTATTTCTTAATTTACTCATTCAGGTCTCACCACAAAATTGAATGCATCCTGAGCAGAGGAGAACCTTCTATTCTTTTGTCTTACTAATTGATCGGCCTCTAATTTATCTAATAGGTCTTCAAACTCCGCCAACGCACCAGCCATAATTTCCGGGGCATCTTCATTCTCCGCATAGTACATCTTGGCTCGGGCTATAATTATCTTATGGAATCGTGGAGGTATAGCAGATACATCAGCATCTGCAGTCATAACAGTAGGAGTCGCCCAATACTCCGCTTGAACCACTGTACTAGAACTAGGTGTTGGATAAAAATCTAATGTATTATCAGGATGGTAAGTAAAAACTTCCGGAATATCTTCATCCACCGTCCCGTACTTATAATTTTCCCTATATTCATTCCACGGCTCATACTCTAAAATCTGATAAGACTCTGATGTTGGGTCCCACACTACAGAACCAAGTTTCCAATTACCTAAATCAGAAGGAAAACCACCACCCGGTCCAGTGCCTGTATTGGTTGACATCAAAGTAGCAATACCTTGACTGGTTGTCATAGTCGCAGTTGACCACAGATAATCCCAATCAAACCATCTACTCTGTATATCTTGATCTGCTTGCGCTATATAACGAACAACAGCATTCTCTTCTTCAGAAAGATCAGTAGCCGCAACGTTAGATGGCCCTGTTCCGGGGATGCCTACATCCCTAGCCATGTCTTGACATAAAACTAAATATGTGCTCATCTAAGATTTCTCACTATATCCTCTACTACATTTTGTGGGTTTATTTTTGCAGCACACATTGCGCCACCCGTCTCTTTATCTCTATTACATGTACTAAATCCATAATGCATTTTATGACATGGGAAACAGTAATCAGGATAATCATCTGGGCCCAAAGCGGTAGTATTTTTCCAGTGCTTAGACAAATTCTCATGTGAAGAATGAGAAAGCATAACCGTCTTATGGCAGCCTAATGTTGAAGCCGCATTTAACACCCCAGTTTCGGGCCCAACTACCACATCACACACATCCAAAAATGCAAGCGTTTCTCTAACAGACCACTTACCAGATTTAGTAATAACTCTTTTTTCTTTTTCCCACCCAACTTCTAATAATTCACAAAGACCATCACCAACGGTTACAAAAGATATGTCTTTTCTATCCATCAAAATTCTAGACATTACAGCGTCTGTCCAAGGGTAAACCTTATGCACTGATGATCCGGATAAAGCCCAAAGAACCACATACCTTGATTTAATTTTTTTACGCTTTCCTTTGGCGCGTTTCCTCTCTTGATCGGTGGGGTAAAATTTAGGAAGAAACTTATAAGGAAGACCCGCTATATCATGAGTTCTTTCCATATAATTTACATTGTATTTTTCGTGAATCTCTTCCTTAGAAAGACTGTAATCGGGAGAGCCTTCCACCATGACCAACTCTCCCCTAATTTTTTCCTTCCTTTCCGGAGATAATAAAAGACCTTTTTCAATTGACTCTGAAAGTTGCACAAACTTATCAAAGCACTGTTCTAGTTTTTTCCAATATAATGTAAGCCGATCATTTGGAATCTGATCTGTTTTCTGAACTATAAGTTCATCCACATTAGGATCAGTTTCTAGAATGTCTTTTCCTTGCTCACTTACATTAACACAGACACGGTAGCCCTCTTTCTTGAACAAAGGAAACAAGGAAGAAACCTGAATCATATCTCCCATACCACCGTACCTTACAACACAGACAGATTTCTCTGCCCTCTTGCCCCCAAAATCCTTTAGGGTTAATTCGTCCCATTCCTTGGACGGCAGGTTTATTATCTTCAATTAAAAATCAAGGTTCCAAGAGCCAATCATCTCTCCTTCAACATTCGCCATGTTGTTTGAAGCCTTCTGCGCTCTCATGAACTCGTCGGTCCTCTCGTCAGACATCTCGTCCATAGTATAATAGCCTCGGCCAGCAGGGCCAGAATGACCATATGCCTCTCTTGGAGACACAGGTTTTACTCTGCCAAAAACATAAGCCGAGACTTCGTTAATTTTTCCCATAATTCCTCCAAAGGGTTGGGGGAGCCGTAGCCCCCCCGTCCTTATTGGTTAGTCAAAAGTAAACTTACCACGATCCGTGGAAATTGACTTATGAACTACGCCCATTGGCAATTGATTTGGTCCGTGAGAAGCCAAAGCAAGAGACGCTAAGGTCTCTTTACTTACGTCCTCTAACGAAGACAAACCGTTAGCCGGGATTTTACCTTTTGCGGTATGATTTGCACTAGCCATAATCGACCTCCTTAATACCACGCAACAACAACATACGGATACCCAATACCGGCCTCAGTACCAGAATCCACTCCAACTACTGGAGTGCATTCTATCTGAGTATCGGCAGGCAACGCCTCATCAATAATAGCATCAGTATCATTTTGGATATTGAATGTATCAGTGATTGCGGTTCCATCCGTTATATTGAGTTGAGCATAAGCATTGGCATCACCAGTAGTTCCAACTTGGAATGATGCTTCAGTGCTATCACAAGCAAACGTCTCAGTCACTTCAATACCTACATCAACAATAGTTCCCTTTTTACCCGTTGGCCCCTTAAAGGAGAAAACGGTAGGTGTTCCATTGCCCATGTCTTGAGCAGCGCCGGACTCAATACGAGTCCATTTTTTGTCTGAATAACTCATAATGTCCTCCTATGCTGCGCTGTCCCAAATCACAATGCGTGATTGGGCTGCTTGTGTGTGTACGATACCGAAGCCGCCTAGATAGTACCAAGCGATGCCACGATCACGCCCGAAGTCACCCGGGATTTTACCCCGCATTTCCTCTGGGACTGCAACCGCTTCAGCAACAGTATCCTCTCCAAAGAACACGATCCAGTCAGACAAACCATTCGTCCACGCAGTAGCCGCTGTACCAATGCTACCCTTCGCTT
>Ga0208179_1001553_pt1 | contig 11592 bp, 9 predicted proteins | sample Malvired_Geostar_FD_184238 | JGI IMG/M metagenome (GOLD analysis project Ga0208179, IMG submission 184238) | Marine viral communities from the Global Malaspina Expedition - Malaspina viral metaG DeepMed_Geostar (SPAdes) (version 2) | ecosystem: Environmental > Aquatic > Marine > Oceanic | place...
CAGCCTGGCGCCGGTGGGCCGCCTGGACCTGGACAGCCGCGGCCTGCTGATCCTGTCGGAGGACGGGGTGGTGACCAAGGCGGTGATCGGCCCGGACTCCCAGATGGAGAAGGAATATCTGGTGCGTGTGCGGGGCGACATCGGCGAGCCGGTCCTGGCGAGGTTGCGCCACGGCCTGGCCCTGGACGGCCGCCAGTTGAAGCCAGCCAAGGTCACCCTGGCGGGCGACCAGCGCCTGCGCTTCATCCTGACCGAGGGCCGCAACCGCCAGATCCGCCGGATGTGCGACCTGGTGGGCCTGTCGATCATCGACCTCTACCGGCTGCGGATCGGCCCCCTGAAGGTCGGCGACCTGCCGGAGGGCCGCTGGCGGCCGATCACGGCCCGCGAACGGGAAGCCCTGATCACCCCTGGCTTCAGCCCCAAGCCGGTCCGCCGGCGCTGAGGGCGCCTCGCCTTCGCCATATTGGCCGGCGAACTGGGTGGGCAAGTCCCGGCGCCCCGCGACCTCCTGGAGATGTTCATGTTCAAAGCCCTCGCCGCCTCGGCGCTTCTGCTGGGCCTCGCCGCCTGCGCCACGCCCATGGACGGCGGCGGCGAAACCGCCGAGGGCGAGACGATCAGCCTGGCCGTGGGGCCGTGCTTTGGCTTCTGCCCGGTCTACTCAGTGAGCGCGGCGCCGGACGGCGCCGTGCGGTTCGAGGGCGAGCGGCACACCACGGTGGTCGGCCTGAAGGAAAAGACGGTTGCGCCCGGCGCCTATCAGGCGGTGGCCCGGTCCTTGGCGCCTTGGCGGCCGGCCAGCGGGACCACGGCCCAGACCGAATGCGAGCAACGGGCCAGCGACCTGCCGACCTATACGGTGGTCTGGACCGACGCGGCCGGCGAGATGACCACGCTCAACCACGACGGCGGCTGCATGTCGGAGACCAACAGCCGGCTCAAGGCGGCGCTGCAGGCCATTCCCGGCCAGCTTGGCGTGGAGCCCTGGCTGGAGCGGCCGGCTAACGATCCCAACACTCGCTGATCCTGACGCCTAAGCCTTGACCTTGCCGAGCTTGCGGATGGCCGGCGCCAGCGGCCGCTCGCCCTCGCCATAGTCGGCCCAAGCCTCGGTCTTCTTCAGCAGGTCGGGCACGGTGCGCAGGGTGTAGCGCATCGGGTCGAGACCCTTGCGCACCTGGCCCCAGGTGAGCGGCATGGAGACCCCGGCGCCTTCGCGCGCCCGCGGCGACAGCGGCGCGACGGCCGTCGCCAGCCGGGAATTGCGCAGATAGTCGACGAAGATCTTGCCCTCGCGCCTGGCCTTGGACATCACCGCCACATAGCGATCCGGCTCGTCGGCGGCCATCTGGCGGGCCACGTCATGGGCGAAGGCCTTGGCCGTGTCCCAGGTGAGCCCGCGGGCCTTGGCCAGCGGCGTGACCACATGCAGGCCCTTGCCGCCGGTGGTCTTGCAGAAGGCGACGAGGCCGAGCGCCTCCAGCCGGTCCTTTACATCCCGGGCGGCGGCGACCACGTCGTCGAAATCCAGGCCCGGTCCGGGGTCGAGATCGAAAACCAGCCGCCCCGGCGTCTCCGGATCGCCCTCGCGGCAATTCCAGGGGTGCAGCTCGATGGCCCCCATCTGGGCCAGCGCCGCCAGGGCCTCGACGCGATCGATCTGCAGATAGGGCTGCTTGTCGCCGGCCACGTCCACCTGTTCGATCAGGTGCGAGGCGCCCTTGCCCGCATGACGCTGGAAAAAGCTCTGCCCGCCGATCCCGTCGGGGGTGCGGATCACCGAACAGGGCCGGCCGCGGATATGGTCGATCATCCAGGGGCCGACCGCTTCGAAATAGCGGGCCAGGTCGGCCTTGGTCAGAGGGGCGTCGGTGTCGGCCGAGCGCGGCCAGAGCGCCTTGTCGGGGCTGGAGATCGTCACCCCCATGACCACCACCGATCCGGCTGGCCGGCCTTTGCCGCCAGTCTTCGCCGCCGAGGACTTGGCGCCCGTGGGCTTGGGTTGGGCCAGCTCCACCTCCTCCACCGGGGCGGGCTTTTCGACCTCGACCTCGGCGGCGGGCTTGTCGGCGCGCAGGCCCTTGAAGGCGCCCTGGCGGACCATGCCCTCGCCGGTCCAGCCGGCGAACTCGATCTCGGCCACCAGGTCGGGGCGCGCCCAGTTGATGTCGCCGGATTTCCTCGGCGCGCCGGGGCCGCTGAACGGGCTGTTGTCGGCGGCGTGGGCCTCCAGCTGGGGCAGGACCCGGTCGACCACGGCGCGCCCGAAGCCGGTGCCGACCCGACCCACATAGACCAGATGGTCGCCCCGGTGGACGCCCACCAGCAGGGAGCGGAGCTGACCCTTGGCGCCGGTCCAGCCGCCAATCACCACCTCATGCCCGGCCCGACACTTGGACTTGGCCCAGTCCTGACTGCGGCCCGAGCGATAGGGGCCGTCCATGCGCTTGGAAATCACGCCTTCGAGGGAAAGGCGGCAGGCCGATTGCAGCACCGCGTCGCCGGCGGTCTCGAAGTGCTCCACATAGCGGATCTGACCGGCCAGGGGCTTGGCGCGGCGCTCCAGCACCGCCTTGAGCCTGTCCTTGCGCTCCCGCAGCGGCAGGGCGCGCAGGTCTTCCCCCTCCAAAAAGAGGGCGTCGAAGGCGAAGAAGATCAGGTCCTCGCTGTGGCCCTCGGACAGGGCCGCCTGCAGGGCGGGGAAGTCCGGGGCGCCGTTGTCGTCCAGGGCCACGGCCTCGCCGTCATAGAGGCCGTCGGGCAGGGCTGTGGCGTGATCGGCGATGGCCTGGAACTTCTCGGTCCAGTCCAGGCCCTTGCGGGTCTTCAGGGTCGCCTGGCCGTCCTTCACCCGCAGCTGCAGGCGATAGCCGTCGAACTTGATCTCGTGGGCCCAGCCGGTTCCCTGCGGCGGCCGGTCCACCGACTTGCAGAGCTGGGGCGGAACGAAGCCGGGCAGGGCGGACGTGGTCTTGGGTTCAGCCTTGGCTTTGGCCGGCTTCGCCTTCGTCGCGGCCTTGGCCGGCTTGGCAGGCTCGCCCTTGGGCCGGCTCTCCCAGACGTCGTCGGCCGGAGCGGGCGCCTTGGCCTTGCCGCGCATGAAGGGCTTGGGGCCCTTGCCGGTCCCCGCCGCGATGGCCTCCATGGCCCGCCCTGAGGCGACCGAGGTGTCCTCGGTTTCCAGAAGATCATCACTCTCGACGGCGGCCTCGTCCCGGTGCTTGATCAGCAGCCAGTTCTCCCGCTTGCCGCCGGTGCGGTCGCGCTTCATCCGCACCAGCACCCAGCCGCCGTGCAGGCGTTGGCCCTCCAGGACGAATTTCAGCTCGCCCTTCTTCAGGGCCTTTTCCGGATCGAACCCCGGTTCCGGCGCCCAATAGCCCCGGTCCCACAGCATGACCGAGCCGCCGCCATATTCGCCCTTGGGGATGGTCCCTTCGAAGTCGCCATAGCCCAGGGGGTGGTCCTCGGTGGCCACCGCCAGGCGCTTGTCGGCGGGATCGCGGGAGGGGCCGCGGGTCACCGCCCAGGACTTGAACACCCCGTCCAGCTCCAGGCGGAAGTCGTAGTGCAGGCGGGTGGCCGCGTGTTTCTGGATGACGAAGCGCAGGCGCTTGGAGGGCGTAACGCCATCGGCCCCCGAGGGCTCCTGCGTCTTGGCGAAGTCGCGCATCTCGCGGTAGCGCGCCAGTTTCTCCGCCATGGATCTATCCTTTCGTCAGCTGGCCAGGGCGGACGCCTCCTGGACCGGGTCATCGCCGGCCAGGGCGCCGACAAAGGCGTCGCGCCAGGCGCCCACATCCTCGCCCTGAACATTGCTGAACAAAGCGCGCCAACGCTCGATTCGCTCCGCCAGCGGCATCGTCAGGGCGCGCTTGAGGGCCTCGGAAATCTCTTCGGGGCTGTTGGGATTGACGATCAGGGCGGCGGGCAGCTGATTGGCCGAGCCGGCGAACCGCGACAGGATCAGGACGCCCGGATCCTTGGGATCCTGGGCCGCGACATATTCCTTGGCCACCAGGTTCATCCCATCCCGCAGGGGCGTCACCAGCCCGACCTTGGCGGCGCGATAGAGCCCGGCCAGCTCGTCCCGGCGATAGTTGCGGTTCACGCAGCGCAAGGGATTCCAGTCCAGGTCGGCGTGCTCCCCATTGATCCGTCCGGAGAGGGCGTCGAGCCGGCCGCGGATCTCCTGATAGGAACTGACCGACTCCCGGCTGACCGGCGCCACCTGCACCATCAGCACCTCCCGGCGTAGCTCGGGATTGTCGGCCAGGAACCGTTCGAAGCCGAGGAACCGCTCCTCCAGGCCCTTGGAATAGTCCAGCCGGTCCACCCCGATGATCAGCTTGCGAAACACCGTATGGGCGGCCATCCGGTCATAGGTCCTGGCCGCCCGATCGGAGGCGACCATCTCGGCGAAGTCCTGGGCGTCGACGCCGATGGGGAAGGCGCCGGTCTGGACGGTGCGGCCAAAGGCCTTCAGCCGGTCCTCGGCCAGAATCTCGCCGCCCGCCTCGGCCTCCACATATTCCTGGAAGGCCGTGACGTATTCCGGCGTCTGGAAGCCCACCAGGTCATAGTCGAACAGGGCTTCCACCAGGGCCTTGTGGCTGGGCAGGGTGACCATCAGCTGATGGGCTGGCCAGGGGATGTGCAGGAAGAAGCCGATCCGGTTCTTGACGCCCAAGCGCCGCAGCTCCCGGGCCATGGGGATCAGGTGGTAGTCGTGCACCCAGATCAGGTCGTCCGGCTCGATCAGGGGACGCAGGGTCTCGGCGAACCGGCGGTTCACCCGCTGATAGCCCTCGTCGAAGGTGCGGTCATAGGCCGTCAGATCCACCCGGTAGTGGAACAGGGGCCACAGGGTCTTGTTGGCGTAGCCGTTGTAATACTCGTCATAGTCGCTCTGCTCGAGATCGACCGTCGCCACCGTGACGCCCTCGATGCGGCGCATGGCCAGCTGGCCGGTGAACATCGGCGTGGTCCGCCCGCTCCAGCCGAACCAGATCCCGGAATACTCGCGCAACGCCGCGGCGAGCGCCATGGCCAGGCCACCCACACTTTCCTCGCCCTTGCCCCCCGGCGGATTCACCCGGTTGGACACGACGATCAGACGACTCATAGGGCGGCCTCCAGCCAATCCAGTACTGCGTTCACATCTTCCAACCGATGGGTCGCCGCACTGTTCCGAACCTGGCCCACCAGTACGCCGGCGCCGCCCAGACGGCGGGCGGCGGCGAAGGCCGGTTCGTCGGTTTGATCATCTCCCACGAAGACGGGCGTCGCCCCGCGGAACGGGGCGGTGTCCATGAAACTGGCCAGCGAGTCGCCCTTGTCCGGGCCAGGAGTGCGCAGCTCGACCACCATGTGGCCGGGCTGCATCTTCAGACCCGTGCGCTCAGCCCAGGCGCTGGCCAGGGCGCGGACCGCCGGTTCCTGGTCGGGCGCCTGACGGTAGTGCAGGGCGACGCTGAGGCCCTTGGCCTCCACCAGCAGGCCCGGCGCTGCGACCGCCAGCTCACGAAAGGCGTCGGCCACCGCCGGAAGGTCGGGATGGGGCGCCGGCGGGCTATGGGACCCGTCGGGCTCGCGCCGGTCCAGGCCGTGGACGGCCGCCACCGGGCGTACGGCGCCGTCGAGAATGTGATCGATCTCGGCCAGGGTTCGGCCGGACAGTATGGCCACTCGGCCATCCATGCGCCGCACCAGCTCCTCCAGGATGGCGGTGCGGCGGGGTTCGGGGCCCACGTCCTGGGGCCGGGCCACAATGGGCGCCAGCGTGCCGTCCAGGTCGAGGAACAGGGCCGATCGGGTGAGGTCCAGGGCCGGCGGCGCCAGCTCTGCAGGTGTCTGTTCAATAATCGTCATGCCGTGAAATTCGCCCCTGTGGGCGCAGAACGCGCCCGGGCGAGGTTGGCTCCTTCTCCTGACGCCTTGGCGGTTCGGGGCGAACCGGGCCATGGCCTTGACGTTGCCTAAATGGGTTAGGGCTTACTGGTCCGGAGCTCCACCGCACCCGACCGATTTCCAGCCCAGGGAGATTAAATCCATGGTCAAGGCGCCTCAAGCCGATGCGATCGTCCTGTTCGGAGGCGCCGGGGACCTCGCCCTGCGGATGCTGTTTCCCTCGCTCTACTTCCTGGACGCCGATGGATTCCTGCCCGACGGATTCAAGATCGTCGCCGCCGCCCGGGCCGAAATCGAGCCCGGCGCCTTTCAGGCCATGGTCCGGGACTCCGTGACCGAGCGGGCCAGCCCACAGGACCTGGACGAGGATGTCTGGGCGCGGTTTGTCGAGCGGCTGGACTACCGGGCGGTGGATGCCACCAAGGCCGATCGGCTGTCCGTCATCATTGAGGCCCTGGGCGAGGCCCAGGCGCCGATCTTCTATCTCGCCCTGTCGCCGAGCCTCTATGTGGGGGTCTGCGAGGCCCTGGCCGGGGCCGGCCTGATCACGCCGCAGAGCCGCATCGTGCTGGAAAAGCCCATCGGCCACGACCTGGAAAGCTCCAGGGGCATCAACGCCGCCCTGGCGCAGGTGTTCGAGGAGGAGCAGGTCTTCCGCATCGACCACTATCTGGGCAAGGAGACGGTGCAGAACCTGATCGCCCTGCGGTTCGCCAACACCCTGTTCGAGCCCCTGTGGAACAACCTGACCATCGACCACGTGCAGATCACCGTGGCCGAGACCGAAGGGGTCGGGGACCGCTGGCCCTATTATGACGAGCACGGCGCCCTGCGCGACATGATCCAGAACCATGTGCTGCAGCTCCTCTGCCTGGTGGCCATGGAGCCGCCCTCGGACATGGAGGCGGAGTCCCTGCGCAACGAGAAGGTCAAGGTGCTGCGGTCGCTCCGCCCCTTCACCCGCCAGGATGTGGCCCAGGCCAGCGTGCGGGGCCAGTACGCCGCCGGCGTCGCCCAGGGCCAGTCGGCGACCTCCTATGAGGAGGAGCGCGGCCAGGAGAGCGCGACGGAGACCTTCGTCGCCCTGCGGGTGGACATCGACAACTGGCGCTGGGCCGGGGTGCCCTTCTTCCTGCGCACCGGCAAGCGCCTGCCCGAGCGGCGGACCCAGATCGCCATCCAGTTCAAGGGCGTGCCCCACTCCATTTTCGGCGGCCAGGCCGAGGGCGACCTCGTAGCCAACCGGCTGGTCATCGACCTGCAGCCGGACGAGGACATCGAGCTGCTGCTGATGAACAAGGCGCCGGGGATTTCCCAAGGGGGCATGCGGCTGCAGTCCCTGCCCCTGTCGCTATCGCTACTGCGCGCCTATTCGGGGCCGAATGCCCGGCGGCGGATCGCCTATGAGCGACTGATCCTCGACGTGATCCTGGGCAACAGCGCGCTGTTCGTCCGCCGCGACGAGGTCGAGCAGGCCTGGCGCTGGGTGGACGGCGTCGCCGAGGCCTGGGCCGAGGCCGGCATGGCGCCCAAGCCGTATGCCGCCGGAAGCTGGGGCCCGGCCGGGGCCTTCGCCCTGATCGAACGGGCCGGCCGGGCCTGGTACGACTAGGTGCGCTAGCTTGCGCCGGTGGAGCCGAAGCCGCCGGCGCCGCGGGCGGTCTCGTCCAGGCTTTCGGCCTCTTCCCAGGCCGCCTGGATCACCGGGGCGATCACCAGCTGGGCGATGCGGTCGCCGCGCCGGATGGTGAAGTCCTCTTCCCCCAGATTGATCAGGATGACCTTCATCTCGCCGCGATAGTCGGCGTCCACCGTGCCCGGCGAGTTGAGGCAGGTGATGCCGGACTTGGCCGCCAGACCCGAACGCGGACGCACCTGGCCCTCGAAGCCCGGCGGCAGGGCCATGGCCAGGCCCGTGGGAACCATGGCCCGCTCCATGGGCCGCAGCACGACGGGCGCGTCCTCGGGTACGGCCGCCCGCAGGTCCATGCCGGCGGCGAGCGCCGTTTCATAGGCCGGCAGGGGCAGGTCGGCGTTGTGGGCCAGGCGGGTGATCTTGATTGTCGGGGTCATGCCAGGGCCTTCGCCATGCGCTGGGCGAGCTTGGCCGCCACGTCGGATTTTGCAGTCTTGTCCCAGCGCTCCACGCCCGTGGCGCTGACGATGGAGACGGTGTTGTCGTCGCCGCCCATGACGCCTTCGACGCTGACATCATTGGCCACGATCCAGTCGCAGCCCTTTCGGGCCAGCTTGGCCTGGGCGTAGGCCTCCACATCGTTGGTCTCGGCGGCGAAGCCGACCACCAGCCCGGGTCGGTCTGGTCCGGCCGCCGACAGGGTCGCCAGGATGTCGGGGTTTTCCACCAGCCGCAGAGCCGGGGGCGCGTCGCCGGTCTTCTTGATCTTCACCGCGCCTTCGTCGGCCGGGCGCCAGTCGGCGACGGCGGCGACGCAGACGGCGAGGTCGGCGGGCAGGGCGGCCTGGCAGGCGGCCAGCATCTGGCGCGCCGTCTCCACCTGCACCCGCTTGACGCCGGCAGGGGCCGAAAGCGCCGTGGGTCCGGACACCAGGGTGACCTCGCAGCCCAGGGCCGCCAGGGCCTCTGCGATCGCATAGCCCTGCTTGCCGCTGGATCGGTTGGTCAGATAGCGCACCGGGTCGATGGGCTCGGCGGTGGGGCCGGCGGTGACGATGGCGCGGCGGCCGGAGAGCGGACCTTTCTCGGCGGCGGGGGCGGATGTCCCGGCCAGCATCCCCATGATCGCTTCGAAGATGACGGCGGGCTCAGCCATCCTGCCGGGGCCATATTCGCCGCAGGCCATGGCGCCCTCGTCGGGGCCTACGAAGGCGACGCCGTCGGCCTTGAGGGTCGCCAGGTTCCGCTTGGTCGCGGCATGCTCCCACATGCGCACATTCATGGCTGGGGCCATCAGCACCGGCTTGTCTGTGGCCAGCAGGGTGGTGGAGGCGAGGTCGCCCGCCAGGCCATGGGCGGCCTTGGCCATCAGGTCGGCGGTGGCCGGGACCACCACCACCAGATCGGCGAAGCGGGACAGCTGAATGTGTCCCATCTCGGCCTCGTCGGTCAGCGAGAAGAGCTCGGAATAGACCTTGTCTTCGGCGAGCGCCGCCAGGGACAGGGGCGTGACGAACTGGGCGCCGGCGCTGGTGAGGATCGGCCGCACGCCGACACCGGCCTTGCGCAGCAGCCGCGTCAACTCCAGGGCCTTATAGGCGGCCACGCCGCCGCCCACGATCAGGAGAACTCGCTTATCCGCCAAGGCCCGATGTCCCTTCCGTCAAGGTCGCAACGCTATAGCCGCATATAGGCGCTGGACAAACCGCCGCATCTGTTCTTTGTTCGTTCCGCTACAGCTTGAAGCTGAACTCTGGGGAGAGACACCGTGATGATGCGGTCAGCTTGGGCGCTCGCTGCGGGCGCCAGCCTTTTCATTCTCACCGCCTGCGACAATGGCCCGTCGGCGGTGACGCCGGCCCCCAGCGCGGGTGAAGCGGCCCAGGACGCCTCGGCCACGGCGCCGGCGACATCCTCCGCCGCGGCGCGGGCGCCGATCCCGCAGGTGGACGGCCGGCCCCTGTGGTCGGAGACCCAGCGCTATTCGGCTCAGGAAAACGCCGAGCGCGCCTATGCCCGCAATGGCGAGGCCTTTGGGGCTACGGATCTGGACGACTTCGTCCGCAAGGCCCACGCCTTCGTCAATGATCCGCCGGCCGGCGCGGAGACGCTCAAGCGGGGCAATGGCGACACCCTGATCTATGATCCCGACGCCAACATCTTCGCCGTGGCCACGGCGGCCGGCGCGCCGCGGACCATGTTCAAGCCCGACAATGGCGCGGCCTATTGGGAAGAACAGAAGGTCCGGGAAGCCGAGCGCGGCGACGACTGACGCCGCTCTGCTCTCAGGCGAGCGCGCCCAGCAGGAAGGCGCCGCCGGTGGTCAAGGCGCCCAGGAAGAACCACAGCCAGCCGGAGTCCCGCTCGGGACTCGCGACCACGGCCACCGTGGGTTCCGGCGCCTGCAGCCGGCGCTTGAGGCCGTGGAGGATGTCCAGGCTCTCCTGGGCCAGGCGCTTGGCCTGGGTGGGCGGGGCCAGCTCCCGGGCGATCCAGCGGCGCACCACTGGATCGGCGGCGGCCCAGATGTCGTGGTCGGGATCGATGCGGCGGGCCACGCCCTCCACCGTCATCATGGTCTTCTGCAGCAGCACCAGTTCGGGGCGCAGGTGCATGTCGAATAGGGCGGTGATCTCGAACAGCTGGATCAGCACCCGGCTCATGGAGACCTGGCTGGCGGCGCGGCCGAACAGCGGCTCCCCCACCGCCCGCAGGGCCTGGGCGAAGGCCGCCCGGTCGTGGTGGGCGGGCACGTAGCCGGCGCGGAAATGCACCTCGGCCACCCGGGGGTAGTCCCGGTCCAGGAAGCCCCAGAGGATCTCGGCTAGGTAGCGCCGCTCGTCGGGGCCGAGGCGTCCGACGATGCCATAGTCCACGGCCGTGATCCTGGCCGGCGCCTCGACGAACAGGTTTCCCTCATGCAGGTCGGCATGGAAGACGCCGTGGTCGAGCGCCTGGGAAAGGAAGGCCCGCAGCAGGTTGGAGGCGAGCGTCGGCCGGTCCAGGCCCGGCAGCTCCAGAGCGGCGGGATCGGACAGGGGCGCACCGGCCGCCCATTCCAGGGTCAGGACCTGCTTGCCGACGCCTTCCCAGATGACGGCCGGGGCGGACATGTAGCCGTCGCGGGCCATGACCTCCCCCAGCTCGTCGCAGCCGGCGGCTTCCAGGCGAAGATCAAGCTCCAGCTCGGTGGCGCGGATCACGGTCTGGGCGAAGGCCAGGGGCTCCAGCCGGCGAGCGGCGGGGACGTAGCGGGCGACCAACTGTGCGGCCTGGGCGAGCGCCGCGGAATCCTGGGCGACCCGGACGCCGATATTGGGCCGCAGCACCTTGACCGCCACGCGGCGGCCGTCGCGCAGGCGCGCATCATGGGCCTGGGCCAGCGAGGCGGCGGCGACCGCCTCGCCGAACTCGGAAAACCGGGTCTCGATCGGCGCGCCCAGAGCGGCCTCCACCTGGGCCCGGGCGATCTCGACCGGGAAGGGGGGCAGCCGGTCCTTCAGCCGCGACAGGTCCTCGGCGAATTGCGCCCCGAAGATATCAGCCCGGGTGGACATGAGCTGGCCAAGCTTGATGGCCACCGGCCCCAGCTGGACCAGGGCCCGGGCCAGTCGCTCGCCGGGCCGGCCGATCTTCGCCTGCTTGCCGGCCAGGAGCCGCAGGGCCCGGCCCAGATCCCGGACCGGCGGCGGATAGAGGGCCTCCAGCTCGGCGGGCAGCAGGGCGTCGTGACGGGCCAGGGTCCAGGCGGCGGCGAAGAGCCGGCCATAGGCGGCGGGACGCGCCATATCAGATGGTCCAGCCCTGATGCAGGGCCGCCACCCCGGCGGTGAAGTTGGTGTAGGTCACCCGGGAGAAGCCGGCCTCGCGCATCATCTGAGCGAAGCGTTCCTGGTCGGGGAAGCGGCGGATGCTCTCCACCAGGTACTGGTAGGACTCCCGGTCCTTGGCCACCAGCTCGCCCACGGCGGGGATGACCTTGAAGGAATAGGCGTCATAGGCCTTCTGCAGGGGCTCGGTGACCGGCCGGGAAAACTCCAGGC
>Ga0208179_1001557_pt1 | contig 11573 bp, 23 predicted proteins | sample Malvired_Geostar_FD_184238 | JGI IMG/M metagenome (GOLD analysis project Ga0208179, IMG submission 184238) | Marine viral communities from the Global Malaspina Expedition - Malaspina viral metaG DeepMed_Geostar (SPAdes) (version 2) | ecosystem: Environmental > Aquatic > Marine > Oceanic | place...
CATTTGTAACAGGGTCATCCCAATTAGTTAAAGCATCAGAATCCCACCACATTACAAGCATTTCATCTTCGGGGTTGTGCTCTTTCATGTATTTAATTACATCTTTTGCTTTCATTTTATTTCTCCTTCCAGAATACAACACCAATGATTATTATCATTAATACGAAACTAGCCACAATTAGTATGATTTTTGCTGTCATTTCTTTTTCTTCTTATGCCTATTCTTTTTTCTGCCCTTCTTCCAGAGATGTCTCTTTATTTTTCTTCGCCTCTTCTTGAGGACACTACTCATCTTTTATAAATTGCGTCATCAGCTCAAATAAGAAATCTGCTGGTACGGCACACATTAGCTCGCCCCTGTCTTCCCTGAAGAATACGCCATACTCCTGCTTCTCAGGGTATAGCCACTCTGCCGCCTTCTTTCTTCGCTTGCACCCAAAGAACAAACTGTTAATCTCGACATCGCCCTGCTCATGCTGGGCACCGCCCCTGTCTCTGTTGTACGCCTCAAGCCCGTAGCTCTTTGCGTCGCTTACCACCTGTCGCTGTAATTCAGCACCACGCTGGCGGTTACGCTTGCCTTGCCTTGAATAGCCTTTCATTCCACTTCCTTTATGCTGTAAACGTCTGACTCTATTTCCATAGTGCGCCTCTTAAATGTATCGTCCTTTGCTGCCTTCCATCCCTTATCGAAACCGCTCTCGTTTAATCCCGCATTATGGCCTACCTCCCAGCCATTTTCGTATTCTCCTGCATCTTCACGGCCTTCATTAAATCCATTCTCATATGAACACTCATTACACGTGTCGCAACTGGCAAAGCTTATTTCATTGACACCTTCTCCAGCCACGACAAGATAGCTACCGCAACCATCACACATATATTTAATCTCATCACTCATATGCAAGCCTCTCCGCGTGTTCTACTGTTTCACATATACGGCATCCATCGCCATGCACACCAACAAGGATACTCCCTGTCGTGCCGTACCTATGCTTACCGATAATTAACTCTAACCCGAACTCACCGTGTTCGGACTCTCTTGGGTTGTACCTAAAATCATAGTAATTAAATAGTACCATCTCTGCATCCTGCTCGATTGCCCCTGACTCCCGCAAGTCAGATGGAATAGGACGCTTGTTGATTCTCTGTTCGCAAGCCCTCGACAACTGCGATACAAGTATAGCCACAGTCTTTTCAGCCTTGATAGCCCACTTGTACTGCCTTAGTATGTAATCTATCTGTAAGCGTCTATTTTCTACGCTGGGCACGCTTACAAGCTGAATGTAGTCGTCAACTACTACATCAGGCTTATGCTTGCGTAGCTCACGCACGGCACTGTCCATATCAATAATGTCATCAAACATAATAAGGTTGGAATATATCTGGCTTATGCGGTCTGTTGTATCCTCAACAATCTTAGATTCATCTTCAGTGTAAGTCCCCATACGTACCTTCTGATACGACAGTGAGCCAGACTCAATGACTATCAGCTTCTTCATCATCTCCACGTTAGTCATCTCACGGTTGAAGACCAGTACCTTCTGCCCGCTATGTATCAAGTTGCGTATCAGGTTGGCAACCATAGTAGTCTTGAAATGCCCTGGTCGTCCAGCAACAATAGTAATCTCACCTCGTGTCATACCGCCAGTTTTTGCATCAAGGGCGCCAAGCCCAAACCTTATAATGTTCGTGGTGTCGAACATATTTTTCTTTGTCTGGGTCAAGAGATTGTCGAGGTCAAACTTTTTGCCAGGCCTCAGCATAAGTATTTCGCTTATTTCGGAGTGAACCTCCTCAAGAATCTTATGTGCCTTGGATGTCCGGCGTGAGGAAATCTGTTCTATCTTCTTTGCATGAAGTACAACCCGCCTTAACAGCCACTTCTCGTACAGTTTCTTTGCGTAAACCTCGGCGTTTGCCGCAGTTGGTATGTCCTGTACAAGCCCAGTAACATAGTACGCACCAGCATCAAGCTTCTTATCGGCAGGGATTTCGTTGATTACTGTGGCGAAATCAATAGTGTCGCCACGATTATACATATCAAGCACTACAATCCATACTGCCCGAGCCTTTGGGTAGTAAAACACTTCAGGCTCGGGTATGTATGGCTTTACAGACTCAATAGCTGTCGGGTCCATTATTATGGAACCGAGAAGGGCATCTTCTATTTCTTCTGAGTTTGGTTGGTATATAGGATCAGACATCAAACCCAAGTCCTATTTGACCGTTAATCCTATACTCAGCATATGTACAGCTATCTCTTGTTGGGTGTTGCACCAGCCTTGTTTCAATATCGTGCCCCTCTTCTCTAAGCCTGTGTATTACCGAAGAGAGCCTAAAGCATCCAAATGACTTTAGAGCCCCAAGCTGAGTAATAGAACCGCCAGACTTAAGAATGACAAGTACGTTTTCCTTTACACTCATTAGAACGGCACTTCATCGTTGGGGTCAAGCTTTTCTCCATCACCCCAGGCATGTGCTATGTTAGCACGCTCTGTGGTTACTTTGCCGTTCCTGCCTTCAAACGAATCGTGATATATCGTTATGAAGACTGGCGCACCAAACACATCGTGCTCGCTGATTGACGGCAGGCGTATAACTTTTCGCCCGTTTACATCAACCTCTTCAAGCGCAATGCCAGTGAAGTCAAGGAACTCCTTGTATCTTTCGTTGCCGCCACCCCTGCGCCTGCCTTTACTCTCGCCCTTGAAGCGGAAGATACCGCCATCAAGAACCTCTTCGTCAGCATATTTACCAGCAGTCTTATCAAGCCTGTATTTAGGGGTGTATATATCAGCTTTACTGCCGTTCTTAAGCTGTATATTACTTTTAAGCGCCAAGCTGACGATGTGTGCTGGGTAGGTGCCTTCGGGTATCATCTCACCTGAGTGAGGGTCGTAGAAAGCATCGTCCCCTTCAACGTCGCCAAGTATGTCATTTATGTTAGCCATCTTCTTTCTCCTTGTTCTCTATTTGCTTTCTGAGGTACTGCACTGTCTTGTTAATGTTTGACCTATGAATCTCACCATCGCTTATGGCGTTCACAATCTTATCGGTGATATCAATATCGTCAAGCCTGTTAATGAGATTGTTTAATACTTCAATGTTCCCGTCGGTAAGTTCCAGGTCCTCAACTTGCTTCCTGTAAATATCATCACCGAAATTAGTAAGCCTGTTGATGGCTCGCTTGAATGCGTTGGTGTTGGCAGATGCTACATTCTTGTCAATGTCAACAACATTCTCTGGCGTGTGTGTGGAACCTCTCTTAAATTGAACTCGTGCTGCGCCAGGCGAAAAGAATTTGCGTGGCACACCCTCGTCAATGATTTCAAGTACACCGCATACAATAACCCACTCAGAGCTAAGGAATTGAACTGGGTTATCACCGCCAGCAGACCAAGACCATACAGGAAAATTCTTGTTCAGCCCTTCATTGCGCATATACCCTTCTTCAAGATAGTCAAAGCCATCGGGCCTACGCTTGACGTATGCCTTAGGCGTAGTCCTCTCGCTAATAGACTTATGCTTGTTTTTTAGAGCTTCTTCTACCTCAGCAAGGTCATTCGGTAGTATCTTCGCTATTGCCTTCTTCGCCATCACTACTCCCTTCTGCTAGTATCTCCATAGCTTCCATTATACCGTAAGCCTTGCCCACCCTAAATGTGTTGGCAATGGCTGAGGCTTGTTGTTCATCGCTATCTTCTATTTCACTGATAATGTCAACCAATGACTTTGGCAGACCTTCTACATTTACTTTAGCCATTTTCCAGTAGCTCCGGTTTTAGCCCACCACCGCAGTGCTCAAAGAACGGGCACCACTTTGGTGAGCATTCCCAGCTCTCAACTGGAGACGAGCCTATTTTTATAGGAGGAGGCCCGTCACCAGACAACCTATTGACATCACCCCAATAGTCGAGAGCCTTTTGTTTGTATTCCAATGGGACTTCTAACGACCTCATATCTGAAGCTTTAGGGTCGCCCAATTTATAGAACAATAAAAAAAGTTGTTCAACGGGTAAACCTAAAGTCTCTTCTATGCCAGCCGCATAAGTCCCCAATTGCATTTTATAATTTTCTACGGAAGAAGTATCTCCATACCTACCAAATAACTTCTGCCACTTGTAGCCCCCAATAGTCTTAAGGTCTGTTAGTTGTTTTGTTTCTTTGTTATAGAAATCTATCCTTCCGCTTACATTCAATTCCTTAATATATATACTTTCTTCTATTAAGTATATATCCTTATTGGGGGGATTATAAAGGGGGGGAAGAAAAGAGCGCTGAATATCGTTGTGTACGATAGTGCCAAGCCTCAGTCTCCGCAGGGACGATTCATCAGGGGGATTCTGCTTGACACCTTCGGTGACCGCAAAATAATGCTTCCTGATACACATCCCCGCAGATGAGGCATGGTAATGCTCTTGCTTATGTGAGCGTTCTTGGTTCTCTGTATCTAAGAGGGCTGAATACGTGGCTACAATGTCATCTGCCACTTTTCTTCCCAACTCCTACAATACTCTTCATAGCCGTAGACATATTGATAGCCACGAAGCCTTCAATTACTTCGTTTAACTGCTTTTTAATTGTAACACCATTGACTGCGCAGACCGTCTTGAACATAACCCACAGCCTATCATCAATGGCTATTGTTTGCTTCGTTTCCATAGCCAATCACTCCTATAATTGATACTGAACTGTATGAAATTACGAATTAACTTGCTAATTTGCAAGCAAAATCGTACAAAACAAGTAAGAAAGTTTACTTGCTATTCTATGCGGTATATTCTTGTCTTGGAGGGGTTGCCCATTCCACGCAAAGCAATCTTTACTCCTGCTTGTTTTGCCAATGCGTGTGCGCCTCTAGACTTGCTAAGGGGCCACCAGATATAATCACCAACCTCCATTGAGCGGAGTGCCGTTGTAAGACCAGAAGGTCTGAAACTTCTCGAAGTCTTATTGTGATAACCTGCTCGAGCCGTTGGTAAAACTACGTGCTTTTTATCTTTCATTGTTATTCTCCTTTTCATTCGTTGTTTTGTGTTCATCTAACCTATCTTGCCGATGCAATAAATCTTCCTTTTCTTCTTCCCTTCTATTTTCTATTTCATCATTGCTTCTACGCATTTCCTCTACTTTGCTTGTGGCATAATTACTTATTTTCATTTTATACCCTCTATTTAATTTCCTTGAAATGTTTCCTTAAATTTATTTGTAGCAACTTTTCAGTGGCGGCACCTGAACACTCACCACTAAGCAGATGCTCATTTAATCTTTCCATACTGCGATACAGGGCCGTTAGTATATCTTTCTTATCCTTGTATTGGATGTCGCCCACGTCCTCGCATATTTCCAAGTCTGAATGCTCTCCACATTGACTGCATATATCGCAGTCCGGCCAGCCAGGATACCCGAACGGTGCGTTGCAACAATTACTTATTTCCATTATTACGATTCCCCCCTTTACCAGCCCATTGAAGATATGGTATTTTTAAGTGCCTTCTGCTTTTCTGTATGCTCCACCTTCTCCCAACGACCATTCACTTTAACAAGGACTATATCGTGAGAGTAAACCGAACCCATCTCATCGAACAAGCCTACCTCAGAACCCTTAACGTCTACCATCCTCGTGTTGCCCCTCATATTGTCCATCATTATTCCAGTTACGGGGCTACCAAGCTGAACAGATTTTACCTCCATTCCCTTCTTTATATCGTTTGTTTTCATTTTATTGACTCCTGTTAGTTGCTTTATTGTTAAAGTTACGGTGTATCCTTTAACTCTTTACTCTAAGTACAATGGTCTTAAACTTATCAATGAATCCATTGACTATATTACCTCCAAGTACAATGTGGTCATCATAGAATCCTTCAACGCTACTGGTGTGAATGCCAATGCCAACACAATGCACGCCAGCATAGCTTGATGATTTCACTACTTTACGTAGGTGCTTTCTGTGTATGCTACCGTACTCACCTCCGTCTGGCGAACCGTCAGACAGAACCAGCAAAAACTTATTCGCCTCTCTTCTGGCGAGTAGTCTATTGCGTGCCCAGCTCACAGCCTCACCATCAACATTGTGATTCATAATGCGATAGTTCACCCTGCTACAGAAGAATCCAAACCTAGCCCTAACGTGACCAAACATCTCGTTAAAATCCTTAAATATGTAGTGTCTAAGCGGTATAGACCTTGTATATCCGCAATCAGTCAAAACTGGGTCATAGCCCTTAGTTGTAAAGCCAAGAACTTCGCAGGGAACCTTGATTGACTCTAATATACGGCAGAGAAATATAGCCATCTGCATAGCACGCTCCACTTTTTGACCAGTCATAGAGCCAGACAAATCAATAAGCAATGAAAATGCAGTGTTCAAGCCCTCACGCCTACGCCTCTTTAAGAATAGTCTCTCGTCGCCAACAGCAAACCTACCTATGCGCATATCATCTATCTTACCTCTATACTGATACCTGCTTATGGTTGGTGTCTCTGTTTTAAGTATTGCAAGTAGTTTGTTCTGAGCCACGCCGTGAAACCTGGAAAATTCTTTCATAATATCGTCAACAATGCTATTATTATCTTCATGTTGCTTAACATACCTTTCTAAGTCGTTTTCTTTGTAAGAAACATAGCTACCCTCTGAGCCGTCTTCGGTAGAATAACTCTTGATACGTTTTTTCATCCATCCAGATACGTCATCAACCTTACCTCTGTATGACTTTGTAAATTCATCAACATCAAAAAATTCATCGCCATCTGACTTGCCTCCATCGCCATCTGGCTCTGAATCGCCATTATCACCCTTCTCATCGTTCTTCTTTTCACCAAGCAATGAGTACAGTTCCTCATATATATCATCGGCAAGGTCAATAACTTCCTTGGTTGATTTGAGATTAGCCAACTCATCGTAATAATCCTCAACAATTTCAACGGCAGGATCATCAAGACCGTCGCCAATCATATCCTTCTCAACCCCATACGAGGCGCGATGCATGGCAATGGTTGCTGATATGAGGCTCTTTACCCTACTATCCTCCTCAACTCTTGCTTTTTCAGCAAGAATTTTCTCAAACCTCGTATTGATATTTTCTAAATTAAATTTACAACCTACATATTCATCGGCAACCAATCGTTCTATTCTGCCGTCTTCAATAGCATTTGCAATATCACCAGCAAATGTTGAGTCTTTCTTAAAAACTTCTGGGTCTGTGTGCATAACGTGACCAAGCTCGTGGTCTGTAAACCCACGAAGAAAGTCAACAAGTTCCGTAGTTACCTCCTCTGGAAGAGCAGGCAATGTCATAATCTTGCTTTTAACGTCAACCATAGGGGTAGCACCAGCCTCAAACCTCACCTCATAGCCCTGCTTGCCAAACATACTGACAATACCAGCCTGAGCCGATTGAACCTGGTGCCTACTTGGCTTGTAATTGAAAAAGCCAGGGAGGAATCTACTATACCCTACTTTACGTTCCATATTCTCTGTGCTGCCTCCTTTATCGTGCCTGCATCCGCACTGCTTACCCTGTCCAGGACAGATACTCTAAGGGCTGTCTTTATATCTTCCAAAACTATCATAGCATTGGCAAGATTGATAGCCTTCCTCGTACTGAATGTAGAGTAGAGTTTTCCCTCTTTAAGGGCGCTCCTGCACGCACTAGCCAACTTAACTATCTCATTGGCGTACTTATTGCTTATACCGCATTTTTTCTGCAGGATTTTAGCCTCATCTTCATCTGAAGGGTAGTCCATACGCAGTACATAGTGAAACCTATCGAGAAATGCCTCGTTAAGTGTTCTTACACCAGCGTACATACCCTCCATATCGCCACGACCAACAGTATTTGCGGTTGCAGTTACGAAAAAGCCATCGCTAGGAATAACCTTTTCTCCATTTTTGGTGTTCATCAATGGCGAGCCTTGCAATACAGCCTGCAATATGAATAGAATTTCTGGCTGTGCGGCATCCATCTCATCCAAGATGAGCATTTTACCAGCTTTCATTGCCCTAGGTAATATGCCATCAATGAACGTCATCTCCTTACCCTCAATAGTCCAGACGCCAACGAAATCGTCAACGCTGGTCTCTCCATTTAGATTCATACGAGAGTAAGAAACCTCGTTTCCATCAGCCAAAAGCTCAAGCATAGTTGTTTTACCGCAACCAGTCGGACCGCTTATAAATATGTTAGTCTTAGACTTAATTGCTTCCTCTATTATTGAGGTTTCAGGAGGAAACTTGAAGTAGGATGGGTCTTCCTTGAACTCACCCTTGAAACCTACTTCTTTCTCTTTTTCAGGTTCATCAGGCACGTCATTTCTACCGTTAAACCAATCCATTACCGCTAGCAACCTGTCCATTGGCGCATCATCTTGTAGCCTAAAAATAATATAATCTGAAACTACACTGGCACGTATGTACAGCCTTTTCCACGCCTTCCACTGGCGTACAGCTATTGTTGGACGTTCACTGTCCACGTGGTAGGAATTTAAAAGGGTATCATGGCTTACACGGCAAACTGCAGGTTCGTGTGAATCAACCAATTCCTTTAGCTCACCAACAACATTGTTAACGAGCCTATACCTATCTTCGCTTTTCGTCATTTCAATCTCCTACTTTATTTCGACCATCTTCTGTATTTCAAGAAGCTTTGATACCATATCACAAAGACCATTAGAATCGAGACCTGTACCAAGACTATCACTTGTTATTTCAAGTATTACTTCCTGTATAGCCTTTATTACCCCAATGGACTCGCCTATACCTGAAATATATTCATCATATTCATAGTCTATGCCTTCCTTGTCCATGTGTTTATATAATTTCTTTGGGTTTATCCTGCAAAGTGTAGTGGCAAGACAACAGGCGGCGTTGAATAGAGGCATAACCACACTCTCATCACACAAAACCTTTTTTGCCACACCTTCAGTTACCGATGTTATATTTTCAAGGGTTTTTTCATTTGTTTGCATTATACAACTCCTTTTCCATGATTTAGAACAGGTGAAGTGGAGTCCTTTGGCTTGCCGTATCCCACTTTCTTACCGCCAACTCTGACCTGTTCATTTTATTTCTTTCCATTTAATAATAAAGGCGGACCCTCTATTCGCAAGGTACGGGGTAGAAAGGGCATCACATTAGAAAGCCCGCCATCCAATTTTAATTTAATTCCATAATCTTTCTGTTTAATTCCATTGTAGTCTGACGCCAGTTATCACGCTTATCGGTCATGTCATCAAGCCTTACTTTAAGATATCCACATAACAGTGTCAGTATAACGATAACGGCAAGTGTTATTCCATTCATTATTTTTCCTCCTTTATTTCTTTAAATTCTGTGTGCTCATCACAATTCAATTCTTACCTCTCTTTTTAACAATCAACTCCTGACCATAGCCAATGCCAAGCTTACCCCTATGCAATACAAAATGATTATCACAAAGGTTAGCCCAAGACCCGAACAGAGTCCTGGCGTCATAGTGTGCTTTGGTGCCATCGAAACAAAGACTGCACTTAGGCAAAACTTTTACTTCTATTTCGTTTCTAGCCTTCATTGTTACAACCTACCACTCTTTCCAATAATACCATCAGTCTCAGTATAATGTGGCTTACATAACTTGGCGTGAAATGGCTCACCCTTAGGGGTAATGTAAGTTATCCAACGCCTAGAATTTCTAACACAACGTGGATACTGACACTCCTTTACAGATTGATCCTTTTCTGGTTCATTCATTTTAACTCCTTTATGTTTACAACCTTTAGCATAGAATCCTGTTTATCATCAACATAAATATATTCACCTTTGCAATGACATAGTGTTGCAATATACAGTGGATGTCCTATGTGAAAGCCAACAATCCAATTGAGCCAATTACCATCATCTTTATCAATTCTATTGCCACGAGAATATACAACCGTATTCTTGTTAATAGAAAATAAGCTCTCCATAAATACACCATGGGCGTGCCAACAGGCACTGCTTAAGTTCCTGCGTGTGCCATCCTTCTTAATCTGATATCCAAGCCTATGCCCAGGACCGCTTGAATCTTTTACCTTCAATGTAACATTCCAAATAGTTTCTTTGCGATTGGCTGGCTCAATCCTGTTGAATGATATATTCTGTGAAAACTTCATACCAGCCAATATACGCGCCCGATTAAGCTGCGCCCAGGAAGTATTACTAATCCTCATTTATAAATAGCCTCATTCATCTACGTCAATGTAATACTTTAGTCCAAGCCCAATCTTAAGGTTACTGGAATTATTCATATACTCCAAACAATCTTTAGTCCTATGTCTATCTTCACCAATAATACTGCCCAATCGACGAATCATTTTACCATCATTGTAAGTATACTCAGCCCTTTCTTCCTGCCAACCTTCTACCTGTTGCTGAAGATGTCTAATTTGTTCTGGAGTAGGGATGTCAGGTTTTTCTTCTACCTGCTCCTGTTTTTGCTCAATTATTTGCTCTTGTTTTATTTTCACGCCTAATAAACCCTCGACCTATATTCTATTTCAAAGGGTGGAAATGTTACGACCAGCGTAGATACCTCTGGCAACATCCAATCCTGTGTGTACCACGAAAATGGCTCATCTACGGAAAGACCAAAGACAAAAGGGTGTTTCCAATGATATATAAACCTAATGTGTCTTTCGCCAATAAAAAAGCTTTTGTGGCGTAATTTAATTTTCTTTTTCTTCATAAGGTTTAATTGCCCGGTCTTGTTTCATTTATAAACAACCTCGCTAACTGTTGCCGTCAATTTATACCAATCACGTTCGTCCCATTTCTTCTGAATTTCCCTTTTTTTGTCCTCAGCAATTTCTTCGGTATCGCCGCCAAAGACCACCCAAGGGTCGCCTGCACTACACTCAATAATTACAACAAACGTAGGCTCTATACCTTCAGCGCATTCGTCTAATAGAGCCAAATGGGCTATACATTCAGCGCATTCTTCCGCCCTACTTACCCTATGGCGACAGAAGTGCTCCCGTTCATATACCAATATTTCATCTAACGTCAGCGCATTCTTCCGCTCTGCCTCAGATACCAATATTTCATCTAACGTCATTTTTATTCCCCTTTCTTTTTAACCATAAATGGCTAACCCTTTTCTGACTAACTCGCCAATAGAAATCTTGCCAGCGTCATACTTGCTCACTTGGACTCTAAGAGCCCTACGATTTCTCTGCCCTTGCGTAAGCTCGATGGTTTCTAATTTATTGGAACGATAGCGAGGGTACTTGGGAACTAATGGGCAATCTCTATCTTTAACTTTAACTGCCCCCTTACTTGTCCGCATAGTTGTACCCTTAATTTCATCAACCACTACAACGTCTTCGCCACGCCCTGCGCATTTGCAGGCGTACCCTCTAATAGCCTTCTCGAATAGATTTCGTTTAGTAAAAAAAAGGGCAGACTCTTCCTGCCCATCAACTATGTCGATGGCGTATATTCTGCCCTTCTTTGATATTGTTATCTTAATCATTGCCCTAATTTATTCCCTTGAAGTGTATGCCAAGTAAAACAAAATTTTGGGCGGGATTGCGCCCGCCCGTGAATCTATTTAACC
>Ga0208179_1001563_pt1 | contig 11553 bp, 8 predicted proteins | sample Malvired_Geostar_FD_184238 | JGI IMG/M metagenome (GOLD analysis project Ga0208179, IMG submission 184238) | Marine viral communities from the Global Malaspina Expedition - Malaspina viral metaG DeepMed_Geostar (SPAdes) (version 2) | ecosystem: Environmental > Aquatic > Marine > Oceanic | place...
CGGGCGGCTTGCCGGCGCCCCTGGTTCGATCGCGGCGGAACCTAAAGGGGCGGAGGTACAGCGTCAAGGCGCTGGCGCCCCAGTCTAATTGTTTGATTTCTCTTGCCTATCGACCTAGGCGCCGCGATTCGGCGTCCGGGGCGCCTATTCCGCCGCCAGGGCCTCGGCCTGGCGGAGGTCCACCGACACCAGCTGAGACACGCCGCGCTCGGCCATGGTGACGCCAAACAACCGGTCCATGCGGGCCATGGTCACCGGATTGTGGGTGATGGTGATGAACCGGGTCTCGGTCCGGCGGCGCATCTCGTCGAGCATGTTGCAGAAGCGGTCCACATTGGCGTCGTCCAGGGGGGCGTCCACCTCGTCGAGCACGCAGATCGGGGCGGGATTGGCCAGGAAGACCGCGAAGATCAGGGCCGCGGCCGTCAGGGCCTGCTCGCCGCCGCTCATCAGGCTCATGGTGGCCATCCGCTTGCCCGGCGGGCAGGCGTAGATTTCCAGACCCGCCTCCAGGGGGTCGTCGGACTCCACCAGGCGCAGCTCGGCCTGACCGCCCTCGAACAGGGTCTCGAACAGGGTCTTGAAGTGGCCGTTGATGACCTCGAAGGCGGCCAGCAGCCGCTCGCGGCCCTCGCCGTTCAGCTCGTCGATTCCCTGGCGCAGGCGGGCGATGGCGCCGGTCAGGTCGGCGCGCTCGGTCTGCATGGTCTGCAGGCGGGCGGCGCTTTCCCGGGCCTCATCCTCGGCCCGCAGGTTCACCGCGCCGATGGAGTCCCGCTGGCGCTCCAGATTGTGCAGGTGCGATTCCACGCCGCCGGCGTCGGCGGGGATGGCGACGGCCTCATCGGCCAGCAGGCGCGCGAGCTCGGCGGGCTCCACCCGGGCGGTTTCGCGGATCTGTTCGGTGATTTCCGTCAGCCGCTGGACGGCGGCCTCGCGGTGAGCATCCAGGGCGGCGCGCGCCTCGCGGGCCTGGGCGGCGGCCGCATCTGCGGCGCGCAGGGCCCGCTCCGCCTCTGAGCGGGTCGATTCGGCGGCCTGCATGGCGTCCCTCGCCTGGGCCCGGCGGGTCTCGGCGGCGGCGAAGGCGTCGAGCAGGGCGATGCGGCGGGACTCCAGCGCCTTGGGCGCCTCGCGGGCGGCGTCCAGGGCCGCAAGGCTGCGGACCCGGTCGGTCTCCAGGGTCTCCAGCCGCCGGCCGGCGGTGTCGGCCCGCCGCGCCCAATCGTCGCGCTCCTTGACCAGGGTGGCCAGACGCCGGGCGCGGCCCTCCCGCTCGCGGGTCTCCACGTCGAGGGCCGAGCGGGCGGCGGCGGCGGCCTCCCGGGCCGGGCCGGCGGCGGCGCGGGCCTTGGCCAGGACGGCGGCCAGGTCGCCATCGGCGCTGGCCACGGTCACCTCGGCGAGGACGGCGGCGTGGTGGGCCTCAGCCTCGGCCAGCTCGGCCTCGAAGCGGCCGATCATGTCGTCGAGCGATTGCGCCTGGGCCTCGCGGCGGGCGCCCTCCCGCTCCATGCGCTCAAGGGCCGAGCGCGCCTGGCCCAGGCGCTGCTCGCAGGCCGGGGGTTCGCGCCGCGCCGCTTTCTGGGCGGCTTCAGCCTCGATCTGCGCCTGGCGCGCGGCGGCCAGGGCTTCGCGGGCCGCTTGGGCCGCAGGAGTCAGGGCCTCGATCTCGGCCTCCACCTCGGCCAGGCGGGTCTTCTGCTCCAGGCGGACGGCGGCGGGTTTCTTGGCCTCGGCCCGGGCGACGAACCCGTCCCAGCGCCACAGGTCGCCCTCGCGGGACACCAGCCGGCAGCCCGGCGCAATCTGTTGGGCCAGGGCCTCGCCCGCCTCCCGGGGCACCAGGGCCACATAGGCCAGGCGGGCGGCCAACTGCGGCGGGGCCTTCACGTGATCGCTCAAGGGACTGGCGCCCGCCTGGCCTATGTGCGGCTTGGCCTCAGCCCCGCCCCAGTGGGCCGGAGCCTTGGGGTCGAGGGCGGCTTCCAGGTCATCGCCCAGGGCCGCGGCCAGGGCCATCTCATAGCCCCGCTCCGGCGCAACGGCGTCCAGGGCCGGGGCGAAACCGCCGCGCAGCTGGGGGGCGACGATCTGGGCCAGGGCGCGGGCCTCGGCGGTGTGCCGGGCGATCACCTCGTCCTGCCTGCGGGCCGTCTCACGGGCCTGGGCCTCGGCGCTCGCGGCGCGGGCCTGGGCCTCCTCGGCGGCCTCCAGCTGAGCCCGGGCGGCGGCGAGCGCGGCGAGGGCGGCGTCGAACTGGGCCTTGGCCTCGACGATGGCCGGATCCTGCGCCGGACCCAGGGCGGCCCGTTCGGCGCGGGCCTGGTCCAGGGTGCGACGGGTCCGGGCGACCCGGGACTCCGCCTCGCTGATCCGGGCGGCGGCGGCGCGGGCCTGGGCCTCCTGGGCGGCCAGGGCGGCGGCCAGGCGTTCGACCTCGGCGTCGGCGGCGGCGCGCGCGGCCTCCGCCTCGGCCAGAGCGGCCTGCAGCTCGGGCAGGCGCTCCGGCGCCTGGGCCACGGCGGCCTCCAGGCTCTCCACATCATCGACCAGGCGGGCCAGGGCGGCCTGGGCGTCCTCGACCATCTGGCTCTCGCGGCCCCGGTCGGCGTCGATGCGGGCGATCTCCGCCTCGCCGCGGGCCACCTCGGCGGCCAGGGCCTCGCCCTCACGCTCGATGCGATCCTTGTCGATGGCGAGCTTGCCCAGCACGGCGGCGGCCACGGCCTCGGCCTCACGCAGGGGCGCCAGCGCCGCCTCGGCGGCGGCGGCCTCCGTGGTCGCCGTGGCGGCGGCCCGGGCGGTGGCCTCCACGGCGCGGGCGGCTTCGCCGGCCTCGGCCTGCAGGCGCTCGGCGGCCTGGCGCGCCTCGGTCCAGCGGGCATAGAGCAGGGCCGACTGCAGGGCGCGGATCTCGGAAGACAGGCGCTTGTAGCGCTCCGCCTGCCGGGCCTCGCGGCGCAGGCGGTTGAGCCCGCCCTCCAGTTCCTGGGCGACATCGTCCAGCCGGGCGAGGTTGGTTTCGGCCGCCCGCAACCGCAGCTCGGCCTCGTGGCGGCGGGAATGCAGGCCCGAGACCCCGGCCGCCTCCTCCAGGATCAGCCGCCGGTTCTGCGGCTTGGCGGCGATCAGTTCGGAGATCTGCCCCTGGCGCACCAGGGCCGGGGAATTGGAGCCGGTGGAGGCGTCGGCGAACAGGAGCTGGACGTCCCGGGCGCGGACCTCCTTGCCGTTGATGCGGTAGGTGGAGCCCGAGCCCCGGTCGATCCGGCGCACCACTTCCAGCACCGGGTGGTCGTTATAGGCCGCCGGCGCCCTGTGGTCGGAATTGTCGATGGTCAGGGTGACGTCGGCATGGTTGCGGGACGGGCGCTTGCCCGACCCCGCAAAGATGACGTCGTCCATGCCGCCGGCCCGCATGGCCTTGGCGGAATTGGCCCCCATGACCCAGCGCAGGGCTTCCAGCAGGTTCGACTTGCCGCAGCCGTTCGGCCCGACAATGCCCGTCAGCCCCGGCTCGATCCGAAACTCGGTCGGGTCGACGAAGGACTTGAAGCCGGTGAGCCGAAGCCGCTGGAAGCGCACGGACGCCTGGGTCCCTCGGCCGCTACTTCTGGGCCGCGGCGATGGCGGCGTCGAGCTCTTCGATGCTCATCTCGCCTTCCTTCACCACCTTGCCGTTGACCGCGAAGGTCGGGGTGGCGGTGATGCGGGCCTCGCGCTGGGTCTTGTCGATCCGCGCGTTCAGCGCCCGCAGGCCCTCCTCGTCGGAGATGCAGGCCTGGAACTCCTCCTCGCTCAGCCCCGCCGACTGGCCGATGCGCAGCAGGGTGCCGCGCACGTCGCCGGTGGCGAACATCTGCTGCTGGCTATGGAAGATGGAGTCGATGACGTTGAAATACTTGTCCTCGCCGGCGCAGCGGGCCAGCAGGAAGCCGGCGGCGGCCACCTCGGCCGGCGGGGTGAGGAATTCCTTGAACGTGTAGTGGACCTTGCCGGTGTCGATGTATTTCGACTTCAGCTCCGGGAAGACCTCGTTGTTGAAGGTGGCGCAGTGGACGCAGCTCAGCGAGGCGTACTCGGTGATCTTCACCGGCGCATTGGGGTCGCCCAGGGTCATGTCGCCCTCGGCGGACCCGGCGGAGGAGGCGCCCGAACAGGCGCCCAGGGCGACCAGCGTCGCGGCGGCGGCGGCCATCAGGAGGCGGCGGCTGAGGTTCGGCATTTTGGGTCGGCCCTTCGTTCTCAAGTCCGGTTCGTTAAGTTAAGCGCGATTCCCTGCGCTCGGCCCATGCGGCCATGTGCAGCCAGGCCGCACGCAGGCAGGAACGGCGCGGAGGCGCCAATGTCAACGTCGCGCGGCGCTGCGCAGCACGCCACGTCCCAGGGCCAGCAAGGCGGCTTTCAAGGGGCCGTCCGGGGCCTCCGCCAGACTTTCGCTGAGTTCGGCCTCCTGGGCGGCGTCCAGGGGGGCGGGACGGCGCCTCGGCGTCTGGGCCGGCGTCGGGGCCAGCGGGCGCAGGGGACCCTGCACGATCCGCAGCCGCTCCACGGCCCCGGAGCCCAGGAACAGGTTCACCCGTGAGAGGATTTCCGGCGCCTGGTGCTGGATCAGGGCCGCCGCCGGCCCGGCCACGCGGATCTCCAGGGCGGCGCCCGCGCCATTGCGGCCCTTGACCAGCTTCACCGGTTCGGTGCGCCGGGCGATCTGCTCGCCGACGATCTCGCGCCAGCGGGCCTGCAGCGCGCCGGGACCCTGGCCGAACCGGGCGTCCAGGTCGCGGATCAGCTTGTTCAGCGCGCGGCCAGCCGGCGGCGGCGGCCGCGGCGCCGGGCGCGAGCGGCGGTGGGCCAGGATCTGGCGGGTCTCTTCCAGGTCGGGCAGGGGGCGGCGGGCCATCAGGGCGCCAGGATACACCCGAACGGCGCCCAGGTGAGAGTCCCCCCTGCCCAAGTCTGCTGCGAAGGCCTAAGTCTGCCGGCGTGAGCCCCGAAGCCCTCCGCGCCGCCCTGCTGTCCTGGTATGATGGACACGCCCGTGACCTGCCCTGGCGCACCGGCCCGGCCCAGGGGCGCGATGGCCTGCGCTCCGATCCCTACCGGGTCTGGCTGTCGGAGGTGATGCTGCAGCAGACCACCCTCCCCCATGCGGCCCCCTATTTCCTGAAGTTCACCGCCCGCTGGCCGACCGTGTCGGACCTGGCCGCCGCGCCGGACGACGAGGTGATGGCCGCCTGGGCGGGGCTTGGCTACTACGCCCGGGCCCGCAACCTGCTGGCCTGCGCCCGGGCGGTGGCGAACGACTACGGCGGGGTGTTTCCCGACACCGAGGCGGCCTTGCGCGCCCTGCCGGGGCTTGGCCCCTATACGGCTGCGGCGGTGGCGGCGATCGCCTTCGATGAGGCGACCAATGTGGTCGACGGCAATGTCGAGCGGGTGATGGCGCGGCTGTTCGCCGTCGAGACACCCCTGCCGGCCGCCAAGCCCGAACTGAAGTCGCTGGCCTCAGCCCTGGTGCGCGAGGATCGCCCCGGCGACTGGGCCCAGGCGCTGATGGACCTGGGCGCCACCATCTGCCGGCCCAAGTCGCCGCTGTGCGACCGCTGTCCCCTGACCGGCGCCTGCGCAGGGCTGGCGGCCGGCGCGCCGGAGACCTATCCGCGCAAGACCGCCAAGGCGGCCCGGCCCCATCGCCACGGGGTCGCCTATATCCTCACCCGCGGGGAAGAGGTCGCCCTGGTGCGCCGGCCGCCCAAGGGCCTGCTGGGCGGCATGCTGGCCCTGCCCACCAGCGACTGGCGCGACGCCGCCTGGTCGGACGCTGAGGCCCTGGCCCAGGCTCCGGCTCAGGCTGACTGGCGCGGCGCCGGCGAGGTGGACCACGTCTTCACCCACTTCTCCCTGACCCTGAGGCTGCTGCGGGCCGACGGCGAGGTCGAGGGCGTGATCTGGACCCCCCGCCGCGACCTCGACGCCCTGCCGAGCGTGTTCCTGAAGGCGGCGCGGGCGGGGCTGTCGAACCTGCTGTAGGGCTTGTCCCCCGCGCTCTTCGCCCCACCATCGTCATCCTGGGCCTTGTGCCCAGGATCCCTCGTGACGCTTGCGCCTGCCCTCGACAGGGATGCTCGGCACGAGGCCGAGCATGACGGCGAAGGTGGTGGCGGTGGCTGCCGCCCTAAGCCGCCGCCGCCGGGGCTTCCTTGCGCATCTTGATCCGCAGGACGTCGATGGGGGCCAGGCCGGCGTCGGTCTTGAAGTGCCAGTAGGTCCAGCCGTTGCAGGCCGGCGCCGACTGCACCATGGCGCCGACCTTGTGGATCGAGCCGGTCATCTCGCCCACCGCCAGGCTGCCGTCGGCGCGGACCCGGGCGGCCCGCTCGCCCTTGGGGCAATAGAGCACGTCGCCGGGACGCAGGAGGCCGGCCTCGACGATCTGGCCGAAGGGCACCCGGGGTTCGGAGCGCTTGGAGCCAGTCACCTGGACGTCTTCGGGCGAAACGGGGATCACCTTGGAGATGCGGGTCTTGGCCACGGCGACATATTCGTCCTCGCGCTCCAGCCCGATGAAGCGCCGGCCCAGACGCTTGGCGGCCGCGCCGGTGGTGCCGGTGCCGAAGAAGGGGTCGAGGATCAGGTCGCCGGGCTTGGTCGAGGCCAGGATCAGCCGGTGCAGCAGGGCCTCGGGCTTCTGGGTGGGATGGGCCTTGGCGCCGGTGGCGTCCTTGATGCGCTCTTCGCCGGTGCACAGCGGGAAGGTCCAGTCCGAGCGCATCTGCAGCTCGTCATTGGCCATCTTCATGGCGTCGTAATTGAAGGTGTAGCGCCGGCCCCCGCGGGACTTGGCCGCCCAGATCAGCGTCTCGTGCGCATTGGTGAAGCGCGTGCCCTTGAAGTTCGGCATCGGGTTGGACTTGCGCCAGACCACGTCGTTCAGGATCCAGAAGCCGAGATCCTGCAGCGTCGCGCCGACGCGGAAGATGTTGTGATAGCTGCCGATGACCCACAGGGCGCCGTCGTCCTTCAGCACCCGGCGGCATTCGGCCATCCAGGCCTTGGTGAAGGCGTCATAGGCGGCGAAGCTCTCGAACTGGTCCCAGTCGTCGTCGACGGCGTCGACCTTGGAATTGTCCGGCCGCAGCAGGTCGCCGCCCAGCTGCAGATTGTAGGGCGGGTCGGCGAACACCAGGTCCACAGACCCCGACGGGAGCTTCTTCAGCTCCTCAATGCAATCGCCTTGGATGATGGTCTCGGCGGGAAAGCTCATGGACGCCCCTCGGATCTACAGAAGGGAATCTTCCCCCATCGTGGTGAAGGGGCCGTTTCGAAACGTGGTGAACGAGGCGTTAAGCGCGCGGCGGACGGAGCCGGGGCCGTTCGCCTGCGTTTGAGCAGCATGAGCTCTGCCTTGTTACTGCTTCTCGGGAGCGGCCTTTTGCTTGCGGCGGCCTGGGACGTCTTCATCACCACCCTGACCCTGCGGGGCGGTGGGCCGGTGGCGAGCGGGGCCACGAGACTGGCCTGGAACGGCTTGCTGGCGCTCCACCGGCGCGGTCATTGGCTGGGGCTCCTGAGCCTTGGCGGCGGTCTGGCCGTGGCCCTGAGCCTGGGCGTCTGGGTGATCCTGCTGGCTGTGGGCTGGGGGATGGTTTTCGCGGGACTGCCGGGCGCTGTGGTGGACGGATCCAGCGGGGCGCCGGCCGATCTGCTCTCGCGCCTCTACTTCGCGGGCTTCAACCTCTTCACCCTGGGTGTGGGCGACTTCCGGCCTTCGGTCAGCGCCTGGGCCAGCGGGCTCCTGGGCATCACCCTGGCGATCACCTATCTGGGCCCGGTGGTCTCCGGCGGAGTCAGCCGCCGGGCGCTGGCCGGTGAGATCAGCCTGTTGGGCCAAACCCCCCGAGAGATCATCGCCGCTGGCCTCGACCAGGGGGCTGGGCCCTTCGCCAGCCGGCTGCAGGGCCTTGGCCCTGCCATACTGGAGATGGCCGAGAAGCACCTCGCCTATCCGGTTCTTGACTACTTCCATTCTCCGGACCCGCGACTGGCGCTGCCTCTGCGCCTGGCGGGACTCTATGAGGCCCTCCTGGTGCTCGCTTGCGGCAGGGATGACCACACCAAGGTCGTGCGCGACTACCAGGCGGTGCTGGAGGCGATCGAAATCTACGTTCGGCGTCTGGGACCGCATGCGGCGGGGGGGAAGGGCGTCGCCGAACCGTCGGCCCCCGATCTTGACGGCCTGACCGTCGATCATGAGAGGGTGCGCGCGGGGCGAAACGCCGCCGCCCCTACGCGGCGCAGGCTGCGCGCCATGGTGGAGCGCGACGGATGGACTTGGGGCGATGTGACGGGCGACCCCGCTGACGGCCCCGTGCCGCGCGCCTAGCCGCCCGCCAGGGCCGCCAGCTGCGCCAGGGTGCGCGCGAGCTCGCTCTGGCGGCGCAGGCCGAGCTTGTCGAAGATGGCGCGGAGCTGGTTGCGGGCCGTGTTGACGGAGATGTCCAGGTCGCGCCCGCACTCAGCCAGGGTCAGGCCAACCTGTAGCTTCAGCGCCAGACGGGTCTCCGCCGGGGTCAGACCGAAGCTGCGCATCAGGGCGTTGGCCAAAGCCTCGGTTCGGGCGGGCGGCGGCAGGACCAGGGCATAGCTGTCGCCGCCGCCTGACAGCAGCGCGAAGAGCGGCCCACCGGCGTCGGCGTCGAACCGGACGATGACTTCGCCCAGGCGGTCCTGGCGCAGGCGTTGTCGCGCCGCCGCCAGGGCCTCTGCGCAGGCGGCGTCGCGGAAGGCCAGGCGGTCCCCCTCGATGGCGCCCAGCATGACGCCAAACTGGGCGACGCCTGCAGGATTGCCGCCCAGGACCCGATCGCCGCAATCAACCACAAGCATCGCGCCGCTGGTCTGGGTCAGCGTCGGCGCCAGGGCCCAGGCGGTCGAGACGGGCGTGTGGGGCCAGGCGGTCAGGGTCTGGTGCGTCATGATGGCCGACGATGTGGCCGGCGCGGCTTTCCCGGAATCCCCGGTTGGGGGGTCAAACGAGGTCCGCCACCACGCCTGCGACCATCTCGGGATGCGAGGCATGGATCAGGCGGCCGGCCTCGGGAACCCGGATCACGCGATGGCCGGGCAGGGCCTCGTCCCACACCTCGTCGCCCTCACCTGGCAGGTAGAGGACGTCCTGCTCACCGAGAAGCCGCGTCCAGGCGCGACCGTCCGTCGCCGCCTGCGGACGCCAGCCGACATAGGCGCTCTGCTCCTGAATGAAGCCCCAGGGGGTGGCCAGGGCGGCCAGACGCGCCGAGGCCACATAGTCGGCGAGAATGCGTGGATCCTCCAGGGCGGCGAGGTCGGACGGGCTCGCCTTGACCGCCTCTCGCAGGATTCCGGCCATGGACTTTGGGCTAGCCCGTCGCACCAGGAAGGCGGCGATGGGTTCGATCAGCTGCGGCTGGGCGGCGATCATCCGCTTGGCCATGTTCATCAGCCCGTCCCACCGGGTGTCGACCTCATAGGGCCGGAAGGGATTGAGCAGCACGCCGCCGGCGAACAGATGGGGATGGGCCTTTGCGAAGGTCAGGGCGGCGGCCTCGCCCCCTCGGCAGAGCAGGCGGACCCGCTTCAGTTTCAGCGCCTCAGCGACCAGGGCCATGTCGGCGGCGGCCCGCTCTGCCGCGCCCTGGCCGTCTATCTGCGGCGGATCGGTCAGGCCAAAGCCTGGCCGCTCGATGGCGATGGGGCGCAGGCCGCGGCGCTGCAGAGCCTTGATAAGCCCCCGGTCGATGAGGCTCCCGGTCAGGGCGCTGTGCATCAGGAAGGTCGGCGCGCCGCTGGCTGGTCCATAGTCAGACAGGGCGACCCGGCCGCCGCCTTCCGGGCGGCTCAGCAGGCGCAGGGGCCGTAGCTCGTCAGCCTGGGCGGCATGGGCCAGATTGTCGGCGCCGGCCACGGCCAGCAGGATCGAGGCCTGGACGGCCACCTCGCTCAGGGCGCCGGCGGTGCGCACGCCAAGGGTCTCGAACAGCCGCTTGAGCTCGGCCTTCACCACGTGTTCGCTGACCTGGAGGGTGGCGGCGATTTCCGGCCGGGTCAGCCCCAGGGCCACGAGCCGGCAGACGGCCGCCTGTCGCAGTGTCAGACCCAGAGCCGGGGCAAGCAGGGCGATTTCCGCCAGATCGAATTCTCCGACCCCGGCGGCCATGTGCAGGTGGCGGACCAGGTCGGCCTGACGCCGTGCGCCGGCCTTGCGCAGGGCGCCGGCGATCGCCTCCCGGGCGGTCTCATAGGCGACGCCGGCCGTCCGGGCGGCGGCCTTCAGGCTGTCGTTCGCCAGCAGGGCCGAAACCACACGGGTCTCGAGGGAGGTGAGGCGCCAGCCCTCGCAAGCTCGCCCGATCAGGCCAGGGTGAACAAAGGGGCGATAGGCCAGGGCGACCAGCTGGGCCTCGCCTTCCACAGCAGCGATCGCCGTGGACAGGGGCCAGCCCCGGGCGGCCAGTGGGGCGGCGATCAGCAAGACGGCTACCGAGCCATCCGCACAGGGTTGCGGGACCAGACGATATTGGCCCGGAGCGGGGCGCGCTCCCAAAAGCAGGTCCGACCCGAAGCCATCGATGAAGGCGGGGTCGGCCCTGAGGAGGCGACCGGAACTGGAAAAGGCGGCGCTGGCCAGGGCCTGGGCCGGCAAAGACACCGGCGCCCCCGTCGCCGGCGCGTCCTGCGAGACGCGGGCGATCGAAGCCAGGAGGCGTTCAGCCCCCAACTCACCGGTTGCGGTTCCCACCGCCGGCCTACGCTTCTCCCCTGGCTGCATGAATGCCGCCAAGCCCCTGTTCACACCAACACGTCCCGGCGGTCATTCCGCCGGGGGGCGAGACCGAAGGTCAAGAGCTGTTGGTCGGAGAACCGAGATCTGGCTTCAGGTCTACAGGGCTTCGGCGTCAAGGTCGGTGAGATCGCCTGCGATCCTCTCGCCGCGCAGCACCTTCTGCACCGGCGCCCAGCTGGCGCGGTGAATCTCGCAGGGGCCGAGACGTTCCAGGGCGTCGATATGCACCGGCGCCCCATAGCCCTTGTGGCCGGCGAAGCCGTAGCCGGGATAGCGGTCGTCCATCTCGATCATCAGCCGGTCCCGGGCGACCTTGGCCAGGATGGAGGCTGCGGCGATGGACAGCGACTTGCCGTCGCCGCCCACCACCGTCTTGATCGGGCAGGGCAGCTTGAAGGGATAGTTGCCGTCCACCAGGGCGAAGACCGGCGTCACCTCCAGCGCCTCGATGGCCCGGCACATGGCCAGGCCCGCAGCGTGCAGGATGTTGAGCTCGCCGATCTCGCCCACCGAGGCGAAGCCGACGCCCCAGGCGATGGCGGACGCCTTGATCTCGATCTCCAGCGTCGCGCGCGCCTTGGCCGTCAGCTTCTTGGAATCGTTCAGGCCGGCCGGAATGCGCGCCGGATCGAGGATCACCGCGCCGGCGCTGACCGGGCCGGCCCAGGGGCCGCGGCCGGCCTCGTCCACGCCGCAGACGGGCGCGGGGCAGGCGGTCTCCAGCAGCA
>Ga0208179_1001564_pt1 | contig 11547 bp, 10 predicted proteins | sample Malvired_Geostar_FD_184238 | JGI IMG/M metagenome (GOLD analysis project Ga0208179, IMG submission 184238) | Marine viral communities from the Global Malaspina Expedition - Malaspina viral metaG DeepMed_Geostar (SPAdes) (version 2) | ecosystem: Environmental > Aquatic > Marine > Oceanic | place...
TGGCAAGGAACATGCTCATGCAGTCAGCCATGGGATACGGAACGGCGGCGTTGTCAGGATCGAAAAGGCCAGGCAAGGCGGCGATGTACGCAGGACTTGCGTCACTTCCGTTCTCCTACATGAGCGCTGCGAACGCGGCTAACGCGTTTAATCAGAGGTATGGTGATGTGCAGGGCATGGAAAGATACTATACACCTGCATCTGGAGGTCCTGTATATGGTGGAGAGTATGGAAAAGTTATATCTCGTACACCATTTAAACCAGCAGTAGAAGGATTTAGGGAAATGACTGGAGGGGCTGGAAGAGTTCCTAAAATTTCTGCATGGGATGTACTAAGAGGAAAAGCACCTGAAGGTATGCCTACAAACCTACCAGATACTTTAAGAACAGAAGGATATAGATTTTCAGATAAGGCAATTCAAAGAAAGAATCCTTTGTTTGGTCGACCTGGTGAAACAGCAGAATATCTCTATGAAGATATAGCTCCAGGAAAATTTCTTGATCTACCTGGCGCAGACATATTCACAAAGGATGTTCCATTAACCAACAAGGCTGGGGACATACTTGGATTTGAATCAAAAGCCAACTGGCTTCCAACAGCGGCGGCGCAAGCTGCGGCAATGTACGGTGGAAGAATGACGCCGGAAGAGGAATGGGAAGCGTCAAAAAAGAAAAGAAAAAAAGAACTCGCATGGATGTACGGCGTCCCTGAAGAGATGATCGAAGGGGAAATGACCAATCCGTGGGCTAGTGGAAGTTTCTGGAACCGTGGAGGCATCGCTTCCCTTGAAAATGGGGGCGACGTCAGTGGACCGGGAAGCGGAACGTCGGATTCAATCAACGCGAACCTATCTGACGGTGAGTTCGTGATGACTGCAAAGGCAGTTGAGAACCTGGGTGGTGGGGATCGCTACGCAGGGGCTAGACAAATGTACGACCTCATGAACGTACTCGATCCCGAATCAGAAACCATGTCGGAGGTGGTATAATGGCAGGCGCAGCATTAAGAGGATTTGGCAGAGCTTTATTAAAAAAAGCAAAACCATCCTATCCAAAAGCAAAACCAAGAGGAACGCCAACAAAGGCAGGATTAGTTGCAAGAAGGGCGACACTCAGAGGTGAGACTACAGCAGAGAAGTATAAAGGATTTAAACAACCACCAACTCCTAAAAGAGTTAAAGCACCAACACCGCCAAGCATTAAGGAAACAGCGAAGGAAGTTGGTAAAGGAACGATCATTGCAGGTGTAGCATATGCGGCTGGTAAAGCTAAAGGTAAAAAAGAAGCCAAGGCAAAGGAAACAAAAGAAAAACTTAAAAAAGCTACTGAAAAGCATAAGAAAAAAACAAAGGAGAAACGTGAGAAGTACGGGAAACCGCACGCATAGATAATGGAATGGAGGTTCTTGGAACCTAACGACTTCGAATGGATGATGAATGTATCCAGAGAGCACCATGAGGAGTCAGACTGGAGCGAGGTTGAATATGATGATGAGAAGGTGGAAGGATACATAAACACCGCGACCAATGATCCGAATTACTTTGCGATCATTGCACTGAAGGATGAAGAGAGGATTGGGTTCATGGTTGGAAGGATGTTGGAATACAACTTCAGCCGTGAAAAGTTTGCAAGGGAGCTTGAACTATATGTCGAGCCCACGCAGCGAAACGGAATGGCAGGAATATTTATGATGAGAAAATTTATGGATTGGTCGAAGATGAACGGAGCGAATGAAGTGTATTTCGAACCACACCTTTCCGATAATGAGACAAACAAGTTTAAGGCGATGGCAAAACGTCTAGGTATGGAACATTTTGCGAACGCTTATAGGAGAAAATTATGAGTTTTGGCGGAGGCGATAGCCCTAGTGGCACACAATTCCAGACACAGTTTACGAGAGACGCACCACAGATAGAAGCGGCGAAGATGGGGCTGATGGGCACTGCGCAGCAGTACGCCCGCTTTGGAATGAATCCATGGGAACTTTCCACACCCGGAGCGAAAGTTGGTGAAGAAGGATTTGGAAAATATACATATCAAGGACCTGCTGGAGGTGCTTATGCACCAGGAACTAAATGGGAAGATCTAACTAGAGGTCAAAGAGCGGCAGAAGGACAAGTTCAAGTTCCACAGCAGCAAGTTGCAGAATTTGACCCTCAGCAACAAGCAGCATTCGGTCTTGCAACAACAGGACTAGGAGCATTTCAGCCTTACTTGAACACTGCGTCACAATATGCGCAGGCGGCAACAGGGGCGTATGACCCAACGGGGCAGACGGCAGGACAGGTAGGATATCAGGACTACATGAATCCATACCAACAGCACGTCACTGCTGGAATAGAAAGCCAGTTCCAAAAACTACAGAACCAGGCCGCCGCACAGGCAGGACAGGTTGGAGTATTTGGAGGAGCGAGGCAAGGCGTCCAGGCTGCGGAGCTTGGAAGACAGCGTGCAGAAGCAGTGGGAGTGTCACAGGCACAGAATTATCAACAGGCGCAGCAACAGGCGCAACAGCAGTTTGCAGGACAAATGGGGAGATATGGACAAGCAGCACAGCAAATGGCCGGACTAGGGGGACAACAGCAACAGCAGCAACAGGCGGACATTGCATCACTGATGGCATCAGGATCTGTGCAGCAACAGAGAGCACAGCAAATAGAGGATGCGAAGTACAGGCAGGGTCTGCAACAGCTCTATGAGCCATACCAGCGATTGGGATTTGTTTCCGATATTTATCAGGGTATGCCTTCAAGTGCGATGGCGACAGCGATGGGAACATCGCCTGGAACTAGCCCACTTGCACAGGCCGTTGGAACCGGGATCACAGGACTCGCTGCATATCAGGGCTATCAGAACTTGCAAGGAGGTTAAAAATGGGTAACCCATTTCTTAGACCGCTTTTCAAACCGATATTGAACAAAGCCGCAAGGTCAGCCTACAGGATGACTGGAACGGCACAGGAATTTGCCACTCGTGCGGCAGAAAGGGCACGTCCTTATGCAAAGAACTACATGGACGCCGCTGCCGGCAATCAGGGAAGATTCAAGCAGGCAGTAGCTCTTGGAGCTCCACTCGCAGCATACGGTGCCATTCCAGAAAGAGTACAGACTCTGCCTGTAGATGAAATAGTAGAAGAAAAGCCAACAGAAAAAAAGACTCCTGACGATGATTTAATAACGTTTCCTGATAAGGAAAAGAAAGAGAAAGTTGATGCTGATACGGAAACACGTGAAGAAGTTAATGCCACAGGTGATTCAGTAGAGGATGAAGAAACAACCAATACTGCCTTGTTGGAGCAGTCAAACATGTACGCGGGGCTCATTGACAATGACAGCCTCAGGAGAATTGAAGGGTACAAGGATGTCATAAGACAGATCATGGGGGATGGCGACGAGGGGCAGAAGATGCAGTCACTTGCAATGCTATTGCAGGTTGGATCTGCACTCATGTCAGGAAAAACGGACCAGCCAGGTTTGTCAGGATTCTTTGACGTCGTAGGACAGGCGGGGATGCAAATGGCGCCGACACTGTTCCAGATGGGCGTGGAGAAAGGAAAGGCGGATAGAGAAATAGGAGCCGCTGCCCTTAACATGTACATGTCCGAACTGGATAAGATGAATGATCGAAGTGGACCGTTCACCGTTGTCTATGAGAATATATATAAACAGAATGATAAGGGAGAAATGATATTTGATCGCAATGGAGACCCCATTCTTCAGGACAGGCAGCGATTACAGACTTTCTACCGCAAGAGCCCGGAGATTCAAAACCTAATGGACATCAACAGCCAACTTGGATATGACCGATTCACGTTCGTTGACACAACGGCGTCGAAGGAAGGAATAAAAGTTAGTTCTCCAGGTGGTGGACAGGCGACATTCAAGACACCAGCGCAAATGGATCAGCAACTTAAATATGCCAAGTATTTAAAACGTACACTGGATACAATGGCGGACTTCATTATGCCAACCATCATTGAAAATAGGGATGTTGTCCTTGGCGCTATTGGTGAAGCAGGAAGATTCTTTGGACCCAAGGTTGCATTGTTCAACCAGATAATGGACGCCGCTGTAACGTCAGGAAGTGGCGGTGACATGAAAGATTTCGAGAGGGAAGTGGGTGCTTATGCAAAAGAAAATACAGTGCCGGAGAGATCTGACTATGTCATAGACACGCCAAACGGAAAGGTAGGAGTGTGGCTGGATCATGCAAACAAATACGGAGAGAATGAAGGCGCTAGGTATTCTGATGATGGTAAAACAATGCTTGACCCAGGAAAAGCTGCGGAATATGTGACGTGGGACAGTATGAAGATGATTCTTGAGAACCCTGACCGTTCAGCACTCATGACATTCGAGACTACACTTGGATTGGCGTTGGCGAGAGACAGGCAGCCTACTGGTCGTATGCTGGCGGACGTTCTTAGAAGATCATTCGCTGAAACAAAGATGACTGGATTCGGTGATTCAGTATACACCTCACCGGAGCAGGTTATTGAGGGATTTACATTCATATACAATCAGCTCTACAACAATATGCTAAGCGCATTAGAGGGGGCGGAATATACCAGTGACTATGAATTTGCACAGGAAAGTGGATGGACACACGCACCTGATGCATTTAAGATTAGTGGTATTGATAAGTTCAAGGGGTCCTACTACCAGCTTCGATACAACGATAAGGAAAACTATTACAGGCATGACATTGCAGGGTCTGAATTATATGGTGCTTATGCTTCATCAATAGAGGGTGGATTAACGCAGGATCACGAGGAAAACAAGCAAAGCACCCAGAGCATAACAGATAATATTCTGGAGCAGTTGGAGCGATAATGGCGCAGTCATCAATAGAAAAATTTCAATCAACCGTTAAGCCTTTCCTTGAACATAAGAATGCATACAAGGAATACAAGGGAGAGACCACTGAAGGCGGTGTTCCACAATCAGAAGAACGTGAAAAAATCATGGCTGGAAGGGAATTCCAGAAGAAGCTTACTGACGTACCAATGGCAGCTTTAGGATCCGTATGGAACATTCCTTTTGGAAAGACTGGATGGCGCTACGGAAAGGACAACTGGATTCTGCAAAGCAAGGCGGACGTGGCACAAAGAAAAGCGGAGCTTCAAGAGTCGAAATTATACCGAGAAAGAAGAGACCGAGTGCGTGATCAAGCACTCAACATAGCGGAGACTGCAAAGAGAAGATTTGAGGAAACCGGTGATGAATCAAAGCTTGACATAGCCATACAGGGAATAAATGAAATCATGGCCAACGAGGGATTGACCCCTCAGAAGGACTTTGTTGTCGTAACTCCTGAAGTAATGGATATGCGTGATAACATAGGGTTGTTCACCAATAATCCTAATCCTTATCCTGCCATTGAAATGACGGGGTACATAGGTGGTGGAATATACGGATCAGTAAAGGGTGAAAAGCTTGTAGTAGATAAATTTTTAAAAGGCGCAAGAAAAGGATTTGGAAAGTCAAAAGGAAACTGGCTTGCAAGGTCAGTTGGCGCCGTTGCAGGTGGCGCAGTAGCAGTTGGAATAGCGGACTATGGCTACGAGGGCATGCTCGATATTATGAGCAAGGCAGGAAAAGCCAAAGGATACATGCGTGATCCAAACAAGCAGGCAAGTTTAGTGGATGCCACGTTGGCTACGATTACACCAGAAGCATGGACGTTTGGTCCTAAAGGAATCAACAGGCCAGCACAGAAGGAAAGATTAGGAAATGCACTTAACGCTGCCTACTGGGACGCAGGATTGACAGCTGGATTTTTTGCCTTAAGGCCGGCGTACTACGGAATAAGAAAAGTAGTTGGTCACACTCCGTTCAGGATGTTCAGGGGAAAGCCTAGTAAGGCGCCAGGAATTGTCAGCGGAAAAGAACTGTTGGAAGGAGAGCAAAGGGTTCTTGAGCGATGGATGCCATCGCAAAGTGAACTGGACTTGATTGCAACAAGAGGATTGAAGCAGCCAAAGGAACAGCTTTCATTTAACCTACCACTTGGGCTTGGAAACTTCATATGGCGTGCTGCCAACTCAAAGGCATTCAATTGGCTTGGACCACCAGGACCAATCAAGAAAGGATCCAATGAATGGTGGCCGGATCCAACTGAAATACCAGGAACAATGGTCGGAAGGCAGCTGGTTGGTGGAACTTTGGGTGGAAAGATAACTTCAATGTTATCCCCAGCACCACTATTCGGAATCAGCATAAAGAACAACATGGCAAAGCAAAGTGACTTCTACATTGATGGAGTCATGAGAAAAATGATTGGCGCATTCGCACCGTACGGACACCTTGACGAAATGCTGGAGAGCTGGGACTTCCTGGCATCACAGAACCTGAAAGGATTCATGGCACAAGCAAAAACACTGGAGAAAGCGTTCACTGATGCGGCGGAAGGAATGGGCAAGGGGTTCTCCAATGAGAACCTGGTTAATGTTGCAAAGCAAACTAGACATGAATACACACAAAAGCTTCAGCTTGATCCTGAAGGAAAAATAATTCCAAAGGAAGTAAGCAGCAAGCTGATTAAATTTCTAGACAACCAGATAATAAAACCTGTTGGTGGAGGAAGAGAGCACGCAATGCTTGATGTGCATCAAATGAAAGGGATCCGTGAGCAGATCAATGACTTGCTTCTTCCACTCAAGAACAAGGTACTAGCAAAGACTACATACGCGGATGATGTCTCGCGTCTGATGAAGGCGTGGGAGAATGACGTGGCATCCCTTGAAAAAATGGGATACCCGGATGTCTACAAGGCATTTGAGGAATATGACAAGTTCACCGCTTCAGGGCTGATGCTCTGGGGAACGAATGTCGGCAAGACAGCGGCGAGAGGGGATGTTAAGCAAAGAGGATTCAATATTATTATTGATGGCAGCACAACGCGTGCTTCCCATACCCTGTTTGATACCATTGTTAATGCATCAAAGGCGCACGCACTGGACGGCAAGGCGGAACTGGCTGCAATCAAAAGAATCGTAGGAGACCGTGGATACCACAACGGATTGGGAACATACGTTGATGACCTATTCAATGCATCCATTGTTGAAAAGGAAGGATTGCAGTATTTTGATGCGGCAGGATTCAGGGCCGGATTAGGACTTGGAAAAGAAGGATCCAAGTTAAAAACACTGTTCAGCCACGCACTCGACGAGTCACCAGAGGTGACAAAGCTCAGAATATGGGAGCCTGGAGTTGGATGGACTCATTTTGATGATGCAGTCTATGAAACAGGAGTTGGCAAGGGACTGAAGGAAATCTTCGGCGAGGAACTGCCGGAAGGATTCATAAGGGGAGAAAGAACAAAAATGCCAACCCAGAAGGACTTTGATGACCTGTCAATGGTTCTCTCAAAGCTTTTCGAGAACGGCGTTCCTAGCGGGGCTAAGTTCATGATGCGTCGTGCAGTCATGGGTTCCACTAGGTCAGCCATAAGAGCGTTCCTTCCTTCAACGGCATTAGGACCGGGAATGGTTGGAAAAGGAGCTGTTGAAGCCGGTACACTTATAGGAATTGGACCACTGATGATGAGTGCTGCGGCATTCCTAATCAACTATGGTGGAAAGGTTCTAACTAATCCAGTATCAATTAGAGTTTTAAAAAACATGACTGACGCAAACCTGCCGGAGACAGTTAGACTTGCAAACTTTGCTAGGCTAGTTCGCATGTATCCAGAGGAATGGATTGCATTCGACCGTGACTTAGCGGAACTCGAACAGGATCAAAAAATGTTTGACCAATCAGGACAAAGATTCCAGCAAGCAAAAACACTTAATGAAAAAGCAAAGGATGCCTTACTGACAACTGGCGCCAAAGTGGGCGAGGCTGTCATGAATCCACTTGACACTCTTGGAGCAGGATATGATGCGATTAAAAAGGGAGCTGACATAGATCCAACACCATCTCTTATAAGTCCAAAATTTGGTGGGGCACCGGAAGGAGCAGTTGACTACGCACCGGAGGCATTAGGGTCGTATGACACATCGCGTGTTGGCTCTTCAATAATGAGAAATCCGACAATGAATCCGGCGGCAGCTGGAGCGTTGTACACAGGAAACACTGATGCGGCGTTGGCCGCGCAGTATGGTGGCGGAACACAGTACGCTGCTGGAGGCGGACTGATGGAGATGAACCCCGTGATGAACAATCAGGGAAAGTACACGGACATACAGACGGGGATCAATGACAATCCGTTTCAGAATGCACAGAACAAGGGAATATTAGGAGTACTATAATGGCTGAAAGGGATCCAAGATTTGGTGGTAATTTAGAAACAGCTAATATTAGACCAAGAGAATATCAACCTAGGGATAGGGGGATTGCTAACGTCTCTAATGTAGATGACAGATCTCTTTTTCAAAGAGGATCAGATGTTGGAAAAAATATTTATGAAAGAGTAGATCCATTTATTCCTGAAGTGCGTGACGACATGCTGAATTGGAATGTTAATACTGACTATGGAAGATTTGGAGTTGGAGTTGGAAGAAGAAAAGGAATGTTAAATTGGACATTACCATTCAATACTTCAGCCCTCGATACTGGAATAGGAGGCACAGACGAATATCAAATGGCGGAATTAACTGACAAGCAGAAAGAATGGATGAGGAGTATAGGAGCAACACCTGATTTCATATCACCTGATTACAGTTATAAACATGTTCAAGGAATGGAAAACAAACCTTGGGATTTTCAGTGGGGTGTGCAAGAACCAACCACTCGAGAAGAATTTGATGAGTATTACAATTATCTATTAGCTAATCCTTCTTTAACATCATGGCAAACATAATGGCCGAAGAAAAAGTAACACAGAACCGTGAGGATATAATCAGGATTGAGGGGCAGTTGAAGCTCATCAACCAGAAGCTTGACAACCATGTCAATCATATATCGGGCAAGATTGACACGATCTTCAAGATCGTCTGGACAGTTTCATTCATGGTTTTAGGACTGATATTAAAGGCAGTCTACACAGGTTTAATAGGATAGGGGGCCGTTTGGGGGGAGATGTACGGGATACTATCACTAATCGGCAAAAAGTATGGGAAGGATGCGATGCGTCGCGTCCTCGCCATAGCTAAACAGTATCCTGATGACAGGCACGTCAGGACCCTGAAGAATCAAACCATGTATGAGGCGTGGTATCCTCATGGAGTGGCACATTCATCAAGGATGGGAGCGGCGGAAGGGCTTCTGCGAAACGCCTCCAAGTACGTGACGCCTGAGAACAAGGCGACGCCTTACAGTGGTATCATGCAAACGATGAAGGCGAAGCTCAACAGTGAAAGAACTACAAAGGACCTCATCAACTGGTACCGTGCGAACCCAGACGAGTATGCCAAGATGAATGAGGCAGGAAGGACCTACTGGGGTGAGTTTGGCGGCGAGGAATACGTAGACCACCTTGCACAAAATGCAATCGCGCAGATGGCAAAAAGAAATATGAAAATGCGTGGGCTGACAAACTATGAGAAATACATGGTGGCACTTGCAAGACAGCGAAGGCAGGATGCAGCAAGCGGAGCCAACGTGATACCTTTCCCAACAAAAAGATAGAAAATTAACTTCACTTATGCTATAATGCGTGCGTGAAATTTATAAAGAAGTATGACTACGCCTCGTTGAAGAGGCAAGACGGAGAATATAGAATATATCTTACACCTGACGGGGAAAGCTTACCGTCCGTAACCTCAGTCCTTTCCAAGACAAAGGACAAGAGTGGCCTCTACGCATGGCGTAAGCGCGTGGGGGAGAAAAAAGCTGAAAAAATTATGGAGGACGCAGCCAGAATTGGAACCGCACTCCACGTATACATAGAACATTTTGTGAACGGAAAAGACTACAAGGACCTCACTGATATTGGCGTGGAAGCGGAGCTAATGGCCAAAAAGATCATAGAGGAGGGGCTTAAGGATGTTGATGAAGTATGGGGTTCTGAAGTTCATCTGTATATGCCTGGCAAGTATGCTGGGACTACTGACCTGGTTGGAATATATAAGGGAAGGCCTGCCATTATCGACTTCAAGCAGACTAACAAGCCCAAGAAGAGAGAGTGGGTACAGGACTACCTCATGCAGCTCGCCGCCTATGCCCAGGCGCACAACCACTTATTCGGAACGGAAATCGACCAGGGGGTAATATTGATGTGCTCCAGGGGGCTGATATTCCAGCGATTTGAACTCGATGGGGAAAATTTCACAAGGGCATCCGATTCCTTTATGAAAAGACTTGAAAAATATTCAGAAAGTGTTATATAGTATCTAGGACGCCGTAATGGGTCCTACTAAATCTTGCTTAACAGGAGGTATATATGAACGAGCTAGATCTAATACGTAACCATTTTCTTGGTTTTCACAATGACTTTTTTGAAGGTTTCAGAAGAGTCTCAACTTATCCACCATACAATATAAAGGAAAAAGATGACAAAGGTGTCATTGAATTTGCTGTGGCTGGGTTCTCTGAGAAAGATCTGAAAGTTGAGGTCAAGGATCAAACTTTGCATGTTTATGGATGCAAGGAAGAAAAGAAATCAGAAGATTTTTATCACAAAGGAATATCGGATAGAACTTTCCAAAAAAGTTTCCGTCTTCACGAACATATTATTGTTAATGGAGCAGAGCTAAAGGATGGTCTTTTAAAAGTGGCATATCACCGTGATATACCAGAGTCCGAAAAACCAAAACAAATAAAAATTAAATCCAAGTAATAAGTTCTTCACCGCTAATTTCCTTAGCGATGTTAACTTTGCTTCTAAGGGACTGTATGATCTTTTGATCCACAGTCCCTTTTGCCATTAAGTCTATATACAGTACCTTGTTCTTCTGCCCTATCCGGTGGGCACGATCCTCTGACTGTATTCTTTTCTCCAGATCATAATTATTTGAATAGTAAATCACTGTACTAGCTTCTGTAAGCGTAATTCCATACCCACCAGTTTGTGTATTGCCAATAAAAAATCTTACCTTGGAATTAGGATCTTGAAACTTTCGTATGCACTCTTGCCTTTTATCGGCAGGTGTTGCACCATAGTAAGTACATTTTGAATTTTCTCCAAATTCAAATGCTATATTGGCTTCAATCTTTTCAATGTCATGTATGTAATTTGCCCATATAATCACTTTTCCAGTGGTCTCTCCCAAAATCTGCATCAGTTCATCTATCCTGTTGCTTCTAAGATCTATTGTATGCCCAGCATCAGTTTTCATGTGTCCACATGTTATCTGGTGAAGCCTTATCAATTGGGTAAGGACATTAACTGCTGTTGTTGACTGCCCCTTGAGAACCGCCATCGCGTTGGCTTTCATGCCAATATACGCCTCTTTTTGCTCATCACTTAATTCTATCTCACGCTTGGTATATACCTTATCTGGTAGGTCAAGGCAGTCCTTCTTCAGTATGCGGTATGAATGGGGTGCGACAAGTTGTCCCAGTTGCTTTAAGTTCTGAAATTTGACAATGCGCTGGTATGTATGTGTTCCACCAGCCGCATTGGATGTGACCATGATTGCATAGCGTGTCCTGAAGGCATAATAGC
>Ga0208179_1001569_pt1 | contig 11520 bp, 13 predicted proteins | sample Malvired_Geostar_FD_184238 | JGI IMG/M metagenome (GOLD analysis project Ga0208179, IMG submission 184238) | Marine viral communities from the Global Malaspina Expedition - Malaspina viral metaG DeepMed_Geostar (SPAdes) (version 2) | ecosystem: Environmental > Aquatic > Marine > Oceanic | place...
CCCAGAAGAAAGTGACTAATAATGGAATCATTAATTCAAATCACGATCAAATCCGCCCCAATATTGGGGATGTTCAGCAAAGCTACTAAAGGGGCTAAAGCATTTAATTACGGATCGTCCGCCGGTCCTGATTGTGACAAGTGTTGCCCCCACCATCCAGAGTCAATATCGGCACATGCCAAGTCCGCTGATACGCTTTGCTATGCGTGGAAGGTAGAGCGTCGGCATGACCGCCAACAATTACAGAATAAGCTACACCGCCACCAATTGACTAATCGGGAACATTTGACCGCCTTAGCTATGGCAGAAGTCGATAAAATAAAATCTGTAATACCGTGGTTTCGCTTTTCGGCATTCGGTTCTGTGCCGAGTTTGCCACCTTCTAATTTTAGGCAATTATGCCAATTATTAGAGCAACGTAATACCCCACTACATTTGCCCGTTGAGAGCGTATCTAAAACTCTCCGATATAGGAAAGAATTAAAGGGGCTAAAGGTTGCAGTACGCCGGTCGTGCGGATCGGTTCGGTCATTCGTTCGGTCCAGTATTCGATCTAATCCGTTGAGCGTAGTTGCAGGGACTATGCAACAATCGCCGTCCGATAGAATCGTTGAAAGTAAGCGCGTGGCGGCAATGCGGACTAAACGCACTAAACGCAAAACTGTGGTATGCCCTGCCGTTGCCACTATTATGACGGGTAACCGATCAAGCAAGGCGAAATGTGGCAATTGTGTGGCCTGTGCAAACCCCGATATAGACATCGTATACCCAGTCCATAAATAATTGAATACTCGACGAACCAACAAGAGGGAAACGGTCTTGCGTTTCGCCGCTGGTTTTTTCTTCTTTAGGGCTTGTGGTAGGGCTTGTGGTAGGGCTTGTGGTAACCATACGGAGTTTATCGTCCATACCGTCCATATCGTCCAGTCTTTAATGAAGATGAATAATAATTTAAGTCTCTAAGTTCTTTAAGCCGACTAAAGAATAGAAAGGAAAAGAATCATGATAACTGAAGAACCAAAAGCTACTGTTTCCCCATGTCTTCCTGATACTAAATTAGACTTAATTAGACAACAAGCTCTCCGAAGCGTTCCGGGAGCTATGCCCTGTATTAAGCGGGTAGAACTGTTACGGAAATACATCTTAGACAAAGACAAGGACGTTTCTGTGTACAGGAATCTCAGACGCAACTGCTGGTCTATAAAGCAAGACGGACTGGTCAAAGCTAGACCTCGCTTTGTGTCACTCATCGATGCTAAGTTCCGAGTTCAAGACGCAGGGAGAAGAAGAGTTCTCTCAACTGGTGTCAAGAATGTCCATGCCTACATTGTAGGTAAGTTAGTCGATTACAATTTTGTTGATACAGATTTTACTAAACCCCAGTACGCAACTAAAGTAACTTACAATCCTTTTGTTTATCCTGCTTTCCTTTCTACCGTTGACGGAAGTGAAGTACATAAAGCTAGAGAAGTTTTAATGGATGTAGATAACGGTGTGTTTTGTTCTTTCTGAAAGGGAAGTATTCATGAAGTTACTCATGGTTACATTTCCTGTGAAAGAGATGAACGCAGCGTTCATTGTTAAAGAGGGGAAAGCTCACCAATACTTCGCCTCAAAGCAAGCAGCAGAGAAATGGATTAAAGAAGAGAGTCCTAGTTACGAAGATTACAACGACATAACAGAAGTCGAAGTTAAGCCGACTAAGAAAGACTTAGCCTCTTACCTTAATGAACATCACACTTACTGGTAGAATAATGTTAAAGAAAGGAAAAGAATCATGCCTGTTAAGACCCGTGGAAACGCTTTTCAAGCCACCGTTAGTCACAAACGATCTAAGTATCGTCGCCAGTTCCCTACTGCCATCGAAGCTCAACTATGGGAAGCGCAGACAAAAGCCGATCTCCTTTCAGGGAAAACTGCGCAAACAAAAGCATCTGCATCAGCCAACTCGAAACAGCGTGATCATAAAGCAACCGAAGATTCGCCGGAAACGCTAGGGGAAATGTTCAATTACATTTACCGAACGACTTGGCGAGACGCACAATCCAAACAAGCACTTAAGCAAGTCGGAACTATGCTTACTAATGTTCTAGGCGGAGACATTTTAGTAAATGATATAGGAAAGAAAGATATTGATCGTGTTACCACTCATTTCAAAGAGATGGGAAACACTAATGGGACCGTTAACAGGAAGCTCGCCGCTCTCTCCAAGGCTCTGACAACTGGAGAAGAATTGGGCATCGTTACGAATCGTCCCAAGATCAAGTATTTGCGAGAAGCACCGCACCGTATCCGCTGGTATAACGACAAAGAGATGGCGGATATGGAAATGCTTTGTAACGGTCCTTTTTCAGACACAGAATTAGAATTAGAGATGTGGGATTTTGGCCACTACTTGAGGTTCATGGCCGATACAGGATTGAGACAATCTGAAGCTTTTAATTTGACTTGGAGAGACTGGAGATCAAGAGTCGATGGGGGAAACAGTTCTGTGATATATGTGGACAACTCAAAGAACGGATTATCTAGAACAGTTCCCTTGACTAAGGAAGCGGAAAAAGCTTTAGTCCACATGAAAAATAATTCTGCGGTAGGACCATGGCGTGGGTTCACAAAGATTAAGCTAAGAGCGAGATGGGACTTCATTAGACGGCGGATGGGTTGGCAAGATGATACCCAAGCAGTCTTGCATGCCTTACGGCATACATTCTGTAGTCGCTTAGTTCAGAAAGGCGTACCATTGCGTATGGTACAAGAACTAGCGGGTCACAAAGGTATCGCAATGACTCTGCGATATTCTCACCTAGTTCCTCATGACCTCTCTCAGTGTATCTCACTTTTAGAATCGAAAGTTGAGAACACTAATGATTCCTGACTTTGATCTCCCAAGATGGACCGTATTAAAACAACCACCAACTGGGATTTTAAGAGGAAACATTGAGTGGCTACATTCTGTGTCGGGGGAGGGAGATCACTACATGATAAGTCTAAATTATGAGCAAGAACCTGCTGAATGGAGACTCCAAGTCTCGTCTTCGGACGGATGGTCTTTGATTGCTGATTTGGAACATGCCGAAGCAGTACTACACAGTTTTATATGGCATCACTTTCGTAACATGAAGACTTTTCCAGTTCAAGTAAAACCGGGGGTATTTACTCAGAATTTCAGTAAAGAAATTTTATCAGGACAATCACCTTTTCCATGTTCTAACTTATGAAACAATCAAACTTAGAATCTGAAATGCGGGAAATGGGCGTAAGCCGATACTGGCGTAAAGTAAACCGTACTACCAATAAGGAAATGGAAAGCAATCACCCTGTCGGAAGACGATTGCTCACTGAGTCAATTAACAAGTTAGCAGACCGAATTAAAGCTTGGAAATTCAAGGTAGCTGATCGATCTGCCGGTCCCCAACATGCAGCATACCCATACATCGATAAGCTTGATGTAGGAATGGTTGCTGCTTTAGCCGCACGATCAATTATCGATTCTATTTCTCTTCACTCTCGAATCGCTAAGACTGCAATAACAATTTCTAGGATACTTGAAGATGAGGTTCGGTGGCGAGAGTTGTCCAAACAAGACTGGAAACTATTCCAAACTCATGTAGATCAGACGAAACGTAAACGGGGATACGAGTCTAAGCGCAGACACATGAATAATCTAGAGAGACTGATTGACATGCATTACAGTCGGTGGCCTAACGCAGTTCGTGTCAAAATTGGTGTGGTTCTGATCGAATTAATGCAGCAAGCAACGGGTCTAATAGAAATAGAAACCAGAACAGGATTGATGGGTAAACGCGACACTTTTGTCCGTCCCACAGATGCTCTTTTAGAGTGGATGAAACTCGCTCATAAGAGTGGAGAGGATTTGTCACCAGTTTACTTGCCTATGGTAGAGAAGCCGAAAGACTGGACGAACATATGGAACGGAGGATACTTAACTAAGCATATTCATCGTCGCCCTTTGATTAAGTCAGCAGATAGGAGTCACTTAGAGGAACTGAATGTTCTTAAACTGTCCGAGCCATTGGCAGCTATAAATGCGTTACAGCAAGTGAAGTGGCGTGTTAATCCCCGTGTTTACCAGTGTATGCAGTACTTCTGGGAAAAAGGGGTTCCAGCAGGTGGTCTTCCTTCCACAACAGGCGAACAAATACCCAGTAAACCTGTGGATATTGATACGAATGAAGAGGCGAGACGAAAGTGGAGGAAGCTCGCCGCTAGGATTCATTACGAGAATGAATCGGAAGAGTCTAGGCGTATACAAGTTGCGCAAGTACTGTGGATGGCTAAGAAGTTCAAAGATGAGACCATATTCATGCCTTGGTACATGGACTTTAGGGGCCGAATGTACCCTAGACCTTATGGTCTGCAACCCCAAGGCCCAGACTGGTCTCGCTCCTTACTGATGTTTGCCGAGAGTACGCCGATGACCAGCAATGGAGAGAAATGGTTAGCGATTCACGGGGCAAATTGCTACGGGAAAGATAGGTTGAGTTTTGATGACCGGATAAATTGGGTCATGAAACAGGAACCGTGGATACGAAATATTGCTAATGATCCCGAAGGAGCATTAGCGGAATGGGGGACGGTTTCAGAACCTTGGGCTTTTCTAGCATTCTGTTTGGAATGGGACTCGTACAGAAAGAACGGTTCCGCTCATAAAACCAGTCTTCCCTGCGCCATAGATGGCTCTTCTAACGGTCTTCAAATCCTTTCCCTTATTATGCGTGATCCTGTGGGAGCAGCAGCGACAAATGTCATCTCAACAGGACGAGATCAACCCGAAGATATTTATCAAAACGTAGCTGACGCTATTGTGGTCCGTTTGAAAGACCTTACTGATCACCCTTTAGCTAGGAAATGGATGGAGTTTGGGATCGATAGGTCGTGCGCAAAACGCCCAACGATGATTGTCCCGTATTCAGGGACATTGTTTGCCGTGCAAGAGTACACCATCGCTTGGTTCCGAGATGAACTGAAGTCGAGAAAGTGTGAGAACCCCTTTGGATGGGAGGAAATCTATGAGCCTTGCGTCTTCCTATCTAGAATGATTTGGGAAGCGTTAGGAGACATCATTGGGGAAGCTCGCAGAGCGATGACATGGTTTAAGGAGTGCAGCGATGTCTGCATGGAAAACTCTGTGCCATTGAGATGGACAACTCCTACTGATTTTCTTGTTAAACAAAATTATGAAACTTGGCAAAACCAAACCGTTAAAACGGTCATTGGCGATGTAATTCGTCGTCATAAAATTCATGTTGGGTCAGGTAGATTGTCGAAGGTAAAGAACAGGAACGGAATTGCACCAAATTGGGTACATAGCATTGACGCAGCAATCGCTCAAAAATCAATCCTGTCTTGCCGAGATAGCGGTATTAAATCAATGAACATTATTCATGATGCCTTTTGGACTACCGCTCCTGAAATGCCGATTATGAGAGAGTCTCTTTCAGAAAATGTGGTTGAGATTTTCAGTGTAGATTTGCTAAAGGATTTTAAGACAGAGTTATCGAAATATTTGCCGAACGGGGTGGACCTTCCTGATCCACCTTCTGGCGGCGATTTAGATATTAATCGAGTGCGTGACTCGAAGTACTTTTTTTCTTAGGAGAGTGTTATGAAATTGGTTACTCCCGAAGGCACGGCGGTTTATCCTCATTTGAACGAACCGGATACTAAGTTCAATGCTGATGGGGAATATTCCACTAAATTGTCGGTTTCATCTGAGACTGCTAATTCGTTAATTGAGGCTCTTGAGAGTTTTTATGAGGAGGCTTACAAAGACCACTGCAAAGAGCAGAACAAGCAGAAACTTAAGAAGCACAATCATCCTTGGACTGAAGAGACTGATGAGGATGGTAATGATACTGGGAATGTGGTCTTTAAGTTCAAGATGAAAGCGAAGACGAGAACAGGAATCGTGATGCGTCCTATCCTAGTGGACTCTGAGACAAAGCCTTTAGAAAACAGAATCGGATCAGGTTCTAAACTCAAAGTCTCTTTTGAGGCACGTTCTTGGTACGTCCCTGCTTTGGGTGTCGGAGTCACGTTAAGACTTCGGGGCGTGCAGGTGATCAATCTCGTCGAATGGACTGGCGGATCGTCCGTAGAATCTCTGGGATTCAGTAAAGAGCAGGGATTCGTGTCTGAGACGGTAGTGGAATCAGAAGAGTTCCAAAAGGAAACGTCCGACAGTTCTGACTTTTAATAGTTGTTTGGTGACTTAAATGTTTCATCTTTTCCTTCCATGCAATCCTGTGCCAGCGAGTCGCCCGCGCGTGACAAGATGGGGGACGTTCTACGGCAAGCGGCACTCGGCTTTTCGCTCTGAGGTTTCGACACTATTAGTTAACATGCGGGATAGTGGCACTCTTCCCGATCCCTTATTGAGCGGAAGGCTGATTGCATGGGTTCTCTTTGAAGTACAGCGACCGAAAACCTCTAAGCTACTTTTGCCTAGAGGTGATATAGACAATTATTCCAAGATTCTGTTTGACTGCTGTACGAAAGCTATTTGGGAAGATGATGTTCAGATTGAAATAATGTCTGCTAGAAAGATATGGTCGAATGGCGACGGAAAAATTAATCTTTGGGTTAAAGGAATTACCGATGAAACTGAAAGCTGAAAGTATTACAGGAACTCAGAATTCACAAGTTCTTTCTCATTTGCAAGAACGGGGAAGTATTACCCCTCTAGAGGCTCTTATTGTCTACAGAATATTCCGCCTTGCCGCTAGGGTTTACGATTTAAGGGTAAAGGGTTGGAATATAGAGACGAGAATAAAGAGAGACCGAACAGGCAAGACGTATGCTCAATACAGACTCAAGTGAATTCGTAGCGCACGAACCCTGCCCATCTTGTGGTAGCCGAGACAATTTAGCCAGATATTCGGATGGTCATGGCTATTGTTTCGGTTGCCAGCATTACGACTACGGTCCCAATGCTGCGCCAGCAGAAAGAAGAAGAACATTGGAAACGATTAAAGTTGAGTATCAGCCTCTAGTGAAGAGGGGGATAACGGAAGAGACCTGTAGAAAATTTGGATACGGTGTCGGAACATTCAATAAGGAGTTTGTTCAGGTCGCTCAGTATCGGAATGCGGAAGGAGCAGTTACGGCTCAGAAGGTGCGGACTAAAGATAAGAATTTTCACATCTTAGGGGATGGAAAAAATCTAAACTTATGGGGCCAAAACTTATGGGCGGATGGGGGGCGGATGGTTGTCATAACAGAGGGAGAAATAGACGCTCTTAGTGTCTCCCAAATTCAAGGGAACAAGTGGCCTGTTGTTTCTTTAAGTACTGGTGCGGCAGGGGCAGTTAAAAACATTAAGAATTCCTTAGAGTGGCTAGAGGAATACGAGTCAGTAATCTTCATGTTTGACATGGATGAACCGGGCCAGAAAGCCGCAGTAGATTGCTCCATGTTACTGTCTCCCGGAAAAGCCAAAATCGCCTCTCTTCCCCTTAAAGACCCTAATGAAATGCTCACCCAGAGCAGAGAGAAAGAAGTCGTTTCTGCTGTGTGGAACGCGAAGGTGTACCGTCCTGACGGTGTTATTGTCGGTGAGGATATGTGGGATCGGATTAGCGAAGATAGCCAGAACGACTCCGTTGAGTACCCTTGGGCGGGGCTGAATGAGAAGACTTACGGTATCCGTCAGGGTGAAGTAGTAACCATTTGCTCTGGGACTGGCCAAGGTAAGTCAAGTGTTTGTAGAGAGTGGCAGCATTGGCTCTTGATGAAGGGTTTTAAGGTAGGCATTATTGCCTTGGAAGAGAACATTTGTCATTCGGCTCAATCTCTAATGGGAATCCAATTGAATTGCTCTCCCCATAAGTGGAATGAGCGAGAGATTGATGACGAACAAAAGAAGAAAGCTTTTGAAGAGACTGTTGGGAACGGCAATTGTATCCTGTATGACCACTGGGGGTCGCTTGATTCTGGGAACTTACTGAACAAAGTTCGCTACATGGCCAGAGGCATGGGATGCAATTACTTATTCATTGATCATTTAAGCATTGTTATTTCAGGCTTAGGTGAAGGAGATGAGAGACGGTTAATAGACAACTTAATGACTAAACTCAGGTCTCTTGTAGAGGAGCTTGGTATTTCCCTATTTATCGTATCTCACTTGAAGAGACCGGAAGGTCGCGCCCATGAAGAGGGCAGTGTCGTGTCTCTCTCGCATCTCAGAGGTAGCGGAAGCATCGCACATTTATCAGATATGGTTATAGCTTTAGAAAGGAATCAGCAAGACGAAGAAGAGCGTCATGTGACAACGATAAGAGTCCTAAAGAACCGATATAGCGGAGATACGGGAGTAGCTTGTCGCGTCCGCTATAACACAGAGACAGGAAGACTCTCTGAAATAGGTGGCCCAACAGAAGATGCCGATTCAACTTCCTTTTAATAGGAAAGGATAGGAAGATGACCCCCACGATATTTGATATAGAAACTAATGGAATTAAAGACTTCAGGTTCTTAACTGACTTAAAGAAAATCCATTGTTTAATAACTCGTCATAAAAACGATGTTAAGATTTGGACAGGCTCTGCCATAAAGGATGGATTAGCCTTCTTAGCTCTGCAAGATGTTATCGTTGGTCACAACTCCATTTCGTTTGATATTCCCGCCATTAAAAAGCTATACCCGGAATGGGAACCGAAGGGTTGCGTTAGAGACTCTCTAGTCATGGCTCGATTAGCTTGGTCAGACCAGAAGGAAAGAGATTACCGAAATGCTGATCTGCCTAAGAACTTAATCGGTTCTCATTCCCTAAAGGCATGGGGCTACAGGCTAGGGGAGCATAAAGGTGACTATTCGGGCGGTTGGGATGATCTAAATGAAGACATGATTAAGTATTGTGAACAGGACACATTAGTTACTCAAAGGCTCTATTTAGCCGCTAGTAAGAAGTTAGGGGAATGTAAGGCTACAGCATTAGAGCATTCCTTTCATGAAATTCTTTGCCAACAGGAGCGCAATGGTTTTGCTTTCAATACAAAGGCGGCAGCAGAACTGTATGCAACTCTCAGTGGACTCAGGGCTGATCTTAAGTCGCAATTGTCGAAGGTATACCCTGCTCAAACAGAGCGGATGAAGATGCCTCAGTACTGGGTAGCCGAGGACCGCAGGTTTAAGACGAAAGGGGAAGCGAAGAAAGCTGGATTTCGAGACAAGCAAATAAAGAGAGGACCAAATAGGACTAAAGTTGTCCCATTTAACCCAGATTCCCGTTTGCAGATATCACAGGTTTTGATGGAGCATCATGACTGGGAACCCACTGTATTCACCCCTAATGGGCAACCCCAAGTCGATGAGACGATATTGAAGTCCTTGGAGATACCGGAAGCTGACCTCCTTGTTCGCTATCTGACGCTCAGTAAGAGGATTGGTCAGCTTGCTGAAGGCAAAGAGGCGTGGCTTAAGGTCGAAGATAACGGGAAGATACATGGACGAATTAACTCTAATGGCGCGATAACAGGTAGATGTACCCATTCGAGACCCAATTTGTCGGCTACTCCCGCCTTAACAGCCATTTGGGGCAAGGATTGCCGAAGCTTGTTTACTGCGAGTTCTGGGAGAGTCTTAGTGGGCGTTGATGCCAGTGGACTGGAACTGCGGTGTCTAGCTCACTACTTATCCAGATGGGACAACGGAGAATACGCTAAATTGATTGTGGAAAGCGATATTCATGAGGTTAATCGGCAAGCCGCAGGTCTCTCCTCTAGGGAAGCCGCAAAAACGCTGATTTACGCCTTGATTTATGGGGCCGGTCCCCAAAAGATAGGATCAATTGTGAATGGGGGAATCAGAGAAGGCAAGCGTTTGACGGAACGGTTCTTACAGAGAATTCCTGCTTTAAGAACCTTAAAAGACGCAGTAACAGAGGCAGCGAATAAGAGGGGCAAAATTACTGGTCTGGACGGCAGATCAATCACTACTCGTTCGGCTCACTCAGCCTTAAATACGCTATTACAGTCCTGTGGGGCCATTCTAATGAAGCAAGCTACTGTGAATGCTAGGTTAGCTTTTAGAGCCTCTAAATTAGAAGTTTTCCAAGTTGCGCACATTCACGATGAGATTCAATTTGAATGCTCTCCTGAACATTCGGAGGAAGTTGGCGAAATGGCTGTAGAAGCAATCAAGCAAGCCGGTCGAAGCTTTAATTTGAAGTGTCCTTTAGATGGAGAACACAAAGCAGGAAAGACTTGGGCGGATACGCACTGATACCTTTTATTTGGGGATTTGAAAAATGGCTAAGGGGAAAGAAATTGTTCTGACCTTTGTTTCTACAAAGGACATGCTGGAAGAATTGCAGGGTCGAATGGATTCGTTGGTTTTTGTAGGACAATCTTCCAGAACGGAAGAAGAAGATGAACTGATCGCTGTGTTTAAGGGAACTTTGCACAGTTGTCTAGGTTTGTGTGCTGTTTCAGAAATGATGGTTAAATCAGGAGAGTATGGCAATGAGCGACAAGAATAGAGTTTTAATAGACGGGGATATGTTGGTTTATCGGATTGCTTCCGCTTTAGAAGAGCCGATCCATTGGGGAGATGATTGGTGGTCTCTTTATGCGGACGCTCGTCAGGGTGTAGCTTTAATTGACGAAGAGTTAAAGAAATTTGAAGATATTGCTAAATCTTACGATCCTCTTGCTACTGATATTAAAGTAGCTTTAACTTGTCCTGTATTTAATTGGAGAAATAATGTTTTACCATCTTATAAAGCAAATAGAAAAAACGTGCGCCGCCCTGTCATATGGAATCCGCTTAGGCAGCACCTATGTGAAAATCATAAAGCAGTCACTTATAGGAATCTGGAAGCGGATGATATCATAGGAATCTTGTGTCAGAAAACCTCAATAATTATCAGCGACGACAAGGACTTCAAGTCCGTCCCATGTAAATTCCTGCACCGCCCTTCGACTGGTGCTGGCAGTCGCGTTACCGAAAAACGGGCTAAAAGGTGGCATTTTCTCCAGACTTTGACCGGCGATTCCGCAGACGGATACAAAGGATGTCCGGGAATTGGTGAAGTTAGAGCGGAAAAGCTCTTAAAGGATGGAACATGGGAAGAGGTGGTTGGTGCGTACAGTAAAGCCGGTTTGGACGAAGAAGACGCTTTAAGGCAGGCGCAAGTGGCTCATATACTTCAATCCCCATCTGAGTACAATAAAAAGACTGGAGAAGTAGCGTTATGGAAACCCGAATGAACCGAGAGGATTACCGAAAGTTCCATGTTACCCTGTGTCAGGAGGCTCTGCATTTATCGATGGCTAAAAATCACGACTATAGTGGGGGGGAAGATGGTCGTGATCCTTTCCTAAACTTCAAAGTAGTTGAACACATGGGAATAGGGATAACAACTGAGCAGGGCATGATGGTCCGGTTAGCGGACAAAATGCGCCGATTGTGCGGTTTTGTAAAAACAGGGTCGTTTGAAGTTAACAGTGAATCTTTTCGGGACACTGTTATGGATGCGGTCAATTATTTAGTGTTAATAGC
>Ga0208179_1001572_pt1 | contig 11509 bp, 9 predicted proteins | sample Malvired_Geostar_FD_184238 | JGI IMG/M metagenome (GOLD analysis project Ga0208179, IMG submission 184238) | Marine viral communities from the Global Malaspina Expedition - Malaspina viral metaG DeepMed_Geostar (SPAdes) (version 2) | ecosystem: Environmental > Aquatic > Marine > Oceanic | place...
GAACTGGGCTGCCTGGGCTCCCTGGAAACCGGCCAGGCCGGCGAGGAAGACGGCATCGGCGCGGAAGGCACCCTGAGCCATGAGCAGATGCTCACCGACCCGGAAGAGGCGGCGGACTTCGTCAAGGCAACCCATGTGGACGCCCTGGCCATCGCCATCGGCACCAGCCACGGTGCCTACAAGTTCACCCGTCCGCCCACCGGCGACATTCTGGCCATCGAGCAGATCAAGGCGATCCACGCCCGTATCCCGGATACGCATCTGGTCATGCACGGTTCCTCTTCCGTACCGCAGGACTGGCTCGCCATCATCAACGAGTTCGGTGGCGAGATCCCGGAAACCTACGGGGTGCCAGTGGAAGAGATTCAGGAAGGTATCAAGTACGGGGTGCGCAAGGTCAACATCGATACCGACCTGCGCCTGGCGTCCACCGGTGCCATCCGCCGCTTCCTGGCCACCAACAAGGCCGAGTTCGATCCGCGCAAGTACCTGAAGGAATCCGTGACCGCCATGCGTGATATCTGTATCGCCCGGTACGAAGCGTTCGGTACCGCCGGTAACGCGGACAAGATCAAGCCGGTAAGCCTGGAAGTGATGTTCCAGCGTTACGAAGACGGCGAACTGGACCCGCGCGTCAAGTAAGCCCCTAATTCGCTGCCGGCCTCTTCCCACGGTGGAGCTACAGAGCCGCTGTGGGAAGCGGCCTTGGCAGTGAATCGTGCATCTCCTGCCCCAACCTTCCCTTCCCCCATCGCCTTTCTTCTTCCTGTGCTGGCTTGCCTGAAAGTGCCGTTCACTTGGCGGATACTCCAGTCGGCGCTATGATGGTTACTTGGTGTTACACATAACAATAGTCGTAACTCATCTAAGCGACGCGAGAATTTCAGGGAGAGCCTCCATGGCGATCGACAGTTGTGAAAACCTGCCCGGACAACGCGGGCCCGCCGACCACGAGCGGCGTACACAGATTCTGCAGGTGGCGGATGAACTGTTCCGAGTGCACGGTTACCGCAAGACCTCGGTGACCGACATCGCCAAGGCGATCGGAGTGTCCAGCGCCTACCTGTATCGCTTTTTCGATTCCAAACAGGCGATTGGCGAGTCGGTTTGCGCGCTGGCGCTGTCGACCATGGGCGAGGCCATCCGCGCTGTCGCCGAGCGCGACGCCTCCGCCACTCAACGCCTGCGCGACATGCTGCACACCTTGCTTTCCGAGGGGATGCGCCTGTTTCTCAAGGAGCGGCGTCTGCACGACATCATCGTCGTTTCCATCGAAAACCAATGGGCGGTAACCGAGGAGCACAACAACACGGTGTCCGAGGCGATCGAGAAGATTGTTGCCGATGGCCGTGAAAGCGGCGAATTCGAGCGCAAGACGCCACTGGATGAAGTGTGCATGGCGATACGCATCACCGCCGCGGCCTATGCCCATCCGGTGCTGCTCAGCCGGCTGGGTGACACCGATGAAATGGAGACCAAACTGTCGGCGGTCACCAACCTGATCCTGCGGAGTCTGGCACCCTGAAAATAATCGCGAGTTACAAGTTGACAATAACGTAACCTGTAACTATACTGGCTCCATCAGCGTGGGAGACCAGCAAGCACTCGCGAAATCGCCCTGACCTCCCGCGACATTCCCTGAATGTGAACGTGAGGAAAGGATGATGAAAAACGTAGCCCGTTTGTCCGTTGCCGCCCTGGTCGTTGCTGGTCTGGCTGCCGCACCGCTGGCCCAGGCCAACAGTTTCGAAGATCAGGTTCGTGCCGATTACCTGAGCGCCCGTGAGCAAATCGACTCCCCGGCGCTGGTTGACGGCCAGGTACAAAGAGCCGCCAGTGATCGCCTGCAAGCCGAGCAGCGTGGTCAGTCCCAGGGGAAAGGCCGTGATTTCCTGAGCATCCGTGAGAACATCGATTCCCAGGACTACATCGCGTACCGCTCCCAGGAAGCCCAGCGCAACCTGGCGGTAGCCAGGGAGCATGCTCCCCAGGCCGGCCAGACGCCGGTGGATCACCTGGGTCACCGCCTGAACCTGGACTCTCCGGAGAATCTGCAACGTGTCATCTCCGAAGTGCAGGCTCAGCAAGCATTGCGGGCCCAGCAGGCACAGCTGTAAGGGACTCGCCAGCAAACTCCGTGGAGTTTGTGATACTCCGCCCGGCTTCCCTGGCCGGGCCCATCAAAGCGCCCTTGACCGGGCGCTTTGTGGTTCGGGCGATGGCGTGCCGGGCACGGAGTGCCTATCATTGACGGTTGTCATACACCGCCTGAATCGAGTTTCCCGCCTATGTCGATACCGTTTTCCCGCGACGCCATCACCCGCAGTTGGCATCCTCTGAATTGGGAACGGTTCGCCCCTCTCGATGACCCCAGCCTGGATTATGTCAGCTACTACGGCATTGATTTCGCCGCGCGGCTGCCGCGGCTGGAGCACGGCTTCGGCTATTTCGATGCCGCCGGCCATACTCTCGGCATCCACGTCTGGCGCCCCCCGTCGCCGAAGGGCTCGGTGTTCGTATGCCACGGTTACTTCGATCACGTCGGTCTTTACGGTCATGTCATTGGGCATCTGTTGGAAAAAGGCTTCGCCGTGGTCGCCTATGATCTTCCGGGGCATGGCCTCAGTTCCGGCCCGCCGGCGGATATCGATGACTTCAAGGTGTATCGGGAGGTGTTGGAGCGGTGTCTGAGCCTGGCCCGGACTCATTTGCCGAAACCCTGGCACGTGGTGGCGCAGAGCACCGGCGGAGCCATCGTCATGGACTTCCTGTTGCACCACCGGTTTGATGCGGACGAGGCGCCGTTCGACCAGGTGATCCTGCTGGCGCCTCTGGTGCGCCCATTCAAGTGGGGCACCGCTCGCTGGCTGCATACCTTGATTCGCCCCTTTGCTCGCTCGATAAAGCGGGTTTTCACCATCAACTCCGGGGATCCGGACTTCCTCGATTTCCTGGAAAATCGGGACCCTCTGCAGCCGCGGCGGTTGCCGGCCAGCTGGGTGACCGCGCTGAAGCGCTGGTTGCCGGGATTCGAGCGGGCGGCCCCGGTGCCGTTGTCGCCGGTGGTGATTCAAGGCGATCAGGATGAGACGGTGGACTGGCGCTACAACCTGGATATTATCCGCCGCAAGTTCCAGGAGCCCCGCATTCATATCCTGGAGGGTGCCCGCCATCAGTTGGCCAATGAGCAGGCGGATTATCGGGAGCGCATCTTTCGTATCATTGACGATTGTCTGAACGTGCCGGAGCACACTGCCCGGCCGTAAGCCTGAAGGCCTGGGATTTTACCTTGTGTTACTTGCTTGTCTCAGTGGGAAATCTGGGACAATGGTACTAGCCGGATACAAGTACTGTCCGGATACAAGTGCCGCCCGGACACGGTGCCCGGGCGCGAGCAGGAGGTAACGCCATGAAGTTCAAACCAGTATGGATGGCCATGGGCGTGATGCTGGTGACGATGGCAGCGCCGGCACTGGCTCAGTTGGATAACCGGGCTATGCCATCCGCGGACCCCGCCACCCAGGCGGAACAGCGGCGGCAGGATTTGCAGAACCGCCTGGACAGTCAGCGCCGCGCCGCGGAAGAGCGGCGGAAAACCCAGCAGCAGCGAGCGGATGAACGGATGGAGGCCGCCGAGCAGCGCCGTAAGGAAATGGAACAGGAAGCGTTGCGTCGTCGCGAGGCGTTGACGCGATAGCGCAAAAGCCCCGGGGTGACCGGGGCTTTTCGTTTCGGGAAACGGTTTACTCTTTCGGTTTGATCGCGCCTTCCTTCATTTCCTGCAGACGCTCCTTGATCTGGTCCGGGTTATCCAGGTTTTCCCGATCCTTGGCGTAGTCCGGGCTTTGCATGTCCTTACCCATTTCCTTGGCTTCCTGGCGGGCCTTGTCCCGGGCTGCCCGGCCTTCCTCAAGCCGCTCCTCGATATTCTTGTCGATCTTGCTGCGGTCCTCACCGTAGTTTCTGGCCTTGTCCGAAACGCCTTCGGCGGCACGCCGCTTGGACTCGGTTTCGGCTTCGATTGCCTTTTTGTATTCCTTGGAGATGTGTTCCGGGCTGTCCAGATTGCGGCGTTCGGTGGAGTAATCCCGCCCGGACGTGTCGTCAGCCATCGCGAGCGGCGCCGCCACGACACCGAGAGTAGCGAAGAGAAGGGGAATGAATGCTGACCGTTGCATGAGTCGTCTCCTTGTAGATCAATGGTTACTCCCTGAACATTCCGTGGAGTAGCGCTTTTTTGGATTCATTGTTTTAGTTCACCGCGGAGGCCGGCATGGGGCGGTCCGTACTGGCGACACGGTGATATGTTCAAGATGCGCGAACTGTACAAAAATTCAAGTCATACATTAGTAAAAAAGAATATCGAGGCTGGTGGAGCGCTGCCGTGGGCGGCTTGCCGTGGCAGTGAATCAGCGTGCCAGCATCGCCGGCCTTCAGCACGTGTACCGCGGGGTGGTGACACTCACGGGGGGCGTATTGGCGCAATATTCAGGTTAAACTGGGCGATCGTCGTGGAATTAATCGGTTTGAGGTAGGAAATGGATCAGAATGCGTTGAAGCGGAGGGTGGCGGAAGCCGCCTTGCGTCATGTGCCTGAAGGCGAGGTCATCGGTGTGGGTACCGGCTCCACGGCAAACTGTTTTATCGATGCCCTGGCGACCATGAAGGATCGCCTGGCCGGCGCCGTGGCCAGTTCCGAAGCCACCGCCGAGCGGTTGCGTGGACACGGTATCGAGGTGTTGGAGCTGAATCAGGTGGACAGTCTGCCGCTGTACGTGGACGGTGCCGACGAAGTCAACGATCACCGGGAGATGATCAAGGGTGGTGGCGGCGCCCTGACCCGCGAGAAAATCGTGGCGGCGGTGGCCGAGCGGTTTATCTGTATTGTCGACGGTTCCAAGCAGGTCAAACGCCTGGGCGGCTTCCCGTTGCCGGTGGAGGTGATCCCCATGGCCCGTTCCTACGTAGCGCGCCGGCTCGCCGCGCTCGGCGGGCAGCCCCAGTACCGGGAGGGTTTTGTCACCGATAACGGCAATCTGATTCTCGATGTGCGCAATCTGGATATCCTCAACCCCATCGAGCTCGAAGAGAAAATCAATAATATTACCGGGGTCGTCACCAATGGCCTGTTCGCCCGCCGTCCCGCCGACCTGGTGCTGGTTGGCCGTGGCGACGAGGTGATCTCGATTTGAGTTGAAAACGGAGCATCGCGGTTCATGGCCGCGATGCCCGTAATCGTTTTAATCCCGCCCTCACCATTGCGCCTGAAAACGGCAATCAGGCTGCCTCAATTCTTTCTTCTGACCCCCGTCACAGAGCGACACGGTCTGTTACAGCTGCTAACCATCCGCCATCCCCGAGTACGGTTTTCCACCTTTTTTCATACGCCAATGTCTGTGCACATTTGTTTTACTGAGATTGCATAGAAAGGAAGTTCTGAATATCGCCTTGTCCCCATTATTCGGAGCTTTCTAAAAAAGGGGGCCGGTAATCGCTCCGCGCCCGACCTGGATTACACAACAACAATGATCCGTACCGGAGGCAGTGTATGTTCGGACTTTCCCCCCTGCGTCGCGGTGGCATCGCGGCCCTGTCCCTTTCGGTCGCCGCTTCGATTGCTGCCCCGGCCTTCGCCGCCATGGGTAACACCGCCAGCAGCTATGGCCTTTTTCCTGGTGATGTGGCATCCGCTCAGGCCCTTTCCATGTTCAATCCGCAGGCGTCGTCGCTGTACTACAACCCGTCCTACCTGATCAAGGATCCCCGTGGTGAGCTGACCATCGGCTTCCTGCACGCCGAGCAGGAACTCGATGGCAAGAGTTTGGGGGGCGCCGCTCCGGCCACACGCGACGGCAACCTGCTCGATGACAGCCGCAGCCAGCAGCAATTGATCGCGCTGAAAACCGATCTGTCCAGCATCACCAAATTCGAACATCCGATTTACTTCGCCATTATCGCCGGCGTGGAAAAATACGGGAAAGAAATGCTTTCCTTCAATTCCAGCACGTCCATGGGCGGGCAATACATGGAGTACGGTCGTCAACCGTTATTCCTGAATATCGGCGGTGGCACCGAGTTGCTGCACGGGATCGCCGTCGGCGCCTCCGCGCACGTCTCCCTGCGTTCCGACGCGAAGCTGGTGGCCAGCTCCAATCTGGCCGGTGAAACCCAGTACGAAACGCTCGAGGTCAACGCCAAACCGGTGATCCGGCCGGTGCTCGGCGTCACCCTGGACTGGGGCAAGCTGATCTGCGGCAAGGGCGACTGCATCACCAATGGCCTGGAAACCGCGTTTGCTTTTCGTGGCCATACCGAGGCGCGCACTTCGGTGGACTCGCGCATCACCATTCCCGGCACCGTGCCGTCTCCGGGTATCGCGTTGCTGATCGATACCGTGGATTCCTACCAACCGGATATTTACAGCGCCGGGGTGCAGTACCGTTTCAATGACCGGCTGCGTGCCGGGGTGACGGTGGAACGGCAGAACTGGTCGGACCTGATGGAAGTGCTGGAGGACGACACCGTCAAGGATCAGGCGGACATTCACTTCAAGGACATCACCGTGCCCCGGGTGGGGGTTGAGTGGAGCGCGCTCAAGAACGTGAGCCTGACCGCCGGCGTGGCGTTCCGGGAATCACCGATGGAAAGCGACCGCAGCCTGGACGTCAATTATCTGGACGCGGACAAGACCATCTATGGCGTCGGCGGTTCCTGGACCATCGAGCAGCCCCCGGTTCTCGCGTACCCGATGCGGGTGGATTTCGGTTACCAGTTCCACGATATCGACCAGCGCAAGTTTGATCTGACCAGCGACCGGGCTCCGGTGAATCCCTACGAAACCATCGAAACCGGCGGCGAAGTCCATGTATTCAGCGGTTCCGTCACCCTGAAGTTCTGAGGAGTGGTGTCATGCGAAGTAAACTGATCATTGCCGCCTGCGCCGGTATCCTGGCCGGCTGCGGGGGCGGCGGTAGCAGCAATCCGAGTTTTGACGGGCCCCAGTACAATCCCAAGGAGTTGTATTTCAACTATCCTTTCGACGGGCAGGCCTATGTGGCGCCGTCAGCTCCGGTGGTGCTGGAATTCAGCGATCCCCTGGAGGTCACCGAGGACAACTTCCGCTTTACCGGGCCCGATGGCGCGGCGGTGCCTTTTGCAATGAAGGTCATGAACGGCGGCCGCAACGTGGTGTTGCAGCCGACCGCGCCGCTGGCGCCGATCAGTGATTACAAGGTCGCCATCATCGACCTGGCCCCGGATGGCCGGGTGGTTAATTTCCGCGACGGCGAATTGAACTTCTCCACCCGTCCCGCCCTGGAAGGGCCGTTGTCGCAACAACGTGCTTCGGACACCTTCGAGATCAGCGAAATTTTCCCGGACGATGATCAGTTTCCCACCGTGGATTTCTCCACCTTCCGGCTGCGTACCTCCCAGCCGCTGGATCCGTCTTCCGTGGCGTATGGGGACACCGTCAGCCTGACGCGGAGTGGTGAACTGGTGCCGGCCCTGGTCCTGAGCGGCCGCGATACGCTTACCGTGGATCCGCTGGAGGACCTGACCCCGGGGCAGGAATACGTGTTGACGGTGAGCGGGCTCACCAGCGCCTTAGGGGAAACCCTGGCGCCATTCGAGCGCACCGTGACACCGTTGAATACCAAGTCCAGCACCGGTGAGCGGGAAGTGCTGGTGACCGAGGCGCCGGCCACCCACGACACCCTTGGCTGTCTTGAGGAGGGCGATCTGCGAACCTCCGAACTGACCGGCGATCCGATCAACTGCGTGCCGTTGATCAGCACCCTGCTGGCCAATGGCACCGCGTCCAAGCAATCCGGTGATATCTACGCCGAACTGGCGTTCCCGCCCAGCTTTCCGGACGTGACGCCGCTGCGCATCAAACGGGGCGGCATCCTGGTGGGTGAACCGCTGGATGTGTTGATCGGTGGGGAAGTGCCGGTGGGCTTCGACTCCGGCGCGGTGACCATCCAGGTGATGTCGGACGCCACCGGTTACCTGTTTCCCAATCCCAACTCCGATTCCCCCGACGCCGCCAAGAACGTGCGTCTGTTCATGGATCTCGCCGCCAACACCAAGGACGCCCGTGCCAACGGCGCCTTCACGCAGAACCTGATGCACGTGGAGTTGGTGGGCAAGGCGATCGTCGAGGACGGCAAACTGGTCACCGACGCGCTCACCGTGGTGGAGCCAAGGGTGTTGGGCGTGGAAAACAGTCACGGCGTGCTGAGCTTCCATATGGAGTCCTATCGCGACCAGGAAAACGCGCCGCCGCAGCCAGCGGATACGGTGCCGCCCACCTTGCTGGTAATGGACGACAATGGTGAACAGCGGCTGTCCTGGACGCCGGGAGACGTGGCCGACCGCGCCGTGCCCGGTGAACCGATCACCCTGCTGTTCAGCGAGGCGCTGGACCCGCTCAGCGTTCGACCCGGCGAGACCGTCCGGTTGACCAAGGGCGGTGCGGCGGAGTCGTTCTCCTGGAGCCTGGACGGCAACGCCCTGGTGATCCAGCCGGCATCGCCGCTGGCTTTCGGCGTTCCCTATGAAATCAGTGTCACCAACGGCCTGACCGATTTGGCCGGCAATGGGCTGCAGGTGCTGGATCCGCTGACCGGCCTCAACACCATTGGATTCACCATGCCGGAATACGTGGTGGAGCAGGACGGCGAGGATGTGCGCCGCGCTCCGTTCGCCATGGTGGTCTATCCGGGCTTCCCCTGCGCCAGCAGTCCCGCCACGGCATCCGATATCGCCGCCGGTGTGCAGGGCGTGTGCCTGTCATCGAGTTCCGAAGCCGAGCAGGTGGAAGTGGACGAGCTGCCGATCGTCGGCATGCCGTCGAACCGGCCGATCCGGGTACGGTTTTCCCAGAACATGGACGCCGACAGCCTGACTTTGGGCACCGCCTGCGGTCAGGGCGCTTTCCGTGTCGAGCGGCTCGGCGAGGATGGCACCTGCCAGAGCGTGGTGGACGGCGAACTGCGGGTGGAGACTCGCGCTTTGACCTTCGTACCGGAATTGCCCTGGGAAGAGGGCGCCTTGTACCGCTATACCCTGGCTTCGCAAAGCGCCGGCTGTAGCGGTGAGGTGATCTGTTCCAGCGACGGGCTGCCTCTGCAGACCGCCCTGCTGGAAGGCAGTGATGCCAAGGCCGGCGGTCCCAACATGGACATTCTGTTCCGCGGCGCCGGCGCCGTGACCACTGTGTTCCAGGAATTGAGCAACCTGCCGAGTGTCGACGCCAACAGTAACTTTGCCGTTGACGAAGGCGAACCGAGGGTGCCGGCGGGCACTCCGAATCCGGCGACGCCGGCCAACGCCACGCTGATCCGCCCCAACGGCGATGGCGGCGGCGGCCTGGTCAGCACCGCCAACACCGGTTGCGGATTCGAGGGCACGCCGCCCTATACCGAGGAAAATCAGATCGATTGCGACAGCGAGCGGATTCTGTACCTCACCGGTGACCTGAACACGGAGATCCTCAATTACGATGCCGAGGCGGGCGGCGTCCCGGTGGTGATTTATCCGACCACTGTGGCGCTGAGCAACCTGGATGCCACCGCGGTGATCGGGTTGGATCTGGACACCTCCGACGGTGACAACTCGCTGACGGACCTGCCGATTGTCGGCGGCCTGCTTGGCGGGCTGGTGCAAACGCTCGGGGATGTCCTCGATATCCTGGGGCTGGAAGAGGCCGTGCTCGGTCAGGTGGGTAACCTGGGGCTGGTGCCGATCGAGACCCACACCGGCCCGAACATCATGCGGGTGCGCTACAATGAGGATGCCGACGGCAATCGCACCACGCCGCCGGTGGGGCACATCATCGCTACCCCGGACGGGCCGGTGTTCCGGATCACCTTTGATCTGCTGTTCGACGCGCCGGAGCTGAGTCTGCCGCTGGGTCTGCAGCACAACGTGAAAAGCCTGCCGATCGATAACGTGCAATTGGAGGGGCCACTGGACTTTCTGCCCGATGGCCGGCTGTTCATCGGACTGGAAAATCTGGAACCGCTGAACGTGGACCTGGAAATCACCCTGGCCGGTTTGCCCGGCGGCCAGGTGAATCTGACCATTCCCACCCGCGGCATCAATCTGAGCTACCAGAGCGGCTCGATCAAATAGGTCAGTGAAGACGAGAAGGTTCGCGGCGCAAGGCCGCGAACCTCTTTGCCGGTGGACGACTTCCCCGCTCAAACCGTAAACTAGCCCCTTTCCGCCGTCCGGCGGTCTCGCGCTGATTTTCGGAACCTCCATGCTTGAAAAGTACGTCAAACGGATCCTGCAATCCCGCGTCTATGACGTGGCCCATGAGACACCCATCCACGCCGCGCCGCTGATTTCCCGGCGAATTGGCAACCGGGTGCTGCTCAAGCGCGAGGATCTGCAACCGGTATTCTCGTTCAAGCTGCGCGGCGCCTATAACAAAGTGGCCCAGCTCTCCGAAGCCCAGCGCGAACGGGGCGTGATCTGTGCCTCCGCCGGTAACCACGCTCAGGGGCTGGCGCTGGCGGCCACTTCCATGAACGTGCGCTCGGTGATCGTGATGCCGCGCACCACGCCGGACATCAAGGTCAAATCCGTGCGTCAGCTCGGCGGCAAGGCGGTGCTGGTGGGCGATAGCTTCGACGAGGCGCTGGCCCATGCCCGCAAGCTGGAAGAGAAGGAAGGCCTGACCTTCGTCCATCCCTACGATGACCCGGACGTGATCGCCGGCCAGGGCACCGTGGGCATGGAAATACTGCGCCAGCAAAGCCGGGACCTGGACGCCATCTTTATCCCGGTGGGCGGCGGCGGCCTGGCCGCGGGTATCGCCGCCTACGTCAAATACGTGCGCCCGGACGTGAAGATCATCGCCGTGGAGCCGGAAGACGCCGCTTGTCTGAAGGCCGCCCTGGAACGCAAACGGCGGGTAACGCTGCCTGAAGTGGGCTTGTTCGCCGACGGCGTGGCGGTGAAGCAGATCGGCAAGGAAACCTTCCGGGTGTTGAAGGACACGGTGGATGAGGTGATCACCGCCACCACCGACGAGATCTGCGCGGCCATCAAGGACACCTTCGAGGATACCCGTACCGTGTGCGAGCCCGCCGGCGCCCTGGCCCTGGCGGGTCTGAAAAAGTGGGTGGCGCGCACCAAAGCGGAGAACAAAACGCTGGTGGCGATCCAGAGTGGCGCCAACGTCAACTTCGATCGCCTGCGCCATATTTCCGAGCGGGCGGAGTTGGGCGAGCAACGCGAGGCGATCCTGGCGGTGACCATTCCCGAGAAGCCGGGCGCCTACCGTAATTTCCTGCAGGTGGTGGGGCGTCGCGCCATCACCGAGTTCAATTACCGGTACGCCGGGGAACACGAAGCGAATATCTTTGTCGGTATTCAGACCAGCTCCGGTGGCGCGGATCTTGCTCCGTTGCTGGAAGAGCTGCGAGCCGCCGGTTATCCGGTGGTGGACATGACCGGCAACGAGATGGCCAAGCTGCACATCCGCCATATGGTGGGT
>Ga0208179_1001573_pt1 | contig 11504 bp, 17 predicted proteins | sample Malvired_Geostar_FD_184238 | JGI IMG/M metagenome (GOLD analysis project Ga0208179, IMG submission 184238) | Marine viral communities from the Global Malaspina Expedition - Malaspina viral metaG DeepMed_Geostar (SPAdes) (version 2) | ecosystem: Environmental > Aquatic > Marine > Oceanic | place...
ATGCTGGGCGTCTCCGGCAAGCCCGAGTACCGCGACGGCATGATCGAACCGCACACGGCCCACGGCCTGAAGGTCATGTCGGTCGGCCTGTTGACCGGCGCCAACGACGCCATGGTCTGGCGCGGCCCGATGGCCTCGCAGGCCATCACCCAGATGCTGACCCAGACCCGCTGGGGGACGGAGGCGCAGCCCCTCGACGTCCTCGTCGTCGACCTGCCGCCCGGCACCGGCGACGTCCAGCTGACCCTGATCCAGAAGACCCCGCTCGACGGCGCCGTCATCGTCTCGACCCCGCAGGAGGTCGCCCTCGCCGACGCCCGCCGGGCGCACACCCTGTTCCAGAAGGTGAAGGTCCCGACGCTCGGCCTGATCGAGAACATGTCCGGCGACGTCTTCGGCCGCGGCGGCGGGGAGGCGGAGGCCGGCCGCCTCGGCGTGCCCTTCCTCGGCGACCTGCCGCTCGACGCCGCCCTGCGCCAGGCAGGCGACGCCGGCGTTCCGCTGGTCGCCTCCGACCCCGACGGCCCCACGGCCCGCCGCTTCGCCGTCGTCGCCGCCCGCGTCGCGGACGTCCTCGGCGTCTGACCTACAGCTTGCCGAAGGCCACGCCCTTCCAGCCCCAGCCCGCCTCGGCGGCCGCCTTGTGCAGCGGGTCCTTGATCTCGTTCGTGTTGAATTTGTAGCTGTAGACCTCGCCCCACGAGCCGTCCTCGCGGAAGGCGTAGACGCTCTCGAAGCTCATTTCCCACTGCTGGCCCCGGAAGGCCGAGCCGGCCAGCGTCAGGTCGGGCGTCCCGGCCCGCCATTCGACCTCCCACTCCTGGTCGGACGAGCGCACCACGCCGCGCTCTTCATCGAACCGGATCAGCACCTTGAAGACGCGCTTGATCCCGGACTTGGCGAAGATCTCGTACCACTGGGCGTCGACGATGCGCCATTCGGCGACCAGATCGACGCCCTCGGGCTTGCCGTCGCGGACCCGCCACGGCGCGGTCTCCCGGTTCAGCCCCAGCAGCCGCTTGCGCAGCGCCGCCACCGGCTCGCGCGCCACGCCGGCGGGCGCGGCCCGGCTGCCGGTCAGCCAGCTGAAAACACCCATCGCAAGTCCCCCGACCCCGGCCCTGGACGGCCCCGCCGCGACAGTGGCACGAAGCCATGCGGGAAGGAACGCGCCATCATCCCCCGGATCGTGGAGAATTCCGGGAGCGAGGGTTTCCAAACGCAACTCTAATCGCCACCTTGTCGGTTCCAGTAGTGCAGATCGAGCCGCCCATGTCCGTCGACGCCCTGTTCCGTCCCTTCCAGATCAAGTCCCTGAAGATGCCCAACCGCATCGTCATGGCGCCGATGACGCGGTCCTTCTCCCCGGGCGGCATCCCGACCAGCGACGTCGCCGGCTACTACCGCCGCCGGGCGGAAGGCGGCGTCGGCCTGATCGTCACCGAGGGGACGGTCGTCGAACGCCCCGCCGCCCGCAACGACCCGAAGGTGCCCGTCTTCCACGGCGCGGCCCTGCCCGAATGGAAGAAGGTGGTGGAAGAGGTCCACGCCGCCGGCGGCCTGATCGCGCCCCAGCTGTGGCACGTCGGCTCGGCCCGCGGCCAGGGCGAGGACTGGCAGCCGCTCGGCAAGGTCGACAGCCCCTCCGGCATGACCAGCCCCGGCAAGCGCAGGCTGGAGCCGATGACCGACGAGGACATCGCCGACACCATCGCCGCCTTCGGCCGTTCGGCCCACGCGACCCGCGAGCTCGGCTTCGACGCCGTCGAGATTCACGGCGCCCACGGCTATCTGATCGACCAGTTCTTCTGGTCCGGCCTCAACGACCGCGCCGACAAATGGGGCGGCGGGACCATCGCCGACCGCGCCCGCTTCGGCGCCGAGGTGGTCAAGGCCGTGCGCGAGGGCGTCGGCCCCGACATGGCCCTGATCCTGCGCCTGTCGCAGTGGAAGTCGCACGACTTCGCCGCGAAGAACGCCCACGACCCGGCCGAGCTGGAACAGTGGCTGTCGCCCCTGGTCGAGGCCGGCGTCGACGTCTTCCACTGCTCCCAGCGCCGCTTCTGGGAACCCGAGTTCGAGGGCTCGGACCTCAATTTCGCCGGCTGGACCAAAAAGGTCACCGGCCTGCCGACCATCACTGTCGGCTCGGTCGGTCTGGACGGCGAATTCATCGCGGCCTTCGGCGGCGCCGAATCGAAGCCGGCTTCACTGGACGGGCTGATCAAACGTCTGGAAGCCGACGAGTTCGACCTCGTCGCCGTCGGCCGCGCCCTCCTCGCCGACCCCCACTGGGTCGAGAAGATCCGCGACGGCCGTCTTGACGAGCTGAAGGATTTCGAACGCTCGGCGATGGCGACGCTGAGCTGAGGAGGCGGGGAGGCGGCTACTCCGCCTCCACCACCACCGCCGTGCCGTAGGCCAGCACCTCGGTGACGCCCTCCATGATCTCGTTGGCCTCGTAGCGCATGGCGATCACGGCGTTGGCGCCCATCTCCTGCGCGTGGGCGACCAGCTCGTCATAGGCCTCGGCCCGTGACGCCTCCGCCAGTTTGACATAGGCGCCGACCCGTCCGCCCAGCATCGACTGGAAGCCGCCGACCACGTCGCTGAGCGCGTTCCTCGACCGCACGGTGATGCCCCGCACCAGCCCCAGCGTCCTCACCACCCGGTGGCCGGGCACGTCGTTGGTGGTCACGATCAGCATGGTCATTTCCTCTCCAGCACCCGGAAGACGAAGTCGTGGTCGTCCTTCTCGCCCGCCGCCACGGGCTCCGACGATACCTCGATCCAGGCCCCCTCGTCGAACGCCGGGAACACAGCGTCCCCCTCCGGCTCGGCCTCGACCTCGGTCAGATACAGCCGCTTCGCCCGCGGCAGGGCCGCCTCGAACAGGGCCGTCCCGCCGATGACGCAGATCTCGTCGACCCCGTCCTCCATCGCCGTCTCGCGCGCGATGTCCACCGCCTCGTCCAGCGTCGTGCAGACCAGCCCCCCCTTCGCCAGGAACGACTCGTCCTTCGACAGCACCAGGTTCAACCGCCCCGGCAGCGGCTTCAGCGGCAGGCTCTCCCAGGTCTTGCGGCCCATGATGCACGGCTTGCCGATGGTCACCGCCTTGAACCGCTGCAGGTCCGAGCGCAGCCGCCACGGCAGATCGCCGTCCTTGCCGATCACCCCGTTCCGGGCCCGGGCGACGACGAGGGCGAGATGGGGCAGGGGCATCAGGCCTTCTCCTCCAGCCAGTGCAGCCATTTCCGCTGCATCGCCTGCTCGAGGTCGATCCCCGCCCGGTCGCAATAGATCAGCAGCATGCCCAGCACGTCCGCCGCCTCGTCGCCCAGCTTGCCGGCGTCCGCCGCGCCGCGCGCCCGCCCGCTCATGCGCAGATGCTCGGCCGTCAGCTCGCCCAGCTCCTCCTGCACCTTCAGGAGCGCCCAGTCCCCCGACCGCTCGATGCCATGCTCGGCGGCGTAGATGTCGGAGATGCGCAGGACGTCGGCCTGCAGGGTCTTCAGATGCATGGCCTCAAACCGCGACCGGCGCCTTGATATGCGGCCACGGCTCGTAGCCCTCCAGCACGAAGTCCTCCAGCCGGTAGGCGAACAGGTCGTCCTTCGGCGCGATGGTCATCACCGGCAGCGGCCGAGGCTCGCGCGCCAGCTGGATCTCCGCCTGCTCGACATGGTTCAGATACAGGTGGGCGTCGCCGAAGGTGTGCACGAACTCCCCCGGCTCCAGCCCGCACACCTGCGCCACCATCATGGTCAGCAGCGCATACGACGCGATGTTGAACGGCACGCCCAGGAAGACATCCGCCGACCGCTGGTACAGCTGGCAGCTCAGCTTGCCGTCGGCGACGAAGAACTGGAACAGGCAGTGGCACGGCGGCAGGGCCATGTCGTCGACATCGGCCGGGTTCCAGGCGCTGACGATATGCCGGCGCCCGTTCGGATTGGTCTTCAGCCCGTGGATCAGCTTCTCGATCTGGTCGATGACCCGCCCGTCCGGCGCCGCCCACGAGCGCCACTGCTTGCCGTAGACCGGCCCCAGCTCGCCCTCTGCGTCGGCCCATTCGTTCCAGATCGAAACGCCGTTGTCCTTCAGCCAGCCGATATTGGTCTCGCCGCGCAGGAACCACAGCAGTTCGACGATGATCGAGCGCAGATGCAGCTTCTTGGTGGTCAGGACCGGAAAGCCCTTCGACAGGTCGAAGCGCATCTGCCGCCCGAACACGCCCCGCGTTCCGGTCCCGGTCCGGTCGTCGCGCACCGCCCCGTTGTCGAGGATGTCGCGCAGCAGGTTCAGATACTGCCACTCCGGATGATCGGCCGGCACGGCTCCGGTGCGGGTCTCCAGATCGGCGAGGGCGACGGCGGCGTTCATGGCGCGAGGTTGGACGCTGATTCGGCTATCTCCAACGCGAGCGGTGGACACTTTGCCGTGCCGTCTGTGGACGGCCCGCCCGCTGTCCCCGCGCCCCTCTGCCGGGAATCCGACACAGGAACGCTCCCCCCGCCTGGCCGGTTGGTTTCGCAAAACAACCATGGAGGCTTCATTGTCCGTCATCGACAAGGTTCTCGGCGCGGTCACCCCGCCCGTTTCGGAAGACAAGCGCGCCGAGGCCACCGCCAACGCCCGTGCCGCCGCCGACAGCGGCGACTGGCTGTCGCTGGCCCTCGACCATCACGACCTGATCCGCGCCGCCTTCCAGTCCTGCCGAAATGCGGAGTCCGCCGCCGACCGCAAGGTCGCCATGCGGACGCTCGCCACCGTCCTGAACGGCCATTCCCTGGCCGAGGAGGTGGTCCTCTATCCGGCCCTCGCCCAATGCGGCGAGAAGATCCACGCCGGCCACGCCTACACCGAACAGACCACGGCCAAGATGCAGATGGCCGAGTGGGAGAACATCGCCCCCTCGACGCCCGAGTGGAAGGACAAGCTGGACCACATTGAGGGCGCGGTCCTGACCCACATCTACGAGGAGGAATCGAGCTGGTTCCTCAAGCTCAAGGAGAAGGGCGAGCGTCAGGCCCACCTGACCGACCGCTTCCGCGAGGAGTTCGAACGCTACTACGGCTGACGGGAGCAGTCGCCGGGATCAGACCAGCCCGGCGACCAACCCCCGTTCCAGCGCCTCCCGGGCGGTCACATACCAGTCGCCGGCGGTGCGCCCCTCGATCTCCTCCAGGCTGACGTCGCTGCCTTCGATCAGCTGTTCGAACCCTTCCCGTTCGAGGCGCAGGCCCGCGTCGATCTCGGCCAGAACCGCCTCGGCCTTGCTCCGCTCCGACCGCAGCGGTCCGTCCAGCTTCAGGCTTCTCTGCAGCTTGCGGCCGTGGATCAGCAGGACCGTCTCCCGGCTCAGCCAGCGCTCGGCCCGTCGGAACCCGGCCATGACGGTGACGCCCGCCGAATAGACGGTGCTCCGGCCCAGAAACAGGGTGGCCCGCCCGGTCTGTTCGCGGAACAGCCGGACATCCCCGGCGATGCGCCGGCCGACGTCGGCGTCGCCGCCCGTGGTGGCCAGTTCCAGCACCAGCGCGCCCGATCCGGCCCGGGCCTTCGCCAGCGCCTCCAGCCAGACTCCCAGCATCCCGTCGTCGATCGCGCCGTGCAGCGAGACCGTCGGCGCATCGGCCAGGGCCGGCGGCGGCAGCGGCGTCCGGCCCTTCAGCATCGCCGTCATCGTCTCAGATCCTCAGCATGCCCGCGCGCGGCCGCTGGGTGACGCGGCGCAGTTCGGAGCCCTCGCTGAGGATGGCGATGGCGAAGCCGGGTTCGCTGAACAGCAGGCGAAGCCTCGCCAGATCCTCGGCCTCGTCGGGATCGGCGGCCTCGACCGTCTCGGTGGCGCCGCTCGAACTCAAATATTTCAGCTGATAGCGCGGCATGCTCCCTCAACGGCCCGCCGCACCGCCCGTTCCTGTGTCCGGTGCACGGCAGAAGAGGCGGCGGTTCACGAATTTCAGCCAGGCCGCCGCGCGGATTCGCTTGCCGATGGTGCGGGCGGGGGCGAACCCCCGCCCGTCCGTTCAGCGGGTTGCTTCGATGAAGGCCGGATCGGCGAACAGCTCGCCGACCAGTTTCTGCACGGTCGCTGAATAACCCTGCATCGCGGCCGGGATCGCGAGCGCGCCGATGAACGACGATTCCCACTCGTGATCGACGCTGTGCACCTGGTCGTAGATGACCCGGCCGTCCCGGGTCAGCACGAACCGGGCGCCGACCGTGGCGTCGCCGACGCTCATGCCGTTGGCGTCCAACCGGTTCTCGGTCAGCGTCCCCGACAGTCGCAGGCCGGCGGCGTCGTCAAGTCGACCGGCGTTGCGCAACTCCTTCTCCAGCGCCTGCTGCAGATAGGTGCTGAAGGAGCCGTCGCTGCCGGCGCCGGTCATCGAGTCGGCGCGCAGGCCGAATTTTCGATCGTTGACGCCGGGCGCCGCCGCGAAGTCGTCGACGCCGATCGGCGTGGCGGCGACGCGAAGCGCCTGCAGGTTGCCGATGCCGGGCTGGTACGCCGGGGCCGGTACGTTGGCGCAGGCGGAGAGCGCGAACATCGCCGCCGACACGGCGCCGGCGCGGACGACCTTGCGCATCATTCGAACGCCCGCTTGTCCGCGAGTTCGTCGAGGCTGTTCCAGACGATCTGGTCGATCACCTGGTGCACCGCTTCCAGCGGCGTCACCGCCGTCAGGCCTTCCGGACCGGCCTTGTTGCCGATCGTCGAATGCAGGGCGTGGCGGACGTCGACCGACGTGGTCTCGCCGCCGCGGTTGTAGGTCACGGTGGCCACATAGACGTCGGTGACCATGCTGCCGGCGAGACCGAACGTCAGGCCGGTGCCGAAGCCCTCGGCTGCGGCGTTCTCTCCGGCGAGCGGGACGTTGTCGATCACGACGGTCAGAAGGCCGGCGCCGGGGCCGGCGGCATCGCGCGAAACCGAGGAAAACAGGCCCGACTCGGCGGCGACCGCGACGACGCGCGGCTGCAGTTCGGCCGTCGCTGCGGCGTTGGCGCTGCCCTTGGAGCGGAACTCGAAGGCGACCTGGACCGGGCGCGGGTTCGCCGGCGCCGCGATATCGGCCTTGCCGACGACCGGCAGCGCCGGATCGACATAGGAATTCATCGACAGACAGCCGGTCAGCGCCACGGCGCAGGACAGCACAGCCAGGCCGCGAACGGCATGGCGGAAGAGGTTGGTGGTCATGGGCGATTCCCCCCTTGGATCGCATGAAAAAAGGCCCGACGGGCCGGCGCTCACTTAATCCGGGATTCGCTCCGCCGCCAATGCAAAGCTTCGCCGTGGGGTTGTTGACGCCAGACCCGGATGCCGGGCGCGCTGGAGTGTGCGGTGTTTTGATTGCGGCGTGCCCTTTTCGGGTCCATCGAGAGCCATGCGTTTCCTCTACGCCGCCGTCGCCGCCTTCCTTATCCCGTGCCTGGCGTCTACCGCCTTCCTGCTGGCGTTGGGCGCCCCGGTGGAAGCGCTGATCGAGGACCTGACGGGCCAGGTTTTGATTGGCCTCATGGCGGCCGCGCCGTTCCTGATGATGGCGGTCGCGCGGCGCGGTTCTCCGGGTGCGAGGTTTGCGATCCGGGCAGGCCTGGCCCTGACCGTGCTGCCCTACATCGTCATGATCGTTGATCTGCTCCTCGCCGAGCCCGGGCGGGGCGCGAACATCGGCCTTGGCCTGCTCTTCCTCGTATGGCCCCTGATCGTGTTCCTCGCCATGCTGGGCCTGTCCTTCATCCAGCCGCGCGTGGCCTGAAAGGCGAAAACGCCAATTGCTGCGCTGCAAATCCGCCGCCAGCCATCGTAATCTCGACGGCCAAGCCGCTGTTTTCACGAAACATCGCCTTCCGGTCAGCGTCCTGAACCCGCCGTAGGGCGCGGCCCCCTTACAATCCGCGTTTTTCCAATGGAGAGACGCATGACCGACCTGCCCGAAGCCACTGGCGCCCACCCCGGCCTCCGCATCCATCCGCCGGAAACCTGGGACCGTGCCCGCGATGACTATCTCGCCGGTCTCAGCGGTCCCGCCGTCTGCGCCCGCTACGGCCTCGGCCTCGCCGCCTTCCGCAAGCGCGCCGCGAGCGGCGGCTGGCGCCGCATCGACCAGCCCGCGCCCATGCCGACCGGACCCATCGAATTCGAAGGCGACGTCAACGATGCGGGCTACCTCGACCTCGCCGAGATGGCCGCCATTCACATGCGCGAGGCGATCGTCAACGGCCGCTCCGGCGAGGCCGCGGCCTGGCTCCGAATCCACCTCCGCCTCGATGAGGCCTCCCTTCAGGAGGCCGCCCGGGGCGAGGGGCCGGGCTACGACGATGTATACGAGGTAGACGAGATAGACGGTGTTTTTCCCGGTGCGGAGTCTACCCTCAGCCCCGGAACCCGTCCTCCTCCAGAAACGCCTGCTCCGCCGCCGTCGTCTCGCGGCCCAGCATCCGGTTGCGGTGCGGAAAGCGGCCGAAGCGCTGGATGACGCCGTGATGATGCTCGGCCCAGCGGTCGTTGTCGGGCCGCTCCATCCGGGTCTGGAACAGCGCCACCTGCCGGTCCTGATCGGCCATTTCCTCCGAATGCTGCAGCGGCAGGTAGAAGAACCGGCGGATGTCGCCCTCCGTCGCCAGGTCGTGCCCGGCCTCCAGCGCCCGGTTCGCGTACATCCGCGCCAGCGGGTCGGTGGCGAAGGCGTGCGCCGTGCCGCGGAAGCTGTTCCTCGGGAACTGGTCCAGCAGGATCAGCAGGGCCAGCGACCCCTCGGCCGTCTCCGCCCAGTGATCCAGTTCGCGCCGGGCGGCGGCGACATGGGCGTCATGGAAGCGCCGCCGGAACTCGGCGTCGAAGGCGTCGTCCTTGGCGAACCACTTCGAGGGCCCGGCCTCTTTCCAGAAGGCGACGACGGCGGAAGGCGTTATGTCTGTGCTCATGACCGATAAACTAGGCGCTCCGCTCCCCGTCTTCCATGACCGCGACTGCGATCTCTCCATCATCCGCGGCAAACGCGTCGCCGTCATCGGCTACGGCAGCCAGGGCCGCACCCATGGGCTGAACCTGCGCGACTCCGGCGTCGCCGACGTCGTGGTCGGGCTAAAGGCCGGCTCGGCCACCCGCAAGAAGGCCGCCGCCGACGGCTTCCCCGTCCTCACCGCCGGCGAGGCCGCCGCGAACGCCGACGTCGTCGCCGTCATGGTCTCGGACGAGGCCCACCGCGACCTGTGGCGCGATGAACTGGCCCCGGCCATGAAGCCCGGCGCCGCCCTGGTCTTCGCCCACGGCCTGTCGGTCCGCTTCGGTCTGGTCCAGCCGCGCCCCGACCTCGACGTCATCCTCGCCTCGCCCAAGGGCATCGGCCCGCGCATCCGCGACCTCTACGTCGAAGGGGAGGGGGTCTTCGCCCTGTTCGGGGTGCATCAGGACGCCTCGGGCGGTGCCCACGCCCTCGGCCTGTCCTACGCCGCCGCCCTCGGCTGCGGCCGCAAGGGCATCCTCGAGACCACCTTCGCCGCCGAGTGCGAGAGCGACCTGTTCGGCGAGCAGGTCGTCCTGTGCGGCGGCGTCGGCCATCTGATCGACGCCGCCTTCAGCAAGCTGGTCGAGGCCGGCTATCCGCCCGAGGTGGCGTGGTTCGAATGCTTCTATGAGGTCAAGCTGGTCACCGACCTGATGTTCTCCATGGGCATCGCCGGCGCCTTCGGCCGCATCTCCAACACGGCGGAGTACGGCGCCTATCTGACCGGCCCCCGCGTCATCGGCGAAGCCTCGAAGGCCGCCATGGACGAGGTTCTGGCCGAGGTCCGCTCCGGGGCCTTCGTCAAACGTCTGATGGCCGACTACGACGCCGGCTCGCCGGACCTGCTGGCCCGTCGCGAGGCGCTCGGCCGACGGCCTATCGAAGCGGTCGGCGCCCACCTCGAACGGATCGCCCGGTCTGCATCCGAAGGTTGAACCACGGCCGTGTGGCCTTTAGCCTCCCCGGACCTGTTTTCAGTTGGGGGTTCCATGTCCAGATCCATCGCCGTCCTCGCCGCCGCCGCCGTGCTGGCCGCCGCTTCGCCTGTCCTCGCCCAGTCGGTCGAGCGCTCGACCACCCGGTCCGAGACGACGACCACCCAGGACGGCGACACCACCCGCACCACGACCCGCACCACCACCGTCGGCGGCTCGGTCTCGGTCGACGCCGACGCCGCCCTCGGCGCCCTGATCGGCGCTCTCGAGGACCGCGGCGATTCGGGGGCCCGTGAGCTGCGCCGCCGCGCCGAGCCGATCCGCGCCGAAGACGCCTTCGGCGTCTGGGTCGCCGACGACGGCGGCCGCGATGTCCGTGACTGCCGGCTGACCTTCCGCGACCGCGCCTTCCTCGGCGTGCGCGGCGTCGGCGCCGACGGCTGTCCGTCGCGGCTGGCGCGGATCAGCAACTGGCGCGTCGAGAACGGCGAGGCCCTGCTGTTCCGCGGCGCCGGCGATCAGGCTCCGATGCGGCTGGCCATGATCGAGGGCCGCCTGATCGGCGACGGCCTGACCCTCGCCCGCGAGGACGATATCGGCCCGGGCCCGACCGCCGACGACCTGCGCGACGATCGCCGCGAGCGCCGCGGCTGGAACGCCCGTCCCGTCGCTGAAGACTATTCCGGCGCGTGGAAGCACATCGAGACCACCAACACCGGCCATCGCCGCGAATGCACCCTGCGTCTGTCCACCAACCCGTCGTTCGGGGCCCTGGGCGCCTCGACCACGGGCTGCTTCGGCGATCTGATGTTCGTCTCGACCTGGCGGCTCGAGGATGGCCGGGTGGCGCTCTACAGGGCCGGGGGCGTCAACGTCGCCGTGCTGCGCGGCGGGCCGTCGCGGCTCAGCGGCCGCACCGAAGAGGGCGAGGAGATCGTACTGTATCGCTGATCCCGACCGGGCGGCGGGGCGGACCACCGTCTCGCCGCCATCGCTTCAGGGTCTCGGGAAAGAATGGTCGGAGTGGCAGGATTCGAACCTGCGACCCCTGCGTCCCGAACGCAGTGCTCTACCAGACTGAGCCACACTCCGACTTGAGGAGCGGGCTTATAACGAGGGGGTCCGGCCCCCGCAAGCGGGGAAACGCCCCGCCGCGAAATAGTCTGGAATCCGCGTCTTGCATCCCCCGCGGCCTTGTCGTATCTCGCACGCCTTCCGGCGCTTCGGCCCCGGAAACGCCGGACCTGCTGGGGAATGGTGTAATGGTAACACTCCGGTTTTTGGTACCGTCATTCTAGGTTCGAGTCCTAGTTCCCCAGCCATCCGTTCCCGGCCGGCGATCCATCCCGGTTCGAGAACTGACGACGCCGCCTCTGGCGGGTCCGCTCAGTGCGCCAGCGATTCGAGCGGCAGGCGGATGCGCACGCCGACCCCGGCCTCCGGCGCGGTTTCGATGCTCATCGATCCGCCGAGGTGCTCGACCAGACCACGTACCAGCGCCAGGCCCTCGCCCGGCTCGAGCGTCTCCGCCCCGACGCCCGAATCG
>Ga0208179_1001577_pt1 | contig 11480 bp, 10 predicted proteins | sample Malvired_Geostar_FD_184238 | JGI IMG/M metagenome (GOLD analysis project Ga0208179, IMG submission 184238) | Marine viral communities from the Global Malaspina Expedition - Malaspina viral metaG DeepMed_Geostar (SPAdes) (version 2) | ecosystem: Environmental > Aquatic > Marine > Oceanic | place...
AAAGGAGCAAAGATCATTTCCGGGGACATTACATCCCCGAAAATGTAGGATATACGCGCGAGGCGCAGAAAAATTTAAAAATCCTTACTTAACGTTGATTAGTTTCGGACGTTTGTCTTCAGGTGGATTGTATTCCAAATCCACTTTCAACATTCCATCTTCAAGCTTAGCTCCTGTACATTCAACGTACTCCGACAGTTGTAGTTGCTTAGCGAATGCTCGCTCTGCAATACCTCTGTGAACGTAGTCTTCTTTTTCTTTGTTTGTATTGCCTTTGATAGATAGAACTCCATCGCTTACTTCAACTTTAACTTCAGACTTTTTGTAGCCAGCTAATGCCATTTCCAAGACGTACTTGTCGTCTTTAATCCTCTTTATATTATAAAAAGGATGACCACCATTAAAGTCTTCAAGTTCAAAGAATCGATTAAAGATATCTTCGAAGCCAATACTTTTAGTTAGGAATTTATTTAGATTTATAAGATCGTGCATGTTAACCTCCTTGTTAGACGATTAATAAAACGAGCCTTCCTAAGCACTCGTACTTATAATATATACTATTTATAATAAATTGCAAGCAACATTAAAAATAAAATTAGACCCTGATATCTGTTAAAAAAAGTTACCAAAATAGTTTTTTTATATTGCTGGAATTTGTTCCACATGTTTTTCATATAGCGTCTCCTGTTATTGGTGAGTATTGAGTCTTATTATTCTCGTCTTTATAGGCTCTTAAATATTGCTTTCTATTCTGATTGAAGTCTGGATCATAACTGACGTGCACCCAGCCGGAGTTTGGTTCGTCGGAATTCCAGTACTCGAGAATAAGTTGATCAAAAATCAGATTGTTCCTGATCCAATTAGCCACTTCGTTGTTTGGTGTGCCAAAGATTTCAAAGTCCGCCGCCTGCCCCTTTGCATGTTGACTTTCCAAAGAACTACCAATCGCTATACAGAGCTCCGGGCTCCGATATCCAGAGGATATACTTACAATGTGGTTAAAATGGTCCCTGACGGGCTGTAGGACCCTCTCACAGAGCAATTTCAGGTTCTCTATATGATCAGGACTAGGATCATTTGGTATGCCTTTTCGCTCAGCCGTCTGCGACTTGCTCATCTCTATTAAAGAGAAGTTTTTTGATAGTACCATTAAAGAAGAAGTTTATCCACTAATTGAAAGGCGACAGCCCCCACCGTCGCTAAGAGAACCCAATAGATCTTGTCTATTTTACCACCCAATTTATCAATGTTATCATGCATGTGTTTTAGATGATTAGTTTTGATACTAGCAATATCTTTTTTCAAACCGGATACGTGGCCGTGCAAACTTATAATATGTTCTCTTATTGTTTTAGGTATCATTATACTAGTCCCATAATTCCTTGGTTTTGTTTTTTTGCAATTAACTGTTCGGTCGGAGACAGTAATGCACTTTGAGTTCTTGTCAATCCGGTTGCAGCATTTACATTGTTTAATGAAGGTGTATAAGCCATTAGATTTGCATCAGGCATAGGGGTAGCCGGTAAAGGAGGGGTTTGAATATTAGCTTTTGTTGGTAGGGATGTTATTTTTTTATTAGGGATAATAAGACTAGATTGAGAATCATATCCTGGCCATTTACTTTCATCCCAAGGAAGTGATAATTCTTTTCTTCTAAGTTCACGAATAACTTCATTCATTCCTCGTTTTGGAAAAATATCCTCTTTACTTAACCAGCTATCTTGTTCCTTCATGATTTCAACTCTATTTTTAAATTGGGTTTCATTATATTGCCAAGGTATAAACTCTCCTCTTAGTAGAGCACTCACTCCTTTAGTAGGCATTTTTCTTTTTCTTAGGATCGTTCTAATTTGACGTTCGCTCATCCCTGTTCCTAGAGCGTCTTGAATTACAAAATACATTTTTTGTTGAACTTTAAAAGCTTCTTCCTGAATATCTCTAAACTCGTCTATGATTTGAGGACCAATTCTTCCATCGTAAATGTCTTTTACGCTATAAAAAATCTCAGCATCATCTACAGCTCTTTTGTTTCTTTCAAATTCACTGAGTTTGTACTGCATACTTTTTGCTATGTCGACTGGAATGATTCTTATGCCAGTAAATAAATTTGTTAACTCATCTGCTGCACTACGCAGTTGGCCGCTTTTACTAGATTCTCCTCTTATTCCTTCTATTATTTTACCTCCTGTGGTAATAAGTCCAGGCTCGGCTCCTCTAACAACGTGTGCTATACTTTTCCACCAGCTATCTATTTTATTATCCGTTGCTGAATAAACTTTAGATCCTGTTTTAGTGATTCCTCCACTTCCCCCCTGATTAACAGGCATAACATCCTGAATTTTTTCGTAGAAAATAGCTCTTGACATAAAAGGTTCCGCAAATTTTCCAAATGCTTTTAAGGATGCAGTCCATGCATCAAATTCTCCTGCCATTCTCTTAGAATTTTTTCCTTCGTTGAAAAATGTTTCTATAGGTTCTTGAACAACGTTATAAGGACTGAAATAAGAAAAATTAATTGCTTTTCCTTTTCCATCTATCCATTCATCAATAGGTATAAGAACTGAATTTGCATTCCACTCCGCAGCAAAGGATCGTTTGTAGGCGTCTATTTGTTCACTAGTTACTCCTGTCATGGCGCTTGCTAGTTTCAAGGCCCCAGTAGATGCTCCCCCCATTACGGTATATGTTCCAAGTAATCTTCTGTATCCTATCTGTCTCAGTAAAGGGTTGCTGGATGAAGCTTCCTTCATTCCAATATCTATTAAATTAAAAGAGGTTCTGGTCATTTCAGCTGGAAACGATACGAAGTTTCCAAAGAAAGGAATTTTTCTAAGCATTTTAATGGCTTCGGGAACCTTACTGTAAGTAGGATAAGTATTTCTAAGAGTCCATGCCGCAGCTTCTTCAATTGCTTCATCCAATGTTTTTATTTTACCTGTAAAAACATCGGTCTTATTAAAATTTAAACCCGGTATTTCTTTATACCACCTTGCTACATCATCTAGATTTTTAAAAATTTGTTTATATTGAGACATTATATATTCATGGCCGTACCATTTCCATAAGTTATCTCCGCCCGCATATAACCTAGTCGCAGTTTCCGCTCCCTCTCGAAGAAATTTTCTTTTGCCTAGAGAATCTATAAGCTGTTGCATCGAAGTTATTTTTCCATTCGATTTAAATCCTCCTGCTTTAATATCTTGGAAGACACCTTTTAATTCTGCCGCTACAATATTTTCATCAACAACTCGAAGACGAATTTTTCTCTCCAATCTTTTTATAAATTGCGCTTCATTGATTATTTTACCAGCTCCAAATACATCATCCAGAACCATTTTAAGTCCTTCAGTTACACTGGCTCTGCCTCCAATGTGACCGCTTGCCAAACTAAATAAGCTAGCAGATGTAACGTTACGAACTTGGGTTGCTGGAGATAAAACTGTTTTTCCATATTGAACCGCTACTTTAAATTGTAAAAGATTTCTCCATATTGTACTTTGCATTAAGTTATCTAGTTTACTTGCGACTCCATTTAATGCATTTACATATTGAGCATCCCCCCATAGTCCTTTACCTAGTTTAGGAGCTAGTTCTGATTGGATTAAAGATTGATGATCAGGTCTGATTTGAAGAACATCTCTATACCCTTTAGCTATCGCTTCTTCTTTACTTTTAAATAACCATTGTTGGCCCGTTGTGTTTCTATAAGGTCCTATTTTTAAACCCATTTGAGCCAGGTTATCTCCCATAATCTTATTGGCTGTGTGAACAATAGCCTGATTAGCGGTACTTAAAACTTCAGCTTTAAGATGTTTTTCTTCCCCTAATAATTTTTTAATAACATCAGGTAATTCTTTTCCTGTTTTAACTGTGATGTCATCTAGGTATAGCTGTTTTGAAGCAATATATTGTAAAGCTTTTAGAGGATCTTTCCCATCAGCTCTTCCTGTTTCTACAATATCATCCACTATTCGTTTCGCATATTCGTTGATAGCCATTCTTTTAGGTACCTCCGGCATAGCTTTGGTTGCAACTTCTCTAAGGGATCTATCTCTTTCAATAATATTGGTAATAAATTTAACTGCATGGGGAACTACATTTTGTGCGTCTGCCACAGCACGCTCGTAAGCTTTACTTCCGACTATTAAAGTTCCGTTTTTAACTCTTTCTCTAACTAAGTTTAAGTAATGTGCTGTCGGTTGAAAATAAGGATCAGTAAAAACTGCAAAAGATTGTCTTAGATAAGGATTAACTGTAGATATAACCGCATCTCTGAGTTGTCCTTTAGGAAGCATTTTTCCAAAATTTTTGTTAAGAGTCATTAATTCATCTTTTAAAAATTTAGACATGTCTCTAAGTTCTACGGGTAAAGCATCTAACTTAACTTGATTCTTTAAATAAGCTAATACTTTATCTAGATAAGCATCCATACTTGCAGGTGAAGTAGTATTAGTTTTGTATTGATTATTAAAAGCCTTAGCTAAGTTAGTTGCTTTTACTTCCAAAGATTTAATAGATTTATCTATCGTTCTTTGTTTACTATTTATTAATGCTTTGGTAAACTATATTGATCACCGGTCATTTTTCCAACTGATCTTACCCAAGAAAGTTTATCATCCAAACCTTTTAACATTTGTTCTAAAGGCTTATTTTTATCGGTTCGAGAATATGTTCTCCAGTCGGCAAAGGTTGGTAGCTTTTTAGCATAAGGGACATCACTCCAAGATTTAATAGGGTGTCTTAATCCTAAATATAATCTAGGTAATACTTGCCCAGCTGTAAATTTTCCTGCTCCATAAATTTTTTTCATTGCATAAGGAGCGCCTGGAGTTCGAGCACCCACCCATGATGCCAGGTTTACTACCTGATCTAAACCTTTAAATCCTATTTTTCCCACGCTAAACTTATTAAGGAAAGTTCCTGGTCGTCCGTATCCTGATACTAAAGGTTTAAATATTCCATATTTAAATCCCAATGCCATTGGTGTTCCTAACAAACTGAAACCTGCCCCCCATACAACTCCTTCCGCTCCAAAACGCAAACGGTTTCCGAGAGCAGCTAAAGCTCTTTCTTTTCCTTCTAATCCTTCTAAGTTGGTCTCTTCAGCAAAGGGAACATCTCTATCTGGAGTAGAGGCTATAAAATCAATAGCTCCAAAAACTCCAGCGTTTCCTCCTACCTTAAGGGCAAAGTTTGAAATTTTGTTAAATTTTGAAGCATCAATACCTTTTTTAATTTTTCTTACCTTCTCTATTTTCTTGAGTCTATTTGCAATTTTAAAGACAGCTCCTCCAGGAACTCCATACTGTACTAAGATTTCTAGAGCATCGCCAACTAAAGTTTCAGGGTCCGCTATTCTATTTTCTTCAATAGATTCTGTAAGATCTCTGTTAAGATTAGTTTCCTTTCCTATTAAGCCTGCTCCTAGATCAATGCCAGCAGTTACGAGATCTCCTACGGCCCATTCTAAATTTTGAAGACCTTTATAGATTCCTTTTTCATAATCTTCAATTACATCAATATAGTCTTTTTCATTGGCTGCTTGTTCATCTTCGCTTAATTCCTCAAGTCTTTTAAATCTTCTTAAAGCCACGTTATTATCTACCGTAGGCTTTATACCTTTTTCTTTTTGTTTTTTTGCTTGCCATGCTCCTATAGGAAGACTAATCCTTGCAGGATCAGCCATGATATACATTTCTTTAAATGCTTTGGTTAAACTAGACCACTTCCATTTAGTTGGTTTTTTCTGTTGAAGTTTTTCCCGCTTGTCTAAGAGCATTTGAGAGATATCATTTTTATTAAGTCTGATTATCTCTTTAGCTTTAGGATCTAGAAATATAGAGCTTGTAGGCATTTAGACCTCTGCTTGTGGTAATACTAAATCTACTTGATATGTTTGATTGAATTGATCAACGTCCTGTTGAGTTCTAATATTTGCAAATTGTAGTAAAGCTTCGTCGCTATTTGCTATTAAACGGACTACTGTATCACTAATTTCTTGGGGAAGTCTTGCTCTTAATTCAGCAAAAGTTAGTCGTTGAGGTCCTTGTTGATTTGCTCGTGGACCTATGATTTCTGTAACACTAACATCTTCCACAAGTTCTCCACCTTTATAGCCCACTCGGCCACCTTCTTTTTTTAATCCAAGAATAAAAGTAACAGTTCTATTAAATACTTCTTGTTGGTTTATTCTTTTCTTAAGCTCTCTCTTACCGTCTATACTGTTGTGAGCTTGCCATTCTTTGCTTGTAATTGAACCTGCTTGAAATTGTTTTTCTAAATCTTTAAGCATTTCTGCAATCATCAGATCTTCTACATAATCTCTTTGAATATCCCATTCATCATCACTTATGGATTGAAGCATTTTATTTTCTCTTTGAAGCGAAGCTTGTTCATTTTTAAGACCATCTATTTTTGCCTGAGCAATATCTTTTGCTTCGATTGTTTCTGCATCTGTTAATGCATTTAGAGCAGCTGGTAAATCAGTTGAAATAATTTCATTTATTCTTTCAGCTTTTTGTAATTCCATGAAAGATTTTTGTTCTTTATGGAGATTTTTCTGTTTTTCTAATTCGCCTTTTAATCTATATTCTTCTTGTAATTGTTCTCCTTTGAATTCCATTTCTTTTTCTAACTGTCCAGTCATGAATTCTCGTTCTCCCTCAGTTTGTTCTTTCATAAATTCTCGTTCTCCCAGAGTTTCCACTGCTTTAGCTCTCATCATATAATCAGTAAGCTCTGATTGACCTTTACCTTCAGTATATTTTTTGAAAGGTTCTTTAGCTTCATGAGCTGCTGTTGAAATAATATTTCCTTTAGGAGTAGCTGATGTAAGATTTAAACCAAACTCGGTTAAAGCATCCCAACCACCATATCCTCTTGGAGGGGGACCGTATTGTGTTAATATTTCTTGAACGGAATCTCCGCTATGGTATCCCTGTCTCGGTTTCAATCCCGAAGTAATCCCTTCTCCGGCCGAGCCTCCTAGTTTAAACATGGGTCTTTTTAATATTGTCATTTAGCTTTACCTAAAACTTTGTTGAATAGTTGGTGCCTGTGCTCTGATATTGCCATAGATACCACCCATTGTTGCGCCTACACCTAATGCAGTTTGTAGTGGTGTTGGATTAGGAACATTGGTCCATTCGTATTGACCTGGGTAGCCACCCATAATTCCAGTGACGCCTGTTCCATAAGCCTGCATTCTTTCCCATGGTTCGTAAGCCGCCATTCTATTTGCTTCTCTTTGTGCATCAAGTTCTGCTTGTTCCTGTGCTTGTTGCATTGCTCCAACCTGACCTAGCGTTCCAATTCTTTGTTGAACTAAACTTGGAGCCAGCGAAGCAAGACCTGATTGATAGCCTCCTAATTGTTGTTGTGCTTGTGCTAAACCTGTTTGTGCTTGACCTAAACCTAATTGTTGTCCGGCGAATGCTGCTTCCTGTCCTGCAAGGGCTCCTCTTTGACCAGCGAGTCCTGCTAAACCCGCACCGTATTGTTGTTGCGCTCCAGCCAAGCCCATTTGATTTGCTAAATCCTGTTGTCTTGCTTGTTGCGCCTGTGTAAATCCTTGTTGCTGTAAACCTGCTTGCAGAAGAGCTCTATTTCTATCGCTTCCCGTCTGGTATTCTGACATTTGAACGCCTGTTCGGCCTGCACCCAATGCTCCAATCCCTGTTGCACGGTCAAGAATTCCTTGTTGTCCAATTTGTGATTGTCTATCGTATTCATCTAAAGTGGTTTGTATAACTTGAGCTTGGTAAGGACTCATGTAATCGGAAATAGTTCCTGCTCCTGCTCCCGCTCCTGGTCCTGTTAAACCTGCAGCACCGGTAAGGTATCCGGGTACTCCAGCCATTGCCGTGCCGGCACCTGTTAATTGTGTTCCCGCAGTTCCCAATGCAGTTCCTGCACCTGCTAATCCTGTTCCAGCTGCACTAATGTAAGGAGAAACACCCCCTAAAGTTCCATAGGCAGCTTCGCCCATTGCTGTGGCTCCAGGTGCATAACCTGCACCTCCTGCTCCTGTTAGATAAGGTTCATAAGCTCCTAATCCTGTTCCAGCTAAAGAAGCTGCTTGTTGTTGAAGAACATCCTGTCCAGCGACTTTGGGTTGAAATTGTTGTGTAGCTAATGGTTTTTGTGCTATGGCGGTTAAATCTGTTGCATAGCCTTTACCCAGTGATTCTATAAATGGTGCTGGAAGTGTTCTTGTTTCTTGTATTGCCATTATACTACCTCGCTTAACCTTTCAGAGACTTCAAACATTTCCCGAGCCCCCTCTAAACCTTGTGATTGTTCGGAAAGGCTTCCACCTCCCTCTAAATTTTTCATTACATTTTGCATTCGTTCTGCTCCCAGATCGACATCTCCGTCTCCTGCATTTCTAACTGCTTCAGCAGTCATAACAAATTCATTTTTGCTTAATCGTGCCGGAACATCATCTGCTTTTTCTTTTTTTCCTAAAGGAACAAAGCCTCCATCGTTACGGTAATCTTTTTCTAGTCCACCTAAATTCATAAGTCCACCTTCTTGAGCTGCTACTCTTCCACCTCTTTGATAATTTGGATAAGGAAAAGTAATATCTTTGGCGAACTGACTATAGGAAGCTGGATCTTTTTTGACAGCTGCAAAAAGTCTATCCCATTTAGCTACGTCTTCGTCTCTTCCTTCCATTGCAGATTCTAAACTTTCTCCTGGATTTTGTTGTGCATAGTACCCTGATCCTAACATTGCTGCAGGAATCATTTTCCATGGATCTTTGTACCATGGTACTGCTGCTGTACCTGCTCCTGCTGACATTGCAGCTAAACGAGCAGCTTGATCTTGAAAAGCTAGTGAGCCTGCTGCTCCTGTTCCTGCTGCCGCTGTTCCTAATCCTGCTCCTAGTGTTCCTGTTGCTGTTCCCGCATATCCTAATTGTGGAGCACCTGAAGCAAAGGAAAGTCCTGGCGCTGTTGCATATGGACTTCCAGCTGCTAGAGATAAATCTAAGGCACCAGTTGTCCCTGGTCCCATAACAGTCCCGAAGGCGGTTTCTGTTGTTCCTAATGCTGCTGGGGTTGTAGCTGCACCGAATCCTAGATTAGTCATAAATTGTCTTGGACCAAGTCTTTGTAAAAAACCCTGTCCTGTTCCTGCGCCAGCTAAATATGAACCAGCTACATACATCATTGCTAGTTTTCCTATATCTGTTTTTGCGACTTTTTTAATTGACTTAACTATACTTTTTCCAACGTCTGCTACACCTCCAACAAGACCGCTAACAAAACTTCCAAGTCCGTATCCTATTCGACCGCCTTGTGCTTTTTTTTCTAATTCTTCATAAGGTAAAGGTCTCTTAGCAGCGTCTTCTGCGTCTTTTCTACTCATTCCTTCTGACATATATAATTCAATTAAAGCCTCTAGATTAATAGGATTAAGAGGTAAAGGTCCTCCATCATCATACCCGATCCTTCCGCCTTGAGCATAGAGATTACCTAAACCAAGATGAACTTGTAATAATTGAAATAATTTTGGTCGATCTTTTGACTCATATGCCTCGAAAATATCATCTTGAATATCTGGATCTAGATGCTCAGTATTATTTAATAAAAATTCATATGTTCCACCATCTTTAAATCCTATCCTTCCACCATGCTTCGCCAATTGTGTAGGTCTCCATTGTTGAGGACGGTTTGCAAAGTTCCAGTAGTCTACTGCTTCCTGTGAATAAGGTTTTTGTTGAGGAAAAATTGATTGTGGAACCGTTTCAATTCCTGCTGTAACTCTTGGTTGACGTTGTTGTCTTCCAGCTTCAGGAATTATTTCTTCTTCTGTTATTTCTTCTACGCCTCCCTCACCTGGAGCCATTAAGCTTCCTATACCTTTTATACCTTGTGCTGCTCCAGCTATCGGACTTCCTAATCTTGATAATATTAAAATAGCTTTTTGAATATTTTCAGGAGTAATAGCTTCTCCTCGTTCTTTTAACCAGGCAAAAACTTTTTGCCAAGGAAAGGATTGATCATCGGCTGCGTCATAAGTTCCTGTAAATCTATCTCTCCAAGTTTCTTCTCTGCCTGAAGGAGGAAAATAATCAGAGGTTCCCATATAGTCTGGTTCTCCCCATCCTATATCCGAACCGCCGTTGGCTAAAGCCACTCTTCCACCTCTTTGATATCTTACTCTTCCACCTCGAGCATAAAAATCTTCGTCATAATTTTGTGAATGAAACCAGTCTTTAAACTGTTGTAATGTTCTAACTGATGAAGGAACATCTCTCTCATATTTTTCCCATAGTCCAAGCCATCCTTCATCGGGATGTGGTGCTGAAGCCAAACTTCCTATACCACCATCCGTATAACCCATTCTGCCGCCGTAAGCTGCAGCCTGAGCCCCGGTTGTTGGAACTCCTATTTGTTGTTGAATGTCAAGCATATCCCTATCACCTGGACCTATTTGCATTTCTTCTTCGGTTATCATTTCTTGAGGTCTATCACCTCCTTGAGCTGTTTTAACTTTAAGCTGAAGAAACTCTCTAAAACCTCCTTGAAATCCAGATCTTTTTAATTCTTTAAATTCTTTAATAAGAAGTTGTGCCTGCTCTATTCCTATGGACTGATAAAGATCTTGCAGTTCTTCCGGAGAAAGCTCCAGTTCGTCTTCCATTGGAGAGAAAGTTTCTTCTTCTTCAAATATGTTTATTTTATCTATTGCCATAATGTATTCCTAGATTGAAAAGTGCAGGAATTGCGCCCGAACGTTTAATCTACTTTGTTTTAGCAAATAAATCAAGCCTTGGGACACGAACAATGACATCTCGTCGAATGTCCCCCGGGCTGATATTAGCCTTTTTCCACTCCTCTTCGTCCTTGTATATTTTTCCTGTTTCCTTATGTTTTATAATGGTTTTTACCTCTGCTTGAAGAACAGGAATGTCTTTGCCATTAACTTTAACAGTTGTCATTAAGTTGTTACCTCTCTTGGTGTTACTTCCATCACTGACATTACGACATGCAGTCTGTCAGCAGTGGCTGCTGTTACTTTAATAATTTCACTTTCCTCGGCTACCAAAGGTTCAGTTAATAATTCGCTGGTCGTATTGGCCGAAATGGCCTTTACCTTAAATAGGCTAAAAACAGCTGAACTTGCATTGGTTAAGGTAATGGTAATTGTATCACCGGATCCTGAATCATCAGAAACGAGTATCGATCTAATCACTGCAGTCGTTGCTGTTGGTACCGTATACAAGGTTGTTGCATCAGTGGTTGTTAAATCTACTTTTTTATTTTTAAATGCGTTTGCCATTATGCAAGAAAGAAGCTTTGTGCTTCTGCCTCATCTTTTAAATCCTGTTGATACGTTGTATTTAATTTATCTAGAATAGCATCAAGATCCCTTGTCAAGGATTGTGCTGTTTCATAGCTATATTCTTTTGTTGCCCGTGTTATTACCTGTGCTATCTTGGCCATATACTTGCTAAGCCTCCTGTATACATT
>Ga0208179_1001578_pt1 | contig 11479 bp, 15 predicted proteins | sample Malvired_Geostar_FD_184238 | JGI IMG/M metagenome (GOLD analysis project Ga0208179, IMG submission 184238) | Marine viral communities from the Global Malaspina Expedition - Malaspina viral metaG DeepMed_Geostar (SPAdes) (version 2) | ecosystem: Environmental > Aquatic > Marine > Oceanic | place...
GGAGTGGCGGGGCCAGCAGAAGATGGAATGTCTGAGGAGGATGCTTTTGCGGGGATGACGGACGATCTTCTTAGTGATGATGAAAGTCCAGTATCGCCATCGGAATTTGTAAGTAGGAAAGAAAAGTTCCACAGTCAGCTTGGTGCAGCAATGCCGGAAATTCTTGGTGAAGAAACTGGGGAAGCTCCCGAAGCAGATGTTGGTATGCTTATGGACGCTGGCATTCCCGAAGAAGAAGCCGTAGAAATGAGTGCGGCGGCAGAGGCGGAGGCTGATGGTGTCCCGTTTTCAGTGACAAATACACCAGTAGTTGGTGGGCCTCCCGATCCTCCCGTTGTCTTTGGTGATCCGAGCAGCACTTTTGCGCGGCCTGGCCCCACGGCGGATCAGCTTGCGAAGCGTGCGGCAGAGGAGCAGCGGCTTATAGACAGGGGTACCCGTGCTGACCAGATTCGTTGGGCGCGTGATCCAAGGAACAACCCACACTTCTGGTATACCCGCACGGGTGACGCGAGGGCTGACGCTGCTATGGGTGCCCAAGGGTTCCAACTCCTGCAAGAGCAGGTACGGGGGAGAACTGCACGAGAGCAAATGCTGGCCCAGCAGGTTCAGTATGATAAAGCCTTGGAGTTCAAGTCACAGGATCAGCTTAGGCAAATAGCGTCAGATCCCATGTCTCCACCGGCCTTGCAGCGGGCTGCTCGAATGAAATTTGCGAGTAATGCTGGGATTGATGTCCCCGCTGGTGGTGCTGGTGGTGATAGAGTTTCTGCCGGGCAAGCAGGCCAGATGTTGGAGGCGCAGAATCCTGGGATGATGGCCCAGCTTGAAGGTGCGTTTCAAGCTCCTGATGGAGGAAGCCTGAATGAAGACATTGGTGGGTATGGATCTGTTGGTGACCTCATGGAGAACATCAGTGGCTGGTTTGGGGGAACTGTTCGGAGAACAAACTCCGATCAGCTTTCATACCTGGTGGAAAATCTTGCCGGGTTAATGACTTCTGAACAAATAAATGCAGATAATATCGCAATGGTTGGGCCAGTCATTGGGGCCAAGTTGGATGCGGCGCTTAAGAGGGAGCTTGGCACAGGAGGGAACCTGTCCCGTGAGGGCATGCCGTGGTCTACGATCCAACAATTCATGAGTGACTTAATGGCCGGGAGAATGCCAGCAGGTTATGAGGGCTTGTCTGGCGTTAGGCGTCGAGGTGGGTGGTTTAACAGGAGCCGTTAGGGGTAAACAATGCCCGTCTTTGATCCGCTCAAGTCCTTTGACATTGATCCGTTTAAGTACCTGAGCAATTCCTACACACCGCCAGATCCCTTTGCCAGTGTCAACAAGCAGTTAAAGGCTGTTGGCCTAGATCCCCTTTCCCTTGATGCGCCTAGCCAGCAGACTGTTGGCGTTCCCTCTGCGCACACAGCACTCGATGACCTTGCCCCAGAGCAGCTTGCAGAGGCCAAGGAGAAAGCAGGTGGCGGCCTGTTGTCTGGTCTGGCGTGGGCAGGGCGGAAGCTGGATGCCCTCACGGGTGCCCGTGCAATCAGGGGTGCCCTTGGCGGAAAGCCGAGGGAGCTTCTGAGTTTCGGCCCCCTTGGTTTGGTTAGCGACGAGCTTGGTTTGACCAAACAGAGGGACATTGTTTATGGCCGGGAGTTGCTGGAGAAGGGTGGAATCATTGAGAAAAACAAACCGGGCATGGACTGGGGGGATGTGGCTGGGTTTGGTGCAGACGTTCTCCTTGATCCTGCTACTTGGTTCTTTGGCCTCGGCCTAGCTTCAAAGGGTGCCAAGGCTGCGACGCCAGCAGGTAAGGCACTTAACCAGATTGGTAAGCTGGATGATGTTCTTCACCTTGCCGGTACGACAAAGGGTGCCAAGGCTCTTGGACTCCCCGAAAAAATGGGGTTACGCCAAGCGGGGATGACCATAACCCCAAGGCGGGTCATGAATGCTGCGGATGGTAAGTATGTTAAGGGTGGGCTGGATGACATACTGGGCATGCCGGGTCTTAGGCATTCCAAGGGGATAACCGGGGAGCTTGCTGATGCTGGCATTGATATAGCGAAGGTTATAGATCAGCCACTTACCAGCAGTGTGCATGTTGGCCTACCCAATTTCCTGGCTAACGTGGGCTTCGGGAAGCTGCGACCACTCAAGTGGATGAGGACTCGACCCCTGAACATCAAGCCTGGTGGAAGGGTGGAAAGCTGGGCGAAACTCATGGACAGGCTGGGTTCGTCAGCCAGGTGGAGTCGTCCGGGCCGGGAACTGGCAAGGCTGTTCAATCCCCAGCTACGCAGGACGCAGGCAGGTACTCGTGTTCCCGCTACCAAGTCGGCGCAGCAGGCGAGGCTCAGGGAGTACCGTTTCATGGAAAGGACGACGCAGCAGATTCACAGGTCGGGATATGAATTTGGACAGAAGTGGAAAGAGACACCCCACTTCGATGCGCAGAAGATGCTGGACGACACCGTTGCATACAAGAATATCAATACGCTTGACGACGCCGAGAAGATGGTTCGCAGGAACTTTGACGAGATGACGGCTCGCATGGAAGGCTACCAGTTGATGCCGGACGGCAGCATGAAGCTCCCAGACTGGAATCCCCAGGTAGTTCACAAGCTCGAAGTACACTATAAGCGATCCCTGATAGAACAGGACAGGGTACTCAGGGGTTTGGCGGACAGGAAAATTGCAGCAGAGACAGCATTAAGAAATGCTGGCAGGGCGGCTGGTGGATTTGGAAATCCCAGGGCGATTGCGTTGGCACAGTCCAAGATAGATGGGCTTACCAAGCGGATAGGTAGACTCCAGCAGGTACGCAATTCAGATGCAAAGCTGTTGAGTGATGTGATGAAGGGGGGCAAGACGCCGGATCAGAGAGCTATTGGAAAGGCAGTTCAGGGTACGGAACAGGCTCACTTCCGGGGTCATGGCCTTCAGATACAGGGCGCTGAACAGTTGAAGTATCAGTCGGGGTGGAAGTACCGCAATAAGGGGGGCTTGTCTCCTCACCTGAAGGATATTGAGGGTGACCTGGACATCATGGCCCGGAAGTACCGGGATGCCCTTGAGTACGCCCAGAAAAGGGGCGTTGATATAACCCAACTGAAAGACAACTACGCACTCTTTACGCCTCGCATGATGTTCAAGGTTCCAGAGGCAACACCCAGAGGGGTGCAGAGTGCTGCCGCAATGGGGCGCAGCTACGCCAACTACGGCACGAAGCATCAGATGCAGCGTGCTGCCACGATGAAGGGCTGGTTTGGTGGCACGGCTTTCATCAACCGCCTGAGCCGCAAGGAGGGGTTTGCGGGAGCGATTAAGGCGGGGATGACATCCAAGGACACGAAGGGAATTATTGATGATCTCGCCAGAGAGATTGTTCATCCCGTCAACGGCGAGATAAAAGCCATGATGGTAGCCGGTGGCGACGATGCAATCCGGTCTTACCAGGCATTGGGTATCCTCGACGATGCGGGTAATTTTGTTAGGAATAAAAAAGGAGAATTGATTGCCCACCTGAGTCCACACGTTCAGGAGTTAGCTACGTTCCTGGCAAAGCTAGACGGGCGCATAACTGGCCTTGCTGCATCGGCCTTTGAGATGAACCCGGCTATTGCGATGATGGGGTACTATGTGGACATCGTGCGGGCCGGGCACGCTACAGAGGTTGCCACGTCGCTGATCGGGGAACACGCCAAATTCGGGTCAAAGTTTGCTGCGATTGGGCTTAAAGGGAGCGACGAAACTGTTGATGGCATGTTGAGTGGGTGGGGCAGGACAGACAGGGGTGCCCAGCCGATACTTAAAATTCGGACTATGCGGGAGCTTAGGGAACTCAACGACGACTGGGGTGAGGTTCTTACTTACATTAACAGTGACAAAAGCCTTGGGTTTTTGAAGGCGAATATAGACGACATAGTTGACCAGCCTTTTGATGCGGTTGCCCGCAGGTGGGGCAAGGTGAACAGTGCAAGCGAACCTGTCAAGGAGGCACGACTTCTTTCCCAGCAGATGTCCAAGGTGTTCCAGCAGCTAAGGTTGCCAAACGACCTGGCAGCAGATGCAACAAGGTATGTGAAATCGTTTACTGATCCCAGCTCAATGAACGAGTGGGTGCTGGCATTTGACCGCATGACGGACTTGCTCAAGAGTTCCTTCACAACCCCGTGGCCAGCGTTTCACTTCCGAAACTTCCTGTCTGGCCAGGTAAACAACTACTTCATAGGTGCCTTTGACCCCACCCGTATGGGGATAAGGAAGTACACGCAGCCTGTGTGGGATGCAAAGACCCTTTTGCGGGGGGGCACGATCAAGGGGATAGCTGACCAGATTCCCATGTTCAAGGGCGGAAGAAACATCCCTGCGTGGGCCAAGGCTAACCCCGACAAGTATGTGTCTGACTGGATAAGCGGGCAGGCTCGTGCCGGTAATTTGGTTGCTCCATCGCAGGCGAGAGAGCAACTGCTTGCTCTTGGAGAAGCGGCGGGATATGACCCACTGAAAACCCGTTTCGTGGGTGAGGCACCAGGGGCAACCAGGCTTCGAGATAAGGTGCGCGGCATATGGGGGGACAAGAAACTACACGCTGGCAAGAAATTCATGGGTAGTGCCAGGGCAGTGGGGTACGAGGTTGAAGGGTACAACCGTCTGGCCCCGCTGATTGCCTTCCTGAAGCAGGGGTTCTCTATTGATGAAGCAATCAAGAAGGTCAAGCTGGCACAGGTAGACTATACCATGCTGTCGGACTTCGAGCGGAACGTCATGCGGCGCATCATTCCGTTTTATACTTTCACCCGGCGGCAGATACCGTTTGTCATAGAGCAGCTTGCCAACCCGGCCAGCGCCATGTCGCAGGCTGTGAAGGGTATCTCTCGTCAGCAGGGCCAGATGGCAGACCCAGAGAATCCTATACCTGACTGGATCTCAACAGACTTTGCTATCCCCCTCCCCGGTGGGGCGGAAGGCCAGCAGCGATACCTTACCAGGGCCGGGGGTATGCTGGGTGGTATGGAAGATGTATTCTCGCTGCTTAAACCGGGCAGGACAGCGATGGGTGGGATTCGCAGGACACTCTCCGGCATTGGCAGCCGTATGCACCCAGGCTTGCAGGCTCCTGTAGAGCTTGCCACGGGCCAGTCCCTGTTCCTGCAAAGGCCGCTGAGTGAAACCAAGCCTGCCACAGCCCGCCTGATAGGTGGACTTACGGGGGCAGAGCAGGTGCCGTCGTTCCCCGGCCCCATTACCGAGTCTATCATAAGCAGGCTGCCGTTCTTTGGACGCAGTGTATCCACGCTCCGCTCACTCACTGATCCCCGTAAACCCCTCACGGTAGATGGGCAACTGTCAGCCTTGAACCTGGCTGCACGCATGATGCCGTCCCTTATGGGTATACGAATCTCGGAAGTGAACATGGACAGGATCAAGAACAGGATCATGCAGGAAGCTATCGAGGAACACCTCAAGCACAATACATCCATCAAGACGTTCAAGCACATCTACGTGCCGGAGGCGGAGCTTGAGAACATGGATGAGCAGAGCCGTGCCCTGTACCTGCTGTACAAGAAGATTTCCAGCCAGGCGGCAAAGGCTTCACGGGCAAGGAAGAAAGAGCAAAGCCAGGCAGCAGCGTACTCTATGTGATCCCGTTGTTGGCTTTCAGGCTGCCGTCACCCAGTTGCTGCACTGCGATTGTCAGGGATGATCCCTTCTCATAGGCATACAGAGCGTAGTTAGTAGTGGATGCTGGGGTAGCAGCATTGGAGATTGTGTATCCCTTGCTCACGGTGACACTACCATCTGTAAGTTGGGACACGACATGCTCATCATAGTTCACATCGAAGCGGTGGATACCAATGATGTCAGCCATTAGAGCAGTTCATTCAACATGAGTGTCTGTGGGATTCCCCCCGCTTTGGGGGGTGGGGTGTAGGTCACGACCAGCTTTGCAGCGTCAGCCCCGGCACTGTCGTGTGATTTGATCTTCATCTCCCTGTCCTCACTCATGCCTGCGTCGGTGGGGTTGAGCAGGTGGATGGTGATGTTGTTACCGGAGGCCCATCCGCTCCTAGCAATGACCTCTGCAATGACAGCAGCGAAATCAGCCGAGTCGAGGAAGTCGCTGGAGCTTGATGTTGCCAGAGTCCAGGTGGTCTTGGCTGAGGTCTTTGCTGCTTGGGAGGTAGTCATTGCGCTGTCGTTGGCAATGGCTCCGGCGCTATCTGCATCCTCGGCGTGGATGTCGCACGTCTTGCTGGACACCGAGTAGTTTTCGTGCAGCTTGTACTGGAGCTTGGCGGTAAGGATAGTAGATCCCTTGGGGATAGCCACGCTCAGGAAGCGGAAGTAACAGTCCGTGTCTGAAGACCCACCCCCTGGGTTTAATGCCCCGATGCTAACGTAGGCGGCGCTATTATCGAAGGTGAAGCTGCCAAACCCATCACCGACACGGTAGCCATCATCAGCATTGGCTTCTACTTGTACTGTGAGGCTTGCCATCAGGCGTCCTCGTAGTGGCCGATGATAGTGACATAGGCTTCCGCGACATCTTCCACATAGTCCACCGCAATGGACTCGGTGCTGGCAATGACCAGACCGCTGTTGATTAGCACGGGGGTGGAGTTGTCTGCGGGGATAGAGCCTGCCCAGACGATCTTAGATGAAGCATTAGTAATGTCGTTGTCAGTTTCATCTGCCTTGGCTGTTGCTGAGGCCGTGTTGCCTTTGGCAAAGTTCAGGCATACCCCGGTGACCGTTGTTCCGGCGGGGGTTATAACTGCACCGCTGCCATCTCTGGGCACATGGACACGGATAACAGTTGTCACGTCCGAGTGGCACCATATCTGGTCGATGTGTAGATTCTGCGTGGTGGAATCGTTCTTCACCAGCAGAATGGTGTCGTTTGCGTCGGCATTGTAGGTGACATTTGCCCAGGAGTACGCCTGCCCATCCACCACAGAGGAGTGGAGCAGATGGTTTTTCTGCGTGGTATACTCCGGCTGTTTTATTGAACGTCCAGTGATTCCCATTATCTTCTCCTAGTAAGCTGAGTGGCCAAAAAGGTGTGACAAGGTGTGACAATGCCAGCTTTTATTTGTTTTACCTATTGTAGTTGGTTGCGGGGGGAAAGGCCATGTTTACTTGTTAGGCCAGAATGCGTGCCCTGCTAGCAGCCCGAACAGGAAGGCCACAATCGGGTGGCGCTGGCTTAGGTCGAGCAGGGCGTAGCTTACCGTGGCCTCATGGTGGCCATAGGAGTTGGCAATCACATCCCAGACAAAGATTATAACGATAAATGCCCAGATAATATACTTAGGTACTATCTCCCAACTCATCCCAGCCGCCTTCCGATTCAGTAATCTCCACCTCGATGCGACCTGGCGGCTCTACCCCCATACGAATTATCCGCAGGTCATCTATTTGGTTGTCGTTCTCGAATACCCCTGCGCTTTCGAGGGCATCCAGAACGGCTTTAGGTATATTATCCAGATCCCGCTGCCTCCTGTCAGGCATAAAAGCGCGGATCACTATTCGGAGGCGACCGGCGTGGTGGCGTGCGTTCTCAGCTATGACGTACTCGCATATCGCATTGCGATAGTCACGTCCCTTGGCGCTGATAATGACTCGCCCACGACCGATACTCCTCCAGTAGGTGTTTACGGTGGGTGGGTAGGGTAACTCTAGTAGAACAGTTTCCGAGTCCATTCGTCAACTTCTCCTTGCGTTACACGATCAGGGGCTTTCAGTTCAGGGTCACGAAGCCTGAGCCACTGATCCAGGTTGTAGTTTTCCTTGTCGTGTTCCTGCTTGTATGCCAGTTGTCTGGCGTGGGGCATGGCAGCAAGGTCATCCATGTGACACTTCTTGCATGTCCTGAAATAGTTTGCCAGACTCGCCCACCGGCTAGGGGCTTGCGACTTTCGCTCAATCTCGTGTGTCTCCAGGGGAAACCCTTGGTATGATTTCTTCCTGCATATCCAGCAGGCGGGGTGTTCCTTTGACCAGTTGCGGCGCTGGTCACTCGTCTTCTTCTTCGAGTTCACGTTCGTATTCCTCTACGAACCGTCTGGCCTGGGCATCAGACATAATCATCAGGGGTGACTCCTCAGATTCCTTTCCGAAGAACAACCACCACATCATACCAGCGTCGTCCGTTACCTTCTTGGCTAATATCATCTGCTCTCCAGTTCCGTAGAGATGGACTTCCATAACCATGCTGCCCTGATCCTGGGCTTGCCTTCCATGCAACCTCTCAAGTACCACGTCGGCGTGTCTCGAACAAGCTCCCCGCAAAACCTACCGAAGGGGAACCTCGCACCCCGCTTACTCTTTGTCTTGACCTCACCCTCCGGGGTGTTGCCGAAGGGATCAACCGACTGTGATCTGTACTCTGCCCTTGCTGCGATGCGGGCACGTTCCTCACGGGCCTTCTGTTCCTGTTCGAGTTGCAGTTGCTTCTGTGCGGCCTTGAGTGCGTCGTCTATCTCGACAGCCTCACCCTTCTCGGCCAGGTTCTCCTTGGCCCTCGCCACGACATCGACTCCCCATGTGCCTCCCATCACATCAGGGGATGTCATAATTTTATGGGCGAGTGTCACATCTACAAGGTCAATCATCTTGAAGAAAGGCTTGCTGCTGTTAGCTATGGCGTCACACCGGGAGTCTGAGGTAGAGCCAGCGAAGTCCACGGTGCCCTCCAGGGGGCGTGTACCACGTCCGAATATCTGGGTGTAGAGCATCTTGGATCTCGTGGGCCGGGCCATGATGATACATTGCAGGCCGGGGAAGTCCCAGCCGGTGGTCAGGATGCCCACGTTGCACAGGTGCGTCACGCCATCGGGGTCTTTGGTGAAAGACTTTAGTGCGTTGTGCCTCTGCTCCGGGCTACATCTATTGGTATCGGCACATATCCACGCTGACTTGATCCCATAGCTGTCTGAAAGCCTCTCCGATACCATCTGTGCCTCAGCTACACTCGCACAGTAGATGGCTGTCTTGAGTCCTCTTGTCTCTCGTGCGGCCACCTCAGCGATCTCGTAGATAGTCTCGTACTTCTCTAGCTGCTGGCTCAGGTCTATCTGGCTAAAGTCCCTGCCCATTGTGGTGGAGGACATGCCAACCTCCGAGAGGTTGAGGGACTGGAGGCGTATGCAGCGTGCCTGGGCATTGACCAGCCAGCCATCACGGATGCCATCCACGATACCGTACTGATAGACACAGCCCTCGTAGAGGTTGGCCATGCTCTTGCGGTCGTGTCTCTTGGCTGTGGCGGTGACACCCAGTACCTTAGCTCCCTGTGCCATGAAGTGATCAAGGAGGTTCGCCCAACTCTTGGTGATGGACAGGTGTGCTTCATCCACAACGACCAGGCCCACGTCCTTTATCCTCTTGTACCTACCCCTCACAAGCGTGTCCTTGCTGGCCACCACGAAGGGGCTACGACTCCATGAGGATTCGTCTGACCAGTTGTGAGCCTGCTCGATGCCGGGATGTACGCTGGTGCGTTGTGCAATCTTCTGTGCTGCCTGAGCCACGAGGGTAATCATCGGTGCGATGACAAGGCACCTCCCCTTTTCCCAGCGACTCATTAGCTGCGTAAAGATTTCTGTTTTGCCCAGGCCCGTCGCCATCTCCACGATAACAGCATCCATATCACCGAAGGCTGACTCCACAGCGATGCGAGCGTTGCGCTGGTACGGTCTTTCGACAAAGCCAGAGGCATCAGGTGTGCTTGGCTCATCAGCAGTAAACCCTCTCAGGTATGTCTGGCTCATTCATCCCCCTCCCAAGGAAATACATGCAAAATCCACCGGGCATGACTGTCTTCCCAGTCTCGAATGATTGTTTCAGCAAGAGCGTTTTCTGTATCAAGTAAGCAGGTTGCCTCAGAACACTTAAGGTCTTCGGAGGCTCGCCGCATTGCATCGAGCCAGCCAGAGGCGTAGGCGCTATAAACCATCGCGCGCAGTTGGCGGTGCTGCGGTTCATTCAGGCTATCCACAAATTCAGGGATTTGATATTTATTGGATTCAACCGATGAATTCTTTGGGGGAAGGCATGTCATCACTCATCCTCCTTGTCCAAGCCAGGAAATGAATCCAGCAAGTCATCCTTTGCCTTGGCTATTTGTCTGGCCAGGCGGTCACGAACTTCCCGCCGCATTGCCCGCTTGGAGCCAAGCGTTTTATGTGCTTTACTCAGCACGCCTAATGTTTCCTTCACAGCAAGAGTTTCGTAGTGCCCCGCTCGCCCCTCCCCTTTAAGAGCGTTCAGCCGATCCAGCACTTCACCGTATGTGTATCCGCAGTATTGTGCGTCCGTTCCAAAGGCAATGGTGAATACCTGCTCAACGAACTCAGGCTTGTCGAGGAACAGTTCTATCTCCTCCACTACTTCGTTGCACACATAGTTCTTTCCGCGATCCCTTATGCCTTCCTTCCTCAGTCGGTTGCGGATTATCCGCAGTAATTGTTCGGGTGTCATTACTCGTTCTCCTCTCCAGTTACAGGGTCAAAACCAAGTGCTTCACGTGCCTCCGCTCTATCCTCGTAAGCCTCCTCCCACCAGGCGACCTTGGGGTTGTCACTGATGTGCGCCCGCAAGGTGGTGGTGGCGATGCGCCGAAACATGACGGGGTTGTATCCCCTGTATTCATTGGGATCTACCTCATCTATTATTTTGTCTATCATCTTGTTGGCAACTTCTTCCTCAATGATCCGATGCTGCTGTTCAGTCAAGGTCATTGCTTGTCCTCCAGGCCAAGTTTTCGGGCGAGGCGTTTTGTCTCGGCCTCAAGTTCTTCATCTGTAAGTTCATCCAGGTTGCCAAACTTTTCCGACGAATGAAGTTTGGAGCCAGCTTCCAAAAGTGCTTCGATCAGAATCATGTGGGGACTTTTCTCAGGCATCGTCATCAGTTGTGCTTTCTAAAGGGGGGGCGTGTTTCATTAGGCGTGCGTAAGATTCGTGGAAACGCTTGTCGAACTCATGTTCCACTAGCGGCTGGGTAATCTCCCCGATCTCATTGAGGGCTTTCCATAAGACTTTCTTTAACCTTCTCCTCTCTGGGAGCTTGTGAAGCCGCTCGATGATAGACATGATTTCACATAGCTTTTCAAACATCGTCGCCCTCCTGGGTTACAGGTTCTCTACGATTCCACTGCCGGATAGCAGCGGTAACAATGCTGCCGGGCATGAATGCTCCACACCTCTTGCACGTTACGGTGGCCAGGATGTATCCATGCACACCCTCATCCACCTCTGCCTCTCCTCCACAGAAGGGGCAGGCTTTTGCTTCTTCCATAGTTGTCTCCTATGGCACCAGCCTACGGCGGTTGTCCATCAAGAGGCGCTTCCTCTCGATTACTTCCCGGTCATAGTTGGTTGATGTCTCTCGAAAGCTCACGCCCTCGATCTTGCGGAGGACAACCTCTCCCCCACGGGTATCCCACAGTGTCAGCACCCACCTGCCTTTC
>Ga0208179_1001580_pt1 | contig 11461 bp, 10 predicted proteins | sample Malvired_Geostar_FD_184238 | JGI IMG/M metagenome (GOLD analysis project Ga0208179, IMG submission 184238) | Marine viral communities from the Global Malaspina Expedition - Malaspina viral metaG DeepMed_Geostar (SPAdes) (version 2) | ecosystem: Environmental > Aquatic > Marine > Oceanic | place...
ATGTTGAAGCATCAGGAAGATAAGCTGCTGCTACTACTGTGCCTTGCCAAACCCCTGTACCTATTGTTCCTACAGAAGTTATCTGTGTTTGTGAAGCATCAACTCCAATAACAGAGCTTGATGCTGTTAATCCTGTACCTGCAAACAATGTTGCTACATCTGCCAAATCTCCTTTTACAGTTGCATTACTATCTGTTGTATCAGTAAATACTATGTAATCTCCATTGGCTATTGCTGTATCAGTTAGCTCTGACAAATCTAATGCAAGAGTTACTCCTCCTGAAGTGCCACCACCTGATAATCCATTACCTGCTGTAACTCCTGTTATATCTCCTGTTGTTGCTGCTGCCCATGATATATCAGTGCCATCGCTTGTTAAAACATAGTTAGCAGAACCTACTGCCAATGCTGCAGGATCGCCACTCGCATCTCCATATATAATTTTACCTCTCGCCAACCCTGCCATCTTAGCTAGGGTTACTTGGTTATCTGCAATGTGTGCTGTATCAACTGCCCCTGCTGCTAACTCATCTGAGTCTACAGCATCATCTGCAAGATGAGCATTGTCTATACTTCCATCTGTATAATGCTCACTATCTATAGCATCGTCTGCAATCTTAGCTCCTGTTACTGCATCTGCTCCTATTAAAGCAGTAGTAACTGCTCCGTCTGCAATCAATGCAGATGTAATTGCATCATCAGCTATCAATGCTGTAGTTATAGCATCGTCTGCAATCAAAGCACTTGTTATAGCATCGTCTGCTATTAAAGCAGTAGTAATAGCATCATCTGCTATTAAGGCACTTGTTATAGCATCATCTGCTATTGCTGCAGAAACTACTGCATCATCTGCTATATGCTCACTACCTATAGCATCATCTGCAATCTTTGCTCCTGTGATAGCATCTGCTGCTATCATTCCTGTTTCCACAGAAGTACCGGCTATAGTAACTGCTCCATTGGAAGCCATTGTTATATCGCCACTAACTGCTACAGGGTTATAATTTGTGCCGTCTGCTACAAGAATATGACCACTTGTGTTAGTTCCCATAACTAAATCATCACCTGTTATAGTTAGATCTCCTGCTATAGCTACATTAGATCCTGTGAAAGTAAGGGCTGTTGTAGTACCTGATTTAATTATTAGGTTACCACTATTGTTAGTAGCTGAACCAAATGTAGTACCACCATCTTTAAAAAATATATCTCCCCCATCAGCATCAAGAGTTATGTCATCTGACACATCAAAGGTCATTGATGTTGCTCCACCTGTAGTAGAATTAATAGTAAAAACATCAGTTACAGTTCCATCTGTTTTAGCCACACCAAACCGAAGCTGCCCATCCTCCTGTCCATTTGTCACATCAACTGCCTCTGCTGTAATTCGAGCAAACTCTTCAATTTCTCCTGCAGAGTTAGCAAGTTCAAATGAAATATATATCTCATCTCCATCTGCTCTTGTGCTATTCATTCCTGCAAATGTCGCTACTTTATTTGCAGTACTATTAGTTGTATTTGCTACAAATAAACCACCCTGTGTGGCACCTGTATCATTTCGTATATCTAATTCTTCAAGTTGTAATTTATCGTTACCTCTTCTATACCTGACAGAAGATCCTGAAGTTACCTTTACATCATAAGATGAAGTAGCTCCTACTTCTGTTACTGATGCTGAGTAATATCCACTTGAATTTGTAGTGGTTGAAGTACTTGAAGCATCTGAAAATGTCACTAAAGTAGTAGAGTCAGTTTGGTATAACTGAACTGTCGCACCTTCTACAGCAGTACCATCATCTTTAAATACATAACCTGAATGGTATATCAATGCCATTATCGCCCTCCTGCTCCCAATCGGGAGTGATCTTTATAATTTAATGCCTCCCTGACATAATAGTCAACATCATTTAGTATATCATTTTCATCTATAAATATTAAATTAATCCCATCTCCTGCCATTTGTTGTCTAATAAGTATCTCGTTTTGTATTACAGCTACCCCCATTCCATAGTGATAATACTCACCCTGTACATTTATTGCAAGATCAGGAGGATTATTAAACAAAAAGTCTAATATCACTCCACCTTTAAATAACCTTCCTCCTAGTAAAGAAGATTGATAAGTAAAATCAACTCCTTCAATCTTGTTAAAAGATTCGGTTAAAGATCTATATACTAAATATTCAGGTAAGCTTCCTTCCCATCCGGGAGGTGCACTTAACTGATTTTGTTGAGTAGTCATTTACGGCTCCGTCAATAATAATTGAGTAGTTCCTCTTTCATCATAAGCTGTTTCTTCTAATCCCTGAGCATTAGTAATGTCAACATAGTAATTTCTATTAGTAGATGAATCATCTCTATAAGTAAATTCAAGTAATGTATTGCTTTGAATTGCTGATAATATATTAGATCTCATTGCCTTTGAAGAACTTCCTTTATAGGCTTTATTAATATCAATGTTTACAGACCATCCAAATTTAGTATTTAATTTCTTTCTATATTCTAAAGTTAAACTAATCATATCAGGTGAAACTATCTTAGTATTAGTAGCAAGAGTTATCTTGAATTGTATAGATCTGAATGTTGTTCCTGCACTACTGCCAAATGTATAAGTTGTTATTCCATTTGAAGTTATTGTTCCCATAGCAGTATAAGTTTCAGTATAATCTGTACCATATTCTACTTTAACAGTTTGATTTGCATTGCAATCTGCAGTTTCTACTTTAAGTTTTAATGCCAACTTATCTACTTCAACCTGATCTGCACTAAACCAAGGGGTATAATGTATTCCATCTGTACTATCCTCGTAATTATAATTAACTACCTGTGTAGGATTAATAATATCTGATTGTAATTGCTGATAATATAAAGCCCCATCAAAGCCCCAATACAATCTATAAGGATTGGTTGCTGTTAATGTGCCACCTACATCTGATACAAATCCTGCTGTTATTTTCTTACCCTGATCTGTTCCTGAAGAAGCCCATTTAACTTCCCATCCCATTTCGTTATATCCCAATACAGTACTATAGCCTGTAGTATCATCTACAACTGCAGATTCTCCTGTAGCAAACATATCAACTACAGAAGGAGTAAGTGTACCATCAATCAATGCTATTAAATCATTATGAGTTCCTATTAATTTAGATATACTTCCTCTGTAATCTGAAGGTAATCCATGATCTTTATCAGGCCCAATTACTGAAACTACTGCAGAATTAGTTCCGTTAATATATTTATATATACTTAATCCTGCAGGTATATATACTGAATCTCTCCATCTAATTGTCCCCTTACCATTTTCATTATGAAATGGTAAAGCTAATTGTGTTTCAACCCATAAAGCATTAGTGGAATCATGTGCATATAATCCTTCTTTGGTCATTGCATATAAGATAGGGTTACCACTTGCATTTCTAGCTACAAATAGATCAGTTACATGCCCATCAGGCAATGGTAACTTAGCATCATTTACTTCAGTTCCTATAGATGATGCGTACCAAAGTTGTCCTGTATTAGCTATTCCCCATAATTTATCATTCCAATAAGCAAGAAATTTTGTATCTGTCGTATCGTCTGTGAAGCTACTAGCATCTGAGGTATAAGTATATCCTCCTGTATGAGCTATAACTAAATATAATGTGCCTCCCATTCTTACTTCTAAAGCATCTGTTGCAACATCAGGTAAAGTGTCTAATGCAGAACCAAAAGAATCTGATCCTGATTCATATTTATATACTTTTTTATCAGACCATATTCCGTATAATGCTCCATTAAATTCCTGCAATATATCTAATGATTCTCCTGTAGCACCTGAGTTACTTACAGAAGTAGTTTTTGCAGGTAATACTAGGTGCCTTTTGTAGCGAAGGCTACAGGTACTGAACCAAGAACGATCTACATCTGTAGCTCCTTCCATTCTCTCTACACCTATACCACCCCTAAAATCAGACCAAGATATTACACTTGTTCGTGCCTGTGAATCACGAGTGGTATCGCCAATAGTAACCTTTGCAGGGTAAATGGAGGCAAGTACTTGCTGCACAGGTCTAGTTATTGGATAATAATTTCCATTAAGATAAACTTCATTTTTTTTTATTACTTTATTAGCCATTACCTAACTGTCCTGACATTAGTCAAAAATGGTAAAGCATTTCTTGCCTGTTCTGATTTAGCAAACCAAAATCCTGCAATATTTCTCATTCCATCAACATCAATATCAGGTCTTAGAGATCCTGCCTGTGCTGCTAAAGCAGTTGCATAGGCTACTATATATCTTTCAGGTACTTCAGTTGTGCTAGAGTCTGCACTTAGTTCTGCAGGAATATCTCCTCCTGATAGTTTGATTAATCTGTAAGAAGCTAACGATCTTCCCCTGTCTGACAATACTAAGTCAGCAGTACTTGCTCCCTGTAATGTACCTTCTTTATCTATTCTCCATGTATCTCTTGCTAATTTTTCCCATATTGCAGTATCATTCTTTACTGCTTTAATATCATCAAGCCATACAACACAAGCTCCTAGATCGGAATCATATTCAAATCTTACCTGTGTAATAGCTGTATTATCATGTGGAGCAGTAAAAGCTACCCTACAATATTTCCATATATTTGCAGTTAAAGCAGGAACATCTAATGATTCTTCAATTCCACCTGCATCTACTAGATGTATTTTCAAATTACCTGATGATGTAGCAACTGAAGATTTAATCCAAAACTCTATATAGTCATACTTTGCTAAGTTAACCGAGGTGATAGTATCTGAAGCTGTATCTCCTGCTGAAGCACCTGCTGCAATAACAATTTTATTGGAAGCCGATCCTGTTTTATAATCTTCTGTATCTGCTGTGATAGTAAAATCACTATCTACACTATCATCAAAAGCTGTATTACAACCATGTAATAACTTTGAAGTAAACTTATCTCTGTAATAAACATCCTGTATCATATTAATTCCACTAGGTATTTCCCACCTAGCATTGATTCTGTCTGTATGGAGATCTAGTTTTTCTACAGGATCATATATTCTTCCTGTTATTTCCCATATAGATTGATTTATATATTCATCTATAACCTGTGGATCAAATCCATCACTCCATAATTCATATCCAACTCCTACAGTAACTGTTCCTGTTACTGCAGCAAATGTCATAGTGCCTGAAGAAGATGTATAATCAGTTATTCGTGCTGTTTCTCCGTCATTAGTTCCTGAAGTAAAACGAATATAACTTCCATTGTATTCGTCATCTCCACCAAATAACTTGGTATCTAATGCTGTGGTAGAAGAACCTCCTCCTGATGTAACTCCTGTTATCATCTTGCCTAAGTTTCTACCTACTGTTTTTCTTAAATCTTCTAATGTTTTCCCTTGTGTTACAGCCATTAATATCCTTTACGCATTTTCTTGCCTGTACGTTTAGCAGCTTTCTTAGCTGCAGACTTTCCCTTTTTAGTATAAGGAAATTTCTTTTTACCTACTCTTGGCATTTGCTTCCTCCTTTGCTTTATTAACCCCTGCTTCCCCCATAATTCTTATCTGTTCTTTTAATTTTTTATTTTCTCTGTTAAGAGCTTTATTTATAACCTTAAGTCTGAACAACTCGTCTTCACTCATAGCTTCTGCTATATCACTTTGTAGTACAACTACATTATCTCCGAGCAGCTCTTGCTTTCCGTTTAAATTTTCTGTTGAGTTTTTTTCTGTCAATTTTTGTTCCTCCAAAATAAAGTTTCCCTGTAGAGCTTTCAGCTCTTTTTAATTTACTAATTCTTATTTCATCTAATACTTTACCTGCATCCTTTCTTTCCTGTACTGTCATCTCAGGTTTCTTTTTACCCTGTACTCTTACTTCCTTCACCCATGTTTCGTGAGCTTCGCCTATCATAGTTTCAATAGCATTATGTGAGTAAGGGTCACTTGGAGTAAAAGGCACATGATGTAATACTGATCTACGTTTTGTAACTGAATCATAAAAAGCAAATGACAAGGATTTAATACTACCTGTCCCATACTCTCCTAAAAGAGTAACTCCAACAGGTAGTATTAATTTTCTATCGTAAGTTTCTGATCCTACGAACTGCATAACTTAGTATCTGATTGTTAACAGACACATTTGTTTATCTGTATCTACAGAAGGAATACCAATCGCAGTACCTATTGATTGAATATCATCCTCTCCTGATAAGTCATAAAGCTCTGCCCTTCCATCTTCGCCTGATGCCTGAGATATTTGTAATCCGTCACCAACTACACCAACTGCAGCTCCAATAGCCACACTTCCTATACCTGCTGTTTGGATCCAACCATAATAACTAGCTGTCATAGGTATTGTAGTAACACCTAATGCACCTGTTTCCATAGTACCATCTCCGTCTATAACCTTTACGGCAGCATATGGATTCACAAGTAAACCAAAAAGTGATGATGATGTAGTAGCAGTTACAAGTCCATCAGGTTCGTCAATGGTAATTATGACAGTATTATCATCTGATGCGTCATGAGCAGGATGAGATTTAATTCTGTAAACCTCTCCTTCTCCCGGCCCATCATTAAAGATAATGTAACCATCTGCATACTGATCTTTAGTTAAGTCGGTTGTTGGTACTTCTACACTTACTGCTGTTGTACCGGCAGCATTAGTACCTGCAGGAACATCCATGTCGTGAGCATTAACAGTTAATGCAGTACCTGCATCTACTATCATTCCTGCTGTTGTTATAGCAGAACTTCCATTTCTAGCATAGTAAAATACTCTGCCATCAGGAGTAACTCCCTTTGTACCTAACTTCAGTTTTTTACCTGAAGTTTCTTTTTTTTCTTGTCCATAAGACAAGCTAATTTGATTTGGAAAAGCCATTATACTTTCCTCCTTATTTTTATTTACGGGTATCTTATACACCCCGTCTTCAACCGATTGTTAAAAAATCGTATAAGCTCGGTCAAAGGTTACACTTATACTAAAGAAGGAGAGGTTAGATAGAGGATTTCTTCTCTACCTTGACCTCTTCCTTTACTTTTTCTGCTTTAGGATTGCATTTACACTTTCCACCTTTAGCTTCAAGTCTGCATTTGCCATCCCATTCTATAGGAAAAACTCCTATTTTAGCTCTTCTAATTTGTGTTTGATGATCACTTGGTTGATTCGGATATTCAGAACCACAAGGTTTAAATAAATTACCATCAACATTAAACATAGGAATATGATTATAGTATGTTGTTTTACTTTGCCATTCAGGCAGTAATCCATCAAATTTATCTATTCCCATATTTTCCCTTTGATCGTTAATTTCTTTTCTTTTAATTTTACCCTGATGTCCGTAATAATGATTAACCAATTGATACCTCCACTTTTAATTATTATGCTGATGTTGAAGGAGCTGCTGCATCATAAGTTAATGGAGCACCTCTTGAATCATCTAGTTCAAACACACCATAGTCAGAAGTCATAACCACTTCAGTTGCCCTTAGTGATGCATCTCTCTGTCTTTCTGTTCTAGTTTCTACTGAATTAAGAACTGCCATAGCTGATTTTTCAGCAATGACACCAATAGCATCATCACTTCCATCAACTGACAAGTTTCCATCTTCAAAAATAGGAACTCCATTAAGAGGTCTAAGACCACTAAAGAAATTTCCTAGTAAGTCTTCAGACCAACCCTTTGGTACAGGGTAAGTTGAAGAAGCTGTTACTGCTGTATTAGCAAAAACAGCATTAGGATGTTGTAATATATAAATATTACTTCCAAACTTGTTTGCCTTTGCATATGCTATTGCACCTGCAATATTAGCTAAACTTGCTGTAGCTGCAGCTGCACCAAGAGTGGTGCCTCCGTTTAAAGAACTATACAATGAATGAACATCTGTATCTTTCTTTCTTGCCATTGCATCACCTAACTGTTTACCAATTATTGTGAATACATTGTTTTGTTGTTCACGAACAAGTTTATCAGTTAAGATAACTTTAGCTCCGACTTCTGCTGCTGTTAAGTCAACAGTTGTCATGCCAATTTCTTCCTCATCAACAATGTCGACACCATCTGCTAAATCAGATATTGTCATTTGCCCTACTTTGGGAACTGTTACTTGTTTAGCTCCCTTTGGAAGGCTGAAGCTCTCTATGAGAGCCATTGCAGGAGCATTGTGCTCCTCTGTATATCTAGCTGCTGCGATAATTATCTTACTCGCATTTTCTAGATTGCCTGTTGTCGCTGTCTGTGCCATTTCGACATCTCCTTATTTTAAGGTAAATAAATTCAACCAATACCTGCTGCTCTACGAGCTGCTGCATCAGTTTCAGGGTTGCGAACCCCCTGATTGTAAAGATCCAATAATCTTTCCTCGCTAGAACTAGCATTTGCAGGAGCTGTGTTATTATCATAGCTCTGTGAAGGCACCTGTCCTTTTTTAAGTCTAGCATTTTCTTCTTTTAATGCTCTGACTTCAGACATATGCTTTGCAGCTTGTTCCATTTCCTGAGGATTTTGGTACTTTAAAAGTACTTCAGGATCTACATTGAATTTTTTACCAAATTGTAAAGATGCTTTAAATTGTCCTTCTTTAAACTGTATACCTCTCTGATAGTTCTGCTCTGTTTGTACTTGCTGAACTCTGCTTTGATAGTAAGTATCTGCAGCATGTTGTATCTGCTCATTACTATATCCTTGTTGTGCTAACTGTTGTTTATAATTTTCAGCTTCATACAATAACTGACTTTGTTGATTTTGTTGCTCAACTTGTGCCAATCTCTGCTGTGTTTGCTCAAGTGTTTGCTGCACATTGTTTTCAGGTTCTACAGAACTAGGATAAGTTCCCACAGTTTCTTCAGCTTTAGGAGCTGAAGTTTCTGTTGTAGTAGTTTCTGATGCAGTAACTTCTGAAGTAGGTTCTGCAGGAGCTTCTGTTGGAGCTTCTGTAGCAGGTTCTGTCTGAGGCTCAGCTACAGGAGCTGTAGGCTCTTCAGATACCATGTTTAATTCAGGTTGCGTATTTTCATTTTCGTTTACCATTTGTCCTCCTATATATAAAAATAACTAAATTAATCAATTTTGTCAATCCTTAAGGATTAAATATAAATCTCTAGAAATCTGAGCTAAATCAGGTCTTTCCTGAGCATTTAAATAACCTTCTCTTAATTCCTGTGCTTTCATAATTCTTTTATATTCTCTTGCTTCTCCAAGATATTTTATTCTTTCTAAGAATTGATAAGGAATTGATGTACGAGAAGTATTTCTTGCAATAACTGCCTGTTGCTCTAAAGATAAAGAGTTCATTAATTTCTCATATTCAATTTCCCATAAATCCCAATCCTGCATTTGAGTACCCGGAATCCTTGTTAATTCAAATAAATTATAATATTTATTTAAAGCAATTTTCTTAGGATCTGTTTCGTCAGGATCTGTTTCGTCAAATTCAATATCATATCCTATCTCATGTTTTCTTCCTCTAGTAAAACTTTTTAGTTGCCTATATCTGTCATACATATTTCTGTTTCCTTCAGGAGTATTGGGATATATACTAGTCATATATTTCAATTCCTCCTCAAATTCTTTTTCAATTCTTCCTATATCATTAAAATATAAAGCAAAATCATTTGTACCTCTTTTTACAGATTCTTCCTGTAAGGGAGTTAATTGTTCCATAAGGCTATGTCTTAATATATCTTTTTCAAATGGTTCTAAATTATTGTAAGGAGCATTTAATATATCCCATGATGCTTCTCTTAATATCCCTGCTGCACTTTGTGGGTGTGCTCTTAACCCAACAAATTCTGAAACAGCCCTTGTTCCTCCTCCTGATACTTTATCACTCCAATCTAAATTTCCATGAGTATTGTCAAATACAGATCCTGATATCCACATAGGAACTACCATTTCACTAAAAGGTTCAACGAAATTTGTTAAAGTATCAAACCCTCCATCTCCTTCTCTGAATTGTGGTTCTCCTATATAATTTTCACCTACAAGGAAATCCCAAGCTGTTGATGGAGTAAAACCTAACTGACTTCGCACCCATCTTAATCCGGGATTATCATCATGTAAAGCCATAAAGTTTTCCCAATCTTCCATATCTTCCTGAGTCCCTGTTTTATAAAAGAAGTTCATTGCTTTTGTAAGTATTCTTGCATCTGATACAAACTTAGATCCCGGCCCAACTTTTTGGTTATTAAGGGAGAATAAAAGAAATTCACCACTAGAAGGGTCAACCATTCTACTTATTTTTTCTCCTGCTTCTTCGGGAGTTTCTCCCCTTAAAGCAGATGCTCCAATCTGTAATGCAACTGTAGTCATAAATAATCCTGTAAATAAATTGATTAAAGCTTTTTGTGCTAAATATTTTTCTAAAGGTTCTCCTGTTAAAGCCTTAACCCATATTGCTGCAGTTGCTCTTCTATACCTAGCTGCAAGAAATATCATTGCTTCCTTATTTTGTTGATTAGGGGATATACCTGCTAAACTAGAATCAGTTAAGCCTCTCATATTATTTATATATTCTGCTATTATCTTTTTTTGCCTTCTTATTACAGCAGGACTTGCACTCATGTCTACTAAATACATTAATCCTTTTCCCATTTCTATTCCTGCTATATCCAATGAATGACCAAAAGCATTTTCCATTGCTTTTCCTATACCTTTAAAACCTTTTGGCATACCTACTCTTGCGTTCATTTCAAAGACTTCATTACTTTCTGATGATAAAAGATCAGCACCATAAAATCTTTTTACTTCTTCAGCTTCAAGAGATGTTTTAAAGTTTTGAACTAAAACATTGCCCTCTTCATTACTTCCTGATTTTATTGCTTTAAACAAGACATTCCAAAATCCTTTCCAAGATTTTAGTGGAGCTTGGGGATGGCTAAACCAAACAGGTAATAAATGAATATTAAAAATAGAAGCATCAAAACCTAAAGCTACCATTCTTTGCATAGAGTTTGCCTGTAACCACCATTTTTGCATAATTCCTAAATCACTTCTTTCCATTACTTTATCCATTTCATTTTTAAATTGAAGTGCCTCTTTTAATGTATTTAATGGAGTCATATCAAGTCCGTCTGATGCTTTTATTCCTTCTTGTGTAGTTATAAACCAAGTCTGTTCATCAGATCCTAAAGGGAATCCTCTCATATATCCCTCTTCTATACCTAGTTTTTGTAATATATTTCTTTCAGATGCTAAGTCTTTTTCATAGGGAGCTTTAGGGTCAACATCCTGTTGCTCTCTTAGCCATCTAAAAAACCTTGGATCTTTTGGAGGTTCTCTTAATGCAAAAGCTGCTCTAGCAAACCCCTCTTTTAACTGTTCTTCAGTAATAAAATCTTTTTTAGTTTTCATTAAAATATCAAATCCCGGTGCTTCAATCAATGATTTTTTCATTGCATCATCAATTTTTGATCTGTATTTTATTCTGTACTTTTCTAATTGTAATTCAATCATTCTTAATCCTCTTTTTATAGAATCATTATCAAAGGG
>Ga0208179_1001582_pt1 | contig 11453 bp, 9 predicted proteins | sample Malvired_Geostar_FD_184238 | JGI IMG/M metagenome (GOLD analysis project Ga0208179, IMG submission 184238) | Marine viral communities from the Global Malaspina Expedition - Malaspina viral metaG DeepMed_Geostar (SPAdes) (version 2) | ecosystem: Environmental > Aquatic > Marine > Oceanic | place...
ACGGCTCGGCCTATATCGAAGTGGCCTGCGCCGACGGCCTGGCCGGCTACATGATCGAGTACAAGCAGAACCCGATCGTCTCCTCCGACGCCCTGGGCTGCGCCTTCGCCAAGGGGATCGCCGGCGGGTGCAAGCTGCCCGGCAACACCTGATCGATCGGATCGATCGGATCGACATCGAGGCCCGCGGGACACCGCGGGCCTCTTTTTTTGCCCAGGGGGCTCAGCCGATGGCGGCCTCGATGAACATCGGCCCCTTGTTGCGCATGGCGCCGGCGAAGGCGGTCTCGAAGGATTCGGCGGTCTCGCAGCGGATCGCCGGCAGACCGAGCGCCTTGGCCATCTCCACCCAGGCGATACGCGGATCGCCCAGGTCCAGCAGCCGCGAGGCCGAGGGTCCGGCTTCGCCCGCCCCCGTGCGGCCCAGCTCGATATTGAGGATCCGATAGGCGTGGTTGGCGAAGACCACGACGGTGACGTCGAGATTCTCCCGGGCGATCGTCCACAGGCCCTGGACCGTGTACATGGCCGCCCCATCGCCGTTCAGCGACAGCACCTTGCGGTCCGGGCAGGCCACGGCCGCGCCGATTGACAGCGGGATGGCCTGGCCGATGGCCCCGCCAGTGAGCGCCAGCACCTCGTGCGGGGCGGCCGTGCCGGTCTGGCTGGCGACGCCGCCGCCTGAGGTCACCGAGTCGTCGCAGATGATCGCGCCCTCGGGCAGGTGCCGGGCGATGGAGGCGCCGGCCGCCTGCGGGGTCATGGGGCCGGTGGGCGCGGCCTCCGGCCGCTTCAGGGGCTGGACCGGGCCCGAGGCCGGGGCGCCCAGGGCGTCGGCCAGGGCGCGCAGGCCGGCCACCGCGTCCTCGCGCCGGGCCGCCAGGGTCATCAGTTCGCACCCTTCGGGCACCAGCAGGCTCGGCCGATCGGGATAGGCGAAGAAGGCCACCGGCTGGCTGGTGCCGGCCAGCAGCATCAGGTCGGTCCCGTCCAGGTCGGCCAGGGCCGCCTCGCCGAAATACTGCATGCGTCCCGGCTGGAACTGACCCGCGCCCCGCGGCTGCCGCGCGACGAAGGTGTCGGCCAGCACCCGCACCCCGTGGGCGGCCAGCCGGGCGGCCTGGACCATGGCCTCGGCGCGGCAGGCCTGGCCGCCGATCAGCAGGACGGGCTTCTGGGCCGCGCGGATCGCCCGGGCGGCGGCCTCGACGGCCTCGCCGGATGGGGCCGGCCGTTCGGGCTTCTTCGCCTTCACCGCGCCCATCTTGGTCTCCGTCCAGGCGGAGTCGGCCGGCAGGATCAGGCTGACCGGGCCGCCCGGCGGGCCGAAGCTGGCGGCGACGGCCTCGGCGGCTAAGGCCGCCACGTCATCGGCCCTGTCGGCCGACTTCACCCACAGGGAGTTGGGGCCGACGATGGTCGGAATGTCGGAGTTGAGCGGCGCGTCGTACTGGCGGTGATAGGTGGCGTGGTCGCCCACCACATTGACCAGGGGCGTATAGGCCCGTCTGGCGTTGTGCAGATTGGCCAGGCCGTTGCCATAGCCCGGCCCCAGATGCAGCAGGGTGCAGGCCGGCCGGTCGGCCATCCGGCCGAAGCCGTCGGCGGCCCCGGTGGCCACGCCCTCGAACAGACACAGCACCGGCCGCATGGTCGGTTGCCGGTCCAGGGCGGCGACGAACTGCATCTCGCTGGTGCCGGGATTGGCGAAGCAGGCGTCGACCTCATTGGCCAACAGGGTCTCGATCAGGGCGTCGGCGCCGTTCATCAGTCAAACACCATCACGTCAGGGGGCGGGGGATCGGCGAAGAGGCGGTCCAGCGCCTCCCCACGGCGGGCGCGGGCCAGGGCCTGGGCGATATAGCCCTTGTCGGTGATCTCGCCGGACGCGCCGTCGGGGCCGTCAGGCAGGACCAGGGCGCGGGCGATGCGACCGCCGCCGCGGGCCTGGGCGTTATAGGCGGCGAGCCCCGTCTGGACGGCGGCCTCCACCTCGTCGCGGGGCCGGCGGGGGTCGGGATAGAACATCAGGCCGAGGGCGGCCTGGCCCTCGCCGCAGACCACCGCGTCGGTGACCGCGCCGCCGATGGCCGAGAGGGCGGCGATCCGCACCTCGCCGACGGCGACGAAGGTGCCGCTGGCCAGCTTGAAGTTCTCCGAGATCCGCCCGTCGAAGGCCAGGCCGGCCTCGGGCCGCTCCGGATCCACCAGGCGCGCGGCGTCGCCGAGAATATAGAAGCCGTCCTCATCGAAGGACTGGGCCGACAGCTCCGGGCGCCCCAGATAGCCCGTCGTCACCTGCGGACCCTTGACCCGGAACTCCAGCTTGCCGGCGACGGGAACCAGCTTCACCGCCGTGCCGGGAATGGGCAGGCCGATCAGCCCCATCCGGTCATTGGCCCAGTGGACGTTGCAGGCCGTGGGCCCGGTCTCGGTGGCGCCATAGCCGCTGGCGAAGCTGATCTTCTCGCCCACCGTACGGACGGCCACGGCCTGGATACGGTCGCTGACATCCTGGCCGAGGCTGGCGCCGCCATACTGCATCAGGCGCAGGCGGGCGAAGAAGGACCGCGCCAGGGCCTCGTCCTTCTCCAGTTCGTCCACCAGCAGCATCCAGCCGGCCGGGACCATGTTGTGATAGGTCGGCGAAATCTCGGTGAGGTTGCGCACCGTCTCGGCGAACCGCGCCGCCGTGGGCTGGCCGGCGTCGATATGGAGCGTCCCGCCCCGGGTGGCGCACATGTGCAGGATGGAGTTGGCCCCCAGGCTGTGGCTCCAGGGGGCGGAGTTGACGATCACCGGCGGCTCGTCGTCGTCGAAACAGGCGGCGATCTGGGCGGAGTTCAGGGCCAGGGCCTGCTGGGTGATGATCACCGCCTTGGGCAGGCCGGTGGAGCCCGAGGTCAGCAGATACTTGGCGTGGTCCTCCGCATGCGCGCTGGGCGCCGCCGCCTGGCCGTAGAGTTCGGCGAGCGCGATATGGCCCGGCCGGCCATGGCTGGCGGCGATCACCGGCAGGCCGGCCAGGATCTCCGCCGAAAGCCCGGTGGCGAAACGCTCGGCGTCCTCAGTGAACACCGCCGCCGGGTGCAGCACCTCACAGGCGTGGGTCAGCCGCGCCAGGTTCGCGCCCGCCAGCCCATATTGCGGCGAGACCGGCGCCACGGGCGTCCCCTGGCTCATGGCCGCATACATCAAGAGCGCATGGTCGACGCCGTTGTGCGCCAGGATCAGGATCGGACGCGGCCCCGTCAGGCCACGGGCGACGAGCCCCCCGGCCAGGTGCGTCACCGCATGCCAGGCCTCGCCATAGGTCAGCGTGCGCCAGCCCGCCCCGGCCCGCTCGGCCAGCCAGACCCGGTCGGGGGCCGCCTCGGCCCAATAGGCCAGGGCCTCATGAGGCGTCCGGAACCGTTGGGAGAAGGGTGTGGGGTTGGCCAGAACCAACGTCCCGTCGGCCCTATGCTCCACCTCCAACCGCTTGGCGCCATAGCGCGGATCGCGGAAGGGGACCGTCTCGATGCGAAGCTCTGCGTCCATATGACTTTATGGACGCGCACCCCGGCGCCTGAAAAGGGGGCCATATCGCCGAAGGTTGTCGCTAGTCCGAGGACAGGCGGCGGGGCTCCCCCTCGCAGGCGGCCTTGATCATCCGCCACTCGTCGGGTGTGAAAGCCACGGCGCCTGGCTGCGCGCGGGCCTCGCTGGCCTCCGCACGGCGCAGACTGTCGGGATGGGTCGACAGGAATTCCATCACGCCGGCCGCCCGCTCGCCCCGCCGGTCTTCCCCGGCCAGACGGCGAAAGAAGGGGGCCATGCCCTCGGAGGAAAAGCCCAGGGTCTGCAGGATTTCCTGGCCCCGGGCGTCGGCCTCGGCCTCGGCGTCGCGACTGTAGCGAAGCTCCGTCACCGATCCGGCCAGCAGCACCGCCTGCTGGCCCGCGCCCGTGCCGCCGCCGACCACGGCGTCAAGGATCAGGCCAAGACCCAGAGACCGCCAGACCGCCTGCATGACGTGGCGCTGCTCCACATGGGCCGCCTCATGGGCGATGACGGCGGCCAGTTCATCGGGGGTCGCCGTCTCGGCGATGAGATCATCGGTGATCAGGACGCGGCCGCCCGGCAGGGCGAAGGCGTTGACCATCGGCGCCTCGACGGCCTGGACCAGGATGTTGAACGGGCTGTCCATGCCGTCTTCAAGACGATCGCCGAAGGCGTGGAGGATATCCTGTCCCGCCTCGCCGGCGCAGGTCGGAAAGGCGAACTGGAGCTGCGCGGCATAGGTCTCCCCCAGCCTCGCCTCCAGGGGCGGCGGGGTCAGTCTCGCCAGCGGGCCCGAAGCCAGCGGCACGCCCACAAAGACGAACAACAGAATGGCCGCCGCTGCGAGGGCGAGGCCGATGACCAGACGCCGCTCCCGCCGTCTGTGGCGGCGGGCCACGGGAGCGGCGTCCCCGGCTGCCGCCGCACGCCAGTCTTCGGCGGCCACGGTCAGCCGCGCGCCCTGACCGCGGCGTTTCAGGCGGACCTGATCTCCGAGCGGCTCAACCTCGATCTCCGAGAACCGCCAGATCTGGGCGTTCTCTCCCAGACGGAAGCTGAGCGCCCAGCTGGAGACCTCGACCTCGACCTCGTGGATCGCGGCGGTCTCACCATCATGGGCTTTGGCGCGCATGCTCAGATGATGGACAGGCCGAAGGCGTCGGCGAGCCCTTCCCCCTGACGGGGGCCGGAGTCTGGCGACTGGTGAATGGCGGCGAAATCGATCTCACCCTCCAGAACCACGCGGTTGAGGATGAATCTGGCTGACCTCGCCTGCACCAGCGGCATCAGAAAGCCGAGCGAAAACACCACCAGCAGGAAATTGCCGAGATACAGCCAGCCCACGGCCAGGGCGCCGATCTTCAGCCGCACTCTGGCGCCGTCGAACTGGATGCCCCGGGCCACTGACCGCATCATCGCCGCCCGGTACGGCAGGCTGATCAGCAGAAAGATGAGGCTGAACAGAAGGGCCACCGCATAGACGGCGGCCAGGGCCGCGGGGTCTCCGGCGGGATCGAAATCAGGCTGGGTGGCCACACCTAGGACAATCGCCATCAAGGCCAGATAGCCGACGACGCCGCTCAGCCACATCAAGGCGAACGGGGCGTAGACATTCTCCTTGCGGGCTTCGGCGAGACTGAACCGGAAACGCCCGTCGCCGAAGCGGAGGTTCGACCAGAGCGGCTCGGCCAGCCGCCGCTCCACGAAGGGCCAGGCCCAGCCGAGGGTGACGGCGGTCAGAAACATCAACCCAAGATACGTCCAGCCATAGTTGACGGCTGAGCCCTTGAGACGGAAGCGCACGCCGCGCCAGGCCGTGCGGCTGGCCATGTATCGGAAGGCCGCAAAGATCGCAAAACCGACCAGGGCGATGAGGCCCACATAGATCGGCAGGATCAGCAGGGCGGCGAAGGGGCCGAGGAGCTGAACGCCGAAGACAACGAGCAGGAAGACCGCAGTCAGGCCGGTGGCGATCAGGAAGCCGATGAACAGCTCCATGCCGCGGCCGGTGTACTCAAAGGCCTCGTCATTGAGGTAGGTCGAGGACCAGATGCGTCTGCGGACCTCGGTCTTGCCCCAGAACCGGTAGAGGGTCAGGGTCAGGAGGTTCAACAGCCCGTTCTTCAGGCTCAGCCCGAGATAGGATGAGAGTTTCGCCCGCTGTTCCAGGCGCAAGGGCGTTCCCGCCGCCTCCGGCGCGGCCATCGATTCCGGCATGACTTGAAAGCTCCCCGTCCCCTTAAGGCGGAGCTTGGCATGGAAATGTGACGGCCGCCAACGTCTGGTTGCAGCCGCCCTCAGCCCGACAACGTCTCAGCGAACCGGACCGGCGCGCCGGTCCCTTCGGCCACCACCTCGTCATCGCGCATGACGACCCGGCCGCGGATGATGGTCGCCATGGGCCAGCCCTTGGCCTCCATCCCGTCGAAGGGGGTCCAGCCGGCGCGGTTGGCCTGGGCGGCGTGGGTGATGGTCCGCCGGGCCTTCAGATCGACGATGGTCAGGTCGGCGTCATAGCCCACCGCCAGCCGGCCCTTGTCGGCCAGGCCGAACAGCCGGTTGGCTCCGTGGCTGGTCAGGTCCACGAAGCGCTCGAGGGACAGACGGCCCTCGGCCACATGGGTCAGCATGATGGGCACCAGGGTCTGGACGCCCGGCATGCCCGAGGGCGAGGCCGGATAGGGCCTGGCCTTCTCCTCGCGGGTGTGGGGGGCGTGGTCGGAGCCGATGACGTCGGTGACGCCGGCCGCCAGCCCCCGCCAGAGGCCGGCCCGATGGCGGGCCTCGCGGATCGGCGGGTTCATCTGGGCGAAGCCCTTCAGCCGCTCATAGGCCTCCGGTCCTTCGAGGGTCAGGTGCTGGGGGGTCATCTCGACGCTGGCCACGTCCTTGTGGCGGGCCAGGATCTCGACCTCCTCGGCCGTGGTCACGTGCAGGACGTGGATGCGCTTGCCGAGCTTGCGGGCGATGCGCAGCAGCCGTTCGGTGGACTCGATGGCGGCCTGGGCGTCGCGCACCTCCGGGTGGCTGGTCCAGTCGCCGGTGCGGGCGAGATTCCGCCGATCGGCCAGGCGGTATTCGTCCTCGGAATGGAAGGCCGCCCTGCGGTTCACATGGCGCAGCACCTGCTCGACGCCCTCGTCATCCTGCACCAGCAGGGTGCCGGTGGACGCGCCCATGAAGACCTTGATCCCGCAGCAGCCGGGAAGACGCTCCAGCTCGCCCAGGAAGCTCGCGTTCTCGTGGGTGCCGCCCACATAGAAGGCGTGGTCGCAGTGCATCCGCCCCTTGGCGCGGGCCAGCTTGTCGGCGAGCGCATCGGCGTCGGTGGTGGTCGGTTCGGTGTTGGGCATCTCGAAGACGGCGACCACGCCGCCGAGCACCGCCCCGCGCGAGCCGCTTTCCAGGTCTTCCTTCCACTCCAGGCCCGGCTCGCGGAAGTGGACCTGGGTGTCGATGACGCCGGGCAGGACGGTGAGGCCCGCCGCATTGAACCGCTCGGCCGCCGAGGCCTGAGAGAGATCGCCGATGGCTGTGATCTTGCCGCCGTGCACGCCGATATCGGCGGCCCCGCGTCCGTCGTGGTTCACCACCTCGCCCCCATGGACGATCAGGTCATAGGTCTCAGCCATGGCTCGTCTCCGTCTGCGCCAGCAGGTCGTAGGCCGCCCGCGCCACCGTGTCGACGCTGAGATCCATCATGTGACAGAAGCTCTGGTTGAGGTCCGGATCCTGCTGGCGGATCTGCTCGAAGGTGCGGGCGCCGCGCACCACGCGGGTGTTGGGCCCCCAGGGGGCGTAGAGGGTGTCGTCCGACGGGCCGAACAGGCCGAGCGTCGGGGCGCCGGCCGCGGCGGCCATGTGCATCAGCCCTGAATCATTGCCGACGAACAGCCGCGCATGGCGCAGCGCCGCATAGCCGGTCAGCAGATCGGCCTTGCCCACCAGGTCGATGAACCTGTGTTTGGGGACCACATGGCGCAGAGACGCCACGACCCCGGCGTCGTCCGGCGCGCCCAGCACCATCAGCCGCGCGCCCTGCAGGGCGCCCCCCTCGCCCAGCAGGCGGATGGCCAGCTGGGCGAAACGCTCCAGGGGCCAGGTCTTGCCCACCCAGTTGGCGGCGGGCGCCAGCGCCAGGATCGGCCCCTCGCCCCGGGTCAGGTCGGCGGCGGCGGCCTCGGTTTCCGGGCTGGTGAAGAGGTGCGGGGCCGGCGGCTCGTCCTCCAGCTTCAGCAGGCGGGCGGCCTCGATCACCTTGTGGACCGGCGCGCCGGGCTGGCGGCGGAAGACCGCCCGGCGCCTGGTGCGCACGAAGCTGGCCATGGCCGAGCCGCGCAGATCGACCACCAGGCCCCAGCGCCGGTGACGGACCCTGTTCCACAGGGTCAGCCAGTGGCCGCCGTTGCGGGCCTTCTGGAAGACGATCACCTCGTCCAGGCCCGGCGTATCGGCGAACAGCGGCGCGGCCGCCGGCCCGGCGACGATGGTGAAGCGGGCGTTGGGAATCTCTTCGCGCAGCTTGGCCAGCAGGCCTGAGGACAGCACCGCATCCCCGATCCGGGTGGCGGTGATGAACAGAATGGGAAAGGACCCTTGCGTCATCGGCCGGTTATAGAGGGCCTCTGGCTGGCGCGCGAGCCGCCGCGATCCTAAGTGCCCTACCATGGTCCAGACCCAGAGCTATGTTCCCCTCGCCAGCCGCGCCGTGATCGCCCTGGGCGGGGCCGATTGGCGCGACTTCCTGCACAATCTGATCAGCCAGAATGTCGAGACCCTGGCTGTGGGCGAGATTCGTTTCGGCGCCCTGCTGACCCCGCAGGGCAAGGTGTTCTACGACCTGTTCGTGATCGGCCGCGAGGACGGCTGCTGGCTGGATGTGGCCGCAGAGCACCGGGACGCGATCCTGCAGCGGCTGATGATCTATCGCCTGCGGGCCAAGGTGACGATCGCCCCGGACGAGGCCGAGGTGGCGGTCATCTTCGGTGAGGGCGAGCCCCCGGGCGAAGGCTGGCTGGCCGACCCGCGGCTGCCGGAGCTGGGCTGGCGGGGCTATGGCCTGGTCGCGCCGCAGGGCGCGACGGAAGGCGATGAGGCCGACTACATAGTCTTCGCCCGGTCCCTGGGGGTTCCCGGTCCCGCCGACTGGGGGATCGAGCAGACCTATCCCATCGAGGCCAATTTCGACCTGCTGAACGGGATCGACTTCAAGAAGGGCTGTTTCGTCGGCCAGGAGACCACCTCGCGCATGAAGCGCCGCGGCACGGTGAAGACCCGGTTCCTGCCGATCCGTTTCGACGGCGCGGCGCCGGCGCCCGGCGCCGAGGTGCTGGTCGGCGAGCGGCGGGCCGGCCAGGTGCTGAGCGGCTCGGACGGCCTGGCCATGGCCTCCCTGCGTCTGGACCGCATCGAGGGCGCCGAGCTGACCGTGGATGGGCGACCGGTGCAGGTGGTGCGGCCCGACTGGTTCGAGCGGGCGTTGGCCTGAGGCAGTGACTTAGACCACCACCGTCATCCTGGGCCTTGTGCCCAGGATCCCTCGTGAAGCTCGCGCCCGCCCTCGACAGGGATGCTCGGCACAAGGCCGAGCATGACGCCTGAGGGGAACCGACCGTGACGCGTGAGGGGGAATGCGCCCCCACTTGCGACCCCGGAAGGCCCCGGCGAGACTTCGCCCATGAGCAGCGAGCTGATTCGATGCGGTTGGCGCGGGATGGCGGGGGACCCGCTGTACGAGGCCTATCACGACACCGACTGGGGCGTGCCGGAGTATGACGCCCGGGCGCTGTGGGAGAAGCTGGTGCTCGACGGCTTCCAGGCCGGGCTCGCCTGGATCACCATCCTGCGCAAGCGGGAGGCCTTCCGCGAAGCCTTCGCCGGCTTCGATCCCGAGATCGTCGCCCGCTTCGGCGAGGCCGACCGCGCCCGGCTGATGGCCAACGCCGGCATCGTACGCTCCAACGCCAAGATCGACGCGGCCATCGCTAGCGCGCGAATCTATCTGGACATGCGCGAGCGGGGCCAGGATCTGTCGTCCTTCCTCTGGGCCTTCACCGACGGCAAGCCGATCCAGAACCGCTGGAGCGAGTTCGGCCAGGTCCCGGCCCAGACGCCGCTGGCGGTCGAGGTGTCCAAGGCGCTGAAGGCGGAGGGCTACAAGTTCGTCGGCCCGGTGATCGTCTACGCCTTCATGCAGGCCGTGGGCATGGTGAACGATCACCTCACCTGCTGCTTCCGTCATGACCAGGTCGCGGCTATGAGCGCCTGATGGCCCGCAAGCCCGCCCCCCTGCTCGTCGTCCCGGACCTGCTGCTGGAGACCGCCTGCCCCTCGCCCGTGTGCGGCGTGGACGAGGCCGGCCGCGGCCCCTGGGCCGGCCCGGTCAGCGCCGGCGCGGTGATCCTCGATCCGGCGCGCATTCCGGCCGGCCTGAACGATTCCAAGAAGCTGACGGCCAAGGCCCGCGAAGGCCTGGAGATCGAGATCAAGGCCTGCGCCATCGCCTGGGGCGTCGGCTTCGCCTCGGTGGACGAGATCGGCGAGCTTAACATCCTGCATGCGGCGGGCCTGGCCATGTGCCGGGCCATCGAGGCGCTGGACGTGACGCCGGTCTTCGCCCTGGTGGACGGCAACTATCCCTTCAAGCTGCCCTGCCCGATCAAGACGGTGGTGGGCGGCGACGGCAAGTCGCTCTCCATCGCCGCGGCCTCGATCCTGGCCAAGGTGGCCCGGGATCGGCTGATGATCGAGATGGACGACCGCTATCCCGGCTACGGCTTCGCCGGCCACAAGGGCTATGGCGCGCCGGTCCATATCGACGCCCTGGAGCGGCTGGGTCCCTGCGAGATCCACCGGGCCAGCTGGGCGCCGGTGCAGAAGGTGTTGCGGGGCGAGCGCATCACCGGCGACCTCGCGATCCGCGATCTCGCCGCCTCCGAGGCTTAACCCCTCGTTCACCACGTTTCGAAACGGCCCCTTCACCACGATAGGGGAGGATTCCCTTCTGTAGATCCGAGGGGCGTCCATGAACTTTCCCGCCGAAACCATCATCCAGGGCGATTGCATCGAGGAGCTGAAGAAGCTTCCGACGGGGTCGGTGGACCTGGTCTTCGCCGATCCGCCCTACAATCTGCAGCTGGGCGGCGACCTGCTGCGGCCGGACAATTCCAAGGTCGATGCGGTCGACGACGACTGGGACCAGTTCGAGAGCTTCGCGGCCTATGACGCCTTCACCAAGGCCTGGATGGCCGAGTGCCGCCGGGTGCTGAAGGATGACGGCGCCCTGTGGGTGATCGGCAGCTATCACAACATCTTCCGCGTCGGCGCGGTGCTGCAGGACCTGGGCTTCTGGATCCTGAACGACGTGGTGTGGCGCAAGTCCAACCCGATGCCGAACTTCAAGGGCACCCGCTTCACCAACGCCCATGAGACCCTGATCTGGGCGGCCAAGTCCCGCGGCGGCCGGCGCTACACCTTCAACTACGACGCCATGAAGATGGCCAATGACGAGCTGCAGATGCGCTCGGACTGGACCTTCCCCCTGTGCACCGGCGAGGAGCGGATCAAGGACGCCAGCGGCGCCAAGGCCCATCCGACCCAGAAGCCCGAAGCCCTGCTGCACCGGCTGATCCTGGCCTCCACCAAGCCCGGTGATCTGATCCTCGATCCGTTCTTTGGCTCTGGCACCACCGGCGCTGCGGCCAAGCGGCTGGGCCGGCGCTTCATCGGTCTGGAGAAGGAAGACGAGTACATCGCCGTGGCCAAGACCCGCATCTCCAAGGTGATCCCCGTCTCGCCCGAGGACGTCCAGGTGACCGGCTCCAAGCGTTCGGAGCCCCGGGTGCCCTTCGGCCAGATCGTCGAGGCCGGCCTCCTGCGTCCCGGCGACGTGCTCTATTGCCCCAAGGGCGA
>Ga0208179_1001590_pt1 | contig 11420 bp, 9 predicted proteins | sample Malvired_Geostar_FD_184238 | JGI IMG/M metagenome (GOLD analysis project Ga0208179, IMG submission 184238) | Marine viral communities from the Global Malaspina Expedition - Malaspina viral metaG DeepMed_Geostar (SPAdes) (version 2) | ecosystem: Environmental > Aquatic > Marine > Oceanic | place...
GCCCCAGCTGAGCGTCCCCTTCCCTTCCAGGCCGCCGGCCTTGCGGGGATCCTTGATGACGGCGAAGTCGAGACCGAAGCCCACGGCGTCATTGAAGCGCTGGCCCACCGAGCCGTTGGACGACACCAGGGCGGCTTCCGGAATCATGTCGGTTCCCATCAGCTCGACCGTGGCCGGCGCCAGGATGCGGACCCCGTCCAGCTCGCCGCCATTGGCGATCATCTGGGCGAAGCGGGCATAGTCGGACGCCGTCGAGACCAGACCGCCGCCGCCCGACTCCATGCGCGGGGCGACGGTGAAGTCCTGGGCCGGCGCCCCGGCCAGTTCCTTGGCCTCGAAGAGACGCCCGCCATCGGGGGCGCCCACATGGACCGCCGCGAGGCGATCGGCCTCACCGGCCCGCACCTGGAAGCCGGTGTCGGTCATTTTCAGCGGCTTGAAGATCCGCTCGGCCATGAAGTCGCCGAGGGTCTGGCCGGTCAGCTTCTCGACGATGTGGCCCTGGATATCGACGGCGATGGAATAGCTCCAGTCGCTACCGGGTTGAAACATCAGCGGAATGGTCGCGGTCTTCTCGACCATCTCCTGCAGGGAGGCCGAACTCAGGACGCGCTTTTCGCGGAACATCCGGTCGACGGCGTGCTCCTCGGCCAGGCCATAGCCGAAGCCGGCCGTATGGCTCATCAGCTCGCGCATGGTCGGGTCGCGGGTGACCGGCTCCAGGATCGGCTGGCCCTCGGCGTCCGTCCCGGTCATCACCTTCAGATTGGCCAGTTCGGGGACGTACTTGCTGATGGGATCGTCCAGGCGCCAGCGGCCTTCCTCGAACAGGATCATCAGGGCCACGCCGGTCACCGGCTTGGTCATGGAATAGATGCGGAAGATGGCGTCCTTCTCCATCGGCCGCTGATCGGCCAGGCTTGCCTGGCCATAGGTGTTGAAGGCCACCACCTTTCCGTGACGGGCCAGCAGGGTGGTCATGCCGGCCACCCGGCCGTCGGCGACCACCTGGGCCATGGCGGCGTCCAGGCGCTTCAGGCGCTCGGAGGAGAAGCCCACCGACTCAGGGCTGGCGGCGGCCGGCAGGGGCGCGGGCGCCCGCTGGGCCAGGGCTGCAGGCGGCGCAGCCAGCAGGGCGATGGCGAGCGTCGCCGCCGCCAGGCGATTGAAGTGGAACATGTGTGGCCTCCCCTGAGCTCTTTGGGCGGAAGCCTATCGAAGCCTGCGACCGCCGCAATGGCCAAGCTGACCATGGCGGGGCGCCGGGGGTTTATTTCGGCTTGAACCGCTTGCTGGTCGGGAAGCCGCGCGGGGCGAGCTTGCCGGCCCCGGCCCTGCGGCCCAACCAGTCGCGCCACTCGGCCCAGACCCGGGTGCGTCCGGCCGGATCGATCCAGACGGCGCCGGTCTCGGCCTCGAACACGGTGGCGTCCCGCAGGCCGCCTTCGCGATAGGCCTGCAACTTGACCCCCTTGCCCCGGGGCATTTCGGGCAGTTCGGCGATGGGGAAGATGAGGATCTTGCCGTTGTCGCCGATCACCGCGAGGTGGTCGCCGCGCACGGCCAGGGTCGGCAGGGCGCCGCGCTTGTCCACGGTCAGCACCTGCTTGCCCGCCCGGCGGGCGGAGACCGCCTCGTCCTCCAGGAACACGAAGCCGTAGCCGGCCTTGGAGGCCAGCACCCGCCGCACGCCCGGCTTGTGGGCGAAGACATCGACGATCTCGACCTGATCCTCCAGATCGATCATCAGCCGCAGCGGCTCTCCATGCCCCCGGGCCGAGGGCAGCTTGTCGCAGCCGATGGTGAAGAACCGTCCGTCCGAGGCCAGGATCAGCAGCTTGTCGGTGGTTTCGGCCGGCACGATGAAGCCGAGCTTGTCGCCCTCCTTGAACTTGAGCTCAGAGGGATCGTCGACCTTGCCCTTGGCGGCCCGAATCCAGCCGCGCTCCGACAGGATGACCGTGATCGGCTCGCGGGGGATCATGGCCTCGATGGCGGCTTCGGCGTCCACCTCCGGCGCATCGGCGAAGATCGAGCGGCGCTTACCCACGGCGGTGTCGGGGCCGAGGACCTTGCGCACCTCGCGCAGGCCGACCCCCACCAGCTTCCACTGGCGCGCGTCGGATTCCAGCAGCTTCAGCAGGCCGTCGCGTTCCTCCGACAGCTCGCCATGCTCGCGGCGGATCTCCATCTCCTCCAGCCTTGCCAGCTGGCGCAGGCGGGTGTTGAGGATGGCGTCCGCCTGAAGGTCCGAGAGCTTGAAGGTCTCGATCAGCTTGGCCTTGGGCTCGGTCTCGTGCCGGACGATGCGGATCACCTCGTCCAGATTGAGATAGGCGATCAGCAGGCCGTCGAGGATGTGCAGCCGGGCTTCGATCTTGGCCAGGCGGTGCCGGGCGCGGCGCACCAGAACCTCGCGCCGGTGATCGAGGAAGGCGCGCAGGGCCTCCTTCAGGCTCATCACCCGCGGCGTGCCCCGGGCGTCGAGGACGTTGAGGTTCACCGAGAACCGGCTCTCCAGGTCGGAGAGCTTGAACAGGCTCTCCATCAGGACTTCCGGCTCGATGTTTCGGCTCTTGGGTTCGAGCACCAGCCGCACGTCCTCGGCCGACTCGTCGCGCACATCCCCCAGCAGCGGCGCGCGCTTGTTCTCGATCAGATTGGCCAACTGCTCGACCAGGTCGGCCTTCTTCACCTGATAGGGGATCTCGGTGACGATGATCTGGTAGGTCCCGCGGCCGGTGTCCTCGCGCACCCAGCTGGCCCGGGTGCGGATACCGCCGCGGCCGGTCTCGTAGGTCTCCAGCATGGAGGCGTGGGATTCGACGATCACCCCGCCGGTGGGGAAGTCCGGCCCCTTCACATGAACCATCAGGTCGGCGGTGCTGACATCCGGCGCATCCAGCATCAGCAGGCAGGCGTCGATCAGCTCGGCGGCGTTGTGCGGCGGGATCGAGGTGGCCATGCCCACGGCGATGCCGCTGGAGCCATTGGCCAGCAGGTTGGGGAAGCCGGCCGGCAGGACCACCGGCTCCTCGTCCTCGCCGTCATAGGTGGCGCGGAAGTCGACGGCGTCCTCGTCGATGCCGTCCAGCAGGAGCTGGGCCGCATCGGTCAGCTTGCACTCGGTGTAGCGCATGGCCGCGGCGTTATCGCCGTCGATATTGCCGAAATTCCCCTGGCCATTGATCAGCGGATAGCGCTGGGAAAAGTCCTGGGCCAGGCGGACCAGGGCCTCATAGACCGCCGTGTCCCCATGGGGGTGGTACTTACCGATCACGTCGCCGACCACCCGGGCCGACTTCTTGGCCGAGGAATTGGGGTCCAGGCGCAGCTGGCGCATGGCGAACAGCAGCCGGCGGTGCACCGGCTTCAGGCCGTCGCGCACGTCCGGCAGGGCCCGGCCGGTGATGGTCGAGAGCGCATAGGCCAGGTAGCGGCGCGACAGCGCCTCGCTCAGCGGCTCATCGATAATGCGGTCGCCGTCCCCATCGAACGGCGGAGGGGTGTGCTTGCTCATTGATTCTCCGTGGCCGCGATTCTAGCGCGCCGCGTCCCGTCCGTCACAGTCGGTCAGCGTCCGACAGGCGGTCGATCATCCAGACCCTGGCCGGCGGCAGGGGCCGGTTCAGGGGATTGAAGACGAAGGCCTCCAGGAAGTGGCCGGTCAGATCAAGCCCTGAGCCGATATCGCCGGCCTCCAGCCCCCACTGGGCCGACAGCATGAAGGGCGGCAGGCGCAGCAGCTTGTCCTTGTAGGGCTCGCCCGCCTGGGCGCTGACGGCCCGGCCCGTGCGCGGGCTGACATAGATCAGATCGTCCACCGATCCCGTGGCCGCACACTTGGAGAGATCCAGGCCAAAGCCCAGGTCCTGCAGCAGGCCGGCCTCGTACCGGACGAAGACCGCCGGCCAGATGTCGGGCACCGCCAGAGCCCTGATCAGGGCCTCCAGGGCCAGATAGGCTCCGTGGTGGGGCTCCCGCTCCGGCAGGGCGCCTGCGGCCACCGCAGCGGCCGCCGAGAGGCCGTGCAGGGCCAGGGGGTCGTCGAACAGGGCGCCGGGCCCCTCGCCGATCGGCTCCAGGGTGGCGGCGCCCAGCTGTTCGGCCACCCGGGCGCGGAAACGGACGCGGACCTGGGCGCCGGGCTGCAGGAAGGGCTTCAGGCGGCGGGAAGCGCCGCCGGCCACATGGGCGGCGTAGCGGCCATGCTCGGAGGTCAGTAGATCGACGATGGCGCCGGTCTCGCCATGGGCGCGGGCCGAGAGCACGAAGGCGTCGTCCTCGAACTCCATCAGACGTCCCTCATCAGACGTCCCCCCATCAGACGTCGAAGTCGAGGCCCACGTCGCCGTAGAACTCGCGCTTGTCGGCCCAGGTCTCGTCGACCTTGACGTGCAGGAACAGGTGCACCTGACGGTCGAACAGCTCGGTAAGCTCCTCGCGGGACTTCTGGCCGATCCACTTCAGGGTCTGGCCGTTCTTGCCTAGGATGATCGGCCGCTGGCTCTCGCGCTGGACGTAGATGGTCTGCTCGATCCGCACCGAGCCATCGCGGCGCTCCTCGAAGGCGGTGGTGTCCACGGCCGCCGCATAGGGCAGTTCCTCATGGACCCGCAGATAGAGCTTCTCGCGGGTGATCTCGGCGGCCAGCAGGCGGGCGGGCAGGTCGGCGGTCTGTTCGGCCGGATAGAGCCAGGGGCCTTCAGGGACCAGTTCGGCCATCCGCCGCTTGAGGTCATCCACGCCCGAGCCGTCGGCGGCCGAGATCATGAACACCTCGGAATAGACGCCGGTGTCGAACAGGCGCTGGGCCAGGGCCAGCATGCGCTCGCGCTTGACCCCGTCGATCTTGTTGAGCGCCAGGATGGCCTTGCGGCCCGAGGCCTTGAGCCCCTCGATGATGGTCTGGACGTCGATCACCGCCCGCTTGTCCGCCGGGCTGCCCTGAGCCTCGCCCACGGCGAGTTCGGCCTGGACATCGACCAGATGCACGACGCCATCGGCCTCCTCGGCCCCGCCCCAGGCCGAGCGCACCATGGCCCGGTCCAGGCGCCGGCGGGGGGCGAAGATGCCAGGCGTGTCCACCAGCACGATCTGGCTCTCGCCCTCGATGGCGACGCCCCGCACGGGAAAGCGCGTGGTCTGGACCTTCTGGGTCACGATCGAGACCTTGGCCCCCACCAGGCGGTTGGTGAGAGTCGACTTGCCCGCATTGGGGGCGCCGATGATGGCGACGAATCCGGCGCGGGTCATTGAGGTCCTTCACGTTTGAGAAGCATCACCAGGGCGGCGGCCTTTTCGGCCTCCTGCTTGGAACGTCCCTGGGCGGCTTCGGGATCATATCCCTCAATCGTCACCTGTACGGTGAAAGATGGGGCGTGGTCGGGGCCTTGGCGAGCCACGACCTCGTAGGTGGGCAGGGCCAGGCCACGGCCCTGCGCCCATTCCTGGAGCTGGGTCTTGGGATCCTTGCCCCGCGGCGCATCGAGGTCGGCGAAGGCCTTGGCCCAGAAGCGCAGGAAAAAGTCCCGGGCCGCGTCGAGGCCCGCGTCGACATAGAGGGCGCCGATCAAGGCTTCGCAGGCGTCCCCCAGCACCCCGTCGGAGTCCCGGGCGCCGATCTTGGTGGCGCTGGCCGACAGCCGCAGGGCCTCGCCCAGGCCGATGTCCCGGGCCACGTCGGCGCAGGCGTGGAAGTTCACCAGATTGGCCAGCCGGCGGCTGAGCTCGCCCTCGCGGGCCTCGCCGTCCAGACTCATCAGACGTTCGGCGGCCAGCAGGTTCAGCACCCGGTCGCCGAGGAACTCCAGCCGCTCATAGTGGCGCACCTTGGTCGCCCCCTCCCCCACGCTGGCATGGGTCAGGGCGCGTTCCAGCAGCTCGCGATCATGGAACACATGGCCGATCCTCGCCTCGAGTTCGGCGATGGCGGCCGCCCGGCGGTTCATTGGCGGCCGGTCACTGGAGGATATTGAAGAACCGGCCCGGCCGCGCCTCGGTCACCCAGGTCCAGGGCTTGAACAGCGAGGCGGCCCGCTCCCAGGACAACAGGATGATCTCGGCCTTGCCCACCAGGTTTTCGGCCGGGACATAACCCACGCCGATCTCGGCCGGCGCGCGGCTGTCGAGGGAATTGTCGCGGTTGTCGCCCATGAAGAAGTAATGGCCTTCGGGCACCACGAACGGGCCCTTGCTGTCCATCTCGCCGTCAGGACCCATGTCATAGGTCACATAGCTGCGACCGTCGGGCAGGGTTTCGCGGAACCGCATGACCTCGCGGGTGAAGCCATAGCCGGTGTCGATCAGCCCCGGCGACATGGCTTCGCGGGGGATCGGCTGGCCGTTCAGGATGATCTGGCCGCCGCGGACCTCGATGCGGTCGCCGGGCAGGCCGATCAGCCGCTTGATGTAGTCGGTGCGGCCGTCGCGGGGCAGCTTGAAGACGATGATGTCGCCGCGGGACGGGGCGCGGGCGGCGATCCGGCCTTCGAACAGCGGCGGGCTGAACGGGATCGAATGCCGGGAATAGCCGTACGCATATTTGGAGACGATGATGTAGTCGCCTTCCAGCAGGTTCGGCTCCATCGAGGCCGAGGGAATCGTGAACGGCTGGAACAGCAGGACCCGCAGGACCAGGGCGATCAGCAGGGCGTAGACGACCGTCTTCACGATCTCGACGATCTCCTGCACCGCGTCGGGCTTATCGGACGCCGGCGCGCTGTGCACATTCTCGCTCATGCGTGTTCTCTGCGGCGCGCAGCAGCGCGCGGAAGGGGTTTAGCTATCGTCTGGCGCCGGCTCTAGCAAGCCAGCCCCCGGTGAACTCGCCGTAATCGGCGATTCGCCGCAGGGCTGCGGCTATTCGGGCACGGCCTCGATGATCACGAAAGCCTGGGCGTAAGGGTGGTCGTCGGTCAGCGTCACATGCACCACGGCCCGATGGCCGGCGGGCGTGATCTCCTGCAGCCGCTTCAGGGCGCCGTTGGTCAGCGCCATGGTCGGCGCGCCGGACGGCATGTTGGCCACCCCCATGTCGCGCCAGAAGACGCCCCGCCGGAACCCCGTGCCAAGCGCCTTTGAACACGCCTCCTTGGCGGCGAACCGCTTGGCGTAGCTGGCCGCGCGGTCGGGCTTGCGCTCGGAGCGGCGGACTTCGATGTCGGTGAAGATGCGTTTGACGAACCGCTCGCCGAACCGCTCCAGGGTCTTCTCGATGCGCCGGATGTCGGCGAGGTCGGAGCCCAGGCCAATGATCACGCCGCCAGCTCCGTCCGGGCCTGGTCCATCAGGGCGCGCATCTGGGTGATCGCCGCAGGCAGGCCGATGAAGATGGCCTCGCCGACCAGGAAGTGGCCGATATTCAGCTCAACCACCTGCGGAATGGCGGCGATCGGCTTGACCGTCTCATAGTCGATGCCATGCCCGGCATGGACCTCCAGGCCCAGCCGTCCGGCCTCGGCCGCGGCGGCCGCCAGGCGCGACAGGTGCTCGGCGGCTCGGGGATCGCCGTCGCGCACGGCGTCGCAATAGGCGCCGGTGTGCAGTTCCACCACCTGAGCGCCCATGGTCTTGGCTGCGGCCACTTGGTCGAGATCGGCGTCGATGAAGCACGAGACGCGGATGCCGGCCGCCGCCAGCCGGCCGACGACGGGGGCGATATCGTTGTGGCCCTTGATCAGGTCCAGCCCGCCTTCGGTGGTCACCTCTTCCCGGCGCTCAGGCACCAGACAGGCCGCATGCGGCAGATGACGGAGCGCAATGGCCTCCATCTCTGCGGTTACGGCCATCTCAAAGTTCAGCGGCCGTCCCCGGCGCTTAAGGATCACCGCCAAGGCGTCAATGTCAGCGTCGGAAATGTGCCGGCGATCCTCCCGCAGGTGAGCGGTGATGCCGTCGGCGCCGGCCATGAGGGCGAGTTCAGCGGCCCGCACCGGGTCCGGATAGGTCGCGCCGCGGGCGTTCCGGATGGTCGCCACGTGATCGATATTGATCCCCAGGCGCAGAGCGCTCATCGGTTCAGCCTCTTGGAGCCGGGCTCCTCCGCCGGCAGGGCCGCCAGCTCCGGCGGCACCTCGTCCGGCGCGTAGGACGGGAAGTCCACCGTGGCCAGGGCGACGAGCGGCCAGCCCACCTGGGCCCGGCCGCCGGACCGATCGACGATGCAGGCGCAGCACAGCACCTCGCCGCCCGCCGCCGCGATGGGCTCGACAGCCTCGCGGAACGACCCGCCGGTGGTGATCACGTCCTCCACCACCACCACCTTGGCGCCCGGCGCGATCTTGAAGGCGCGGCGCAGCTGGAAGCGACCGTCTTCGCGCTCCACATAGATGGAGGGGACGCCCAGCGCCCGGGCGACCTCATAGCCGGGAATGATGGCGCCCACGGCGGGGGCGACGATCACGTCGGGTTTGCCGAATTGCGCGACAATCTGCTCAGCCAGGGCGCGGCACAGGCGTTCGGTGCGCTCGGCGTACTGGAACACCAGATTTTTCTGGAGGAAGATGGGGCTGTGGCGGCCTGAGGCCAGGACGAAGTGGCCCTCTCGCAGGGCGCCGGCGCCGCGGAATTCCTCAAGGACGTCGTCAGTGGTCATTTGGCCGCCTCCTGGGGGCGAATTATCTGAGGCCGAACTAGATGTCACCTCCGCCCGCCAATATGGGGGGCAGAGATTCGCAGGAGCCGAGCGCCCCCCATGCCCGGGATTATCACGACCGAGCGCCTGACGCTGCGCCCCGCCCAGCCCGGCGACCTCGAGGCCATGCACGAGATCCTCTCCTCGGCCCACGCCATGGCCTTCTGGTCCACCCTGCCCCACGAAAAGATCGAAGAGACTCGCCTCTGGCTCGAGGGGATGATGGCCACCCGCAATGACGACTTCATCGTCGAGACCAAGGCGGGCCGGGTGATCGGCAAGGTCGGCTTCTGGGCCGATCCGGAGATCGGCTACATCCTCCACCCCGACGCCCAGGGCCAGGGCTACGCCCACGAGGCGGTCTCGGCGGTGATCGACCGCGCCTTCAAGGACCGGGGCCTGACCGAGGCGACCGCTGACGTGGACCCCAACAACACCAGCTCGCGCCGGCTGCTCGAACGCCTGGGGTTCGTGGTCGTGGGCAGCGCCAAGAAGACCTACCTGCTGGGCCACACCTGGGCCGACAGCCTCTATCTGCGCTGCACGCCGGAGACCTTCACCGGCGCCAAGACCCCCTGGACCTGGCGCGCCGTGCAGATGGCCTGAGGCAGGGCCGGCGGGCTCAGCCCTTCGCCCGGTCCACGGTCTCGACGCTGGGATTGGCCCGCAGGCCGGCGGCGATATGGGTCAGGTGGCGGGCGTCCTTCACCTCGAGATCGAAATCGACATCGAAGAAGTCCCGCTGGCGGTGGTGCATGCGCAGGTTGACGATATTGCCGCCCGCCTCGCCGATCACCGTGCAGACCTGGCCCAGCACGCCGGGCGCATTGCGGATGGTGGCCGCCAGCGAGGCCCTGGAAATGGTGTTGCGCTCGGCCTCCGGCGTCCATTGCAGATCGCGCCAGACCTCCTCGCGATCCTCGTATTCGGCCAGGGTGGCGCAGTCGATCGTATGCACCGCCAGACCGCCGTCCTCGGGGTCCAGAATGCCGACGATGCGGTCGCCCGGCACCGGGCTGCAGCAGGGGGCGAAGTGCAGGTTGAGGCCCGGCGTCAGGCCGCTGCCGCGCACATAGAGGCGCGCGCCGGCCCCGCCCTCGATCCGCCGCTGGGCGGTGGCGGCGTCGCGGTCGGCGGCCTGCAGGCCCGGGAAGATGACGTCGAGCACCTGGGTCGGGGTGACCCGGCCGCGGCCAACGGCCTCGAACAGATCCTCCTCGGCGGCGGTGGCGAACCGATCCAGCGCCGGGCGCAGGGAGACGTCAGCGCGCTTCTTGCCGGCCCGCTCGAAGGTCTGATCCACCGTGGCGCGGCCCAGACGGATGAACTCGTCCTTCTCGCTCTGGCGGATATGCCGGCGGATGGCCGAGCGGGCGCGGCCGGTGACGGTGAGCGAGCGCCAGTCCGGCGGCACCACGGGCTTGGCGCCGCGGATGACCTCCACCACATCGCCGTTCTGCAGCAGGGTCCGCAGGGGCCGCAGCTCGCCATTGACCTTCACGCCGATGCAGGTGTCGCCCACATCGGTATGGACCGCATAGGCGAAGTCCAGCGGCATGGCGCCCCGGGGCAGGCTGACCAGCCGGCCCTTGGGCGTGAAGACGAACACCTGGTCGAGGAACATTTCGAGCTTGGCGTGCTCCACCAGCTCCTCGACATCGCCGCCGTGCTCCAGCAGCTGGACCAGGTGGCGCAGATTGACCAAGGGATCGCGGCCGCCGGCCGCGGCCTGGGCCTCGGCGTCGAAGCCATAGCTCTCGTTCTTGTAGCGCCAGTGGGCGGCGACGCCGTCCTCGGCCACCCGGTCCATGGCCTCGGTGCGAATCTGCATCTCGATGCGCATGCCGCGGGGCCCGACCACCGTGGTGTGGATCGAGCGATAATTGTTCCGCTTGGGCGTGGAGATGTAGTCCTTGAACCGCTCGGGCACGCTCGGCCAGGCCCGGTGGATGACGCCGAGCGCCCGGTAGCAGTCTTCCTCGGAATCGACGATCACCCGGAAGGCGTAGATGTCCGAGAGCTGAGAAAAGCCGATCGATTTGCGCTGCAGCTTCCGCCAGATGGAGAAGGCGTGCTTCTCGCGGCCGAACACCCGGGCGGAGACGCTGGCGGCGGCCAGCTTGGCGGAGATCTCGCCCGAGACCACCGAGACCGCCCCGCCCTGCTCGTGGCGCAGGGCCTCCAGCCGCCGGCCGATGGCGTCGCGGGCCACCGGGTTCAGATGCAGGAAGGCCAGCTCCTCCAGCTCGGTGCAGATGCGGTGACAGCCGATGGAGCGCGCCAGCGGCGCATAGATCTCCAGGGTCTCGCGGGCGATCCGCTCGCGCTTGGCCGGGTTCTTGATGAACTCCAGCGTGCGCATGTTGTGCAGCCGGTCGGCCAGCTTGACCATCAGGACGCGCACGTCCTTGGAGATGGCCAGGATGAACTTCCGCAGGTTCTCGGCCTGACGGGTGTGTTCGGAATTGCCTTCCAGCTGCGAGAGCTTGGTGACACCCTCCACCAGCTCGCCGATCTCTTCGCCAAACAGCTGGTCGATGTCGGCCCGGCTGACCGGACAGTCCTCGATCACGTCATGCAGCAGGGCCGTGACGATGGTCGCGGTGTCGAGGCGGTAGTCGGTGAGGATGCCCGCCACCTCGATGGGGTGGGCGAAATAGGGGTCGCCAGAGGCCCGCTTCTGCGAGCCGTGCATGCGCATGGCGTAGACATAGGCGCGGTTCAGCAACGCCTCGTCGGCGGTCGGGTCATAGGACCGGACCTTGTCGATCAGTTCGTATTGGCG
>Ga0208179_1001593_pt1 | contig 11405 bp, 11 predicted proteins | sample Malvired_Geostar_FD_184238 | JGI IMG/M metagenome (GOLD analysis project Ga0208179, IMG submission 184238) | Marine viral communities from the Global Malaspina Expedition - Malaspina viral metaG DeepMed_Geostar (SPAdes) (version 2) | ecosystem: Environmental > Aquatic > Marine > Oceanic | place...
GCCTCGAGGCCACCAGCTCTCGCGCAGTCCGGCTGGCATCGTCGGTCGCCACCACGACGATGTTCGGCTCGCAGCCAGGAGAGTCGACCGTCAGACCAAGGCTGTGTGCCCAGTCGGATATTCTGTCCGCCATCATCTGGGCGGCCGATGCCCGCATCCCCAACACGCCCACACAAACCGAACCCGTCCATCGCGCCATGCTGCGGTCACCGATCGGCGGCGCGATCGACCGCACGAAACGCGTCGTCGCCTCCAGACCTCGCTGGCCTTCGACCACCACTTCGGCCAGTTCAGCCGCTGGCGGATCTTGGGCGAGGGGTACGTTCCCCGGGTCCTGCTGCGCTTGCACGGAAGTCGCCAGGATCATTCCCGCTGCGAGGATTCCGGGGATTGAGCCCAACGCCATGATGCGGATTCTCATTTTCGGCTCGAGTCAGGCCGCAACCAGTGCGAGATCGCTTCTTGACACACAACGCGCGCACTTCGGACCAGTCAAGCTGCAGCGGCCAACGGCGGTCAAGGTCCAGATCACCGGGACCACGGTCAGATCAGTTCCGCCGGGATTACAATGCACCCTCGGCGCCTGTGTCACCCGATCAGGGCCCGCGCCGCCGCGCGCGCTTCATCGGTGATCTGCGCCCCGGAGAGCATGCGGGCGATCTCCTCGCGCCGGGCCGCCTCGTCCAGCGCATCGACGGTCGTCGTGGTCATGCCGCCGCCGTCGGCCTTGCGCACCTTCCAGTGGGCGTGGCCCCGGGCCGCCACCTGCGGGCTGTGGGTCACCACCAGCACCTGCGCGCCCTGCGCCAGCCGTTGCAGGCGGGCGCCCACGGCCGAGGCGACGGCGCCGCCGACGCCCTGGTCGACCTCGTCGAAGATCATCACCGGCTGGCGCTGATCCTCGCGCCCCGCCAGGGCCGCCTTCATGGCGAGGGCGAAACGAGCCAGCTCGCCGCCCGAGGCGATGGCGTCCAGCGGGCCGAAGTCCGTGCCCGCGTTGGTGGCGATCTCGAAGCGCACCGTCTCGACCCCCAAGGGCCCGCGCCGACCCTCGGCCACCGGCTCGAAGGCGACCCGGAACCGCGCGCGGTCCAGCTTCAACGGTCCCAATTCGCCCATAACGGCCGCGGTCAGCCGCTCCGCCGCCGCTTCCCGGGCCGAGGTCAGCAATATCGCCGCGACGTCATAGGCTTCGCGGGCGGCCGAGGCGGCGCGCTCGGCGGCGGTGATCGCCTCCGCGCCATCCTCGATCAGCCTCAGCTGTTCGCGGAAGCGGACCCGCAGCGTAGGCAGCAGTTCGACCGACACGTTCAGCTTGCGGGCGGCGGCGCGCAGGGCGAACAGCCGTTCCTCGGCCTTGTCCAGCCGGCCCGGCTCGAAGTCGAAGGCGTTGGCGGCGGCGTCGACGCAGGCGATGGCCTCTTCGGCCTCCACCAGTGTCCGGTCGATGGCCTCGGCCGCGGCGGACAGCTTCTGCACCAGCGGATGCTCCGGGTCCGTCCCCGCCTGTCCGGCCCGCTGGCGGGCGTGTTCGACGGCGCGCAGGGCGGCCGAGAGGTTGCGCGACAGCTTGTCCCCACCCAGCGAGGCGCGGGCGTCCGCCAGATCGGCGATGGCCTTCTCCGCCGCCCCCAGAAGGGCGCGCTCGCCGGCCAGTTCCGTCTCCTCGTCGGCGCGCGGGTCGAGCGCGTCGAGATCGGCGAGGTTCTGTTCCAGTTCCTCCCGGTGGGCCGCGGCGTCGGCGGCGGCGGCCTTCAGGTCGGCGACGGCGCGCTCGGCGGCCTTGAGCCGGTCGGCCGCCGCGGCGACACCGGCAAGCTGCGGCTGCAGGCCGCCGTAGGTGTCCAGAAGTGCCCGGTGGGTCTTCCAGTCTAGCAGGCCCACGGTCTCGTGCTGGCCGTGGACCTCGACCAGGGCCTGTCCGATCTCGCGCAGGGCCGTGACTCCGGCGGGCTGGTCGTTGACGAAGGCCCGGCTGCGGCCGTCGGCGCTCAACGTCCGGCGCAGGATCAGCTCTTCGCCCGGTGCGACCTCGAACCCGCGCTCCGAGATCATCCCGATCAGGGCCGCGTCGTCCGGCGCCGTGAAGACGGCGGTGGCGGAGGCCTGTTTCGCGCCGGCCCGGACCAGGCCGGCGTCGGCGCGTGCGCCCAGCGCGAGACCCAGCGCGTCGAGGATGATCGACTTTCCGGCCCCGGTCTCGCCGGTCAGCACGGTCAGGCCGCCCTCGACCTCGAGATCGAGCGCGTCCACCAGCACGATGTCCCGGATGGAGAGGGCGGTCAGCATGAGGGCGCGGTGGTCCGGGTCTGATTCGCCATGGCGTTCAGTCTAGCGATGATCGCCCGTCATGACCGCCCCATGCGTCAGAATCGGACGTCAGCCCGGAATGATGCGGCGGAGCCAGCTCTCGCGCTGGCCCTCGGGCGCCACATCGGGACGGCGGCCTTCCTCGGTCAGCAGGGCGTAGGCCTCGGCGTACCAGGGACTGCCCGGATAGTTGTGCCCCAGCACCGCACCATTGCGGGTCGCCTCTTCCTTGAGACCGAGTTGCAGGTTGACCTCGACCAGCCGGTACAGGGCCTCGGGCGTGTGTGAAGTGCGCTGATAGGCCTCGTTCTCGATCACCGCCTTGTAGCGGTTGAGCGCGGCCAGCGGCTGCCCGGCGCGCTGGTAATATCGGCCGATGGACATTTCCTTGCCGGCCAGCTGGTCGTTGACCATGTCGATCTTCACGGTCGCGTCGATGGCGTAGGAGGTTCCGGGATAGCGGCGGGCCACATCGCGCAGTCCGTCCAGCGCCGCCTGGGCGTAGCCCTGATCGCGACCCACGTCGGTGATCTGTTCGAAATTGCTCAGCGCCTTCATGTAGAAGGCGTAGGGTGCGCTCGGATTGCCGGGGAACAGCTGGATGAAGCGGTCCGACGCGGCGATCGCCTCGGCGTAGTCGTTGCTCTGATAGTGGGCGTAGATCTGCATCAGGATCGCGCGGCGCGACCATTCCGAATACGGATGCTGGCGCTCCACCTCCTGGAAGTAGTCGATCGCATCGCTCCAGCGCCGGCTTTCCAGCCGCTGATAGCCGGTGTTGTAGAGCGCCTCGACGGGCCGCTCCTCATAGGCGAGCTTGGGCCGGTTGCCGCGGTTGCCGCAGGCGGAAATCGTCAGGGCCGAGACGGCCACGGCCGACAGGATCAGACCGGTGCGGAACTTCGAAGCAGGCAAGGACGACCTCAACATGACAGGCCGGCGGGCATCGACCCGTCGGCGCCCCCGGAAACGTGACGCGATCTCTACACCAGCCGACAACGCCACGCCAATGCGCGAAGAGTCGACCAAAAAGACTCTCGGCGCTTGTGGCTGAGCCGTCCCCTGATATGAAGCGCGCCAGCGCGGCGGCGGTATTTTCAGCCGGGCGATGACGGCGAAAGGATGACCGGACATGAAGCTGCTCTCTGGCAACTCCAACCGGACGCTGTCGCAAGCGATCGCCGCCCACCTCGACATGCCCCTGACCAAGGCCCAGGTGAAACGATTCGCCGACAACGAGGTCTTCGCAGTCATCGAGGAGAACGTCCGGGGCGAGGACGTCTTCATCGTCCAGTCGACGAGCTACCCGGCCAACGACAACCTGATGGAGCTACTGATCATGACCGACGCCCTGGTGCGGGCGTCGGCGAGGCGGATCACGGCCGTCATGCCCTATTTCGGCTATGCCCGGCAGGACCGTAAGACCGGCGGCCGCACTCCGATCTCGGCCAAGCTGGTGGCCAACATGATCACGCGGGCGGGCGCGCACAGGGTCCTGACAATGGATTTGCACGCTGGCCAGATCCAGGGGTTCTTCGACATTCCCACCGACAACCTGGTCGCCACGCCGGTTCTGGCCCAGGACATCAAGGAGCACTACCGCAAGGGCGACGACCTGATGATCGTTTCACCCGACGTCGGCGGCGTGGTCCGGGCGCGCTCGCTGGCCAAGCGGCTGGATGCGGATCTGGCCATCGTCGACAAGCGCCGCCCCAAGGCGGGCGAGAGCGAGGTCATGAACATCATCGGCGACGTCGAGGGGCGGCGCTGCATCCTGTTCGACGACATCGTCGACTCCGGCGGCACGCTGGTCAATGCCGCCCAGGCCCTGATCGACAAGGGTGCGACGGAGGTGTCGGCTTACATCAGCCACGGCGTCCTGTCGGGCCCGGCTGTCCAGCGCGTCTCGGACGGTCCTCTGAAAGAGCTGGTCATCACCGACTCCATCGAACAACCCCACGAGGTCCTGACCTGCGCGAAAATCCGCAGTGTTTCAGTGGCTCCGCTGATCGGCGAGGCCATCCGGCGGATCGCCAACGAGGAGTCCGTCTCGAAGCTGTTCGACTAGAATCTCGGAACCCGACCGGCTGCTGCCCCATTTGCGCCCTGAGGTTGGGCGTTGCTGGACGCCGGTAATTCGAGGAGTCCTGATGCGTCCGGTTTTCCCACGCCGCGGCCTGCCCATCGCCGCCCTCGCCGCCGCCGCCCTCCTGGCCAACTGCGCGTCAGACGCGCCGACCCGGTCGGAGATCGAGGCCGCCCGCGTGGCCGCCGAAGCCGCCGAGATCGCCGCCCGGAGCCCGCCTCGCATTCGGCTGAACCAGAGCGTCGCGGACGCCGCGGCCGTCTATATTTCGTTCACGCGGGACATGGCTGGCCTCGAGGGCGGCTTCACCGATCCGGAGCAGATCCAGGCGGCGCTGCGCCGCGGCTCCGCCTATGATCCGGGCCAGATTTCACGCGACTCGTCGCCTACGCCTCGATCCTCGCGCTCCAGTCGCCCGAGTTCGTCTCAGGCGTCCGGTCGCTCGCCGACGATCAGGTGACGCGCGAGCGGATCGTGGCGCGGATCGTGGCCGACCCCGACTACGCGGCCACGCTGCCTGGCGCCGAGGTCGCGGCGGGTCTGGTCATGGCGACTCTGTCGGAAGACATCGAAGCGTTGAGCCGGGCCGCGAATTCGATCGAGAACGACGCCTACGCCATCCAGGCGCGTTATGATCCGCGCCGACGGTGGGGGGTCGCCGAAGTCAGGGACCGCGAAAGCCGTCTTGAGGCCGCCAAGACACGGTCGGCCCAGACGATGGCGCCGCCGGCGGGAGAGGCCGCACGGCTGTTCGACGCCGCTCACAGCGGAGGCGGCGCCTTGCCGGTCAGGGGAGCGCCGCGCAAGCCGCCCTATCCGCCCGCTGTCGTGAACGGCCTCGCGCTCGCGGCCCTCGCGGCGCTCGGATACGCGGGCGAGAACGCCCGCGCCAATACCGACGCCCTGCAGTTCGACCGGGTCAGCCAGGGCTGCCTCAGCATGTCGAAGCTGAACCTGTTTCAGTGCCTCGCGGCTTCGCGCCCCAACTACGAGGATATGTTCTGTCTCGGCCGCCATATCGTGCGCGACCTGGCGACCTGCTCCCGCGGGGCGGCCATGCCCGCGCCCGTGGTCACCGTGTCGGACGTAATTCCGTCCGGAGCGCCCCCCCGCCCCGCCGAGCCGATCATCGTAACGCCCGTTCCACAGCCGGCCGCACCGGAAACCTCCGCTGCCCCTGCACCGCGTTCCCTTCCCTCGATAACGGAAAGATTGAACGCCCGGCCGGAACGCTCCTCGCCTGACTAACGGGGCCCGCTCGCCCCCCGACATGCGGCCAAGCTGGCATTAACGCTCGTGGAACCGTTTTAGCCGCGTTATAATGGGCTCCGAAGTTCCGGCGTCACGAGGCGGCGCCGCGTCAAGGGTGGGGATTTCGTATGCTTGAGGCTCGTATTCGCCGCGGCCTGTCGCTGGCCGCCATCGCCGCGATGACCGTTTTGGCCGCTTGCGCCACACCGGAACCTGAGCCCGAACCGGCTCCGCCGCCGCCGCCGCCGCCGGCCCTCAGCCTGAACCAGGGGGTGGCCGAGGCCGCCTCGATCTACGTCGCCTTCATGCGCGACGTCAGCACGATCGAGGCGGGGTTCCAGACCGCCGAATCCATCCAGGCGGCGATCCGGAAGGGGGCGTCCTACGAGCCCGCGCAAATCTCCCGCGGCATGATCGCCTACGGATCCATCCTCGCCCTGCAGTCGCCAGAGTTCGTCGACGGCGTCCGCACCTATGCGGTGGATCCGGCCATCCGGCAGGAGATGGTCGCACGGATCATCGCGGACCCGGCCTACGCCGCCACCCTGCCCGGCGCCGACGCCGCGGCGGGCCTGATCGTCGAGGCCATCGGGCGGGATTCGGCCGCCATGCTGGCGATCGCCGACGCCGTCGAGGAAGACGCCTACACCATCCAGGGCCGGTCCGACCCCCGTCGCCGCTGGGCGGTGGTCAACATCGCCGACCGGGACGCCCGGCTGCAGGGCGCCAAGGCTCTGTCGGCTGTTCAGATGCTGCCGTCGGCGGAGGATTCCTCCCGGCTGTTCGCCGCCGCCAACACCGGCTCGGGGCTTGAGGTGACGCCGGCCCGCGCGGGTCCGCCGTACACGCCGGCCGTGGTGCGTTCACTCGCCCTGGCCGCCCTGGCCGCCCTCGGCGCCGGCGGCGAGGACGCCCGGGCCAACACCGAGGCCCTGACGGTCGAGCAGAACAGCGAATTCTGTCTCAACATGTCCAAGCTGATGCTGTTCCAGTGCCTCGCCGCCTCGCGCCCCAGCTACGAGGACATCTTCTGCGTCGGCCGCCACGTCGCCCGTGACCTGGCCACCTGCACCGCCCAGAACATCAAGGTGGCGCCAATCGCGGCCCCCGCGACCGTGGTGGCGGGCTCCGAGCCGGTGCAGACGCCCGTTGCGGCCGGGGCCGCGGCGGCCTCGACCTCGGCGACGGCGGCGCTGAACGGCGAAGGCTGACCGGCGGCGCAATCCGCGCGTCCAGACGGTTGCGTCCCCGGCGGTCTGCGTGTAATAGCCCGCGCTCTTGAATTCGAGGGTTCGAGGACCCCGCCGCGCGGGCGATTGGTCAGCGCGGCGTTTCTGTTGTTGAGGCGAGCCAGATGGCCGAGATCATTCTGAACGTGGACGTCCGTGACGGCGTCGGCACCGGCGGCGCCCGAGCCGCGCGTCGTGCGGGCATGGTCCCGGGCGTGCTGTACGGCGGCGACAAGGCCCCCGTCGCTATCGCTGTGAACGAGCGCGACTTCCGCAAGTCGCTCTACACCGGCAAGCTGCTGGGTCACCTGGTGACCCTGAAGTACGGCGATGAGACCCAGCCGGTCATCGCCCGCGACGTACAGTTCGATCCGGTGTCGGACCGCCCGATGCATTTCGACCTGATGCGCGTCGACGCCAAGCAGACCATCAAGATCGATATCCCGGTCCACTTCATCAACCAGGACCAGTGCGAAGCCTTCCGTCAGGGTGGTTCGCTGGAAGTCGTCCGTCACTCGGTCGAGGTGAAGGTCCGCGCCGACCACATCCCGGAAGACCTGATCGTCGATCTGGCCGGCCACGCGCTGGGCGACACCATCCGGTGGAGCGACCTGAAGGGCACCAAGGACGTCGAGCCGACCATCACCGACCGTGACTTCGTGATCGCCTCGATCAAGACCTCTTCCGCGGCCATCTCCGCCGCCGCCGACGAAGCGCATGACGCGGAAGTCGCTGCCGAAGCCGAAGCCGCCGAAGTTCCCGCCACCGAACAGGCCGCCGACGAGACCGAAGAGTCGACCGAGGGCTGATCGTCCCGCGACAAGCTGCTACTGGAACGGCCCCATCCGGCGACGGACGGGGCCGTTTCCTTATCCGGAACCCGCCATGATCATCATCGCCGGCCTGGGGAACCCGGGCCCGAAATACCAAGGCAACCGCCACAATATCGGCTTCATGGCCGCCGACGAGATCGCGCGGCGCTGGTCGTTCGGCCCGGAGCGGGCGAAATTCCAGTCCGTCATCCGCGAGGGCGAGGTCGAGACGGCGAACGGACCGGTCAAGATTCTGCTGATGAAGCCCCAGACCTTCATGAACGAGAGCGGCCGGGCGGTCGGCGAGGCGGTTCGTTTCTACAAGCTGGCCCCGGACGACGTCATCGCCTTCCACGACGAGATCGATCTGGCGCCGGGCCGCTTCCGCATGAAACGCGGCGGCGGGGCCGCGGGCCAGAACGGCGTCCGCTCCCTGATCAGCCAGCTGGGGCCGGACTTCCGTCGCGCCCGCATGGGCGTCGGCCACCCCGGCGATCCCCGGCTGGTCCACGCTCATGTGCTCAGCGACTTCCACAAGGCCGACCAGCCTTGGCTGGAGGCGCTGCTGAACGCCTGCGCCGACGCCCTGCCCTTTGCGCTGGCCGGCGACGACGACCGCTATCAGGCCGAGGTCATGCGGCTTGCCCCGGCTCCGAAATTCAGCCCGCGCCAGGCCGCCCGCGGCGAGGGCTGAGCCGCGACCGGCCGCCGCCTTGCCCGCCGTGGCGCCACCCGATAGACCGCCCCACCATCACAAGGTTGTCCAGATGTCCCGCGCCCTGCCTCTCGCCCTCGCCGCCCTTGCCCCCGTGGCGCCACCCGATAGACCGCCCCACCATCACAAGGTTGTCCAGATGTCCCGCGCCCTGCCTCTCGCCCTCGCCGCCCTTGCCCTTACGGCGTGCAACCCCGGCCAGTCGGCTAACGGCGGCGAGACGGCCGCGCGGCAAGTCGAAGTCGCCGACGCCCTGTGCCGTCCGACGCCGGTCGGACGCCAGGCCACCGGTTGCTACCTGACCCTGACCGCCCCCGCGGACGACCGCCTGGTCAGCGTCTCCAGCCCTGTCGCCGGCCGGATCGAGATCCACGAGAGCCGGATGGAGAGCAATATGATGATGATGCGCGAGCTCAAGGAGGGCATGCCCCTCCCTGCTGGCCAGAAGGTCGAGCTGAAGCCCGGCGGCAACCACATCATGCTGCTGGCCGTCACCGAGCCGCTCAAGGCAGGCGACTCCGTGCCCCTGACTCTGACCTTCGCCTCGGCGGCGCCCGTCGAGATCACGGCGACGGTCGGCCAGCCGGCCCTCACGGACGCCGGTCAAGCCGCGCACTGACGCGCCGTCTGCCTGACAAATCGGCCGAGACCCGCTAAGGGCTCGCGCTCACCAAGGAACACCCCGCCCCCATGGCCCTGAAAGTCGCGATCGTCGGCCTGCCCAACGTCGGCAAGTCCACCCTGTTCAACGCCCTCACCAAGACGGCGGCGGCCCAGGCGGCCAACTACCCGTTCTGCACCATCGAGCCGAACACCGGCGACGTGGCAGTGCCGGAGCCGCGGCTCGACGTGCTGGCGGCCATCGCCGGCTCGAAGGAGGTCATCCCCTCGCGCATCACCTTCGTGGATATCGCCGGCCTCGTGCGCGGCGCGTCGAAGGGCGAAGGTCTGGGCAATCAGTTCCTGGCCAACATCCGGGATTGCGACGCCGTGGCCTTCGTCGCCCGCTGTTTCGTCGACGACGACATCACGCACGTCGAGAACCGCATCGATCCGGTCTCCGATCTCGAGATCATCGAGACCGAGCTGATGCTGGCCGACCTCGAAAGTCTCGAGAAGCGGGTCGTCAACGTGGAGAAGCGGGCCAAGGGCGGCGACAAGGAAGCCCAGCAGACCCTGCGCCTGATCAACATGGCTCTGACGCCCCTACGAGCCGGCAAGCCCGCCCGCGTTGTCGAGGTCGACAAGGAGGACCAGAAGGCGTGGCACATGCTGCAGCTGCTGACCTCGCTTCCGGCCCTGTACGTCGCCAACGTCGACGAGAACTCGGCCGACAAGGGCAATGAGCTGTCCGACCTCGTCGCCAAACGCGCGGCCGCCGACAACGCCAAGGCCGTGGTCATCTCGGCGAAGATCGATTCCGAACTCGCCGTGCTCGACGCCGAAGAACAGGCCGAGTTCCTCGAAAGCATGGGCCTGGAGGAGCCGGGGCTGAACCGCCTGATCCGCGAGGCCTATGCCCTGCTGGGTCTGCAAACCTATTTCACGGTCGGCCCCAAGGAGGCGCGCGCCTGGACCATCCCCATCGGGGCGACGGCGCCGCAGGCGGCCGGCGTGATCCACACCGATTTCGAGAAGGGCTTCATCCGCGCCGAAACCATCGCCTACCCCGACTTCGTCGCCCTCAACGGCGAGCAGGGCGCGAAGGAAGCGGGCAAGATGCGGGCCGAGGGCAAGGGCTACGTCGTCAAGGACGGCGACGTGATGCATTTCCTGTTCAACTGAGTTGTAGGTCCGCCACGCCACCGCTAAGGATTGTGATGGTTTCGGGGGAAGCAATGGTTGGTGTCAGGCTCGGCCTCGCGCTGGTGATCGGGGCGGGTCTGATGGCGAGCAGCGGCGCGGCGAGCGCCACGATCGTCTCTCGGTTATCGACCCCCTTTTTCGTTCATCCGGTGGTTTCCGATCCGAGGCCGAGGCAGACAAGCGAACGCGGGCTTCTGCTCATCCAGCCGGTTAGTTCGGTTCGAGCGGCGCGGTTGGACGCCGAGGCGCCGGCGGAGGCGATGGGCAGGCCTCGGCCAAAGCCATTTCCCGCCGGCACGACAATGTTCGGCGCCTTCGCCGGACAGCAATGGTCCTACTGCGCCGTTGTGGAATCGAACTGGGGGCGACCCGAAAAATTCAGCTGCTATATTGACGCCGACGACGATGGTCGGTTCGACGCGGTGATGGATTCCGGTCCGCCTTTCAACGGTGTGGCGTTGTTCGTCTTCAATACTGGTCAACCGCTGACGCTGCCCGAATCCGTTCCCTACAGCCGCATAGACGCCATGGAAGGCCCCCGAACACGCTACGCCATCGGGTACCGGATACACCGTCCGCGCGCTCCAAATCGCGACGCCCCGGTCCCGGCAACGCACATCTCTCCAGTCTTCGGATTTCTGACCCCGGACGGCGCGCTGGTGCCACTCAGCGAACAGGGCGCGGCGGTTCCATTGACGGACGGCCAACGGGGCCGGCTGGAGATCAAGGGCGCCGTGATCGAGATCGACGCCGTCGGCGACGACAACTCAGTTCACTACCGGGTGTTGCGTGGCATCGCCGGGCATGTCGACCAGATCATGATGCAGACCGTCACGACGACGGTCTATTACTGATGCGCTTGGGCTCTGTCCTTCTCTCGCTTGCAGTGTGCGCGCTCTCGCAGGGGCCGCTCTACGCGCGAGAACGGCCTGTGGCGGGGGCCACTTCTCAGGAAGCGAGTCTGGATCCGTCCGACAACGACGTTCTGACCTGGGAAGAGTTGCCGAACGATTTTCGCAGGCGTGCCGACGCTCTTGTGGGCCGGGTCTTTCCCCAAGCGGTTCTTCACGTGGAACAGGGGATCGAAGCCGACGCCGCGTTCAGGAACATCGACCACGGTGATCTCGTGTTTGTGCAGTGGGTTCGGCCTGCGGGCGTGGCCAGGATGGTTCGCCCGGTCCGGAACAGCGCTAAAT
>Ga0208179_1001595_pt1 | contig 11405 bp, 11 predicted proteins | sample Malvired_Geostar_FD_184238 | JGI IMG/M metagenome (GOLD analysis project Ga0208179, IMG submission 184238) | Marine viral communities from the Global Malaspina Expedition - Malaspina viral metaG DeepMed_Geostar (SPAdes) (version 2) | ecosystem: Environmental > Aquatic > Marine > Oceanic | place...
TGTCGGCGTCGTGATCTTCGGCGACGACCGCGCCATCGGCGAGGGCGACGAAGTCCGCCGCCTGGGCGAGATCGTGGACGTGCCGGTGGGCAAGGGCCTGTTGGGCCGCGTCGTGAACCCGCTGGGCGAGCCCATCGACGGCAAGGGCCCCATCGTGGCCACGGAGCGTCGCCGCGCCGACGTCAAGGCGCCGGGCATCATTCCGCGCAAGTCGGTGCATGAGCCCGTGCAGACCGGCCTGAAGGCCATCGACGCCCTGATCCCGGTCGGGCGCGGTCAGCGCGAGCTGATCATTGGCGACCGTCAGACCGGCAAGACCGCCGTGGCCGTCGACGCCATCCTGAACCAGAAGGCCGTCAACGCCTCGGGCGACGAGAGCCAGAAGCTCTATTGCATCTATGTGGCCATCGGCCAGAAGCGCTCGACCGTCGCCCAGATCGTCAAGACCCTCGAAGAGCGCGGCGCCCTCGACTACACCATCGTCGTCGCCGCCACCGCGTCGGAGCCCGCCCCGCTGCAGTTCCTGGCCCCCTTCGCCGGCTGCGCCATGGGCGAATGGTTCCGCGACAACGGCATGCACGCCGTCATCATCTATGACGACCTGTCCAAGCAGGCCGTGGCCTATCGCCAGATGTCCCTGCTGCTGCGCCGCCCGCCGGGCCGCGAAGCCTATCCGGGCGACGTCTTCTATCTGCATAGCCGCCTGCTGGAGCGCGCGGCGAAGCTGAACGAGGACAATGGTTCGGGCTCGCTGACCGCCCTGCCGATCATCGAGACCCAGGCCAACGACGTGTCGGCCTATATCCCGACCAATGTGATCTCGATCACCGACGGCCAGATCTTCCTGGAGACCGACCTGTTCTTCCAGGGCATCCGCCCGGCCGTGAACGTCGGCATCAGCGTGAGCCGCGTGGGCTCCTCGGCCCAGATCAAGGCCATGAAGACCGCGTCCGGCCCCATCAAGGGCGAGCTCGCCCAGTACCGGGAAATGGCCGCCTTCGCCAAGTTCGGCTCGGACCTGGACGCCACCACCCAGCGCATGCTGGCCCGCGGCGCCCGCCTGACCGAACTGCTGAAGCAGCCCCAGTACTCGCCGCTGCAGGTCGAGGAGCAGGTGGCGGTGATCTATGCCGGCACCCGGGGCTATCTCGACAATGTGGCCGTGGGCGACGTGACCCGCTACGAGGCCGAGTTGCTCAGCTACCTGCACGGCAAGCACCAGGACCTGCTGGATAATATCCGCACCAAGAAGGACCTGAAGGCCGAGCTGGAAACCGAGCTGAAGAGCGTGCTCGACGCCTTCACCAAGACGTTCGCCTAAGCCGGCCAGGACCCAGAAGGATGGCCAGCCTCAAGGAGATGCGCAATCGGATCGGAAGCGTGAAAGCCACGCAGAAGATCACGAAAGCCATGCAGATGGTCGCCGCGGCCAAGCTTCGTCGTGCGCAGGACGCCGCCCAGAGCGCGCGGCCCTACGCCGAGCGGATGGCCTCGGTGATCGCCAACCTCGCCCAGGGCGTGAGCGGCGAGTCCGCGCCGCGCCTGCTGGCGGGCACCGGCGCCGATCAGCGCCATGTGCTGGTGGTGGCCACCTCGGACCGCGGCCTGGCCGGGGGCTTCAACACCTCCATCGTCCGCGCCGCCCGGGAACGGATCGGCAGCCTGAAGGCCGCCGGCAAGGATGTGCAGCTGATCGTCGTGGGCAAGAAGGCCCGCGACCAGCTGCGCCGCCTGCACGCCGACAAGATCATCGAATTCTACGAAGCCGGCGGCTCGCCTTCCATGGACGTCGCCCAGACCGTGGCCGACCGCGTCACCGCCCTGTTCGAGACCGGTGAAGTCGATGTGGTCAGCATGGTCTACAGCCGCTTCCAGTCGGTGGTCAGCCAGGTCGCCAGCGTCAAGCAGCTGATCCCGGCCGAAATCGCCGCCGACGCCCCGCCGATCGATCTCAAGGGCGCGGTCTATGAGTATGAACCCTCGGAAGAGGCCATCCTCGAGACCCTGCTGCCGCGCAATCTGACCATTCAGCTGTTCTCGGCCATGCTGGAGAACCAGGCCGGCTTCTACGCCGCCCAGATGACCGCGATGGACAACGCGACCCGTAACGCCGGCGACATGATCGCCAGCCTCACCCTGCAATATAACCGCACCCGTCAGGCGCAGATCACGAAGGAGCTGATCGAGATCATCTCCGGCGCCGAAGCGATCTAGAGCAAGAGAACAGCATCATGGCTACGACCCCGAAGGCTCCCGCCCAGACGCCGGCTGCGCCGGTCGCCGCGGCCGACGCGCCGGCCGCCAAGGCTCCCCGCAAGGCCCCTGCCAAGAAGGCCGCCGTCCCCGCCGCCTCCGGCCTGACCCCCTCGGGCGCCGTCCAGGGCGTCGCCACCGGCAAGATCGTCCAGGTCATCGGCGCCGTCGTCGACGTCGAGTTCGAAGGTCACCTGCCCTCGATCCTCAACGCCCTGGACACCACCAACACCGACCAGCGGACCGGCGAGTCCTTCCGCCTGGTGCTGGAAGTGGCCCAGCATCTGGGTGAGAACACCGTCCGCACCATCGCCATGGACACCACTGAGGGCCTGACCCGCGGTCAGCCCGTGGTCGACACCGGCGCCGGCATCACCGTGCCGGTGGGTCCGGGCACGCTCGGCCGGATCATGAACGTCATCGGCGCGCCGATCGATGAAGGCGGTCCGATCAACTCCACCATGACCAGCGTCATCCACCGCGAGGCGCCGTCCTTCGCCGAGCAGTCGACCTCGGCCGAGATCCTGGTCACCGGCATCAAGGTCATCGACCTGCTCTGCCCTTACACCAAGGGCGGCAAGATCGGCCTGTTCGGCGGCGCCGGCGTGGGCAAGACCGTGACCATGCAGGAGCTGATCAACAACATCGCCAAAGCCTACGGCGGCTATTCGGTGCTGGCCGGCGTGGGTGAGCGCACCCGCGAGGGCAACGACCTCTATCACGAGATGATCGAGTCCGGCGTGAACCAGCCCGGCGGCGGCGGCGACTCCCGCTGCGCCCTGGTCTATGGCCAGATGAACGAGCCCCCCGGCGCCCGCGCCCGGGTCGCCCTGACCGGCCTCGCCCAGGCGGAGTACTTCCGCGACGAAGAGGGCAAGGACGTGTTGCTCTTCATCGACAACATTTTCCGCTTCACCCAGGCGGGGTCGGAAGTGTCGGCCCTGCTGGGCCGCATCCCCTCGGCCGTGGGCTATCAGCCGACGCTGGCCACGGAGATGGGCAACCTGCAGGAGCGCATCACCTCGACCAACAAGGGTTCGATCACCTCGGTCCAGGCCATCTACGTGCCTGCCGACGACCTGACCGACCCGGCCCCGGCCACCTCCTTCGCCCACCTTGACGCCACCACCGTGCTGAGCCGCGACATCGCCGCCCAGGCCATCTTCCCCGCCGTGGACCCGCTGGACTCCACCTCGCGGATCATGGACCCGCTGGTGATCGGCGAGGAGCACTACGCCGTGGCCCGCCGCGTCCAGGAGATCCTGCAGCAGTACAAGGCGCTGAAGGACATCATCGCCATCCTGGGCATGGATGAGCTGTCGGAAGAGGACAAGCTGATCGTGGCCCGCGCCCGCAAGATCCAGCGCTTCCTCTCGCAGCCCTTCCACGTGGCCGAGCAGTTCACCAACACGCCGGGCATCTTCGTGAGCCTGGAAGACACCATCCGCTCGTTCAAGGCGCTCTGCGACGGCGAGTACGATCACCTGCCTGAGCCGGCCTTCTACAATGTCGGCACCATCGAGGATGCGGTGGCCAAGGCCGAGAAGCTCGCGTCGGAAGCCTAGGGATCATGGCGGACAAGCTGCACTTCTCCCTCGTCTCGCCGGAGCGGGAGCTCTACTCCGGCCTGGTCGATCAGGTGGACGCGCCGGGAGCCGAAGGCGACTTCGGGGTCCTGGCCGGCCACGCGCCGTTCATGGCCACCCTGCGGGAAGGCCAGATCGTCGTGCGCAATGACGGCCAGGAAACCCTCTACGAGGTCAGGGGCGGCTTTGCCGACGTCAGCGCCACGGGGCTGACCATCCTGGCCGAGTACGCCGCGCCGGTGGCCGCCTGAGGCTCAGCTCGGGTCACCGGGCGCCTCAAGGCGTCAAAGGGGCGTGAGGGGGGTTGCCGTGGCGCTTCGGCTTTAGTGTGATGCGCCCGGAATCTGGTTTCGGTTCCAGCACATCAAGTCAGGGGACACACCAATGCGCACCGTCATCGCCAGCCTCATCCTGATCGCAGGCCTCGCCGGCCCCGCCTTGGCTCAGGAGGGCGTCGAACCGGCCGCCGATCCCGCCGCCCCATCGGCCGCCCCTGCGGCCACCATGCCCGCTCCGGCGGCCCCCGCGGCGCCGCCAGCGCCGGCGGCTGCGCCGGTGGAACAGCCTACCCTCCCGACCTCCGGCGATGGCGCCACGGTCCTCTCCGTCCTGACCCGCGCCTGCCTGCCCATGGTGCAGCAGGGCAAGACGGTCGAGGAGGTCGCCGAGGACCTGGGCATGCGCCGTGACCGCCGCTCGGGCGCCTACGAGATGGGTATGGGCGGCGACCGCAACTACACCATCAGCGTCCTACCCAAGGGCGCCAATGACAATGTCTGCAACGTGCAGATCGACTATGCGATCGGCGGTGAACAGCCGATCATCGAGGCTCTGAACATCTGGTCCTTCCTGCACGATCCCGAGCTTGAACTGCAGCGGAACGACTTCGCCGTCGGTCCGGACAATATCAAGCGGATCACCATGGCCTGGGAACATTATAACGAGCAGGAATCCACCGGCCTGGTGTTCGTCCAGCTCAAGAACCCCGACGATTCCCCGCTGGAACGCCGCTACGACCAGGCGACCCTGCTCTACAGCGAGCGGACCTTCTAAGGATCAGAGCGACCGGCGGGGGCTCAGGCCTCCTGCCGGGCCTGCGCGCTCATCCAGGACAGCGCCCGCTCGGCCGCGCCCTCCCAGCCGGGCTCCCCGGGCAGCCAGTGGCTCATGCCTGGCAGAACGATAGCCTCTGCGCCGATTCGCGCCGCCGTCTGGCGGGCGGTGGCCGGCGGGTGGACCACATCGCGCTCCCCCACCAGGACCAGGGCCGGGGCGTTCGCGCCGGAGCCCCCCAGGCTGGTCGTCATCATGGGATCGAGCCACCAGTTCAAGGTCTCCCAGAGGGCCCGGCCGCTTTCGGGGCGCAGGCGCTCCAGGATCGGACGACGGGCGCCCTCGGGCATCCTGTCGAGGCTGTAGCCCAGCATCAGGTTGAGGTCCGGCGACACGGCCTGGCTCCAGAACGGGCCGAGCAGGTGCAGGCCGAAGGCGGTGACGCCCTCTTCCACCGACCAGCCGGCGACGCCCCAGGGCGGGGAGGGCGCCAGCAGAACCAAGCCCGCCACCGGCGCCCGCTGGGCGGCCATCAGGCACACGAGGCCCCCCATGGAGTGGCCGACCAGGAAGGGCGGCTCCGGCTGGGCCTCGGCCAGGGCGGCGATGTCGCGGGCATAGTCCAGCATGGAGACCCCGACCACGGCCTGGTTAGGCTCGCCGTCGCCGTGGCCGCGCAGGTCCGGCGTCAGGACCGTGTGACCCGCGGCGCGGAACGGAGCGGCGAAGGCCTCGAAGGTCCAGCCGCCGCAGAATGCGCCATGCACCATGATGATGGGGGCGGCCATAAGGCTCCCTTCGGTCGGGGTGGGTTTCAGCCGGTGGCGAAGACGCTGAAGGCGTCGACCACCTGGCTGTATATGGCCTGCTTGAACGGCGCCACGATCTTGGGGGCTTCGGCCAGATAGGCCCACCGCCAGCCGTCGAATTCCGGCGGCGGATGGGCGCCGAGGTCGATCTCGGAATCCTCCCCATCGAACCGCAGGGCGAACCACACCTGCCGCTGGCCCTTCCAGGCCCGTCCGATGGACGAGCCGGCGTGTTCCGGCGGAAAGTCGTAGGTCAGCCAGCCGTCGGTGCGGCCCAGAATGGTGATCGTGCGGACGCCGGTTTCCTCTGCCAACTCGCGCAGGGCGGCGGCCTGCAGATCTTCGCCGGGATCCACGCCGCCTTGCGGGAACTGCCAGTTGTTGGGCGGCGCTGCGCCTGCGCGGCGGCCGAGCCAGACCAGGCCGTCGGGACGGAACAGCACCACGCCGACATTGGGGCGGTAGGGCGCCAGGTGGGGGGCGAGATCGTCCTGGCTCATCGCCGCGTGAGCGCCGAGGCGGGCGCCAGTTGATAGCCGCGAGCCTCGACCAGGCGCGCCCATTCGGCGACCTGGGCGATGGTCAGGGGATAGGCGAAGCCCGAACCCAGGGCCTGGCCGTTCTGCAGGGCCTGGGCCTCCAGGGCCAGCAGCTGCTTGTCGATGGCCTCGCCAGAGAGCTGCTCGTCGATGATCCGGGCGGCCGAAGCCCGCGGGACGCCCAGACCGCGGCCGGCGGCCTGACCGTCATCGATGAAGGCCAGGCCGCGGGCCTTCAAGGCCGTGGTGAAGGCGGCCATGGCCGGATCGGAATTGAGGAAGCGGGAGCCCAGATAGTTGGTCAGGCCAAAATAGCCTGTGGCCCGCGACAGCAGCCACTCCAGCCTTCGGGTGGTTTCGGTGCCGCCCGAACTGGCCAGCAGGGTGTAGGGACCAGGGTCGTTGTCCGGATAGTCCACCGGCTCCATCGGCGTTTCCAGCAGGACCTCGTGGCCGTGCTCCCGGGCCAGGTCGATCCAACCCTGGAGGCCTTCCGAGTAGGGTACGAAGGACAGGGTGACCTCGCCGGGCAGTTGCTCGATGGCCTGGCGGGTTGCGCCGGTGTTGAGCCCCAGGCCGCCGACGATCAGGCTGACCTTGGGCTTGCCGTTGGCCTGGAAGGGGCGAGCATAGGCTTCGGCCGGGGTGCGGCCGCCGGGTCCGATGATCGGCAGCGGGCCGTTGGGGCCCGGCGAGGTGAAGCCGGCGATGGGCGCCGCAGGCAGGGCGAGCCTCGAGCGGCCGGGCCGGGCGCCGGGCAGCGTGATGATCGCCTCTCCTAGCACGCCGGGGTCTTCCACGGGCGTCTCGGAAAGCTCGAACACCTCTTCGGTCACACCTGGTCCCGCCCCGTCGGCGGTGAGGGCCTCCCGCCAGCCGGGGGGGGCCGCGGCCACCACGGCCTGAGCCAAGGGCAGGCGGATCACCGGGGCGCCGGCGCGAGGATCGCCGATGATCGCCACCAGGGCCGAAAGGGTGAGGATGAAGAGCCCGGCCGCGGCCGCCGCGCTGATATAGGGGTTGGCCACGGCGGCGCGGAGATGGCCCAGCACGACGCCGCCGCCCGCTGGCGCTGCGGCCGGGGCCGGCGTCAGGCTCCGCTTGGAGAACATGGCCATGACTCGCTGAACCTCTCGCTGAAGACCCGGGCCAAGACCGGTTCTGGCGCGAACATGGTTAACGAACGCCTTATGAACCCCGTCCACAGGCTCCGGTAAGCCGCCGGCGAGGCCAAGGCCAGCCGCCTAGTTGGCCTTCGGAGCCGTGGCGGCGGCGGCGACCTTGTCCTTGACGCCGATCACCTCGGCCAGACGGGCCTCAGGCTTGGGCAGTTTCGGCGTGGCCGCCACAGAGCCATACTTCAGCACGTCCTGGGCGCGGACCAGCTGGAAATCCTTCTCTTCGTCGAAGGATTCCGGCGGCGCCTCGGCGGGTTGATGGGCGCCGCGGCGCTCCAGCCCCTCGTCGGCGTTCAGCGCGTTGCGCAGCGAGGCCTCGCTGAACTGGAAGGCGCGGTTGGCGATGGCCTGGGCCTCGTCGCGGCTGGCGGCCACCTCCAGGTCCGGCTCGATGCCGGTCTTCTGAATCGACCGGCCCGACGGGGTGTAGTAGCGCGCCGTGGTCAGCTTCAGGGCGCCGTCCATGCCGCCGCGCAGGGGGATGACCGTCTGCACCGAGCCCTTGCCGAAGCTTGTCAGACCGACCAGCTCGGCCCGTTTGCGGTCCTGCAGGGCGCCGGCGACGATCTCGGCCGCCGAGGCCGAGCCGGTGTTGATCAGCACCACCATGGGCAGGCCCTCGGCGATGTCGCCCGCGCGGGCGTTGTAGCGCTCCACGTCACGGGCGTTGCGGCCGCGCTGGGAGACGATCTCGCCGCCCTCGAGGAACAGGTCCGACAGACCCACGGCCTGGTCGAGCAGGCCGCCGGGATTGTTGCGCAGGTCGAGGATCAGGCCCTTCATATTGGGATTGGCTGCGCGCAGCTCGCCGAACACCCGCTCGGCCTCGTCGGTCGTGCGCTCGTTGAAGGCCGAGACCCGCAGATAACCGTAATCGCCCTCCATGCGGGCCACGGCCGACTTGGGCTGGATCACTTCGCGGACGATCTCGACGTCAAAGGGATCGCTCTTCTCGCGGGCGATGCTGAGGACCACGGCCTCGCCGGGCTTGCCGCGCATCTGCTTGACCGCGTCGCTGACGCTCATCCCCAGGACGCTGGCGCCGTTCACCCCGGTGATATAGTCGCCGGCCTTGATGCCGGCCTTGGCGGCCGGCGTGTCGTCCATCGGCGCGATCACCTTGACCACGCCGTCCTCGCTGGTGACCTCGATGCCCAGGCCGCCATATTCGCCGCGGGTCTGGTCGCGCATCTCGTCGAAGGACTCGGAATTCAGATAGCCCGAATGCGGATCGAGGGAGGTCAGCATCCCGTCGATCGCCGACTCGATCAGCTTGGTCTCGTCGATCTCGGTGACATACTGGCGCTCGACCGTGTTCAGCACGTCGCCGAACAGCTCAAGCATGCGGTAGGTCTGGCTGCGGGGCTCCTGGGCCGAGGCCTGGGCCTGCTGGCTCACATAGGCCATGGAACCTGCCCCGAGGACGAAGGCGGCCGCGCCAATCATCAGATACTGCTTCATAGACCTCACCTGAGGCTCCCTTTGCGGCGATTTGATGCCGCTTGCGCGTTTGCGTCCCAATGAGCGGATCAGCCCGCTTCTTTCTTCAGCCAGCGCGCCGGATCGACGGGCGCGCCCTTTTCCCGGACCTCCAGATAGAGCTCCGAGGGTGATTGTCCCTCATCGGCCATCCAACCGACAGGCGCGCCGGCTGCGACCGTTTGCCCGACGTCCACGCTCACGCGGTCAAGGCCAGCCAAGACCAGATGGTATCCACCGCTCATCCTTAATATCAAGATGACGCCCCAACCACGCACCGGCCCCACATATTGCACCAGGCCGGCGCCTGGACTTTGCACACGGGCGCCTCGCGGGGTGAGGATGGTCAGGCCCTGATACTTGGCCGTGCTGTGCAGGGTCTCGCCGAACCGGTGGGTCACGGGCCCTTCCGCCGGGTAGATCAGCGCCTCGGGCGGGGTCAGCGGACCTTCGACCAGGAATTCGGCGGGCGCGGCGGCGTAGCCGCGCAGGGCGGCACCTGAGGGATCGACCGGTTCGGGCAGGGGCCGGGCGTCGGCCCGCTCGCTTTCGGTGGTGAACAGGGTCTCGCTGGCCACCGCGGCCAGGCGTCGCTGGCGGGCGAGATCGGTGGCCTCGGCGGCGTAGACCTGGGCGCGGCGCTGAAGCTCGGGCGTCATGGACTTGACCAGGATGGCGGCGCGCACGGCGTCGCGGGCGTCGTCCGGCGCCACGAGCAGGGCCGGCGGCGGATCACGCTGAAGCTGCTGCAGAACCGACAGCAGGCGGGCCAGCTGGTTGTCGTTGCGGCCCCGCTCGGCGTTCAGCGCCTGTTCGCGGGCGTCCAGGGTCTCCAGCGGCTCGGCCGCCGAGACCAGGCTCAGGCCTACCGCGCCGGCCAGCAGGGCGGCTAGGGTCATCAGCTGAAGGGGGCGTCTGCCGGCGAGTTCAGTCACGGTGATAGGGCGACCCGGAGAGAATGGTGACGGCCCGATAGACCTGTTCGGCCAGCATGGCGCGAACCAGGGCGTGGGGCCAGGTCTGCGGGCCGAAGGCCAGCCGGCCCTGGGCTTCGTCCATCAGCTGGGGGTCGAGCCCGTCGGCGCCGCCGATCATCAGCACCAGGCGACGGACCCCGTCGTCCCGCAGGCGGGCGATCTCGGCGGCGAAATCCCGCGAGGTCCGCGCCCGCCCGTGCTCGTCGCAGGCCAGGACATGGGCGTCCTTGAGATGGGGGCGCAGAACTTCGGCCTCGGCCAGCTTACCGGGCTTGCGGCTCTCGACCTCGATCACCTCGACGGGACCAAGGCTTAAGGCCCGGCCGGCCGCCGTGGCGCGGTCGACATAGAGCTTCACCAACTCGGTTTCAGGCGAGCGGGCCAGACGGCCCATCGCCAGAAGGGTCACGCGCAAACCGCCTCCGTCAGGAGGTGGGAACGGCGTGGCCCGAGGCGTCCACCGACCAAATCTTCTCGATATTGTAGAAGGTGCGGACTTCGGGACGGAACAGGTGGACGATGATGTCCCCGGTGTCGATCAGCACCCAATCGCAATGGGGCATCCCTTCCACCCGGGCGCGGCCATAGCCGTGCTCCTTCAGGGCGCGCAGCAGGTGGTCGGCGATCGCGCCCACATGCCGCTGCGACCGGCCAGAAGCGACGATCAGGCCATCGGCCACCGCGCTCTTGCCCGTAAGATCGATGACCACGACATCCTGAGCCTGATCCTCGTCAAGGCGGCTCAAAATCAGGTCTTCGAGGGCCTGGATACGACCCTCGACGTCCGAGGAGGCGACGGCGGAACCGGCGGTCTCCTGCGCGCGCTGCGCGGCTTCACTATTCAGCGGGAAACTCCTCTAACGTCCACGCGAAGACCATCATAGCACGATCCTGACCTGTGGTCAGCGGTCCTTGATGGCGCCGTCTGGACGGGCCGACCGCATACGCTCGCGCAGTGCGGTGGATGACTGGAAATTCAGAGGCCCCCGCAGGAAAACCCAGGCGGGCGTGCGCCGGCCGGGCAGGCTGCGGGCCTGGTTGGACGGCACCCGGGCGTGGGCGAACCGGCGGGCGGCCGGCGAGGTGCGGCTTTTCAGCGAAATCCAGGGCCGGGAGACCACGGCCACCGGCGTCTCGGCCATGATCTGCGTCCAGCCCCGCCAGCGGTGGAAGGTCGCCAGGCTGTCGGCGCCCATGATCCAGACGAAATCCACGCCGGGGTGGCGCGCCTTCAGGGCGCGCACCGAATCGATCGTGTAGCGCGAGCCCAGCCGCGTCTCGGCGTCGGACACCGCCATCCCCTTCTGCCGGGCGAAGGCGCGGGCCCCGGCGATCCGCTCGGCCAGGCTGGCCGTTTCATGGGTCGGCTTGAGGGGGTTCTGCGGCGAGACCAGCCAGATCACCAGGTCCAGGCCCAGGCGCCGGCGGGCGGTCTCGGCCACATGGGCGTGGCCCTCATGGGCGGGATTGAACGACCCCCCGAACAGGCCCACCCGCATGCCCGGCTCCAGGTGGAAGCCCAGGCGCAGGG
>Ga0208179_1001598_pt1 | contig 11378 bp, 8 predicted proteins | sample Malvired_Geostar_FD_184238 | JGI IMG/M metagenome (GOLD analysis project Ga0208179, IMG submission 184238) | Marine viral communities from the Global Malaspina Expedition - Malaspina viral metaG DeepMed_Geostar (SPAdes) (version 2) | ecosystem: Environmental > Aquatic > Marine > Oceanic | place...
TCGTCACCCTCGGGACAAGCCCGAGGGTGACGAGGGGGTGGAGGGTGGGCTTGCGCCTAGCCCTCGCCCTGCGACCTCAGCCACCGGCTCAGCAGATACAGGTGCAGGGCGTGGGCGGCGATGTAGGCCAGGCTGACAAAGGCCAGCACCAGGCGGAAGGTCAGCCGCTCGTCGGGCTCCACCCAAAGGCTGGCCAGGCTGAACGGCATCAGGCTGAAGGCCGCCAGCAGCGGCGTGAACGACAGGGCGATCCCCCGCGGCGCCGACCAGGTCGGGCGGCGGTCGAGCCCCCACTGCATGGGCAGCTTCATCCCCGCCGGCGCCCGCCGCGCAAAGGCCAGCGACATGGCCGCCAGCACCAGAACCGTAATGCCTGTGACGAAGGGCGCGCTGAACATGCCGCCAGCTTGGCAGGTTTGGCGCCCGGCTCAAGCCGGCGGAGCGCCTTGCCCTAGATCAGCCGCGAGCGGATCGCCTGGGACAGGATGTCGATCAGGGTCACGGCGACGACGATCACCACGGCGATGGCGGCGACGCGGGAATAGTTGAAACTGTTCAGGCTATCGAACAGGATCTGGCCGATGCCGCCGGCCCCGATGAGGCCGAGGATGGTGGCCGCCCGGCTGTTGGATTCGAAGCGGTAGAGGGCGTACGAGGTCCATAAGGGGGCGACCTGCGGGATCACGCCCCAGGCGATCTCCTGCAGCTTGTGGGCGCCGGTGGCGCGCACGCCCTCGACCGGCGCCTTGTCGATGGATTCCACGGCCTCGGAGAACAGCTTGCCCAGCACCCCGCCGGTGTTGAGGGCCAGCGCCATGACGCCGGCGAAGGGGCCAAGGCCGACGGCGACCACGAAGACCATGCCGATGACCAGGTCGGGCACCGAGCGCAGGATGTCCATGATCCGGCGCACCGGCCACTGAATGGCTGGCGGGGCGATGTTGCGGGCGCCCAGCAGGCCGAGCGGCACGGCGATGAACACCGCCAGCGCCGTGCCCCACATGGCCATCTGGATGGTCAGCCACATCTGACTGATGAAGAAGGGCAGCAGCTCGAAGTCGGGATTGACGAAGGCCCGCCCGAACTCGCGCATATTGTCCGAGCCTGAGAACAGCCGCGGAAACTTCTCGATCTCGGCGGGGCCGAAGCTGAGCGCCAGGACGATGGCGATCCCGCCCCATAGCAGGACGTCGAAGATCCACTGGCCCATGGGCCGCGCGGGCGGCTTCAGGGCGGCGCTGGTCGCGGTGTCGGTCACAGGCGTCAGGCTCTTCGTCTAGGGCGCAGGCGTCTGAGTCGGCGCCGCCGGGGCCTCGCCCGCCCGGGCGTCCAGGGCCTCCCGCTCGGCCTGGATGGCCGCAAGGTTGGTCTGGGCCTCGGCGATACGGGCCTGGTCGCCGGCGTTCCTGGCGCTCAGCAGGGCCTCGGTGGCCTCCATCTCGCGCACCGGCAGCAGGTGGGTGGCGTCGGCCGGCAGGAAGCCGCCGATGGAGATGGCCGACAAGAGCTTGCGCTGGCGCTCGGCCTCGGGACCTTCGCCCTTGCCATAGGTCAGGAAGAACTGGCGGACCTTTTCCTTCACCGCCGGGTCCAGGTCCTTGCGCCAGACGATGGGGTCCTCGGGCAGCTTCGGCGATTCCCAGATCACCTTGACCTTGTCGGCCACGGTGGGCTGGCCGTTGGCGCGGTTTTCCTCGTCGCGGATGCCCTGCAGGCGGATGGCGGTGGAGTTGTTGGTGGCCACGTCGAGCACGCCATTGGCCACGGCGAACAGGTTGGCCTGGTGATTGGCGGCGCGGACCTGCTTGAAGCACTTCTCAGGCTCGATGCCTTCTGGCGCGAACAGATAGGTCATGGGCGCCAGCGTGCCCGAGGTGGATTTGGCGTCGCCGATGCCGAAGTCGAGGCTCTGGTCGCACCTGAGCACGTCTTCCAGGGTCAGGCCGCTGGCCGCCGTGGTGATCAGCACCGAGCGATAGCCGTCCTCGCCGGAGGGATCGAAGGTGCGGGCGAAGATCTCGGCGTCGGCCCGGCGCACGGCCTCCAGGCCCGACAGGTTGGAGAACCAGCCCACATCGGTCTGGCCAAACCGCAGGGCCTCGATCAGCGCGGTGTAGTTGGAGCCGTAGAAGGGCTTCACCGGAATGCCGATCTCCTTCTCCATGTCGGCCAGGATCGGCTTCCAGAATGTGTCGAGGCTGGTGGAGTTCTCCGTCGCCAGGACCGAGAAGTTCAGCACTTCGGGGGCGTCGCCGGCGGTGTCGGCGCGCTCCGAACAGGCGCTGAGGCCAAGGGCGACCAGCAGGCTAGCGGCGAGGAGGCTGCGGCGGATCATTGGGGGGCTCCTTCCCAGAAGACGTCTTCGAATTCCGGACCGTAGATGTCGATGAGCTGTTTGCGGGTCAGGTCCTGGGCCGGCCCATCATAGACCACCTTGCCAGCCTTCAGCGCCACCACCCGGTCGCAATAGCGCATGGCGTAGTCCACCTGGTGCAGGGTGACGATCAGGGTCAGGCCGTCGGCCCGGTTCAGGTCGCGCAGAATCTCCATCACCCGACGGGCCGAGACGGGGTCCAGCGAGGCGACCGGCTCGTCGGCCAGGATGATCTTGGCCTTCTGAACGAGGGCGCGGGCGATGGCCGCGCGCTGCTGCTGGCCGCCCGACAGGGTGCCGGCCCGCTGACCGGCATATTCGGCCACGCCCACCCGGGCGAGCGCGGCCATGGTCGCGCCCTTGGTCTCGGCCGGCCAGAAGCCCAGCAGGCCGCGGAGGAAACCGATCCGGCCCAGCGACCCCATGGCCACATTGGTGAACAGGGTCAGCCGGCCCACCAGGTTGAACTGCTGGAAGATCATGCCGATGCGGATGCGGGTGCGCCGCACATTGCGGTCCACCCGGCCGTCCGACTGCACCTGGTCGCCAAAGGCCTCGATCCGGCCGGCGCCCTTGTCGATGGGGGCCAGGCCGCTGATGGCGCGCAGCAGTGTGGACTTGCCCGATCCCGAGGGGCCGATCAAGGCGATCATCTCACCACGGGCGACGTCGATCGAGACGGTGTCCAGCGCACGCCGGGCTCCGAAACTCTTCGACACTTGGCGCACCGAAAGGACGGCAGCGTCAGACATGTACGGCGAATATCCCCTGGACGTCGGCGGCCGGACTCATAACCCGCGTGTGTCGCCGAGCCCCACGACGGTTTCATGACATGGGCGCCGGGCGGGGTCCAGCACGTGGCCCCCGCGCGCCCGGGATCGTGGTGTCGCAGGCGGATTTAACCCGCGCCAACCCTTGGCCGGGCAAGGTTCTGTGGCCCGCGCCCTTTACATCCGATCCATATGCCCCTATTTCGCATGGCTCCGGCGGACCCCGTTGTCCAAAGCGTTGCTAACGCCGGATTGGGTTCAACAATCTGTTGGGGGTTGCGTGAGGTGCATAAGTACCATACGCCCCTGGACCTGGTCCGTGAGCGGTCACCGGAACGTCCTGTCGCCTTTGCGCGACCGGACGCCGTGGCCCTAGCGGCCCGTTGGTTCCAGGAAAATTTTAAAGGCGACGTCTTCTACGCTGTGAAGGCCAATCCTTCGCCGTGGGTCATCGAGACTCTTGCGGCGAACGGCGTGCGGTCTTTCGACGTGGCGAGCCTGCCCGAGGTCGAGCTGGTCTCCCAGCTCGTGCCGGGCGCGCGCATGGCCTTCATGCATCCGGTGAAGAACCGTCGGGCGATCTCGTCGGCCTATTTCGACCATGGGGTCCGCACCTTCGCGCTGGATACGCACGAAGAGCTGGCCAAGATTCTCGACGCCACGGGCCAGGCCGCGGACCTGAACCTCATTGTGCGCCTGGGCGTCTCGGCCGAGGGCGCGGCCTATTCCCTGGCCGGCAAGTTCGGGGTCGACGCCTATGAGGCGCCCGAGCTGCTGCTCGCCGCCCGTCGGGCCACCAATGAGCTGATGGGCGTCTCCTTCCATGTGGGCAGCCAGTGCATGCGTCCGACCGCCTTCCAGGCGGCCATGACGCAGGCCTCCCGCGCCCTGGTCCGCGCCGGCGTGTTCGCCGATGTGGTCGATGTGGGCGGCGGCTTCCCCTCGGTCTATCCGGGCATGACCCCGCCATCGCTGGCCGAGTACATGGATTCCATCGACCGCGGCTTCGCCGAGATGATGGTCCATGAGACCACCGAGCTGTGGTGCGAGCCCGGCCGGGCCCTGGTGGCGGAATCCTCCTCGGTGCTGACCGCCGTCGAGCTGCGCAAGGGCGACGCCCTCTATCTGAACGACGGCTCCTACGGCAGCCTGTTCGACGCCACCCACACCAAGTGGCCCTTCCCGGTGAAGCTGATCCGCCGCGACGCGGACGGCGCAACCCGCGAAGTGGACGGTCCGTTGAAGCCCTATCGCTTCTATGGCCCGACCTGCGACTCCCTGGATCACATGCCCGGCCCCTTCTGGCTGCCCGAGGATGTGCGTGAAGGCGACTATGTCGAGATCGGCATGCTGGGCGCCTATGGGGTGGCGATGAACACCCGCTTCAACGGCTTCGGCGACACCGAGACCGTGGCGGTCGACGACCCGCCCATGGCCTCCATGTTCGGCCTTGCGCCCCGCGCCATTCCGGCCCCGCGCAGCGAAAGCCAGAATGTCGTCAAGCTGTCGCGGGCGCGGAGCAAGAAACGTCGGCGGCGCTAGGGGCGTTAGCGCTCTGACACCGCATAAGACGCGACCGGTCGCTCCGTCCCGGTCGCGTCCTTCATTCATGGACGGGCGCTCAAACTCTAGGACTCCAAGAGAATGAACGCTGAGGTTCAGTCCAACCGCAAGGCCGAGCTGCTGTCGTCCACCGTCGAGCACGTGGCCATCGACCAGTACGACGCCCGGCCGATCATCGACGCCATGCGTCAGATGAGCTTCACCAGCCGCGACACCGCCCGCGCCGCCGACATCTTCTCCATGGCGCTGGAGGACCCCTCCTGCTCGACCTGGCTGACGCTGGCCGGCTCGACCAGCGCCGGCGGCTGTATGCACATCTATCGCGACATGGTGAAGTACGGCCTGATCGACGCCGTGGTGGCCACCGGCGCCTCCATCGTCGACATGGATTTCTTCGAGGCCCTCGGCTTCAAGCACTACCAGGCCAAGGAGCCGGTGGACGACCGCGACCTGCGCGCCCTCTATATCGACCGGATCTACGACACCTATATCGACGAGGAAGAGCTGCAGACCTGCGACGCGGTGATCAAGGAGATCACCGACCAGCTGGAGCCGCGGCCCTATTCCTCGCGGGAATTCATCTGGGAAATGGGCAAGTGGCTGGCGGCGGGCAACGCCAAGAAGCCCGGCTCGCTGATCCAGACGGCCTATGAGGAAGGCGTGCCGATCTTCTGCCCGGCCTTCACCGATAGCTCGGCCGGCTTTGGCCTGGTCAAGCATCAGGTGGAACAGATGAAGGCGGGCAAGCCGTATCTGACCATCGACTCCATCGCCGACTTCCGCGAGCTGACCGACGTGAAGATCGCGGCTGGCACCACCGGCCTGTTCATGGTCGGCGGCGGCGTGCCCAAGAACTTCGCCCAGGACACGGTGGTCTGCGCCGAAATCCTCGGTCAGGAAGTCGACATGCACAAATACGCCATCCAGCTGACGGTGGCCGATGTGCGCGACGGCGCCTGCTCGTCCTCGACGCTGCAGGAGGCCTGCTCCTGGGGCAAGGTCGACGTCACCTGGGAACAGATGGTGTTCGCCGAGGCCACCACGGTGGTCCCGCTGATCGCCTCGGACGCCTGGCACCGCGGCTCCTGGAAGACCCGCGAACGCCGCCGCTGGAACAAGCTGTTCGAAAAGAAGGCCTAAGCCTCAGGCCCCGCTCCGGCGGGGCCTTTTTCTTTCGGGGGCGCGCAGCGCCCGCCTCCCTCACGCCGTCATGGCCCGGCTTGACCGGAGGGTGACGGCGGAGAGGGGACACAAAGACCACGAAGGACGCCAAGGACACGAAGGAGTCAGCGGCCCCATCTTCGTGTCCTTCGCGCCCCTTTGTGGCCTTCGTGTCGCCCCTTGAAAGCGCCGGCGGCGCCCAAGACGCCGCTATCGAATCTCAAAACCACAACGTCACCCTGGGCCTTGTGCCCGGGGTCCCTCGCGACGCATGCGCCCGCCCTCGACAGGGACCCTCGGGACAAGCCCGAGGGCGACGACGCATTGTTGAAGGGGCGTTGGCCACAGCGTTTTTGGAGGCTGCTTCTCTGGTTTCTAGACTGGACCGATCGGCCGCCCCCTTGAACTGACCCTGTGATTGATGCCCAGGCGGTTGCCACAGGCCCCTCACTCCGCATACTCCGCGCCAAAGTCGAACAAGGGAGTAGCGCCGTGAGTGAGGGCGAGATTTTTCCGGTGCCTGAGGCCTGGGCCAAGCGCACACATATGGACGCGGCCGCCTATGAGGCCGCCTGCCGGCGCGCCGACCAGGACCCGGAGGGCTATTGGCGCGAGGTCGCGGGACGTCTGGACTGGTCCAAGCCCTTCACCCAGGTCAAGGACGTCTCGTTCAACGCCTCGGACTTCCACATCAGGTGGTTCGCCGACGGCGAGCTGAATGTCAGCGTCAACTGCATCGACCGGCATCTGCCGGAGCGCGCCGACCAGGTGGCCATCATCTGGGAGAGCGACGACCCGGAGATCTACGACACCCTGACCTATGGCCAGCTGCACGCCGAGGTCTGCCGCATGGCCAATGTGCTGAAGGCCAAGGGGGTCAAGAAGGGCGACCGGGTCACCATCTATCTGCCGATGATCCCGTCGGCGGCCGTGGCCATGCTGGCCTGCGCGCGCATCGGGGCGGTGCATTCGGTGGTGTTCGGCGGCTTCTCCCCCGACAGCCTGGCCGGCCGTATCCAGGACTGCGACTCGCGCATCGTCATCACCGCCGACGAGGGCCTGCGCGGCGGCAAGATCGTGCCGCTCAAGGCCAATGTGGACGAGGCGTTGAAAGCCTGCCCGGACGTGACCGACGTGATCGTCGTGCGCCGCACCCGGGCCGATGTGCCGATGGTCGAGGGGCGCGACGCCTTCTATGGCGAGCTGAAGACAACCGTCGCCGACACCTGCGAGCCTGAGCCGATGAACGCGGAGGACCCGCTGTTCATCCTCTACACCTCGGGCTCGACGGGGAAGCCCAAGGGGGTGCTGCACACCACCGGCGGCTATCTGACCTGGGCGGCCCACACCCACGAACTGGTGTTCGACTATCGCCCCGGCGAGGTCTTCTGGTGCACGGCCGATGTGGGCTGGGTCACCGGCCACTCCTATGTGGTCTATGGCCCGCTGGCCAATGCGGCGACCACGGTGATGTTCGAGGGCGTGCCCACCTATCCCGACAATTCCCGCTTCTGGCAGGTGGTGGACAAGCACAAGGTGGAGATCTTCTACACCGCGCCCACGGCCATCCGCGCCCTGATGCGCGACGGCGACGCGCCGGTGAAGACGACGAGCCGGGAGTCCCTGCGCCTGCTGGGCACGGTGGGCGAGCCGATCAATCCGGAAGCCTGGCTCTGGTACCACCGGGTGGTGGGCGAGGGGCGCTGCCCCATCGTCGACACCTATTGGCAGACCGAGACCGGCGCCTGCCTGGCCACGCCCCTGCCCGGCGCCACCCCGGCCAAGCCCGGCTCCTGCGCCAAGCCCCTGCCCGGCGTGAAGTTCCAGCTGGTGGATGCGGACGGCAAGGTTCTGGAGGGGGCGACCAGCGGCAATCTCTGCCTGACCGACTCCTGGCCCGGCCAGATGCGCACGGTCTATGGGGACCATGAGCGCTTCATCCAGACCTATTTCACCGCCTATCCCGGCAAGTACTTCACCGGTGACGGCTGCCGGCGGGACGAGGACGGCTATTACTGGATCACCGGCCGGGTGGACGACGTGATCAATGTCTCGGGCCACCGCCTGGGCACGGCCGAGATCGAGAGCGCCCTGGTGGGCCATGAGGCCGTGGCCGAGGCCGCGGTGGTCGGCTATCCGCACGACATCAAGGGCCAGGGCATCTACGCCTTCGTCACCCTGAAGGCCGAGGTGCAGATGACCGACATCCTGCAGGCCGACATCAAGGGCTGGGTCCGCCGGGAGATCGGCGCCTTTGCGGCCCTGGACGCCCTGCAGTTCGCGCCCGCCCTGCCCAAGACCCGGTCGGGCAAGATCATGCGTCGCATCCTGCGCAAGATCGCCGAGAACCAGACCGACCAGCTGGGCGACACCTCGACCCTGGCCGAGCCCGGGGTGGTGGACGACCTCGTGCAGAATCGCGTCGCGGTTTGAGCCCCGATCTTCCGGGACCGCTACGCGGCGCCATCGAAGCGCGGCTTGAGGGGGTCTCGCGCCGTGACCTGGCCGAGCGGGCGGCGCGAGTCTCGGCCGCCTATCGGGGCGGCGCGGGCTCATCCGGCGTCGTGCTGACGCCGGACGACGCCCTGGCCTATGCGCTGGCCCGCCTGCCGGCCACCTACGCCGCCGACATGGCCGCCTTCTCCGCCGCGGCCGAGGCCTGCCCGGACTTTGCGCCCGCCACCCTGCTGGACGCCGGCGCCGGCCCCGGCACGGCCAGCTGGGCGGCGCTCGAGGTCTGGCCGCAGATCGAGGCGGCCCTGCTGCTGGACGAGAGCGGCCCCTTCCTGGACCTCGCCCGCATCCTCGGCGAGGCGGGACCGCCGGTGCTGGCCGGCGCCGAGCGGCGGCGCGCCAACCTGACGGCGACCCAGGCCGAGGCCTGGCCCCGGGCCGAGTTGGTGGTCGCCTCCTATGTGCTGGCCGAGATTCCGGCCCCGGCCCAGGCGCCCCTGGTGGAGCGCCTCTGGGACTCCTGCGAGGGACTGCTGGTGCTGGTGGAGCCGGGCACGCCGGCCGGCTATCAGCGCATCCTCGCCGCCCGCACCCTGCTGATCGAGGCCGGCGCCCGGCTGGCCGGGCCCTGCCCGCACGCCCAGGCCTGTCCGCTCATCGCGCCCGACTGGTGCCACTTCGTCCAGCGCCTGCCGCGGTCCCGCGACCACCGCCTGGCCAAGGGCGCCGAGGTCCCGTTCGAGGACGAGAAGTTCATCTGGCTCGCCGCGGCCAGGGAGGGCGTCACCCTCGCCCCCTTCGCCGCCCGGGTGCTCAGCCCCCCGCGGCAGGCCAAGCCGGGCATCGACCTGAAGCTCTGCGTCGAGACCGGCGCCCTGGAACAGCGCTTCGTGCCCCGCCGCGACAAGCCGGCCTTCGCCAAGGCCAGGCGCCTGGACTGGGGCGACGCCATCTAGGGCGCGTTCCGATCAGGGGGAACCGGCTACCGGAACAAGAGGCGCTCACGTCCTTAAGTTTAGCCGCCCGCCCTTCGCGGCGCCGCATTTGCTGGCGTCAGGCGCCCGCGCCCTGCATCTTCGCCGAAAATCGGCCTGTCCGAGCGAACCCGGTTCATTTTGGGACTCGCGTTCAGGTAGATTTGGCCCTATGGGGTGGCGACGACGGGGGCGGGCGCGTCAGGGAGCTGAACGTGCTGAAGTTGCGTCGTGTATTCGACACCCAACACCACCATTTCCTGGCGGGTTTCCAGGTCTTCCTGGTGGCCCTGCTGGCGGGCGGCCTGGCCATGGCCGCGCCCCATATCGGCCAGGAACGCCCCGAACTGCGGGTGGCGAGGCTGACCTCGGGCCAGATGGACGCCGTGGGCTTCGCCCGTCTGACGGGCGACATGGACCCGGCCATGCTGAGCCTGGCCGACCGGTTCGCGCCGGCGCCTGTCCCCCTGGCCTTCGGCCACATCCATCGCGCCACCGGCGTCATGGACGGCCTGGACGGCGCGCCGGAGCCCGCCATCCTGCGCCTGCAGGACATGGACGAGGCCGAGGCGCGGCTGTGGAACGCGTCCAATCCCACCTCCACCCTGCCCAATCCGGCCGCCCGGCCGTTCCGCATCTCCGGCGGCGCCGCGCACCAGGCCCGCGCCCTCGATTGCCTGGCCGCCGCCATCTATTACGAAGCCCGCTACGAGTCCGTCGACGGCCAGCGGGCCGTGGCGCAGGTGGTGCTGAACCGGGTGCGCCATCCGGCCTATCCGGCCTCGGTCTGCGGCGTGGTGTTCCAGGGGTCCGAGCGCGCCACCGGCTGCCAGTTCACCTTCACCTGCGACGGGGCGCTGGCCCGCGCCCCGGACCCCGAGGGCTGGATGCGGGCGCGCCAGATCGCCGAGGCGGCCCTGTCGGGCTATGTGATGAAGGGCGTCGGCAACGCCACCCATTACCATGCCAACTATGTGGCCCCCTATTGGAGCCCCAGCCTGGTCAAGGTGGCCACGGTCGGCGCGCACATCTTCTATCGCTGGATGGGCGGCTGGGGCCTGCCCGGCGCCTTTGGCGGCGCCTATAGCGGCGATGAGTCCGTGGGCTTCCGGGTCGCCGCCCTCAACCGGCTCTCAGGCCCGGGCGCGGTGCAGATGGTGGCCCTGACCGAGGTCGTCGAGCCCCTTGGGGCGACCCAGGTGGGCGGCGACGACGCCCGCGCGGGCGAAGGCCAGCGGGACATCCAGGTGGTCGAGGTGGCGACCATCGACCACGATCTGGTGGCCGACCCCCAGGCTGTCGTGGCCCAGGCCGAAGGCCTGGTGCCCGCCGAGGAGCTGGACTGGACCGGACGGGTCAAGCCCCGCGCCCCGGCCCGGCTGGCCATGCCCAGCAGCAGCTTCTAGCCAGCAGCTTCTGGCCAGCAGCTTTTAGAGCGTCAGCCGGCGAGCCGCGGGTTCTGCTCGGCGGTGAAGGCCGCAACATCCTCCAGCAGGCCGTCGGCGGCCATGCGCACCAGCTCGCCGCCCTTTTCCGGCGTGGCCTGGGCCGGGTCCGAGCCCATGCGGCCGTCGGGATAGCGGGCGCGGAAGTCCAGGGCCTCGCGGATGGGTCCGGTGGGCGCGATCTTGGGCGAATAGTCCGCCGTCTTGATGGAGTCCGGATAGGCCCACTGGGTCACGGCGATCTCGGACGGGGTCGCATGGCCCCCGTGGCCGACCGGGAACTGGCTCGTGGCCAGGCCCATGACGCCCTTCAGCTCCCACCAGTTCTTCAGCTTGCAGGCAAAGCCCCGGGGCTTGCCGGCGAAGCTCGCCTCGGCATAGAGCTCGGAGAAGGCCGCCTCGATGGTGGCCACATTGCCCCCGTGGCCGTTCAGGAAATAGATCTTCTCGAACCCGTGGGCCGACAGGGACCGGCACCAGTCGCCGATGGCGGCGATGAAGGTCGAGGGGCGCAGGGAGATGGTGCCCGGGAAGCCCAGATGGTGCTGGGCCATGCCGATATTGAAGGTCGGCGCCACCAGGATGTCGCCGCTCTTCTGCGCCTCATGGGCGATGATCTCGGGGCACAGCCAGTCGG